>Ga0114939_10002404_pt1 | contig 13872 bp, 10 predicted proteins | sample AshMeaCrysSpring_FD_87196 | JGI IMG/M metagenome (GOLD analysis project Ga0114939, IMG submission 87196) | Groundwater microbial communities from Big Spring, Nevada to study Microbial Dark Matter (Phase II) - Ash Meadows Crystal Spring | ecosystem: Environmental > Aquatic > Deep subsurface >... | reverse complement strand
TGCGCACCGGCTCGCCGTCGCCGAATTCGCTCCACAGCTTCTTCGGGTAGAGCTTGGGGTTGCCGGCGATGACCGCGTTGGCCGCGCGCAGGATGGCGCCGCTGGAGCGGTAGTTCTGCTCCAGCGCGACGACCTTCAGCGCGGCGAAGTCCTGCGGCAGCCGCTTGAGGTTGTCGAGCGTGGCGCCGCGCCAGCCGTAGATGCTCTGGTCGTCGTCGCCCACGGCGGTGAATCGGCCGCGGCGGCGGTCGTCGGGGTGGTCGACCAGGGCCTTGAGCAGTTCGTACTGCACGGCGTTGGTGTCCTGGACCTCGTCGACGAGCAGGTAGCGCAGCTGGTCCTGCCATGTCGCGCGTGCCGCGGCGTCGGTGCGCAGCAGCTTCAGCGGCAGCGTGATCAGGTCGTCGAAGTCCACCGCCTGGTAGGCGGCGAGCCGCTCCTCGTAGCGCGCCATCACGCGGGCGGCGACGCGCTCGCCGTCGCCGCGCGCGCCGGCGGCTGCCTCGGCGCTGGTGAAACCCTGGTTCTTCCACAGGCTGATGGCCCATTGCCACTGGCGCGCGAGGCGGTTGTCGGTGCAGGCCCCGGCATCGCGCAGCACGCCCAGCACGTCGTCCGCATCGAGGATGGAGAAGCTGGGTTTCAGCCCCAGGCGTTCGCCGTCGCTGCGCAGGATGCGCACACCCAGCGCGTGGAAGGTGCAGACCACCAGATCCTTCGCCGCGCGAGGGCCCACCAGTGCGCGCACGCGTTCGCGCATCTCGGCCGCGGCCTTGTTGGTGAACGTGATGGCGGCAATCTGGCCCGGCGCGTAGCCGGCCTGCAGCAGGCGCGCGACCTTGTGCGTGATGACGCGCGTCTTGCCCGAGCCGGCACCGGCCAGCACCAGGCAGGGTCCGGCGAGGTGGTGCACGGCCTCGAGCTGGGCCGCATTGAGGGTGGCGGGGGGGGTGTCGGGCATCGGCCGGGGTGCCACCGCGCGCGGGCGATGGCAGCATTTGCAGAAAGGTCGGCGACGGCTCAGCGCGGCCGGCGCAACAGCGGCCGCAAGGCCCACCACAGCATGCCCAGCGCCACGGCCAGCCCCAGCAGGGCGAAGCGCCGGTGGTCGATGGCCCAGTCGCGCATCGGGTCCATCAGCGCGGCGTAGCTGCCGATGGCCACGTAGGTGGCCGTCAGCACGGCGGTGAGCGTGGTGCGCAGCCGCAGGCCGATCAGAAAGCCGATGATCGCGCCCACCACCGGGCCGGTCATCCACAGCGGCATGAAGACGAAGGCAAACAGCCCGACGACACCGAAGCGCTGCACCCCTTCGCGCCTGGCCTGCGCGCTCGCGTGCATGCGGTCGAGCAGCGGCTGCAGCCGGGGCACGTGCACCCAGTGGCGCCAGCTCAGCACGAACAGGCTGTAGACGACGAGGACCTGCACCGTCTCGACGAACACGTTCAGCGCGATCACCGGCACGTGACCCAGGCCGCTGGCGTAGCCGTAGGCCATGCCGGCGGCACGGCCGATGAGCAGATTCAGCCCCGTCATGGCCGCCAGCACGAGCGCGGTGTCGGGCCAGACGATCGCCGCCAGTCCCAGCGTGAACGACATCAGGCCGGCCAGGCCGAGGCCGATCGCGAGCAACCTGCCCTCGGCGCTGGCGATCAGCCCGCGCAGGCCCGGCGCCGGGCGCGGCGCGACGTTGGACGCCGGCACAGGCGGCGAGACGATCGGTTCGGGCGCGACGGCCATCATGGACGCGACTCGGCTGCAAAACCTGCAATCATGCCTGGGATCGGCAGGGCCAGCGGCGATACTGCGCGGCATGACGAGTCGCCGTCGCCTGTTGGAAGCCGGTGTGGCCGGCGCGCTGGCGGCCGGCGTGGGTGCGCCGTGGTCGATCCGGCACGCGCGCGCCGGCGATGAGGAGCGCTTCGCGCTGGGTGTGGCATCGGGCTGCCCGCGCGCCGACGGCGTGGTGCTGTGGACGCGGCTGACGGGCGCCGCGTTGCCCGCAGCGATCGAGGTGCGTTGGGAGGTGGCCGACGACGAGCGCTTTGCCCGTATCGTCGCGCAGGGCACCGAAACCGCCCTCGCCGACGAGGCACACAGTGTTCACGCCGAGGTCGGCGGCCTGCGCAGCGACCACTGGTACTGGTACCGCTTTTCGGCGCTGGGCGCACGCAGCGCCGCCGGCCGCACGCGCACCGCGCCCGCCGCCGATGCGCCGTCGACGCTGCGCCTGGCCATCGCGTCGTGCCAGCGTTTCGACCACGGCCACTACGCCGCCTGGCGTCACGCCGCGGCCGACGAGCTGGACCTGGTGCTCTTTCTCGGTGACTACATCTACGAGTACCCGTCGCCGCCGGGCGCCTTGCGCCGGCACACGGGTGGCTTCGCGGTCAGCCTGGACGACTACCGCGAGCGCTACGCGCAATACAAGGGCGATGCGGCCCTGCAGACCGCGCATGCCGCGGCGCCCTGGCTGGTGATCTGGGACGACCACGAGGTCGACAACGACTACGCGGGTCTCGTGCCGCAGCTGCCGCTGCAGCCGGCGTGGCCCTTCGTGAGCAGCGAAGCGGCCTTTGCCGCACGCCGCGCCGCCGCGTACCGTGCGTGGTGGGAGCACATGCCCGTGCCGCGCGCGATGAAGCCGCTCGGGCCCGATGCGCGCATCCATCAGCGGCTCGACTGGGGGCGGCTGGCGCGCATCCACACCCTCGACGACCGCCAGCACCGCAGTGCGCAAGCCTGCCCGCCCCCCGGGCGCGGCGGCGCCAACACCGTCGACAGCGCGGCCTGCACCGAACTCGACGACCCGCGCCGCACGCTGCTGGGTGTCGAGCAGGAGCGCTGGCTTGCCGAGGGCTGGGACCGCGAGCGGCCATGGAACCTGGTGGCGCAGCAGACGCTGATGGCGCGCTTCGCCTGGAGCGACCCCGCCACCGGCCCAGCGAAGATCTGGACCGACGGCTGGGACGGCTATCCGCACGCGCGACGGCGACTGCTGCAGGGCGCACGCGCGAGCGGCGTGCGCAACCTGGTCACCTTCGGCGGCGACGTGCACACGCACTACGTCGCCGACCTGAAGCTCGACTACGGCGATCCGACGGCACCCGTCATCGGCAGCGAGTTCGTCACCACCTCGATCAGCAGCCGGTCGATGCCGCAGCCGCGGCTGGATGCGGCCCTGCCTTTCAACCCGCACGTGCACTTCGGGCGCAGCGACCGGCGCGGCTACATGCGCTTCGAGCTCGACCCGCGCGCGCTCACGGCCAGCGTGCGCGTGCTCGACGACGCCACCGACGCGCACAGCCGCAGCGGCGAGGCGGCACGCTTCGTCGTCGAGGCCGGGCGACCCGGGCCGCAGCGCGCCTGAGCCCGGCTGCGCGACGGCTCCTGGCGCCGCTGCGATACTGCGCGGCGCCGCGGCTGCGACCACGTTCCCCGGCAACGACCCGCCGCTCGTCCGCCGCTCGCCCATGCAGGCCATCCTCGCCGTCACGATTCCGTTCTTCGCGCTGGTGCTCGGCGGCTACCTCGCGGCCCAGCGCCATCTGCTGCCCGAGTCGGCCATTCCCGGACTGAACAGCTTCGTGCTGTTCTTCGCCCTGCCGTGCCTGCTGTTTCGCTTCGGCGCCAGCCAGCCGCTGGCGCAGCTGCTCGACCCGGTGGTGCTCGTGGTCTACACGGCGGCGCAACTGCTGATCGTCTTCTTCACGATTGCGATGACGCTGTCGGCGCGCGTGCACATCAAGGATGCGTCCTTCGGCGCGCTGGTGGCAGCATTCCCCAACAGCGGCTTCATGGGTGTGCCGCTGCTGGCCGCGCTGCTCGGGCCGGGAGCCACAGGCCCGGTCATCACCGCGATCCTGATCGACATGGTGCTGACCACCTCGCTGTGCATCGCGCTGGCGATGTCGCATCGCGAGGCGGACGCGCCGACCGACACGGGTGCGCGCGCCGCCGTGCTGCGCTCGCTGCGCGGCGTGGTCACCAACCCGCTGCCGTGGGCCATCGCGCTCGGTGCGGTGGCTTCGGTGACGGGCCTGCAGCTGCCGGGGCCGATCGAATCGATCGTGAAGATGCTCGCCGACGCCGCGACGCCGGTGGCGCTGTTCACCATCGGCGCCGTGCTGTGGCGCGCGGGGCAGCATGCGCACACGCGCACGCCGGTGGCGCTGTACCTGCCGGTGGCGCTGGTCAAGCTGCTGCTGCATCCGCTGCTGGTGCTGCTGCTGGGGGGTGCAGCCCGCGCGCTGGGCGCGCCGATCACCACGTTCCAGATCCTGGTGCTCACGCTGGCCGCGGCGCTGCCGAGCGCCAGCAACGTGTCGCTGCTGGCCGAGCGCTACCGCGCCGACAACGGTCGCGTGGCGCGCATCATCCTCAGCTCGACGGCGATGGCCTTCCTCAGCTTCACGGTGCTGACCTGGGGGCTGGGCGTGCAGCCGGTGCGCTGAACCCGAGTGCCGAGCCGGCCGCATGACCGACACCGACGTCCGCCAGGCCATTGCCGCAACGCTGTGGAGCGAGCTCGGTGCGCTCGAAGAGTGTCATGCGCTGAACGCGAGCGCGTTTTGCAGGACCTGGCGCGTACAGGCCGGGGCGGCACGCTGGTTCGTGAAGTCCGTGCCGGCGCAGTGGGCCGACCGGGTCGAAGCCGAGGCCGACGGCCTGGCCGCGCTGGCCGCGACCGGCGCCGTGCGCGTGCCCTGCGTCGCAGGTCCGTGGCGCTGCGACGATCGATCGACCGTGGTGCTGGCGCTGGAGTGGCTCGACCTCGTTCGCCCGACGGCCGGCTTCGGCGCGCGCCTGGGTGATGCGCTCGCGGCGCTGCACCGCGCGCCGTGCCCGCTGCAGCCGCCGCGCTACGGCTGGCGGCGCGACAACCGCGTCGGCGCCACGCCCCAGATCAACACGCCGACGGCCGGCGTCGAGGCCGCCGACTGGATCGCCTTCGTCGCCCGGCAGCGGCTGGGGGCGATGCGCGATCACCTGCCCGCGCAGGCGTCGCTCGCGCCATTGCGCCACGCGGTGGACCGCGCCATCGACGCGCTGCCGACGCTGTTCGACGACGGCCACGTACCGCGCCCCAGCCTGATCCACGGCGACCTGTGGAGCGGCAACTGGGGCCAGCTTGCCGACGGCACGCCGGTGATCTACGACCCCGCAGTGTCGAGCTCCGACGCCGAAGCCGAACTCGCGATGACGGAGCTGTTCGGCGCGCCGCCGCCCGGCTTCTGGGACGCCTATCGCGACCGCGCCGGGCTGCACCCCGGCTACGCCCGTCGGCGCAGCGCGTACCAGCTGTACCACCTGCTGAATCACGTGGTGCTGTTCGGCGGCGGTTACGCGGACGCGGCCCTGCAGGCGGCACGGCGCGTGGCTTCGACTCGCGCGACGCCGGCGGCGCCATAGCCGCGAGCCGACGGGTGCTGCCTCGCAGCGGCAGCCCCTCGGGCCGGTCGAGTCCGGCGGGTTGAGCGTGGACGTCGGTGCCGTGCAGACTGTCGCGGATGCACCGCGGCACCGCAGCAGTCTTTAGCCCCATCAGGCGTCGCGCCCGGCGCACTGGACCTCAGATCGTCAGCGGATCCACGTCGATCGCCCACCGCAGCACGCCGCGGTGCTCGGCGCGCAGTGCCGTCAGCGGCTCACGCCAGGCGGTGAGCAAGCGCTGCAGCGCCCTGCGCGACGGCGACTCGAGCAGCATCTGCAGGCGCTCGACGTTGGCCACGCGCGCCACGGCCGGCGGTACGGGCGGATAGACGGTGACGGCCTCGGCACCGTCGAGCCCCGCCACGGCCCGCGCCGCAGCCTCGAGGAAGGCCGCGGCCGGCGCCGCCTGACGCGCCTCGGCGCGCAGCAGCGCCAGGTGCGTGAACGGCGGCAGGCCGGCGCTGCGGCGCTCGGCGAGCTGGCTGGCGGCGAAGGCTTCGTAGTCGTGCGCGCGCAGCGCGGCGTACAGCGCGTGTCGCGGGTGCCAGGTCTGCAGCCACATCTCGCTGCCGGCAGCCTGCTGCGCGTCGCGGCCTGCGCGGCCTGCGGCCTGCATAAGCAGCGCGAACAGGCGCTCCGGCGCGCGGAAGTCGCTGGCAAACAGCGCGATGTCGGGGTTGACCGCGGCCACCAGCGTGATGCGGCGGAAGTCGTGCCCCTTGGCGATCATCTGCGTGCCCACCAGCACGTCCACGTCGCCGGCGTGCACCGCTGCAAGACTGGATTCGAGCGCGCCGCGCCGGCGCGCGGTGTCGGCGTCGATGCGGGCCACGCGGGCCGTGGGCAGCAGCTCGGCGATCTGCTCCTCGAGCATTTCGGTGCCGCGGCCCAGCGGCTGGATGTCGGGGTTGCCGCAGGCCGGGCAGGCACGCGGCACCCGCTGCGTGTAGCCGCAGTGGTGGCAGCGCAGGGTGCGGTCGCTCTTGTGGAACACGCGCCAGGCGCTGCAGTGCGGGCAGTCGCTCTTCCAGCCGCAGTCGGCGCAGTGCAGCACGGGCGCGTAGCCGCGGCGGTTGAGCAGCAGCAGGCTTTGCTCGCCGCGGGCGATGCGCGACTCGATCGCCTCGACCAGCGGCGCCGCCAGCGCGGTGGTGACGCCGCGGGTGCGCGGCAGCAGGTTCATGTCGACGAAGCGCACGCGCGGCAGGGCGCCGCCACCGATGCGCCCGGGCAGCGCGACGTGGCAGTAGCGGCCTTCGAGCGCGCGCTGCCAGCTCTCCAGCGACGGCGTGGCCGAGCCCAGCAGGACGGGCACCGATTCGGCACGCCCGCGCCAGACGGCCAGGTCGCGCGCCGAATAGCGGGCGCCCTCCTGCTGCTTGTACGAGGCGTCGTGCTCCTCGTCGACCACGATCAGTCCGAGCCGCGGCAGCGACGCGAACACCGCCAGCCGCGTGCCCAGCACCAGGTCGGCCTCGCCCAGGTGGGCCAGCAGCCAGTGTCGCAGCCGCCGTGCCGGCGTGAGGCCGCTGTGCATGGCCACCAGCCGATGCCCCGGGAAGCGCGCTGCGAAGCGCGCCTCGAGCTGCGGCGTGAGGTTGATCTCGGGCACCAGCACCAGCACCTGACGGCCCTGGGCCAGCACGCGCGCCGCCAGGCGCAGGTAGACCTCGGTCTTGCCGCTGCCGGTCACGCCGTGCAGCAGCACGGCCGCCGGCGGCTGATGGGCGGCTGCGGTGGCGATGGCCTGCAGCGCCGCCTGCTGGGCCGCGTCGAGCTCGGGCTGCTCGACGGCACCGGGGTCCGGCGTGGCGGGCTGCGCCGCCACCGCGTCGGCGAGCCCCTTTGCGCGCAGGCGGGCGAGGCGCCGCGCCAGCGCCACGCCGTCGATGCGGCGCAATTCGGGCGGCAGGACCGACAAGGCCAGTTCGCCAACGGTGCGCTGGTAGTAGCCGGCCGCAAAGCTCACGAGTGCCCGCCAGCCCGCCCCCAGAGGCGCCAGCGCGTCGAACACCTGGGCCACGGGGCGCAACTCGGTCGGCACCGTGTGCGGCCTCGCGGCGGCGCCGGCAGGCTCTTCGTCCCACACCACGCCGGTGACTTCGCGCTTGCCCAGCGGCACACGCACCAGCGTACCCGCAGGCAGTGCACGGTCGCTCAGGTAGTCGAGCGCGATGGCCATCGCCGCGTGCTGCGGTGCCTCGACGACGACGCGCACCCGCCGGGGCAGCTCACCCACGAGCAGATCGCCTCCGCGCGACCTGACAAGAACTCGTGTTTCCCCTCAGATAGGTGCTGTAAGTGCTTGATTCAAAAGCCTGGCGGATGCTGTCCACGGACTTTGTGGATAACTATGTGGGCAAGCTGCCGGAAGCTGCGCTAAATGCTTGACTTGACTTGCTGCGCGCTGGGATGCCCGCTTTCTCAGCAGTTTGGCAGACCTCGTCGAATCAAGGACTTAGCGCTGATTAGCGGATCCGTGCACGGTCGTTGAAGAGATCGTCGGCGCGTCCGACGTGCTGCCCCAATGGTGGGGATAAGTCAAGCCCTAGGAGCCGATTTCGGCCCATTTCTTGACCTGCGATCAGGCGCCCGCCGCTGCGCGCATGGACCGTGAGTAAGCGTGCACTGACCGAACCAGAACCTCGACCGACTCGGGCGGCGTGTGCTGGCTGATGCCATGGCCGAGGTTGAACACGTGGCCGGGATGCGGTCCGAAGGCATCGAGCACGCCGCGGGCCTGCGCCTCGATCACGCCCGGCGGCGCGAACAGCACGTTGGGGTCGAGATTTCCCTGCAGCGCCACACGATGGCCCACGCGCGCGCGGGCACGGCCGAGGGCGCAGGTCCAGTCCAGCCCGACGACATCGGCGCCGCAGGCGGCTATCTCCTCCAGCCACGGGCCACCGCCCTTGGTGAACACGATCACCGGTACGCGTGCACCGCCGTGCTCGCGCTTCAGCCGGGCGACGACGCGCCGCGTGTAGTCCAGGCTGAAGGCCTGGAAAGCGCCGTCGGCCAGAACGCCGCCCCAGCTGTCGAACACCATCACGGCCTGCGCGCCGGCCTCGATCTGCGCGTTCAGGTAGGCCGCCACCGCATCGGCATTGACGGTCAGGAGGCGGTGCATCAGGTCCGGCCGTGCATACAGCATCGACTTGACCAGGCGGTAATCGTCGCTGCCGCCGCCTTCGACCATGTAGCAGGCCAGCGTCCACGGGCTGCCCGAGAAGCCGATCAACGGCACGCGACCGGCCAGCGCCCTGCGGATCGAGGTGACGGCATCGAAGACGTAGCGCAGCTTGTCCAGATCGGGCACGGCGAGTCGGGCGACGGCCGCCTCGTCTCGCACCGGGTGCGCGAAGCGAGGGCCCTCGCCGGTCGTGAACGCGAGGCCCAGCCCCATCGCGTCGGGCACGGTGAGGATGTCGGAGAACAGGATTGCCGCGTCGAGCGGGTAGCGCTCGAGCGGCTGCAGGGTCACCTCGGTAGCGAACTGCGGGTTGGTGGCCAGCCCCATGAAGCTGCCCGCGCGGGCGCGCGTGGCGCAGTACTCGGGCAGGTAGCGTCCGGCCTGGCGCATCAGCCACACCGGCGTGTGCTCGGTGGGCTGGCGCCAGCAGGCACGCAGGAAGGTGTCGTTGCGAAGCTCGGCGAACATGCCGGAATTATCGCCGTCGCCCCCCGCGCCGGCGCTCAGGCACCCTGGCGCGCACCCGCCTCGCAGCCGGCCACCGGTTGCAGCGGCAGGGCGCGCTCGATCGGCACCTTGGCCGCCAACGCCAGGACGAGCACGGCGGCGATGATGCCCGCCGTGGTCGCCATCCGGCCCAGGCTCCCTCGCGATCGGCCGAACAGGCCCAGCTGCGAGACGATCAGCAGCGCCAGCGACACCACCACGCCCACGCCCGCACCGACGCCGACAAGAGCCGTGTACACCGCCGCGAAGCCGTGCGTCATCTCGCCGCACGGCTGCGCGGCCGCTGCCCCCAGCGTCAACCCCTGCGGGCTGTCGCGATGCACCGACCAGCCAGCCAGCAGTGCAAACCCGATCACGCCGGCACAGGTCACGGCGACGGAACGTGCCCGGCTCATGGTCGCTTCGGTCTTTCGCAAAAAGGGGTCCAAGCTCCCCATCCGTGACACGGCGCCCGCACAAAACGAAAACGGCCTGGGTCACGCACCACAGGCCGTCGGGAAGAATGGTCGATGGTGGCCAAGGGCGGAATCGAACCACCGACACGCGGATTTTCAGTCCGCTGCTCTACCAACTGAGCTACTTGGCCGAAGGACGCGGATTATAGCGACCCGACTTGCGCGCCAAGGCCCGCCGCGGCGTGGCGCGGCTACAGCGCGCCGCGCCGGTTGCGCGACAGGTCGACGCCCAGTTGCTTGAGCTTGCGGTACAGGTGCGTGCGCTCCAGGCCGGTCTTCTCGGCCACGCGCGTCATCGAACCGTTCTCGCGCGCCAGGTGGAATTCGAAGTAGCTCTTCTCGAACGCGTCACGGGCTTCGCGCAGCGGACGGTCGAGGTCGAAGCTCTGCTCGGCCTGCGGGCCCAGCAGCAGGGCGTTGGACGGCAGGCCCTGGCCACCGGTCATCGCCGCTTCGACGGTCAGCGCCGGCTCGTTGCGCGGGGGGTGGCCCGGTGCGGCCACCGCCGCTCGCGGCGGAGTGCGCGCCAGCCCCTGTTCGACCGCCTTGAGCAGCTTCTGCAGCGTGATCGGCTTTTCCAGGAAGGCCATCGCGCCGTACTTGGTGGCTTCCACGGCGGTGTCGATGGTGCCGTGGCCGCTCATCATGATCACCGGCATGGTCAGCTGGCCGGTGGCGCCCCACTCCTTGAGCAGCGTGATGCCGTCGACATCGGGCATCCAGATGTCGAGCAGCACCAGATCCGGTTGCAGCCGCTCGCGGCAGCTGCGCGCCTGCGCGGCGTTCTCCGCGAGCTCGACGGTATGCCCTTCGTCCGTGAGGATCTCCGACAGCAGGGCACGGATGCCCAGTTCGTCGTCCACTACAAGAATCGTCGCCATGGGTCCAGTCAGGCTGCGGCCGTGTTCCGGCTGGCCGCTGTCGAGGGGGCGCCTTCTGCGGGCGCTGGAGTCGAAAATGATATCGAAACTTGCGCGCCCCTCGGCGGGGCGGTCGGGTCGGTCTCGTCGACGAGGTTGCCCACGCGCAGCCGCGCGCCGTGTTCCTCGGCGATCTTCTTCACCACCGCCAGGCCCAGGCCCGTGCCCTTGGCCTTGGTGGTGACGTAGGGTTCGAAGGCACGCTTGAGCACCTTGTCGGCAAAGCCCGGGCCGTTGTCGCTGACCACCAAGCGCACGGCCCTGGGTGCGCCCTGGTCGCCGCGCACGACCTCGGTGGCGACGCGCACGCGACCGTCGTCCTGGTCGGCCACGGCATCCAGCGCGTTTTGCACCAGGTTGTGAATGACCTGGCGCAGCTGTGTCGCATCGCCGACGATGCGCGGCAGTGCGGTGGCGCAACGGGCTTCCAGCACACCCGCTTCCTGCGCCGTGACGTACAGCGCCAGCACTTCCATGACCACGGCATTGAGGTCCAGGGGCGCCAGCTGCGCCGCCGGCAGGCGCGCGTAGTCGCGGAATTCGTCGACCAGTCGCTTCATGGCCTGCACCTGGGCGACGATGGTGGCCACCGACTTGTCGAGCATCGCGGCGTCGGCGCCGGCCAGCTTGGGCTCGAGCTTGAGCTGCAGCCGCTCGGCCGACAGCTGGATCGGCGTCAGCGGGTTCTTGATCTCGTGCGCCAAGCGGCGCGCGACCTCGCTCCAGGCGGCCTGGCGCTGCGCCGAGACGACGTCGGTGATGTCGTCGAACACCAGCAGCCGGGCCTGTGACGGCAGCGGCGCGCCGCGCACGAGCAGCGTGGCGACGTTGTGCGCGTCGCCATCCTTGCGCAGTTCGAACTGGTCCTGCCAGTGGTCGCGCTCGCCGGCCTCGGGGCCGCAGCGGTGCAGCGCGAAGCGCTGCTCCACCGCGGCGGCGAAGTCGGCCAGCGCGGCCACGTCGCCCAGCGGGCGGCCCTGCAGTGCGGCCAGCGGCTGGCCGAGGATGCGCGCCGCGCCGGGGTTGGCGGTGTCGATGCGGCCGTCGCGGTCGAACACGACCACGCCGGCGCTCAGGCTGTCGAGGATGGTCTGCAGCCGCGTGCGTGCGCTCTCCAGCTGGGCCACGCTGCGCTGCACCTGCGCGCGGGCGTCGGCGAGCTGGTCGGTCATGTCGGCGAAGGACCGCGTCAGGCCGCCGAGCTCGTCGCGCGAGGTGAAGATCTGCTTGACGCTGAGGTCGCCCGCGGCCACCTGGCGCACGCCCTCGGCCAGCAGCAGCAGCGGCCGCACCAGCTGGTTGCCCAGCGCCACGGCCAGCAGCAGCGCACCGAAGACCGACAGGATCAGCGCCAGCGTCAGCGTGCCGACGTACATGTTGCGCAGCCCCTGGCGTGCCAGCGCGCGCTGCTGATAGTCGCGATAGGCGGCCTGCACCGCCAGCGCGTTGCGCGCCAGCGCCTGCGGCAGCGCCTGCGTGACGGCGAGGAAGCGGTCCTCGCCAGTGAAGCTCAGCCCCGGGCGCGGCAGATGGGCCACGGCGCGCACCCGTGCATGGGCGCCGGCTTCACCACGCGGCACGCCGACCGGCTCATCGTCCAGGCCCTCGATCTGGCCCACCACCTGCTGGGCACGCGCCTGGCGCAGCAAGGTCGCACCCGGGCGTTCGGGCGCCAGCGCCGCCGAGCCGCCCGACGCCAGCAGGATGCGGCCGTTGCCCGCCACCAGGGCCACCTCGTCGGCGCCGAGCTGCTCACGCAGCCGCTCCAGCGCCAGGGGCTGCACGCCGCCGCGCACCTCGGCCAGGCGCTCGGCGGCCAGTCGGGTCTTGGCTTCGAGTTCGCGCACCTGCACGTCCAGCGCGCTGCGGCCCAGGTTCAGGCCGGCGTCGAGCGCGCTCTCGACCTGCACGTCGAACCAGCTTTCGATGCTGCGCGTGAGGAACTGGTAGCTGACGGTGTAGATCAGCAGGCCCGGCACCAAGCCGACGATGGCGAAGATGCCAGCCAGCTTGAGCAGCAGTCGGCTGCCGAACTTGCCCAGGCGGATGCGCGTGGCCAGGCGCCCCAGCGCGATGGCGATGACCAGCGCCAGCAGCACGGCCAGCGCAATGTTGACGGGCAGCAGCCAGCCATAGTGGCGCTCCAGGAACACGCTGTTGCGCGTGGCGATGGCCAGCAGGAAGGCCAGCACGACCGCCGCGCCAGCCAGCGCGATGGACGACACCAGCACCGCCCACCGGGTGGCCCGGCTGCTGCGGGTGCTCACTTGGTAGCCTCCGCGGCCGGCGGCGCGCCCTCGCGCCCCGGGGAGGAGGCCGCAGGCTCGGGGGCTCGGCGCGCAGGTCGCGGCTCGGGCGCGGGTACGGGTACGCTGCGCTCGACGGCGATCTGCCAGTCGCTGGCGCCGGCAATGCCGAACTGCATCGGACGCGGCAGCAGCGACGTGTCGAGGCGGTAGCTGAAATCGACGTAGTAGCGATCCTCGTCGAGCGGCAGCCGCGGCGCGACGCGCCAGCCGACCGCGCGGCTGATGGCGACCAGTGTGTCGTCGAGCGTGGCGTGGCTTTGCACGAACGCCCCCAGCGCGACGCGGTAGTTGCGGGTCAGCGGCTGCCAGGTCAGGCGCCAGCTGCGCGACTCGCGCCCGACGCGCTCGTCGCGCCAATACCACCGGTACCGGTAGACCTCGGCCTGCGCGACGAAGGTCAGCGGCACGCCTTTGTGCAGCGCCTCTTCGACGATGGTCGACAGCGCGAACTGGACGGCGAAGTCGATCTCGACACCCTCGTCGAGCCGCCGCACGTCCAGCGTCGCCAAGGCTGCGCCGCTCGATGCCGACAGGGCCGGCGCGCTGGCACCCACCGCCAACAGGCCCAGGCCGAGGCGCAGCATCTGGCGCCGCTGTGCCCACGCAGGCGTAGCCATCGTGCCGGACATCGCACGGGGCTGGGTGCAACAGCGGGCCGTTTCGATGCGTGGCACGGTGCGCTCGTCGTGGTCAGGGCTTGTGCAGCAGGGCGTAGAAGAAGCCGTCGGCCGGGGCGACGCCCGCCGCATCCGAATCATTGTCGGGCAGCGGCAGCAGGTGCCCGGGCGACGCAGGGTCCAGGCGGGGTCTTGGCTCGCTGCAGCGTTGCAAAAAAGCGTCGATCTGGTCATGTCCCTCGGCCCTGAACACCGAGCAGGTGCAGTACAGCAGGCGCCCCCCCGGGCGCAGCAGCGGCCACAGGGCATCGAGCAGGCGGGCTTGCGTGCGCGCCAGCGCGTCGATGTCGCCGGCGCGCCGCAGCCAGCGCACGTCGGGGTGGCGGCGCACGACGCCCGAGGCGCTGCAGGGCGCATCGAGCAGGATGGCGTCGAACG
>Ga0114939_10002402_pt1 | contig 13879 bp, 12 predicted proteins | sample AshMeaCrysSpring_FD_87196 | JGI IMG/M metagenome (GOLD analysis project Ga0114939, IMG submission 87196) | Groundwater microbial communities from Big Spring, Nevada to study Microbial Dark Matter (Phase II) - Ash Meadows Crystal Spring | ecosystem: Environmental > Aquatic > Deep subsurface >... | reverse complement strand
GCGCGGCACGCTCTGCCAGCAGGCGCTCGTGCTGCTCGCGCAGTTGCGTGGCCGCGGCCGCAGCCTGCGCGCTCTCGTGCCGCAGCGCCTCGAGCTGCGCCTGCAGCTGCGCGAGCTGTGATGCGCCCTGCTGGCGTTCCTGCTCGAGCGCGGCGATGCGATGCCGCGCCATCTCGATGAACTGGCGCGAGGCGGCGAGCTCTGCGGCCCGGGGCCCCGCTGCCTCTGCCTCGGCAGGCATCGCCGCTGCCGCCGTTGGCGGGCTCGGCTTCGGCGGCGTGGACGCCGCTGCCGACTCCTCCGGCACGGTCAGGCGTTCCGGCGCGACCGCCGTTAGGCCGTTCTCCAGCACGCTGACGTCGTAGCCGCGCTCCGTCAGCAGGAAGGCAGCGGCGGCGCTGCGGCCGTTCGAGTCGCTGTAGACGACGTAATGAAAGTCCGGGTGGAGGCTGCCACAGTGCTCGCGCAGCACCTCGATGGGCAGGTTGATCGCGCTGTCGAGATGGCCCTGCGCGTGCTCCTCGGGGCCGCGCACGTCGAGCCAGCGCGCCCCTTCTTCGATGCGGCGCTGGGCGGCCGGGAACGGCTGGAAACGTGCCACCGGCTTGCGGATCAGATCCACGAAGTCCTGGCGGCCGAGGCGCAGCAGGACCCCGTCGCTCAGCATCACCACGTTGCTGTTGCGGGGCTTGCCGGCGAGCAGGGCCTCCTCGCCGAAGCAGTCGCCCGGCCCGAGCGTCGCCAGCTCGGCCGGCGGCCGCCCGTTCTCGAGATCGCGCGTCACCACGGCGCGGCCACGACTGATCATGTAGAAGAAGTCGCCCTCGAGACCCTGTGTGATCACCTGGTCGCCCAGCGCCACCTCCACCCGCTCGACGCGCCGCATCACTCCCTGGATGTTCGCGGCCGGGATGCGCTGCATCACCCGGGACGCGAGCAGTTGCGCCATCCAGTCGCTGTCGGCGCCCGCATCGCCCAGTTCGCCGACCTCGTAGTCGACCTCGTGATGGGTGGTGAGCAGGTCGTTCAGGCGGCGGCTGTCGATGCGGATCAGGCTGCTCTGCGTGACGGCCCGGGCCGAATACTTGCGAGGGATCTGCGGTCCGAGCGGAAAGCGCGCGGGGTCGGTGCCGCCGCGCACGCGCTCGACCGGCTTGTCGCCGGCGAGCAGCGTGACCTCGCCGGTGAGCAGGTAGACGTGCTGCTGTTGGGTGTCTCCGGCACGGAACACCATGGAGCCCGCGGCCACCTGCTCGAGGGCGACCGCCTCCAGCAGCACCATCAGCGGCTCGTCCTTCAGGGTGCTCAGCGGCACCAGGGTCTTGGCCTGGGCGAATTCGCGTTGGCCGGGCTTTATCGACATTGCGGACGGGCCGTGCCTCTCATGATCGCGCGCATCTCGCTTGCTCCGACCCGGCAGACGCCGCCGGTGCGCGCCCGCCGGACGGCCGGCGCAGTCGGGTCGTTCGTCCCGTTATCGGAAGGCGCGCTGGAAACTCAAGCATTTCCTTCCCACTCACCGTGCCAAAAGCTCTGTCTTGAGCCCGCCGCTGACCGGCGCGGCACCGAGCCAGATGCGCAGGAGGGCGGCTGCGAAGTCGGCGCCAGGAATCTCCTCGCGCGTGCGGCCGTTGATCTCGAGACGCGTTCCCTTGCCCGGAAGGTAGTCGATCAGGACGGTGTCGCCGACGCGCAGCGACTCGAAGGCGGCGTTGAAGCGGTCGATGCGCGCCTGCAGCGGGGCGAGCTCCGCCGGAGAGTGGTTGGCGGCAAAGGCCTCGGTCCAGGCCGCGACCAGCTGCTCGCGCGACATTTCCCTGTAGAGGATGCGCATCAGGACGCGGCGCGGCCCGTCCATCGCCAGCACCCGGGCCGGGTCGCTCTCGGGGGCGGGGAGGTAGAGGCCGATGGCGTAGAGGGCGAAGAGCAGCTTGCGGCGCACGCCCGCGCCGTTGAGACGCAGCGGCTCGGCGACCCCCGCGATGCGAGCCTGCTCCGGGATGTCGGCGCCGCCGACCTCGCGCGCGGCAACGGGGGCGATGAGCAGCGCGGCGGCGAGGGCGAGGACGATGCGCGTTGCGGTCATGCTTGCCTCGGTCGATCCTTTCGGGCTGAAATGGAAATAGGCGGCGGCGAGCGCGTGAGATGCCGTCGCGCTGCGTGAACTATGCTATTTTTTGCGCGGCTTCACACCAAGCGAGGGAGTCCACCAAATGGCCGAGAAGAAGCAGGCCGCGAAAGCGGCACCCAAGAAGGCGAAGGCAATCGCCGACAAGCAGACCAAGGCGCAGATCATCACCAGCCTTTCCGAGACCACCGGGCTGTCGAAAAAGGACGTCGCCGGGGTATTCGCCGCCCTGGGCGACCTCATCGGCGCCCACATCCAGAAGAAAGGGTCGGGGGAATTCGTCATCCCGGACACCGGCGTCAAGATCCGCCGCGTCGTCCGTCCTGCCCGCAAGGCCCGCATGGGCCGCAACCCGGCAACGGGCGAACCGATGAAGATCTCCGCGAAGCCCGCCAGCACCGTGGTGAAGGTGACGGCGCTCAAGGCGCTCAAGGGGATGGCCTGAAGCCGGAAACGGCGACGCCGCACGGGGTGCGGCGTCGGTATTCCCGAAGGGGCGAGGCGCGCACGGCGCCCCGCCCCTTTCGCATTACGAGTCAGTAGGGCGCCGGACCGGCGCCAGGCCCCATGCGCGGGCCGGGACCGCCGCGCCGCATCGCGTCGCGGAAATAGTTGCGATAGAACATCAGCGCGCTGCTGCCGTTCGCGACCACGTCGAACACCTTCCAGCCGCCCTCGCTGCGGTAGAGGCGGAAGTCCAGCTCGGACGGGTAGCCCTGCGGGCCGATGATTGCCATCGGCAGCGTGACCTCGTCGCCGCGCTGGCCGCCGCGCCTCGGCGGCAGGAAGTCGACCGACTGGTCCGCGTAGGCCGTGAGGTGCTGGGCCATCGCGCCGAGGAACATGTCGCGCAGCTTGGTCTCGAGCTTCTGCAACTGCTCCGCGTCCATGCTGCGCGCCATGCCGCCGGCGGCGAAGCGGGCCATGTGCCTGAAATCGAAATAGCCGGCGATCTCGTCGGTGAGGAACTTGGCCACCTGCTCGCTGTTAGGCCGCGGGCTCTGCTTGAGGAACCCGAGCATCTTGTTGACCCCGTCGCGCAGCACCTGCGCCGGATTCTGTTCGGCCGGCTGGGCCGCCTGGGGCATGCCGTAGTAATAGGCCGGATCGCCCTGCAGCGCCGGGTAGCTGTAGCCATAGCTCGGACCGGGGCCGTAGGGCACGGCCTGGGCGGCGCCGGTCAGCAGCAGGGCGCCGAGAAAGACGGACCTTTTCATCGTGCTTCTCTCCGTGTCGGTTGGGGGGGCGGAAGGGGGGTGCCCGGGGGCAGGGCGCGGGGGAGAGTGCACTCGCCCCGGGGCAAAATCAATCGGGCCCTTCCCGCGCTCAGCGCGTGGTGAGCCGGCGATAGATGTCGGACACCTCCCGCGGCAGCTTCGCCACGTCGTCGATCACCACGTAGCTCGCCGGCCCGTACATGTGCGGCAGGTAGTCCCGGGCGTCGCGGTCGATCGTGATGCAGAAGGGGTGCACTCCCGCCCGCCGGGCCTCGAGCAGCGCCATGCGCGTGTCCTCGATGCCGTAGGGGCCGCGGTAGGGGTCGAAGTAGTCGTCCGGCCGCCCGTCGGAGAGGGTGATGAGCACCTTGGTGCGCGCCTCGACCTCGCCCAGCAGGCGCGTGAGGTGGCGGATGGCGAAGCCCATCCGGGTGTACTCCTGCGGCCGGATGCCCGAGATCCGGGCGCGCACGTTCTCCGAGTAGGGCTCCGCGAAGGTCTTGATCCGGAACAGCTCGCAGCGCTTGCGCGTGATGCCGGAGAAGCCGTAGATCGCGTAGCGGTCGCCGAGGCGCTCGAGCGCCTCGCACAGCAGCACCAGGGCCTCGCGCTCCGCCTCGTTGATCCAACCGCGGGTGCTGCCGCTCATGTCGACCATGAAGGCGACGGCGATGCTGCGCTCGGCGCGCTGCAGCCGGACGAACAGGCGGTCGCTCATCTCGCGGCCGTCGTGCGCGTCCGCGAGCGCCTCGACGAGCGCGTCGATGTCCACCTCGTCGCCGTGGATCTGACGCTTGAGCAGGCGCGACTCCTCGCGCATCGCCTCGAAGCTGCGCCGCAGGTGGCGGACCAGCGCGTGATGGCGGGCGAGCGCGTCCCGGCAAAAGTCGTCGTGCACGGGCTGCACCTCCTTCTCGCGCATCACGCACCAGTTCTTGCGGTAGTGCTGGCGCCCGTGGTCCCACTCCGGATAGAAGGTCGCGCCCTCCTCGTGGTAGGTGCCCTGCCAGACGGCGTCGGGATCCTGCGCCTGGTCTTCATAGAGACTCGGGGCGTACTCGCCGTCGCCCGCCGGCACGAGGTACTCGGGCGGGATCTCGCCGAAGTCGAGGTGGACCGAGACGAGCAGCTGGCGCACGTCCTCCGGCGGGGCGATGGGCTGGCCGTCGAGCGTGACCTCGACATCGAGGCGGCCCTCCTCCTCCTGGGTGCGGGTCTCGAGGGCGCGCTCGGCGCGTTCGGGCCCGGCGGCGTCGCCGCGCCGGCGCAGCTCCTCGAGCAGCTCCGCGAGCTTCACCCGCAGTCGCGCCTTCTCCTTCTCTAGGCGCGCGGCGCGGGTCGCAGCCACCGCCTCGGGGTCGAGTCGGCCCTGGAAGCACCATGGCGCGAAGTCGGGCAGGGCGCAGGCCGCGTCGAGCAGGGCGAGGCTGTCCTCGGGCTGCGCGTCGTCCCGCGTCAGCCGATCGGTCAACTCGGCCCAGCCGGCCGGCAGCGTCTCGCCGCGCAGGGCCCGCAAGTGCGCCATGTCGCGGTGCAGTCCGGGCAGTTCGCGCGCGAGGCGGGCCGTGAGGCGGACCGTCTCGAGGCCGTGCAGCTGGCGCAGGGCATGCGCGGGGTCGGCGCGGTGCGCGCAGGCCGCGGCCAGGTCGAGGCGCAGGGTGCCAAAGCGCACCTGCGCCCAGAGCATGGCGCAGGTCGCCTTGGCGAGCCGGAAATTGTCGGCGGCGCTCTCCATGGCGGCGGTGATCGCCGGAAGGAAAACGCGCTCGGTGTCGGTGTAGGCATGCTCGCCCTGCTCGAGCTTGAGCTTGCGGCCCGCGAGGCCCCGCAGGAAGTTGCCGAGCACCCCCGCCACGTCCTCGAACAGCACGTCGGCCGCGTTCGCGTGCCGCGACTGCATGAAGCCCTCGACGTTCTCGACGAAGCGCAGGGCGGGGTAGAGCCCCAGCCGGTCGTAGGTGTCGCACAGCCGCACGGCCCAGGCCTCGATCACCCGCGGGTCCATGCGCGTCATCAGCCCGGGCGCGCGGCGGGCGAACTCGTGCGCGAGGGTGACGTGGGTGGTGGCGATGCGGCGCACCCAGTCCAGGGCGAACTGCTGGTCCTCGCGCGGCAGCCCGGCCAGCTCGGCGGCGAGCTGGTCGGTGTGGTGGAAGGTGAACTCGACCTCGAGCAGCTCGTTGAGCTGCGCCTCGAGCTCGGGGGCGGTGAGCGGCGGCAGGGCCATGCGGGGCGACCGCTCAGAAGAGCGAGGACGAGAGCTCCTGGATCGCCGCGAGCATCTCGGCGTCGTCGGTCACGGCCTGCGCGACCGCGCTGCGGCAGGCCGCCACGGGCTCGACGCCGCTCGCGATCAGCTTGCCGGCGTGCACCAGCAGCCGCGTCGACGCGCCTTCCTCGAGGCCGCTGCCCTTGAGGTTGCGGGTCATGTGAGCGAGCTTGACCAGGCGGCCGGCCATCGCGTCGTCGAGGCCCGCCTCCTTCGTCACGATGCGCCGCTCGAGCTCGGGCGCGGGGTAGTCGAAGCCCATCGCGACGAAGCGCTGCCGGGTGGACTGCTTGAGGTCCTTGAGCACGCTCTGGTACCCCGGGTTGTAGGAGATCGCCAGGCAGAACCCGTCGGCGGCCTCGATCAGCTCGCCCAGCTTCTCGATCGGCAGCACGCGCCGGTCGTCGGCGAGCGGGTGGATCACCACGGTGGTGTCCTTGCGCGCCTCGACGATCTCGTCGAGGTAGCAGATCCCGCCGGCGCGCACCGCGCGGGTCAGCGGTCCATCCACCCAGACGGTCTCGCCGCCGCGCACGAGGAAGCGGCCGACCAGGTCGGATGCGGTGAGGTCGTCGTGGCAGGAGACGGTGATGAGCGGGCGCTTCAGGCGCCACGCCATGTGCTCCATGAATCGCGTCTTGCCGCAGCCGGTCGGCCCCTTGAGCAGGACCGGCAGCCGGTTGCGGTACGCGGCCTCGAACACCGCGATCTCGTCGCCGACCGGCTCGTAGTAGGGCTCGCGCTCGATGTAGTACTCCTCGGGACGCCTGCTGTGCGCTTCGCTGCTCACGATCGACTCCTGTCCAGAACGGCGCCTCGACCGTAGCGGGCGCGCGCCCGCGCAGCAACCGCACGTGCGGCGGGGCGATTCCGTATTCAGCGACTCTATAAGTAGATTTGAAATTTCGATTGAATTTTCCCGTTCGGTATATGGCGGCGCGGGGCGGCGTGGGGGTAAGGTAAGCGACCCCGAAATTCCGCCGGCAACAAGGGCTTATGTCCCAGAGCGCCGGTCGGGTAAAGCCGGTTCCCTTGAGGCGCGGCGGCGCGAGTCGCCGAGCCTCCCGTTCGAGTATCCGCGACGGAGGACTATCCATGACGGACGTCGTAGCCACCAACCAGACCATCCTGGTGGTCGGCGGAGGCATCAGCGGTCTCACGGCCGCCATCGAGGCCGCCGAGACCGGGAAGCAGGTCGTGCTCGTCGAGAAGCGGCCCTACGTGGGCGGCCGCGTGGCGCAGCTCTACAAGTACTTCCCCAAGCTGTGCCACCCGACCTGCGGGCTGGAGATCAACCAGCGGCGCGCCAAGATGAACCCGAACCTCACCATCGTCACGATGGCCGAGGTGACGAGGATCGACGGCGAGGCGGGCAACTACACGGCCACCGTCAAGCTGTCCCCGCGCCACGTCAACGACCGGTGCACGGCCTGCGGCGAGTGCGCCAAGGCGGTCGGCGCCGAGTTCGCGGACGAGTACAACTACGGGCTCACCCAGCGCAAGGGCGCCTACCTGCCGCACGTGATGGCGCACCCGATGCGCTACGTGATCGACCCGCGCATCGTCGGCACCGACGACGGCGCCAAGGCCAAGGCCGCCTGCAAGTACGACGCGGTCGACCTGGACGAGGCCGAGCGCGAGATCCGCTTCCCGGCGGGCGCGGTGATCTGGGCGACCGGCTGGAAGCCCTACGACGCCGCGAAGATCCAGCCCTACGGCCACGGCCGCGTGCCGAACGTGGTGAGCAGCGTCGAGTTCGAGCGCATGGCGGACCCGAAGGGCCCGACCGGCGGCCGGATCGTCCGCCCCTCGGACGGCAGGGAGGCCAAGAAGGTCGCGTTCATCCAGTGCGCCGGCTCGCGCGACCGCAACCACCTGCTGCACTGCTCGCGCATCTGCTGCATGGCCAGCCTGAAGCAGACCACCTACGTCACCGACGCCTACCCGGACGCCGAGGTCAGCGTCTATTACATCGACATCCGCGCGATCGACCGCTTCGAGGACTTCTACGCCAAGATCAAGGCGAAGCCGAACGTCAATTTCATCAAGTCGAAGCCGGCCTCGATCGTCGCCAACAAGGCAACCGGCAGCCCGGTCATCCACGGCGTGAACACCGAGGGCTACCTGCGCTACGCCGACGAGCACGACCTGGTCGTGCTGGCCGTCGGCATGGAGCCGTCGGTCGACAAGGCCAGCTTCCCCGTGAGCCTCGTGCTCAACGAGGAGGGCTTCATCGAGCCCGCCGCGGAGAACGGCGGAATCTTCGCGGCCGGCTGCTCGGCCGACGCGCTGGACGTGAACCGGGCGGTGCAGTCCGCGACCGCCGCCACCCTGCGCGCCATCCAGGTCGTGAACCGCGTCGCCGGAACGGAGGGCTGAACCCGTGTCTGACAAGAAATTCGCTGGCTACATCTGCGCCGGCTGCGGCATCGGCGAGCGGCTCGACACCAAGTCGCTCGAGCAGGTCGCGACCCGCGAGGGCAAGATGAACCTGTGCCGCCAGCACCCGATGCTGTGCAGCAAGGAAGGGGTCGAGCTGATCCGCAACGACATCGCCAACGAGGGCGTGACCCACGTGATGCTCGCGGCCTGCTCGCGCCGCGCCAAGGTCGAGGCCTTCAACTTCACCGACGTCGCGATGTCCCGCGCCAACCTGCGCGAGGGCGTGATCTGGCTGCGCCCCGACGCGCCGGAGCACGAGGAGACCACCCAGGAAATGGCGGCCGACTACGTGCGCATGGCCTGCGCCGAGGTCCGCTTCATGACGAAGCCCAATCCGTCCGCGGAGCAGGGGCTGATCCGCCGGATCCTGGTCGTCGGCGGCGGCATCACCGGCATGACCGCCGCGGTCGAGGCCGCGGCCGCGGGCTACGACGTGGACATCGTCGAGAAGGCCGCAAGCCTGGGCGGCCACGCCGGCCAGCTGGTCAGCCGCGTGCCGACCCGTTCGCCCTATGCCGCGCCCGAAGAGACCGGCGTCGCGGCGCTGGCGGCAGCGATCGAGGCCAACCCGCGCGTCCGCGTCCATTTGAACGCGCGCGTGACCCGCACCTCCGGCGCCCCCGGCCGCTTCGCGGTCGACATCAGCACCGAGTCGGGCGCGACCGCGACCGAGCAGTACGGCGCGATCGTGCAGGCGACGGGCTTCAGGCCCTACGACGCGAACAAGCTCCCCGAGTTTGCCTACGGCAAGAGCAAGGACGTCGTCACCAACCTCGAGCTCGAGGCGCTGGTCAAGGCCGCGAACGGCGGCCCCATCAAGCGCCCCTCGGACGGCAAGGAAGTGAGGAGCGTCGCCTTCGTGCAGTGCGCGGGCCAGCGCTCGGACAAGGAAGGCCACCTGCCGTACTGCTCCGGCTTCTGCTGCACCACCTCGATCAAGCAGGCGATGTACTTCAAGGCCCAGAACCCGGGCTGCGACGCCACGGTGCTGTTCTCGGACCTGCGCACCCCCGGTGCCGGCGGCGAGGACTTCTATCGCGCCGGCCAGCAGAAGCAGGTGACATTCTCCAAGGGCCAGGTGTCCGAGGTCGTGCCCGGCGCCACGCTCAAGGTCAGGTTCAAGGACCTGATCCTCAACGACGACACCGAGATGGAGTGCGACCTCGTCGTGCTCGCCACCGGCATGGTCGCCAACTCGGGCCCGGATCCGTACGCGGAGACCGAGAACGCCGGCGTCAAGCCGGTCGCCGAGGTTTCCGTCGAGTCGATCCTCAACCTCGACTACCGCCAGGGCACCGACCTGCCGCAGCTCAAGCACGGATTCGTCGACTCGCACTTCATCTGTTTCCCCTACGAGACCCGACGCACCGGCATCTACGCCGCGGGTCCCGTGCGCCGGCCGATGGACATCCGCCAGGCCCAGGACGACGCCGCCGGCGCCGCCCTCAAGGCCATCCAGGCGCTCGAGAGCGCCGCGGGCGGCCGCGGGGTGCACCCGCGCGTGGGCGACCTGTCGTTCCCGCGCTTCCGCAAGGAAGGGTGCACCCAGTGCAAGCGCTGCACCGTGGAGTGCCCCTTCGGCGCGATCAACGAGGACGAGCAGCGCTACCCGGTGTTCAACGAGGCGCGCTGCCGTCGCTGCGGCACCTGCATGGGCGCCTGCCCGGTGCGCGTGATCTCCTTCGAGAACTACTCGGTCGACACGGTCGGCCAGCAGCTCAAGGCGGTCGACGTGCCGGACGAGTTCTCCGAGAAGCCGCGCATCCTCGTGCTCGCCTGCGAGAACGACGCCTACCCGGCGCTCGACCAGGCGGCCCTGAGCGGCCAGGAGATCACGCCCTTCGCCCGCGTCATTCCGGTGCGTTGCCTGGGCTCGGTGAGCCTGTCGTGGATCACCGACTCGCTCAATTCCGGTTATGACGGCGTGGTGATGATGGGCTGCCAGCGGGGCGAGGATTACCAGTGCCACTTCGTCCGGGGCTCGGCCATGGCGGCGGAGCGCCTGTCGAAGGTGGGCGACACCCTCAAGCAGCTCAACCTCGAGGAGGAGCGCGTCGTGGTGCACGAGGTGGCGATCACCGACATCGAGCGGGCGCCGCGTCTCATCAACGACATGAAGGCGACGATCGACAAGATCGGCATGAGCCCGTTCAAGTTCTGACGTAGGAGCGGCGCGTAGCCGCGTGGACCACGGGACCGCGGGCCGCAGGCCCGCTCCTACCCGGAGACGAGAGAGATGAGCGATCTGAACAGCGCGATGATCGAGAAGTACCGCACCAGCTTCCTCAAGGAGGTCGAGGCCAACGTCGAGGAAGGCGAGTGGGTCAAGATGTGCATGCAGTGCGGGGTGTGCTCCGGCTCCTGCCCGCTCGGCAAGTTCTGGGATCACCCGCCGCAGGAAATCTTCATGATGATCCGCGCCGGCAAGCGCGAGGAGGTCCTCACCTCCGACGCCATGTGGATGTGCACCTCCTGCTACAACTGCATCGTGCGCTGCCCGCGCGGCCTGCCGATCACCCACATCATGCATGGCCTGGCGCACTACGCGAAGCGGCTCGGCATCGCGCCGCAGAACCAGCCGACGGCGAAGTTCGCCCAGCTCATGTGGGACAACCTCATGAAGAAGGGGCGCGTCAACGAGCTCAAGCTCGGCCTGTCGCTGTACTTCATGAACGGCTTCGGCGAGGGGGTGAAGACGGCGCTCAAGATGAAGGACATCGGCCTCGGCATGCTGAAGACCGGCCGCATGAGCCCGATGGAGATGCTGGGCGGGCACGGCGTGAAGGACCTCGGCGGCTTCCACAAGGCAATCAAGAAGGCGCAAGAGCTCGAAGACGCGCGCATCGCGAAGCACGGCAAGTAACGGAGGCACCCCATGGCAAAGCGTGAATACTCGTTCTACCCCGGGTGCTCCTCCCAGAAGGGCGCCTCCTCGTCGAACTACCTGGTCTCGGTGCAGACCATGTGCGAGGAGCTGGACATCCAGCTCAACGAGATCCCCGACTGGAACTGCTGCTCGGCATCGATCGGCTACGCCGGCGGCGGCGAGCTGCCGCGGCTGGTGCTGTCCGGCCGCAACATCGCCCTGTCCGAGCAGCACAACCCAGGCCAGGAGATCGTCGCGACCTGCGCCGCCTGCTGGCTCGCGACCCGCGAGGCGCAGGAGCGCTTCCAGCACGACCAGGGCCTGCTCGCCGAGGCCAACACGGCGCTCGCCGAGGCCGGTCTCAAGCTCAAGAACGACACTCCGATCAAGCACATGGCCGAGGTGCTCGTCGAGGACGTGGGCTACGACGCGATCAAGGCCAAGGTGAAGAAGCCGCTCGAGGGCATCAAGATCGCCGGTTACGTCGGCTGCCAGACCAACCGGCCCTTCGGCATCGCCGGCGAGTCCTTCGAGAACCCGGTCTACCTCGACAAGCTGGTGGACACCCTCGGCGCCGACTCGATCCCGACCTACGAGAAGAAGGTGCAGTGCTGCGGCGGCGCGCTGGCGTTCTCCGAGCCGGCGAAGTCGCAGGAGATGATCAAGGGCATCATCGAGGCGGCCTACGACCACGGCGCCGACATGATCGTGACGCCCTGCCCCGTGTGCCAGATGAACGTCGAGGTCTATCAGGACCAGATCAACGCCACCTACGGCACCAAGTTCAAGATGCCGGTGGTGTACTACTCGACGCTGATGTCGGTGGCCTTCGGCCGCTCGGCCAAGGAGGCCGCGCTGAACGGGCAGGTGATTCCCGCGAAGAAGCTCGAGGAAATCGCGGCGAAGTAGCGCAGGGCCCTGCACGCGCAGCACCGGAAAGGGCCCTGCGGGGCCCTTCCGTCTTTGTCCGCGGCCGTGGGAAGCACGATCCCCTTGCCGCCTTGCTTTTGGCGCCTACGGCCTTTAGCTTGCCGCTAGTCATTCATCAGAGGTCTGCCATGCGCGAGACCAGCCTGCACGGCCCCATCGCCATCAACGTCCAGACGGCCTATTTGCCGGACCAGTCCGAGCCGGACGCCGAACGCTTCGTGTTCAGCTATACGATCACCATCCGCAACGACGGCGCTCAGCCGGCGCGCCTCCTGAACCGGCACTGGGTCATTACCGACGCGAACGGTCACGTGCAGGAGGTGCGCGGCGAGGGCGTGGTCGGCGAGCAGCCCTACCTGCGGCCCGGCGAGTCCTTCCGCTACACCAGCGGCACGGTGCTCGCGACCCCGGTCGGCAGCATGCAGGGCGAATACGAGATGGTGGGCGAGGACGGCGCGCGGTTCCTCGCGCCGATCGCCGCCTTCTCGCTGTCCACGCCGCGCACCCTGCACTGATGACCGCCGCCGACCGCGCGCCGCCTTATCTGCTGGCGGGCGTGCTCGCGCTGCTCGCGCTCTCCGGGATTGCCCCGCAGACCGACCGGCTCACGTGGCTGCTCGAGACGGCGCCGGTGATGATCGGCGCCGTGCTGCTCGTCGCGACCTGGCGCCGCTTCCCGCTGACGCCGCTGCTCAGCGGCCTGATCGCGGCGCACGCCGTGATCCTCATCGTCGGCGGCTACTGGTCCTACTCCGAGGTGCCGCTGTTCAACTGGCTGCGCGACGGCTTCGGCTGGACGCGGAACCACTACGACCGCGTCGGGCACCTCGCGCAGGGCTTCGTGCCGGCGATCCTCGCGCGCGAGATCCTGCTGCGCCGCTCACCGCTGCGCCCGGGCGAGTGGCTCTTCTTTCTCGTGCTCTGCGTGTGCCTCGCGTTCTCCGCGTTCTACGAGCTGGTCGAGTGGTGGTCCTCAGTCCTGCTGGGCGACGGCGCGACGGCGTTCCTCGGCACCCAGGGCGATTCGTGGGACACGCAGTGGGACATGTGGCTCGCGCTGCTCGGCGCGACCGCGTCGCTGCTCCTGCTCTCCGGCGTGCACGACCGGCAGCTCGCCGCGCGCGGCTGGCTGCCGCACCGGCACGCCGATCCCGCCTGAGGACGGCGCCATGGCGGTCTACGCGATCGGCGACGTGCAGGGCTGCTACGACGAGCTGCGGCGCCTGCTCGACGCCCTGGCCTTCGATCCCTCGGCCGACCGCGTGTGGTTCGTCGGCGACCTCGTCAACCGCGGCCCGCACTCCGCGCCCGTGCTGCGTCACGTGCGCGCGCTCGGCGACGCGGCGACCGTGGTGCTCGGCAATCACGACATGCACCTGCTCGCGATGTCGCAGGGCAACCTGCGCAAGGCGGGCGAGGGCCAGCTCGACGACGTGCTGCAGGCGCCCGACCGCGACGAGCTGATCGCCTGGCTGCGCCGCCGTCCGTTCCTGCACCACGACGCCGCGCTCGGCTGGACCATGATCCACGCCGGGCTGCCGCCGCAGTGGGACCTCGCGGCCGCCGCGGCCTGCGCGCGCGAGATGGAGGCGGTGCTCCAAAGCGAGGATTTCCGCGCGTTCGCGCACGGCATGTACGGCAATCAGCCGGACAAATGGTCGCCGAAGCTCGACGGCCTCGACCGGTGGCGCTTCATCACCAACTGCTTCACGCGCCTGCGCTTCTGCGCGAAGGACGGCACGCTGAATCTCAAGCCCAAGGGACCGCCCGGCAGCCAGCCCAAGGGCTTCGTGCCGTGGTTCGAGGTGCCGGAGCGAAAGACGGCCAACACCCGCATCCTCTTCGGCCACTGGTCGACGCTCGGCTACCAGAGCACCGCCAACGCCTGGTCGCTCGACACCGGCTGCCTGTGGGGCGGCAGCCTCACCGCGCTGCGCATCGACGTCGACCCGCCGCGACCGTTCCATCTCCCGTGCGCGCAGCTCAAGCGGCCGGGAAAGGATTGAGGGCGAAGCCCGTCGGATCAT
>Ga0114939_10002401_pt1 | contig 13893 bp, 12 predicted proteins | sample AshMeaCrysSpring_FD_87196 | JGI IMG/M metagenome (GOLD analysis project Ga0114939, IMG submission 87196) | Groundwater microbial communities from Big Spring, Nevada to study Microbial Dark Matter (Phase II) - Ash Meadows Crystal Spring | ecosystem: Environmental > Aquatic > Deep subsurface >... | reverse complement strand
GTTTACCGAAGACGCTTCGATCCCGATCGACAACAACGATTGCGAGCAGCTGATGAAGCGTGTGGCGACGGGTCGAAAGAACTGGCTGTTCAAGGGCTCGGTAGCCGCCGGCGAGCGGGCGGCGAACCTGATGACGATCATCGCCAGCGCGGTTCGCAATGACCTCGATGTCCACGCCTATCTTTCGGATGTTCTCCGGCGAGCGTTGGCCGGGGATACGAACTGGACCGCGATGCTTCCGCATGTCTGGAAGCTCGATCATCCCCAGGCGATCCGCGCCTATCGCCAGGACGAACGACGCCAGGCAGCCGATCGCAAGCGCGTTCGCCGCGCCCGCCGCCGACTGCTCGGCCGCTAGTCAAGCCCCGGCCGACGGACGGTGGCGGTGTACGGTTACGCATGTTCGTAACGACCGGCGCGGCGGCGACAGCGTTACTCGCTACATCGTCGCCACCGGTGCGGGCGGAAGATAAGCCAAAGCGGATTCGCGTGGCGGTGATCGGATGCGGGAGCGTGTCGAATCAGTATTTGCCTCACCTATTGAAGTGCTCTTGCGTCGATCTGGTGAGCGCCTGCGATATCATCCCCGAGCGTGCGGCAGCTCAGGCCGAGAAATTCAACATCCCCAATCAGTATCCGCACATCGATCAGCTTCTCGCAGGCGCGGAGTTCGACCTGCTTGTCAACCTTACCGACATGCAGGAGCACGAGCGGCTCAATCTCCAGGCGATCCAGGCCGGCAAACACGTTTGGAGCGAGAAGCCGATGGCCAACTCGCTCAAGGCCGGGCAGGCGTTGCTCGAACGGGCGGAGCAGCAGAAGGTGAAGGTGTGGGGCGCACCGGCGATGGTGGTCAGCCCGCAGTTCGCGTTCATCGCTAAGCTCCTGCAATCCGGCGTGATGGGTCGCATCGCCGCAGCGCACGCCGAGTACGGGCATACCGGCCCGGACTGGGCCGCATTCTTCTATGAGAAGGGTGGTGGCAGCCTGCCCGACTTGGCGGTGTACAACCTGACCACTCTCACCGGACTCCTCGGACCGGCGAAGGCGGTCACCGCGATGACCAGTGTCGTCACGCCTACGCGGAGGATTCATGGCAAAGGCGAGACCAGAGTCGTCGCCGAAGACAATGCGATGCTTCTTCTCGACCACGGGGACGGCGTCATCTCCCATGTCCAGTCCGGGTTCAACTATTTCAACCCGCACGGCCACGACGGCAGCAAGGAGCAGCGGCACACAATCGGCATTGTCGGGAAGTCCGGTTACCTCGGACTGGTCGGATACGATTGGGATCCGCGGGGGGGCGACGTGGCGACCGAACAGGAGCCCACGTTGAAGCGGCATGCGACCGAGAAGCACGGATTCGTGTGGCAGATGGGCGCGTCGCTCGCCGCCGAAAGCCTGGCGAACGGCACGGATCTGCTGATCACCCCAGAGCATGCCCTGCACGTGTTGGAGGTGATTCAAGCCGCGCGCGAGTCGCAGGACACGGGCCGGCGTGTCGCCCTCCAGTCCTCGTTCAAGTGGCCCGTCGTGTCCTGACGTGGGGGCGGGCCGAACCCATCGTTACGGTCGGCGGACCAAGGCCGCAACACCAGTCCGGTCCACTGAGCCTTGGCGTTCTGGGGCACATGCGTAGAGCGAAATTGGGAGATGCGAGTGGGATGGCTCGGTTGTATTCGGAGGTCAGCGCTTGTGAGGCCCGAGTGTACAACCGTTTCTTTTGACGATGAATCTTTGATCTGCCGCCGTCCCGGCGGGGTTGTCGAGACTTTGCGCTGGGCCGATCTTCAACTCATCTTCATTGAAACGACCGATGGGGGGCCTGCGGTTGATGATGTCTTCTGGGTTTTGGGCAGTGGCGAGTCAGGACTTGTACTTCCCAGTGAGGCGGAAGGCATGAGTGCTCTGCTGCAACGATTCCAACGGCTACCGAACTTCGATAACAACGCGGTGATCGCGGCAATGTCGTGTGCAGAGAGGCGAACGTTTATCTGTTGGAGAAGGTCAGAGGCCATCGAAGTAGGCGGGGCACCAAGTCACGACGAAGTTTAGCGCCTTGCAGTGTCTGCCGCCGCGGAAGGCAGCGAAATCGATGGGCAGATCGGACTTGGCTGGTTCGTCAGGGACGCTTGACTGTAACCCTGCATCCGAGCCAATCTTGCCGCAGGCGGTCACTTTGAGGTTTGGCCTTGATCCTTGGACAAGGAACCCTCGCGGAAGACCGTCCGTTCGCGGGCCGTCGTCTCTCACCGTATCGACCCCTCCATGCGACTGGTCAGGAAGAACGCTTACAGCCCACTGGCTTCCATTCGTTGCAACACCGCATGCCAAAGCGACGCGCCCCGCTTCAAGCGATCTACCATTGCACAGCGCGGTGGCACGCTCACGGATCGAATCATGCTGCCGAATCCCGCGCGAGGTGCTTCACCGGACGGTTAATTCCATTTTGAGACGGCTGCTTCCAGGAGAGAGAGCCGAGGTCGAGCATGCGGTTCTTTCCGTGACCCCATCCGATCCTCTGATGAGCCCACTGCTTCCCAGTTCGGCGCCAAGTGGGGGGTAGCACGGACGGACCGTCTGGTGACTGGCGGCGGGTCAGTTTAGGCTTTCGAGCAGGGTCGATCGCCTCTGTAGTCCGGGTATTGGTTGCAACAACGGTTGTATGGGGGTTCCGAGCCCTGGTTGTGAAGCACGCGTTTTCCCTGTGAAATCCTCAAACTGGGGCCTGTAGCTCAGCGGTTAGAGCAGGGGACTCATAATCCCTTGGTCGTCTGTTCGAATCAGACCAGGCCTACTCAAGATCGCGTCCATAGGCGGGCTCGGACCCGGACCTAAATTCAATCACTTCGTGAAGAAGCTGTCTTTTTCATTTTCATCTCGCGACGGAGCTCGCCAGATTCTGACGGCCAGAATCAGCAGTGCGAACAATCCGAGCACGTATTCGTACTGGTGGGTCAGTGCCACTGCCATCAACCGCCGATCAGACTCGAAAGTCGGTCGGCGAAGGTCGTCCGGGATCGTGCTTGATAATCCTAACACGCCTAGCACGATTGCAATCATCAGGCACCACAAAGCCAGACAGGCAACCGCCCCCCAACGCAAGATCATCCGGGCTGGCAGCGGCTCGCGACGCCAGTGGTTGACAAGCCCCAAGATCGTGCCGGCGATCGCTCCAAACCACCACGACGCGGCGACACCCCAAACCAAGGCCAACAGCCACGGTCGCTCCGTCTGGACGATCGTCGGATGATGCACCGTGAAGTACTCGACGGCCAGATGGGCCGTCACCATATCCAAGGCAATCCCCAAACCACACGCCAGCCCTACCGCGCCGAAGACCGTTGCCGCAAATCGTCTCGCTGCGGGTCGCATCTCGTTTCCTCAAACCGTTGGGCCATGTCGCAATCGACCCCGGTGTGCCACTTCGCGGACGGATTGGCAGCACCAAGCCATCCATCGCCGACCTCGGATCGGCGTCTGAAGAATCGGCCGGGTTCATCCTACAAGATGCACCCGGTACGACACTGCTGAGCGTACTGGCGGATCGCAGGCGCTATGTCGGATCGCTGAAGAAACGCTTCTAGTCGCGGCCACAAGAAGTCCGGAAACTGCTCGACGCGGTGGCCCGCGCAATGAAGGAATGACTCCTGGACCGCCGCGCGCCAGTGACCCAAGCCAAGATCAAGCAGTCACTCCATCATGGCCAGCCGCTGGGCCGATCCATGAAACGAGAGGTGCTCCAGCCCGCTGTCCATGTCCCAGAGCATGTAGCAGGCGGTTGCAAACTTTCCGCCTCGATCGGAATGGCCTTGGCAATCGTCGCAATATCGAGCAAATCCGCGATCGTAGAGCGTTTCCAGCGATGCGTAGAACGCGGCATAACCCGCTTCCGCGCTCGGGTCGAGCGCGTCGTGCGTCAGTCCCGACGCACTGCCATAAAACGTCCACAATGCATTGCCGATCGGTTCCAGGCCACGGTTCCCGATCAGCACTCGATTTCGAGATTGAATCGCGTGAGTAGCTGCTGAGCTGTGGCGGGCGAATCCCTTGCAAAATCAATCGCGCGCGCTGAAATGCCCTACTCGATGAACTGATCAAACATGCGAGACGAGTGGTTGATGGCAGATTTGCAGTTCCATATCGCCACGAGAAGCCACAGGCTTTCCAACTAGTCAGCGGATCGGCGAGTCCGCGCGCGGAGCTTGGCATCGACCTTTGTCTTGGTCTTCGCCCGCACCTCCTGCACGCGAAAGGCCACAATCCGTGCAATCAGGTCATACGGAACCGGCGCATTGAGTGGAAACTGGATGGAACCTTTCGCGTGTTTATACGGTGTCAGATCTTCTTTGAAATGTTCAATCGCTGAAGGGGTTGGATAGAAACCAATGTGTCGTTCATGGGCGGCAAAGTGAACCAAGTTGCTGTCCAGGCGGAACGTCGGCATCTGGTAACTGATCGTTTCCTCTGCATCGGGCGCTGCGCGGCGAATCGTCTGTCGGATCTTCTGCAGGACAGATTGAAGCTCGTGGGGAAATTGCGAGATGTATTGATCGATCGCAGTCGGAAGAGCCTTGGACTTGCCCATCGTCGGCACCCCACTGTCACCAATCGAAATCCAGTCCCGGACCCGGTGCTTTGTGCTCCGGCCCATCCGCAACACGAGTGTGGTATTGGCGTGCTCCGGGTCGTAACGAACGATGCCCCGCGCATGCCAGCTGCTCGAAGCGGCAATGGAATCTGTCGACGATCCCCAGCAGCCTCGTTTTCACCGCTTCGTGGATGCGTGGAAGACTTGGTGTAGTCTAGGGTTTCCATCCACTGACGGTGAGTTCGATCCGCGTGGGCTGGGAAAGATAGACCCGCCGATTTGCCCGATCGGCACCTCCCGCATCTGTTTCGGTGGATTCCCACGAGCCGCGAGTCGCTTTGAATTCCAGATCACCCGTGGGTACGCGGAGCGTCGCTTTCCAAAGGCCGTCGTCCCCCCGAGCCAAGGGGACGGCGTTCGGCTGCCAGTTGCCCAGCGCCCGGCAGTTGCCGGTCAGATACACCGGCGCCTCGCCATACGTATCGTTCGGGGGCGTTTCGACCACAAAGTTGACCTCGACTAACCGTGCTCGATCGAGCGATTCGACCGCGTCGGCCCTGTTCCACCTCTGCAAGACGTCCACAAGGGTTTCGTAGGCGGCGATGTTCCGCGGATCGGACTGAGTCCAATCGGTCGACAGCATGATGGCAAGTTCTGAATCGCTTGCTTCCTCCGCTTTCGCGAGCAGTTGTTGATAGGCCGTGGCAGTGAGCCGCTCGGGCTGCTCCGATCGTATTTCCTGGTACCGCGCCAGTGTGGCATCGCGACCTTCGCTGCCCCAAACACGCGTCAGTTCAGAAACTACTTCGGGAGTTGAGCCACTCGACCATTGTTCCAAGGCCGCATCGATGGCCGAAGCACGCGGTGGAGGTGGGACGGCGGTGTCGGTTGACAGAGCGGCCAGTTCCACCGCCGCGATCGATTGACCGTTACGAACATAGGCTACGCCTTTGATCACGGTCGGCGGAGTCCAGCAATGGAAATCGTCGAGTGCCTGCAGCCTCCGAGTCGCTTCAAATCCACGCTCGGTCATCTTCCCGATCGAGAGCAGACCATCTCCCCGAAGCGCGAGTGTTTCCTCTCCCAGTTGCACGAGGTTCGCATCGGTCTGTTCGCGGCTTTTCCACAGTACGCGGCCGTCTGCCAAATCAATCGCCACGAGGAAGCTCGAGTCGAAGCCGCACAGTCGATTCTCGACGACAATCCAGTTGCAGTAGAAGAACTGGGAACGCGGCGTGTGCCAGAGTTCCTTGATGGTCGGTTGCCCCGCAGAGTCCTTCGTGAACTGCCAACAGCGCGTGCCGCTGCATCCTTGCCCCGAAACCAGCAATCGGTCTCCTGGCAGTACCAGCGGCGTGGGGACATTTGTCTGTCCGGGGTTGGCGAGTGGTTCGCGCCAGAGAGTGGCACCGGTCTGCAAGTCGTAACCGTACACGGCGTCGCGCCCCAGCAGAATCACTTGTCGCTGACCAAGCAGCTCTGCGATCACTGGCGTGGCATAAGCCGGCTCGTCTGCAGCCGATTGCCAAAGTGTCTCACCGGTTTCCACGTTCAGGGCGACGAGGTGGGTTTGCGAACCGCCCGCCGCGACCAAAATCGATTGATCGTCTCGCGCAATCGGGCTCGAGGCAAATCCATACTGCAACGGCGTGGCGCCGAATCGCTCGACAAGATCCACCTCCCACAGCAGTTCGCCATCGATGGGGGCCAAGCATCGCAAAATTCCGTCGAAACTGAGCACCAACAGGCGGGATGCGTGGAGCAGGGGGGTCGCGAGTGGTTGGATTGGCTCCTGGTGGATCTGTTGCTCTCCCCTGAATCGGGCCGCCCAAGAGCGAAGCCATCGCTCCTCGCCTGTCTCTCGATCGAGACAAACAAGGAACTCTTGAGCTGACGTGCTATCGATCGGTGCTGCGTACACCGTGAACAGCGAGGGGCCGTCCGAGACGATTCCGGCGGCGCCCCAACCCAAAGATCTTCGCCACAGGAGTTTGCCGTTCTGCCCACTCGGCGGAGCCGCTGGCAGGACGAAGTTGCGTTCAGGTCCGCCGAAGCCCGGCCAACTTTCTTTCCCTTGAATGGGAACAAGCAACAGGCACCACGTCGGCAGGCAGAAAGGCACGATGAGGAGGAGGAATCGACTCATAAGATCCATGCCGCAGCAGCAGTATGAAGGAGAATTGTCGATCTGTGCCTGAGGTCGTCGACGCAGATCCAATCGAGTCCCAGAGGCAGTGCTTCGGTGCAAGTCTCCGGCAAGCCGTCCGACTCGAACCCATGGCAAATGCTAGGCGAGTTTACCTGTCCATGCCCAGTGTCATCGTTTGAAGCCCAGTGTCATCGTTTGAATAGGGGCGGGCGGATCGCAGGTGAGCTCATTCGCCAGCGGCTTGCAAGTTCGCAGGGATTCGCGAGAACTCCGGCGACCTGATTTCTCGGATTATTAATCTTACTCGTGGTGGACCCTGACGGAAATCAGTGAGCAAGCGGCAGGGTGTTTTCGAGCAGCCGTTTCGTTTGCCATGCGCCGCTGAGGAAGCGAGCCGTCATTGTCAAAGCGAGACTGACGACCCAGCCCGTCAGCACGATCCACCACCAGCTCAGGCCGTCCTCCATCAGGCCACTTCCAAGGAGCCCGATGATGGCGACAGCCATTGAATTGAGAGCAAATGCGACCAACACGAACCAGGTATCTCCTGCTCCGCGCAGTGCCCCCGCCAGCACCACCTGGGTCGCATCGAACAGGCAGTAGACCGCGACGAATCGCAGCAGAACGGCCGCAGTTTCCAGAAGACTTGCGTCGGTCATGCCGCCGTGCCAAGGACTGCTCCCGTACAGCGACAGAATCTGGTCGGGGAAGAACAGATAGGCGACCATCCAAAGCCCGCTGTAAACCAACCCGAGCGCCAATGCACCGAGGGTGGCGCGGATCGCCAACCTGGGGCCACTCCGCGTGAGATGTTGACCGACCAAAACGCTGGTCGCGTTGCTGACACCCAGCAGAGGGATGAATGCGAGCATGTTGAAGTTGATCGCCATCGTAGTGGCAGCCAAAGCGGCCGAACCCAGTGAACCCACCTGCAATACGATCAGCGCGAAGGCTGACGATTCGGCGAGGTAATGAACGCCAGCGGGAATCCCGAAGTAGAGCAGTCTGCGAAGCAGGTCCAGTTGGATGGGGCCAGGGCGCGTGATGCCGTAAGCAATCCGCTCGGTGGGACGGAGGATCAGGGCACCGTATACGGCGGCCTTGAACCAGAAACTGATGACTGTGGCGTATGCAGCTCCGGCGATGCCCAGTTGCGGAAACCCCAAGAACCCAAAGATCAACAGCACATCCAAGACCAGGTTCACGATCGTTGCGGCCAGATTGACCAGCAGCGTGATCCCGGTTCGCTCAGTACCGTTGAAGAACCCCGCGAGTGCCGCTTCGATCACCGCGCCGGTCGATCCCAGCAGCAGGATCCGCACATAGGTGGTCTCCAGCTCCAATAGTTCGGGCGGGTGGTGTGCCCAAGACAAGATGGTCCGAGTCATGGGAATCAGCGACACATAGACCGGAAGCGTGGCCAAGCTCAACAAGCTCGCGTGACCGAGGATCGGTCCGACGGCGCGGGGTCGGCCGCTGCCGATCGCTTGTGCGATGAAGGCGCCCGTCATGCTTGCCGCGCCCAAAGGCAGGCATGACAGCAGCCAGTACAGATTGCCGCCCGGCAAACTGGCTGCCATTGCATCTTCGCTCAGGAACAGCAGAAGTGTCCGGTCGACGAACAGCGTGACCGTGAAGCAGCCGGCCGAGATCATCAGCGGCAGCGCGACCGTGAGGATCTCGCGCAAGCCCGCGGGCCCCGACCACCAGCCGGAGGATGCTTCCGCATCGGCGTTCGATGTGAGCGACATAAGGGCCACGGTCTTGAGGTCCGCATGAGGTTACCTCGCGCCGGGCCTCTCGGCTATGTTCAACGCCGGTTTGCTCCCAATGGCGAGCACAAAAAAAAGCGTGCGTGGCCTCGATCGACGAGGGCACGCACGCATGAGGATTTGCGACAGGTGTGATTCCGGACAGGTTCACCCCGTCCGGAAAAAAAGCTGATGAACCGCTAGGAGCAGCACGCACCCGCGGCAGCCTCGCAGCCGTCACCGTTGGCGGAGCAGCAAGCCGCACAGTCGCCTGAGTCAGCGCAGCATGTGCCAGCGACGCAGTCCGTGCAGCAACTGCCCTGCGTGCAGCAACTGCCGTCGGCGCAGCAGCCGCATTCCAGGCAGCAGTTGGATGATGCGTCACAAACGCAGCTATAGCCTCCGCAGCTTTCGGCTCCACAACAAGCACATGACCCGGCACAGCAGGAACCGCTCTCCGCTGTCGTGGCGGCTGGCGCGTTGTCCGACTTTAAGCCGGACGTTGGCGGGACAACGAACGTCATGCCAAATGCGCACAGGCCCAGCACACAAGTCAAAACACTTTGATAGAACATGGTTCTTCTCGCCTTCAAACGAAGCTGATTTGAGTGAGTATTCGTTTTGCCGACAGCAGCGTGCCACTGTTCGCTGCGCCCTGCTGTCTGCCATGGCGGACCCCCAGTTGGATCGCGCCAGTCCAAGAGTCGAGCAAGTCGATCGCTTGATCAAAGCCCAGGTTGTGGATGTGACGCAGCGACAGACGGACCGATCAGGTCAATCGCAAAACTGCGGAATCAAGCAGACACGCTTGATCCCTCAGTCGATCGCTCCAAAGAGAATCGCGATCAACCGCCGTGGCCCAGCTTGCTCAGCACTGCCAAGAGCAATGCAATCGCTGCAGTGAAATACCACCGGACAGGATGCGGAGGGCGGTCGATTCCTGCGGCCCACCACGCATCACCAGGGGTGACAACGTGAAACTCGCCGAAGGCCCGAACGCTCGCGGCGATGCCGTTCGTTCATAGGTTCGCGGGGACGTGGGCGGCTGCGGAGTGCCGGCGTCGCAGCAACATCCCGAACCGCAGGTTCCGCCGTCCGATTGGCAGCAGCAATCGCTGCTCAACGCCGATTCCGACGCAGGGCTTTTCCCCGCATCCGGCACTGGACGTTGGCACGCCGACCCCGCTGCACAACAACCTGCCGGAGTCGTCGCCGGATCAGCGCAAACGGTTTCCTCACTGCAGACGCCGCCAACCAACAGTCCGCAAATGACGCCGGATGCACACCGTGACCCGGTGGGCATCAGCGCTAACCACGCGGCTACGAGCGCCGCGAAGCCAAACCGCTGCGAGAGGAAACTCGACCGACTCATGGAGCGGAACCAACTGATGAATCACGCCAAGGAGACCCCGCCGAGACTATCAGGCCCCGCACGGACTCCCTAGCTCATTATTCGCGGATTCGATTAGTTGGGTACCGTCAAAAAGGAACGCTTTTCACCCGTCCGGCGGTTCCTCCAGAGAGCTGAGGGAAGACACCTGGCTGTAGGCTAGTGCACATATGTCCATTTTTGGCTCGGTGAGGCCGCGTCGCGTGAGGCGTTTCGCTGCCGGGGGGCTGGCAAACGATGAATTGCGAAAAGAGTGCCCCGCTTTCGCTTGAATCTATCGGACTCAGCTCCCTATCCTGAAATGCTCCATGGGACGGAGATTCGGAAGCGGACGGAAAGCCGTCGGTGGACCGCGTTTTGAAAGTCAGCGTCACGCAGCGGAGCCTTCTTTTTGTTCCAGCCCCGCCTCTGGATCGTCGGGGTCATGCTGGCGCTTGCCGGCCAGGGAACGATTGCGCCTTGGCTGCACGTGGTTGCTCACCACGGTGCATGTCACGGGGCGGCCGAGTGCTGCGTACATGGCGATTCGCCGAATGCGAAAGTTGATTCGCACAGCGAGTGCCCATGTGGAGTCGCGTGCAGCTCCAACGGACCCAATGCAATCGCTGCGGGCGATCGAGTTGTTTCTGATGCGGCGCCAGCTCCGGATGCTAACGACTGCTTTGTTTGTGCTCAGTTGTATTCCGCGGCAGCGACGATCGTCGCTGGCGTTTGCGTCCACGACTTCGACGACGCACTACCCTGTTATGCGGGGTACTCTTCTCCAGATGCCCGCCGTGCACCTTGGGGTGCCCATGCAGTTCGGGGCCCGCCGGGAGCACTTGCCTAGCAAGTGGTCCGGGTGCTGTTCGTCCGCGATCTGCGGCGAAGCGAAGCCGGTGACCGTGCGGTGCCATCGTGCTGCACGCTGCGCCTCAGGCGCGTTCGAATCTGGCGACTCATAAGAATCGGTAAAAGGGCAGTCATGTTTAAAGACAATGTGTACACGCGGATGGGCTCGGTGCGCGGCTCGTCGCAGACCCAGCGGCGGAGGCCTCGCGCCCATGGGTTTACGCTCGTTGAACTGTTGGTCGTGATCGCGATCATTGGCATTCTGGTGGGGTTATTGCTTCCTGCAGTTCAGAATGCTCGCGAAGCTGCGCGGCGGGCCCAGTGTTCCAACAACCTGCGGCAAATTGGTTTGGCGTTGCACAACTACGAAGCATCGCACCGGCAGTTGCCGGCTGGCTGGGTGGACTGGGATGGCAGCGGAGTTCCCGGCTGGGCGTGGGCATCGGCGATTCTGCCTCAGCTGGAACAGCGGAACGTGTATTTGCAAATCGATCACCGGCTGGGGATTCTCGATGCAAAGCATGAACCGCTGATCAAGCAGACAATCGCAACGTATCTCTGTCCGTCGGAGATTGGTGATCGACTGTTTGAGATCGGTGAGGCCCATCATGAGGATGATCACGACGATCACGACGATCAAAACGGGTTCGACAATGGGGGAGAGGAGGACGGTCACGACCATGACCACGACCATTTGCCCCACAATGTGGATGACGGGGCGAAGTTGTTCACCGTTGCGCGGAGCAACTACGTGGGTGTGTTCGGCGCTGTGGAGGTCGAAGAGTCGCCCTACCGAGGTGAAGGCGTGTTCTTCGGCAACAGTTCGGTCCGTTTTCGCGACGTCCTGGATGGCCTGAGCCAGACGTTGATGGTTGGCGAGCGCAATTCACGATGGGGCGGTTCTGTCTGGCACGGAATGCTGCCTGGCGCAAATGCCGCGCCGGCCCGTTTTCTGGGTTCGGCCGACCATCCGCCAAACAGCGAAGCGGGGCACTTTGAAGACTTCAGCAGTTACCATCCGCAGGGTGCGATGTTCGTGCTTGTGGATGGTTCCGTGAGACTGATCAACGACGAGATCGACGTTCGTGTCTATCAGTCCATGGCGACTCGCAAGGGTGGCGAGGTCTTCCAGGATGTCTTGCCGTAGCGGCGGCTAGCTACGGCCCGCAACGCGGGCTGGTGGATCGGCTTGGCGACGGTGCCTTGAAGGTCGCAGGCGCTCAGTAGCTCCAGAATGAAAACGGCCCGGCGCCGACGGTGCCGGGCGGGACCTCCACGAGGCCGTCCGCTTTCGCCAGGCTAGCGATATCCCCTGAGCCGCGCGTCGTGACCAGCTCTGCGCGGCCTTGAGCCAGCAATCGCACGGGACGAAACCACCAGAGATCCAACGATCGATCATCCGGTCGATCGATCGTGACCATCGGCGGAGCCAAGGACGGCCCGCCTGACATGTGTGTGATCATGGGCAGACCGTAGCGAATGGCTCCGAGCAGAGCGCTGGCTGGGTTGCCGGGCAGACCAAGGATGCACTGTCCTTGAGGACCGACGGCCCCCAGCAAGGGTTGGCCTGGTCGTTGGGGAAGTCGGTGAAAGATGATCCGTGCCCCGCACCGCTGGACCGCCTCGGGCACATAATCGCGATCGCCTTTCGATGCACCGCCGGTGATCAGCACCAGATCGGCTTCCCGCAGTGCGGCAGCGATGTCGGAGATGACCAAATCCAGTTGATCGGCCGCTCGGCGCTGCGCGAGCACGTGGATCTCTGGTCTGTTGGCGAGTAAACCGGCGAGCATCGGTCCATTGGAATCGCGGATTTGCCACGGCTCGGGAACCTGATGGAGTGCGAGCAACTCGTCGCCGGTCGTAAGGATTGCGACCACGACTTTTCGCGCGGCAGACACCTCGACCGCGCCGAATGTAGCTGCAGCCGCGATCACGCCGGCTGTCAGCCGCGTGCCGGCTGGAATCACGTTCTCTCCGGCGCGGGCGTTTTCTCCGCGAAAGCGAATATCGCGACCGGCCTGCGCGGTGCGTGCCGCGGGCAGCCACCGAATCTCCGTCGCGGTTTCATGGACATCTTCCCGTCGGATCACCAGTTCCAGGCCGCGGGGGATCGAGCTACCGGTAAACAACCGTACGACGCTTCCGGGGGGCGGCGCTGCGGGCGGCTCCATTCCCGGCCGGCAAGTTGCTGCAACGGCCAGCGGTTCATCGCGATCCAGGTCCGACACGCGCGCCGCATAGCCATCCATCGCCGAAACATCCATCGCCGGGCTGTCGCGGTCGGCATTGATGGGGGCTGCCAGATAACGGCCTGCCGCTCTGTCCAGTGGGAGGGATTCGCTGGCGACCTGTCGAACTTCGGCCTGAAGAAGAGTCAATGCCGCGGCGGGGGTGAGTCTTTGCGATTGGGACATGCGACAGAGTGAATCCAAGGATCACAAGGGATGAATTGGTCGGGGGGCAGCGGATGGGGGCGCGAACGTCACGCTGAAGAAGATCCTGACATGTCGGACGGGCCTGACCGAAAGTCCTGCCATTCTTCCGGAGTGTTCAGGTTGCACAACGTCTCAACTAAGAACGGCACACGGACGTGCGGTTGTTGCTCGAGCAGTCGATACAACGAACGGTCTGGAGCGGCCAGTTGCGGATGAACAATTGAACTCCAACGAGTTGGATACACCGCCAACAGCGGCTGCAGCTGTTGGCTGTCGGCCTCGCACGCGACGGCTGCCGATTTTTGCGAGATCGCGTCCTGGAGCAAACGCTCAAGCATTGAATGATCGACTTTGACCAGATCGACTGCCAGCAGCATGCAGTAGCTCTCGCCGTGTCGTCCCGCGTCCTGCAGCGCGGCCGCCAAACCTGCCAGAGGGCCGAGCTCCGGGGCGATGTCAGGCAGGACCCTGACCGAATCGACGCGCGGCGGCAAGGCGGCTGCGTGCCAATCTCCGCAGAGAGAATTCCCGCAGACGACGACGCGCTGGCAGACATGCCGCAGTTCGTCCAGCGCGCGATGGAGCAAAGTGCGACCGTCGGGGAGTCGCAAAGCCGCTTTGTCTTGAAACATGCGGCTGGAGCGGCCGCCGGCCAATACGGCACCGAGGACGCGGGGGCCGTCAGGGCATGGTCCTTGCGACACAAGGCGGATCCGTTACTGCTGTTGCTGCTGTTGCTGCTG
>Ga0114939_10002400_pt1 | contig 13894 bp, 9 predicted proteins | sample AshMeaCrysSpring_FD_87196 | JGI IMG/M metagenome (GOLD analysis project Ga0114939, IMG submission 87196) | Groundwater microbial communities from Big Spring, Nevada to study Microbial Dark Matter (Phase II) - Ash Meadows Crystal Spring | ecosystem: Environmental > Aquatic > Deep subsurface >... | reverse complement strand
GACGACGGCCGCATCTACCAGCTGGTCGCCGATGGCGACCGCGCCTGGCATGCCGGCGGCGGGTCGTGGGGCACGATCACCGACCTCAATTCGGTGTCGATCGGCATCGAGATGGACAACGAGGTCGGCGAGGCCTACACCGAGGCGCAGATCGCCGCGCTGCTGCGCCTGCTCGAGGACCTGTGCACCCGGCTGGACATCCCGAAGACGCAGGTGATCGGGCATGCCGACATGGCGCCCACCCGCAAGCGCGATCCGGGATCCCTGTTCCCGTGGAAGCGCCTGGCCGAGGCCGGCTTCGGCCGCTGGCCGCAAGGCGAGCTGGTGGACCCGCCGCCCGGCTTCGATCCGTGGCTGGCGATGGCTGCGGTCGGCTATCCGCTGAAGGATCGCGCTGCCGCGGTGCGCGCGTTCCATCGCCACTACCGTGGCCGCGACGATGGCGAGGATCCCAACGCGGGCTTCGATGCCGAGGACCTGCGCATCCTGCATGCGTTGAGCGCCATGGTGGTCGCGCCGCCGGCGCGATGACCCTATCCTTGCCGCCCGTTCCAGGGCCGATACCGATGCCGCAAGCTCCCGTGCGTTTCATGATCGCCTGCGCCGCGCGCACCGGCAGCACGATGCTGGTGCGCACGCTGCGCAGCCATCCCGGCGTGGTCATGCATGGCGAGGTCTGGGGCGATGCGATGGTCGGGCTGGACGGCCCGCTGGCGCTCGCATGCGAGGCCGATCCGGCGGTGTTCGCGGCGCTGGAAGCCGCGCGCTTCCAGGCGCCAGCCGACACCCTGCAACGGTTCCTCGCACCGCATGGCGCGCAGGCGGTCGGCTTCAAGCTGAAGTTCGACGAGTTGGTGCGGCCGCAGTGGCAGGCGGTGCGCGAACTGGTCGAGGCGGACGTCGCGCTGCGGATCGTGTTCCTGCATCGCCGCGACCTGTTGCGGCGCTATCTCTCGCACCAGGTGGTGCTGCGCCAGACCGGCATCACCAACGTGCCGGTGGGCGGCGCCTTGCCGCAGATCGCGCCGTTCGCGGTCGATGTCGCCGATTGCCTGCGCGACATCGCCGTGACGCGAGCGCGCACGCGCGAATTCGAAGCCGTGTTCGCGGCGCACCCGTCGATGCAGCTGGCCTACGAAGACCTGGCCGCGGGTCCGCAGGCTGCGTGCGAACGCGTGTTCGATTTCCTCGGTGTCGCGCCGGTTCCGGTGCGGGTGGTGACGGAACGGATCGTGCGTTCTTCGCCCGAGGCGCTGGTGCTCAACTACGAGGAACTTCGGGTGGCACTGGATGCGGCCGGCGAACGCATTTCAGGCTGAACGAGGGGTTCAACACGCACGGCTGGAGCGGTTCGCCGGCGCCAGGTGATGGGCTGCTGCGCAACCGATGCTTTGGATCCTGCGGTTTTGCACTAGATTAGTGCAATGCCTGTGGACTCCACGCCCGGAAGCGTCCTCGACGAGCTGGTCACGCCGCTGCTGTGGCTGGACGCGGCGGGGGCCATCGTGGGCGCGAACCTGGCGGCGGCGCGCTGGCTGGGGGTGGGTTTCCGGCGGCTGGCGGGGACGCCCGCGGTGGCGCTGGAGCGCGAGACCCGGGGGCTGGCGGGTGCGCTGACGCTGGCCCTCGACGCGCCCCTGCGGCTGCGCCGGGTGGCGCTGGCGTTCCCCGGCAGCGACGTCCTGCGCTTCGCGGACCTGTGGCTGGCGCCGCGCGACGCCGGCGGCTACTGGCTGGAAGCGCACGTGGTCGACGAATTCCCGGGCGAGGACCCGGCGCAGCTGCTGCCCTCAGCGCTCAACGCTTCGCTGAAGGGTCTGGCCCACGAGTTGCGCAATCCGCTGGCGGGGATCAAGGGCGCCGCGCAGCTGCTGGCGCGCCGCGTCGACGGCGAGGGGCGCGAGCTCACCGGCCTGATCGAGGCCGAAGTCGAACGGCTGGCCGCGCTGGTGGACCGCCTGCTGTCGCCGGCGCCGCCACGCCCGTTCGAACCGGTCAACATCCACGTGGTGCTCGAACGCGTCCTGCGCCTGGCCGAGAGCGACGCCGGCTGGGCCACGCGGCTGCAGCGCGACTACGACCCGTCGCTGCCCGAGTTCCCCGGCGATCCGGACCGCCTGACCCAGGCCCTGTGGAACCTGGTGCGCAACGCCATCGATGCCGGCGCCGGCACGGTCCAGCTGCGCACCCGCGCCGAGCACGGCGTGCGCATCTTCGACGTGGTGCATGCGCTGGCGCTGCGCCTGGAAATCATCGACGACGGCCACGGCATCCCGCCGGAACTGGCGGAGCAGGTGTTCCTGCCGCTGGTCAGCGGCCGCGCCGACGGCACCGGACTCGGCCTGGCGCTGGCCCAGCAGGTGGCGCGCGAGCATCGCGGCTCGCTGGCGTATCGCTCGCGCCCGGGGCATACGGTGTTCACCCTGCTGTTGCCGATGCAATACGAACCGCATGCCGAACCGGTGGCCGCCGATGGCTGATCCCGCACGCATCTGGGTGGTGGACGACGACCGCGCGGTGCGCTTCGTGCTGGCCACCGCGCTGCGCGACGCCGGCTTCGAGGTCACCGCGTTCGCCGCGGCCGCCGAAGCGCTCGATACCCTGCAGCGCGATCCACCTCCGGCCCTCGTGGTTACTGACGTGCGCATGCCCGGCGACAGCGGCCTGGCATTGCTCGACAAGCTCAAGGCCGCGCATCCCGATGTGCCGGTGATCGTGATGTCCGCGCACACCGATGTGGCCAGCACCGCCGGCGCCTTCCGCGGCGGCGCCCACGAATTCCTGTCGAAGCCGTTCGACCTGGACGAAGCGGTGGCGCTGGTGCGCCGCGCCTTGCCGCAATCCGACACGCGCGCTGGGCGCGACGCCGAACCGTTGGCGGATGCGAGCGACGTGGACGCCGCGACGCTGGTTGGCGACGCGCCGGCGATGCGCGCGCTGTTCCGCGCGATCGGGCGGCTGGCGCAGGCGCCGCTGTCGGTCCTGATCACGGGCGAGACGGGCACCGGCAAGGAACTGGTGGCGCGTGCGCTGCACCGGGAATCGCCGCGCGCGTCGCGGCCGTTCGTGGCGCTGAATACCGCCGCAATCCCGGCCGAGCTGCTGGAGTCGGAACTGTTCGGCCACGAGGCCGGCGCCTTCACCGGCGCCAACAAGCGCCATATCGGCCGCTTCGAACAGGCCGATGGCGGCACCTTGTTCCTGGACGAGATCGGCGACATGCCGGCCCCGCTGCAGACGCGCCTGCTGCGCGTGCTGGCCGAAGGCGAATTCTTCCGGGTCGGCGGGCGCGAGCTGATCCGGGTCGACGTGCGGGTGATTGCGGCCACCCACCAGCCGCTGGAGGCACTGGTCGAGCAGGGCCGCTTCCGCGCCGACCTGCTGCATCGCCTGGACGTGGTCCGGCTGCCGCTGCCGCCGCTGCGCGAGCGCCGCGAGGACATCCCGCAACTGGCCGCGCGGTTCCTCGCCAACGCAGCGCGGCGCCTGCGGTTGCCGCCGAAGAAGCTGTCGAACCCCGCACTCGAACGGCTGCGCGCGCACGACTGGCCAGGCAACGTGCGCGAGCTGGAGAATCTGTGCTGGCGGCTGGCCGCGCTGGCGCCCGGGGCCACCATCGGGATCGCCGACCTCGATGGCGCGACGCCGGCCGCGCGCAACGCGCCGGGCGATGCCGCCGGCTGGCAGCAGGCGCTGGCGACCTGGGCGCGCGCGCAGCTTAACGCCGGCGTCGAAGACCTGCACGCCGCCGCCCGCCGCGACTTCGACAACGTGCTGTTGCAGGCCGCGCTGGAGCACACCGATGGCCACCGCGGCGATGCCGCGATCATGCTCGGGCTGGGCCGCAATACGGTGACCCGCAAGCTCGGGCCGTCGCGCAGGCGGCGCTGACGAATACATCGCGGTCGAACCCGGCTCGCGCCACCGTGTCGAATCCGCGCAGCAGCCCGCCAGCAGCGCCGGCGCGGGCCTGGCGTGCGGGGTTATCCGGGGCGTTCGCAGAGGCCAGCAGCGCGGGAACGTCCCGCGCCGCCGTCACGCTCAGTGAATCTGGAAGTGCACCGTGTAGTGCGGCGTGTTGCCACGACGCGCCTGGGCGCGCGGCTGGAACAGCTCGACCCGGTAGGTGCCGGTGGCGGGCAAGCGGCCGGTCCACGCCTGCAGGTTGTTGACGCCCTCCATGGCGTACTGCTCGCCCGGCGCGATCACGTTGAAGTACACGTCCGGGGTCCCGGAGATGCTGACCGTCATGGTCTGGCCCGCGGATGCGCCCAGCGTGTAATTGACGGTGTCGTAGCCGTGCAGGCTGCCGCTGATGGTGCTGGCGGAGGTGCCGCGTGCGAAGTGCACGGAATGGGTCGAATGCTGGTCGGCGCCGATCGCGGCGGCCGATCCGACGGCCAGGGCGAAGGCAAGCAGGGTGCTGGCGGAGCGTTTCATGGTGGAGACCTCACTCGGGGGGCGATGTGCCGTGCCAAGTATGCATTCCCGCCGGGCCTGCTGCATTCAGCGCAGGCAGTCCGCCGCGCCATCGGCGCAGTGCACGAACTGCACCGGGACGGCATGCGCCCCCAGCACCGCCGCGAACTGGCGCTGGCGCGCCTCGAAATGTCCGAAGCCGCGTTCGAGCGTGCTGCCGTCGGTCACGTCGGCGGCGAAGCGCCGGTGCCACGCGCCGGGATCCATCAACGCGATCCGCACCTCGCCCCCGGAATAGCGGGCCAACGGTTCAGGCGCGGCATCCAGCCAGGCCTCGGCGGCGGGCTCCAGCAGGGCCGTCTCCAGCAGGGTCCACAACGGTTCCAAGCCCACGTTGCGGTACTGCAGCGCGATCATCGCGAGCAGGTCGTGCAGGCTCAGGTAGCGCGCATGTTCGACCTGCGCGCCGAGCCCGTCCTGCAGTGCAAGCGCGGTGTCCGCGGCGGCCATGCCACGATCCAGCAGCAGGTCTTCCAGTCCGGCGCCGGCATCGCCTGCGGCATCGCCCCGCAACACGAACGGCAGTACCCGCAAGCCGCCACCCGCGAGCTCGATATCGCATTGCAACGGCTGCGGCACGTCGCCCTGTGCATCCGCGCCGAACCCGACCATCCGCGCCGACGCCGCAACGCCTGGCGCGCGCTGCAGCAGCTCGAGCACCCGCCGGTGCAGCGGCCACCCGGGGCGTAGCACTTCCGCGGGATCGAAATGCGCGCCCATCAGCGCCAGGTCGCAGGCGCGCACCGCGGGCACCAGCGCGGCCAGGTCGCGGCCGAGTAGGGCGGTGACGTCGCCGGCCGCCTGCGCGCCGAGCGCGGCATGCCGGGGCGGCTTGCCATCGCGCAGTTCCAGCGCCACGACACCGCGGAACTCCTGCTGGCCAGCGTCATTCATCGATCCAGAGTTCCCGCTCGATAGGTCGGCGTTACACTCCGATTATCGATGAAGAATGCCCGCGCGGGCGAAGCGAGTCCCCCATGCTGCACGGCCGTCCTGTCGCCATCCTCGGCGGCGTCCGCATCCCGTTCTGCCGGCAGAACACGGCGTATGCCGATGTCGGCAACCTCGGCATGTCGGTGCGCACGCTGGGTGCGTTGGTCGAGAAGTTCGGCCTGCACGGGCAGCAGCTCGGCGAAGTGGCGATGGGCGCGGTGATCAAGCACTCGTCGGACTGGAACCTGGGCCGCGAGGCTGCTCTCTCTTCCGGCCTGTCGCCGCTGACACCCGGCATCACCCTGCAACGCGCCTGCGGGACGTCGCTGGACACCATCATCCACATCGCCGGCAAGATCGCGACCGGGCAGATCGAGTCCGGCATCGGCGGCGGTTCCGACACCACCTCCGACGTGCCGATCGTGTACGGGCAGTCGCTGCGCCGGCGCCTGCTGAAGGCCGCCGGGGCGAAGACCACCAAGGACAAGCTGGCCGCGTTCAAGGGCTTCAAGCTGTCCGAACTGAAGCCGGATTTCCCGGGCGTGGCCGAGCCGCGCACCGGCAAGTCGATGGGCCAGCACTGCGAAGACATGGCGAAGGAATGGAACATCGCCCGCGATTCGCAGGACGAGCTGGCGGTGGCCTCCCACCACAAGCTGGCCGCCGCCTACGAGCGCGGTTTCCTCGATGACCTCGTCGTCAGCTTCCGCGGTGTCTCCCGCGACAACATCCTGCGGCCGGACAGCAGCCTGGAAAAGCTGGCCACGCTGAAGCCGGCGTTCGACAAGACCTCTGGCCGCGGCACCCTCACTGCCGGCAATTCGACGCCGCTGACCGACGGCGCCTCCGCCTGCCTGCTGGCCACCGACGAATGGGCCGCCGCGCACGGCCATGAAGTGCTGTGCCACCTGCGCGATGCCCAGGTCGCCGCGGTGGACTTCGTGCACGGCGAAGGCCTGCTGATGGCGCCGACCGTGGCCGTCGCCGAGATGCTCAAGCGCAACCACCTCTCCCTGCAGGATTTCGATTTCTACGAGATCCACGAAGCCTTCGCCGCACAGGTGCTGTGCACGCTGCGGGCGTGGGAGAGCGAGGACTACTGCAGGACCCGCCTCGGCCTGGAGACGCCGCTGGGCCGCATCGATCCGGCGAAACTCAATCCGAATGGCTCGTCGCTGGCCGCCGGCCATCCGTTCGCTGCCACCGGCGCGCGCATCGTCGCCGCGGCGGCGAAGGAACTGAAGCTGCGTGGTGGTGGCCGTTGCCTGATCAGCGTCTGCACCGCCGGCGGCATGGGCGTGGTGGCGATCCTCGAACGCTGAAGACGCGGATCAGGCGCCGTCGACGATGCTGCGCGCCACCGCTTCGGCGGTCTTGATGCCGTCCACGCCGGCCGAGAGGATGCCGCCGGCATAGCCCGCGCCTTCGCCGGCGGGAAACAGGCCGCGGGTGTTGAGGCTGTGGCCGTCCTTGCCGCGGGTGATCCGCAACGGTGAGGAGGTGCGCGTTTCCACCCCGGTCAGCAAGGCGTCGTCCATGTCGAAGCCACGGATCTGTCGACCGAAGGCGGGCAGCGCTTCGCGGATGGCGTCGATCGCGTAGCGCGGCAACGCCTCGTCCAGCGAGCCCAGGGTCACGCCCGGCGTGTACGACGGCAACACCGCGCCGAATTGCGATGAAGGGCGATTGCGGATGAAGTCGCCGACCCGCTGCGCCGGCGCGCAATAGTCGCCGCCGCCGAGCACGAATGCCTGCGACTCCCAGTGCCGCTGCAGGGCGATGCCGGCCAGCGGGCCTTCGCCGTAGGGTGCGAAATCCGCAGGGTCGATCCCGACCACGATGCCCGCGTTCGCGTTGCGCTCGTTGCGCGAATACTGGCTCATGCCGTTGGTGACCACGCGGTTCGGTTCGCTGGTGGCGGCGACCACGGTGCCGCCCGGGCACATGCAGAAGCTGTACACCGCGCGCCCGTTGCTGGCGTGGTGCACCAGCTTGTAATCGGCCGCGCCGAGCAATGCGTGGCCGGCCTGCGGGCCGAAGCGGGCCTGGTCGATCCGCGATTGCGGATGCTCGATGCGGAAGCCGACCGAGAAGGGCTTGGCTTCGACATGCACGCCGCGCGCATGCAGCATCGCGAAGGTATCGCGCGCGCTGTGGCCGAGCGCCATCACCACATGGTCGGCGCGCAGCTGTTCCCCATTCGCCAGGCTCACGCCGCGCAGCTGGCGCACGCCGGCTGCATCGGTTTCGACCAGGATGTCGTCGACGCGGTGGCCGAAACGGATCTCGCCGCCCAGTGATTCGATGGTGGCGCGCATGCGTTCGACCATCGACACCAGCCGGAAGGTGCCGATGTGCGGCTTGCTGACGTACAGGATTTCCTCCGGTGCGCCGGCCGCGACGAATTCCTCCAGCACCTTGCGCCCGTGGTGTTGCTTGTCGCTGATCTGGCTGTACAGCTTGCCGTCGGAGAACGTGCCGGCGCCGCCCTCGCCGAACTGCACGTTGGATTCCGGGTCGAGGATCTTCCTGCGCCACAGGCCGAAGGTGTCCACCGTGCGCTCGCGCACCGCCTTGCCGCGTTCCAGGATGATCGGCCTGAAGCCCATCTGTGCCAGCACCAGGGCGGCGAACAGGCCGCAGGGCCCCATGCCGATCACCAGTGGGCGCAAGGGCAGCTGCGCGGGCGCGCTGGCGACGAACCTGTAGGTGGTGTCCGGGGTCGGCATCACCTTGCTGCCTGCCGCGCCCGGCTGCTGTTGCAGGCGCGCCAGCAGTTCCGCCTCGCGCGGCGTGTCCACGTCCACCGAATAGATCAGCACGATCGCGCCGCGTTTGCGGGCGTCGTAGCTGCGCCTGGCGACGGTATAGCCGATCAGTTCTTCGGCACGGATGCCGAGCCGCGCGATGATCGCCGCGGCGAGCGCGGCCTCGTCATGCTCCAGCGGCAACTTGAGTTCGGTGATGCGCAGCATGGGCAGCGTTTACTTCAGGGTGCGCTCGAACAGCTCGTGGATGCGCCGGTACTCGTCGTACCACGCATCCGGATGGGTGAAGCCGTGGCGTTCCAGCGGATACGACGCGAGTTCCCATTTGTCCTTGCGCAGTTCGATCAGGCGCTGCGCCAGCATCACCGAGTCCTTGAAGAACACGTTGTCGTCGATCATGCCGTGCGCGATCAGCAGCGAGTCCTGCAGGCCTTCCGCGTATTCCAGCGGAGTGGAGCGCTTGTAGGCCTCGGGATCGAGTTCGGGCGTGTTGAGGATGTTGCTGGTGTACTCGTGGTTGTACTGCGACCAGTCGCTGACCGGGCGCAGCGCGGCGCCGGCCTTGAACACACCCGGCTTCTGGAACAGCGCGGCGAACGTCATGAAACCGCCGTAGCTGCCGCCGTAGATGCCGGCGCGGTCGCGGTTGCCCTGCCTGTTGTCGACCAGCCAGTCGAGGCCGTCCAGGTAGTCCTCCAGCTCCGGCTTGCCCATCCAGCGGTAGATCGCGGTGCGCCAGTCGCGGCCATAGCCTTCGGACGCGCGATAGTCGAGGTCCAGCACGATGTAGCCCTGCTGCACCAGCAGGTTGTGGAACATCTGCTCGCGGAAATAGTTCGGGTAGCGCGCGGACACGTTCTGCAGGTAGCCGGCGCCGTGCACGAACATCACGATCGGGTATTTGCGGCCGGGCTCCATCGTCGCCGGACCGTAGTACTTGCCCCAGATGGCGCCGGCGCCATGCTTGCTGGGCACCTGCACGATCTGAGGCTGGATCCAGTCGCGCGCCTTGAACTCGGGCGTGCGGGTGTCGGTGAGCTGCTTCGCGGTGCCGCCGGCCGCATCGACCACGTAGGCCTGGGGCGGCATGTAGGCCGCGGAATTGCGGACCAGCAGCTTCGCGCCATCGGGCGACAGCCGGAAGCTCTCGACGCCGTCCAGCGCGGTGACCTCGCGCACCGCGCCACCGCGCGCCGGCACGTTGCACACTTCGTAATCGCCCGGCTGCGAACGGTTGCACAGGAAGAAGAAGCCGCTGCCATCGCGCGCGGGCACCACCGACGAGGCTTCCCACTGGCCGTTGGTCAGTTGCGTCCTGTTCGCGCCATTGAGGGTGAAGAGGTGCGAGTACCCGCTTTCCTCGCTGAGATACCAGAGCGTGCTGCCGTCAGCCAGCCAGCCGAAGTCGTTGAAGCCCCAGTTGATCCAGGCCGGATCGGTGAGTCGGTGACGCGCCTGCAGCGTTGCACCCGCCAGGTCCACGGTGGCGATCCAGCGATCCTTGTTGTCGATCGCGCGGATCATCACCGCGGCGGTGCGGCCGTCGTTGTTCCACAACAGCGTCGGTGCGTCGCCGTTGTCGCCGCTGGTGGCGACCTGCACCGCACGGTTGCCCTTCAGCGGATCCTTGCCGGCGGCCTTGCGCATGGCGGCCAGCGGATCGGTGGCGATGCCGGGCAGCGCGTCGAACTTGAGTTCACTGACCTTGCCGGTGGCGACCTCGGCCAGCCACAGCGTCTGCGGCAGCGGATCCGCTCGGCCGACGCGCGTGCGCACGTCTTCGAATTCCTCGTAGCCGGATTCGGTGACGTACTTCGGCATCTTGCCGGCGGTGCCGGTGGCGGCGCCCTTCTCGGTGGTGGCGACCAGCAGCCAGCGCCCGTCCGGCGACAGCGCGGAATCGACGATGTCCACCCCCGCGCCAAGGTAAACGGGCGCCGCCGCGCGGGTCGGGTCGGCCTTGCGCCAGGCCTCGTTCTGTTCGCGCGCGGCCTCGCGCACGGCGCGGTCGTTGTCCAGGGTTTCGATCAGGCGCAGCTGGCGGTCGCGCAGGTCATCCGGCTTGGGTGGCTTGCCGGGCGCGTCCTCCTCCTTCGCCTGTGCGGCCTGCACCACGCCGCGCCCGTCCCAGCGGTACCAGGCAGCATCCGCGCCACGCCAGACCAGCGCGCCGTCGCGGCTCCACAGCAGGCGCGATTCAGGTTCGTGGCTGCGGGTCAGCTGGGTCAGCGCGCCGTTGCGCAGGTCGCGCACGAACACGTCGCCGTTGCGCACGAACGCGCTGCGGGTGCCGCCGGCATCCAGGCTCGCGCTGGCGGTGTCGAGGTCGGCGCGCGCGCTGCCCTCCAGCAGCGCCGGCACGCCGCCTTCGACGGCCACCTGCCAGGTATCGCGGATCGTCGCGCCCTTGCGCTTCAGGGTGTACTGCGCGGCCTTGCCGTCCCAGCGCCACCACGCATCCTCCACCGGCGGGCCGATCCAGTCCGGGTCCGCCATGGTCTGCGCTAGGGTCAGCGGTTCGGTCGCCCGTGCGGACAGCGAGGCGAACAGGAGGGCAGAAGCCAGGGGAGCAAGGCGCATGGTGCGGTCCGGGGTCGAAGTCGGCGCAGGGTAACAGCCGCAACCCGGGGCGCTCGTGCAAAAGGTCGCCCCGCCGGTTCCGTCGCACGCCGCTTTCCCGCACAATCGACGCGATCTTTCGCGGGATGCGCGATGCTCGCCTACGTCTACAAGAGCCTGAAAAAGGCCGACACCTACGTCTATCTTGCCAGGCGCGATGCGTTCGACGGCTTGCCGGCACCCATGCGCTTGCAGCTGGGCACCTTGCAGTTCGTGCTGGAAGTGGCGCTGACGCCCGAGCGCAAGCTGGCGCAGGCCGATCCGGTGGTGGTGCGCGCGAACCTCGCGGCGCGCGGCTTCCACCTGCAGTTCCCGCCGACCATGGCGGACCCGATGACCGAAGACTGGGGCACCGATGGCTGAGCCACGCCGCGGCCTGGGCTTCGCGCTGTTGCTGCTGTCGCTGCTGCTGGCGGCGGCGTGCTGGTTCGACCTGGGCAGCGCCGGCGCGTTCGCGTGGCTGGCGCAGGTGCCGGCGGCGCTGGGCGTGGCCCTGTTGCGCCGCACCCGCGGCAAGGCGCGGCTGGGCCGCGACGCCTTCTCGCTTGCATTGCTGTGGGGCGCGGCGTTCCTGGTGGCCGGCGCGCTGGCCGCCTGGCCGATGCAGGCGCTGCTGGCCGCGCCCGGGCTGGTGCCGACGCTGGCGATGAGCGGCGCCAGCGCCGCGGTGCTGTTGCTGTTGTGGCGGCACTGGCCGCTGTGGCACGGGATCGAACGCGAGGGCGGCGGCATCGGCGCGCGCCATGCCGCGCAGGACGCGCACGAGCGCGGCGCCTGGAGCGGGCTGCAGGTGGCGGTCCCAGCCCTGCTGTTGCTCGGCGGCGGCATCGCCCTCGCCTGGCCGGGCCTGCTGGGTGGGTTCGCGCGCACGGTCGCCACCGCCGCCTATGCCGCTCTGCTGCCGCTCGCCCATGCCTTGCTGCAATCCGCGCCCTCGCGCCTGCTGGTGCATGGCCTGCCGGTGGTCGAGATGGATGAGGCGGAAGCGCCTGGGCACGCCACCGACGAGGACACGCCGTTGCCGGTCGCGTCCGTGCCCGCTGCCAGCGTCGACGTCGAAGCACTGACCCGCGACCTGTATGCCGCGGCGCGTGGCGGCCGGGTCGAGAGGGCGCTGCAGTTGCTCGAAGCGGGCGCCGATGCGCGTGACGCGGCGCCCGCCGGCGATCGCGACCGGCGCGGCCTGCCGGTGCTCGCCGCGGTGTTGCCCGACCTGCGCCTGCTGCGTGCGCTGATTGCGCGCGGCGTCGACCTCAACGCCGTGCACGCGTGGACCACGCCGCTGCTGGCCGCCACCCGCGACAGCTGGCATGGGCGCCCGGAAGCGGTGATGACCCTGCTGGCCAACGGCGCCGACCCACGCGCCACCGATGCCGAAGGCAATACGCCGCTGCACCACGCGGCGCGCAGCTCCGATCCGGGCGTCGCCGCCCTGCTGCGCGATGCCGGCGCCGAGCTCGATGCGCTCAACGCCGAAGGCGTGTCGCCACTGGGCACCGCCTGCATCGCCGGCAACTGGCGGCTGGCGCGCTTCCTGCTCGAACGCGGCGCGAAACCCGAACCCGAAGGCGGCCAGCCGGTGCTGCTCGCGGCCGCCGGCACCGAGGAAGACGACGCCGCCGGCGTGCAGCTGCTGCTGCGCCACAAGGCGCGGGTGGATGCGCGCGATGCGCGTGGCCGCAGCGCCCTGCATGAAGCGGCGCTCGCCGGCCATGCCGGGATCCTCGCCGCCCTGCTCGATGCCGGCGCCGATGTGCATGCGCGCGATGGCGAAGGCCGCACGCCGCTGCTCGAAAGTGCGCGCAGCGCGGCGTTGCCGGCGCTGGAGACGCTACTGGAAGCCCAGGCCGACCCGCGTGCCTGCGATGGCACCGGCGCCAACGCGCTGCACCTGGCGGTGGCCGCGGAAGCGCCGTCGATCGCGCTGGTCAGGCGCCTGCTCGAACTGGGCGTGGACGCGCAGGCGCAGGATGCCGAAGGCCGCAGCGCGGTCGACGTGGCCGCCGCCGCCGGGCGCTGGACCCTGGCGTCCGCGCTGGATCCGCAGCGCGCGTTGCCGGTGGCGATGGACGCCGACGAGGACGCGCCGCCGGATCGTCCGCCGCAATTGTTGCTGCGCGAACGCCTGCTGGAAGGCGTGGGTGGGCGTGAACTCACGCCGCTGGCGGCCCTGCTGGGCACCGCGGAATTGAACGGCCTGCTCTGCGATGCGGAGATCGCCGCGGAGCCTGCGCGCATCGAGTGGTTGCTGCGGCACGGTGCGCAGGCCGAGGCGCGGGTGCCGGGCACCGCGTCGCCGGTCGCGGCGGCGTTGGCGCGCGGTGCGCAGGGCATCGAGAGCCTCGGCATCCTGTTCGCCCATGGCGCGTCGCCGGCCGGCGCCGGCAGGCTTGCGACCTGGCTTGCGGCCTGCCTGGCCAATCCGCCCGAGCCGCGCGCGCAGCGTTTCGCGCTGGAACTGCTGGAGCGCGGTGCCGACCCGTTCGCGCCGTCGCCGGCCGGCGATCCGCCGCTGGCGCTGGCGGTGCGCCTGGACTGGCCGCAGCTGCTGCAGCGCCTGATCGCGCACGGCGTGGACCTCGATGCGCGTGACAGCCACGGCATGAGCGCGCTGCACCTGGCCGCCGCGCTCGCCCGCGAGGACGCGCTCAAGCAGCTGGTGGCCGCCGGTGCCGCGCCGGATCGGCGCGCGGCTGACGGGCAAACGCCGCTTGGCGTCGCGCTGGCCGCCGGCCGCCGCGACCTTGCCGACTGGCTCGATTGGCGTGGCTGGCGGCTGCCGCAGCGTCCGTTGCAGGCCAGCGACGTACCGGCCGCGGCGATCGTTGGCGATGCCGACGCGGTGCGCCGCCTGCTGGATTTCGGCCTGCCGGTCGATGCGGTGGACAGCCAGGGCTGCAGCGCGCTGTTGCGTGCTGCCGGTGGCGGTCATCGGGCGTTGGTCGACCTGTTGCTCGCCCGCGGCGCGAACCCGGCGCTGGCCGCGAACACCGGCGCCACCCCGCTGTCGGCCGCGGTCAGCATGCGCCAGGCGGAGATCGTGGATCGCCTGCTGGATGCCGGCGCCGGGTTGGAGCAGCGCCTGCCGGGGGATG
>Ga0114939_10002399_pt1 | contig 13898 bp, 9 predicted proteins | sample AshMeaCrysSpring_FD_87196 | JGI IMG/M metagenome (GOLD analysis project Ga0114939, IMG submission 87196) | Groundwater microbial communities from Big Spring, Nevada to study Microbial Dark Matter (Phase II) - Ash Meadows Crystal Spring | ecosystem: Environmental > Aquatic > Deep subsurface >... | reverse complement strand
GCACCAGGCCAATGAACGCCAGGATAATGATCACGGATAGGACAACTGCCAGCCAGCCGGGCAGCCCGCGCTGCATGAACCAGCCGGGGAGCGGCAATACGGCGATGGTAATGACCACTGCCAGCAGGATGGGATTGATGATCGGCGCCGAGCTGCGAATACCACTGACGATAATGAAGATACTCGCCAGCCCCACTAACAAATAAAGAAAAGGTTTCGATCGTTCCAGCATGATGATTGTTCGAGCGTGTCGATTAAGAATTATAGTCATTCTGTCAAAAAAACGATCCTGTTTCGTGTTGCCGCACCAGATACTTCCGGGATAATTAGGCGACTATTTCGGGAGATCAAATTTCGTTGGGCGAGGATGGCCCAACGTTCGGGCTCGCTGCCCGTCACAAAAATTTCCTGCGAGACTACAACAAATGACGACGGCCGAAAAACCTAAACCGGCGGATTCCAATCGGGGGCAACGGTTTCGTACCGAATTGCAACCTGAACACCTTGTTCCCGCGCTCCTGGCCGGAGTGCTGACCGGGGCGCTGGAAATTGCCACGGCCGCGTCCTTTGCCGCCCTGATCTTCCACGGTGAGCTGGCGGGCTATCTCTCCCGCGGCATTGGACTGGCTCTTTTTTCCGGCACGGTCAGCTTGGCGATCATCGCCTTGCTGACCTCCGTGCCGGCCATCATCGGTGGCAGCCAGGACGCGCCGGCGGCCATCGTCGGCGTTTCGACCGCGGCAGTAGCAGCGGCGTTGGCCGGCAGTCAGGCGACGTTTCCGACGGCGGCGGCGATTGTGGGTTTAACGACCCTGGCCACCGGGGCGTTCATGCTCGGCCTGGGGATCTTCAAGCTGGCCGGTCTGGTGCGGTTTCTGCCGTATCCGGTGGCGGGCGGCTTTCTGGCCGGCACCGGCTGGCTGCTGCTGACCGGCGGCATCAGCACGATGTCCGGTTTGCCCTTCACCGCCGGCGAATTGTCCGGCCTGTTCGCCCCGGATGCGTGGCCGTTGTGGTTGCCCGGTCTGATCCTCGGCGCGCTCATTTTGTTCCTGTCCGGACGAATTCGCCACTATCTGTTCATGCCTGGCATGATCGTCGCCATTATCATGCTCTTCTACGTTGTCGCCTGGGCACTCGGCCTGTCGCTGGACGACTTGAGCGCCGGCGGCTGGTTGCTCGGACCCTTTCCCGAAGGCCGCCTGTGGCAGCCATTGAACCTGTCTGAATTGGCCCTCGTCGAGTGGTCGCTGATTTGGCCGCAAATCCCCAACCTCCTGGCGGCCTTGGTCATCAGCGTCATCGCCCTCCTGCTGAACGCCAGCGGCCTGGAACTGGCCATGCGCGGTGATATCGATCTGAACCGGGAAATGCGCGCCTCCGGCGTCGCCAACCTCGTGGCCGGCGTAGGCGCAGGCCTAACGGGTTACCAGCAATTAGGTATCTCTGCCCTGAATTTTCGCTTGGGTGTCAACAGCCGGCTGGCCGGGCTGGCGGCGGCGTTCGTCTGCGGCGGGGTCTTGTTATTCGGCGGCGATATCCTGGGCATCCTGCCGAAGATCGTCTTTGGCGCGATGCTGGTCTACCTCGGGCTGTCGTTTTTGTGGGAATGGGTTGTGGCATCCCGGTCGCGCCTGCCACTGATCGATTATGTGATCGTCCTGTCGATCCTGGTGGTCATCGCGACCTTCGGCTTCCTGCAGGGGGTGGCGATCGGGATTATCGCGGCGATCGTCATGTTCGTCGTCAGCTACAGCCGGACGAGCGTGATCAAGCACGAGCTTAGCGGGACAAGCTATAAAAGCCGAGTGACGCGCAGCGAGATCGATCGCGCCATGTTGGAAGCGGTGGGTGACAAAGCATATTTTCTGCAATTGCAGGGATTCATCTTTTTCGGCACGGCCTACAATTTACTGGAGAGAGTGCGCAGTCGAATTTATTCCACGCCTACCCTCTATGTAGCCTTGGACTTTCGCCAGGTAAGCGGTCTCGATTCCACAGCCTTGCTGAGTTTTGACAAGATGCGCCAGCTGGCGCGCGAGCGGGGCTTTACGCTGGTGCTGGCCTCATTATCGCCAGAGCTGCGGGAACGGTTTATCAACGGCGGCATACGGGAAGAGCCGGGCGTGCTCCGCTTCGCATCGGATCTGGACCGGGCTGTCGAGTGGTGTGAAGACCAAATCTGTCTGATGGCAGGGACAGATGATGCCGACCGGACGCTGGCTGATTATCTTCAGGCCATCATGCCCGGCGATCCGGTTAACAGGTTGGTGGGCTATATGGAGCGCCGGGCATTACCCACGGGTGAATATCTCATCCGGCAGGGTGACGCGGCCGATCTCCTCTTCCTGATCGAATCGGGCCAGGTTACCGCCCAGTTGGAATCGCCCGGCACGAACCCTATCCGTCTGGAGACCATGCACGGCGGCCGCTCGGTGGGGGAGTTGGGTTTTTACCTGCAAAAGCAGCGCGGCGCGACCGTGATCACCGACAGGCCTAGTGTTATCTACAGCTTATCCCAATCGACCCTGGCCCAGATCGAAAACGAAGACCCGGAAGCAGCCTATGCCTTGCACCGGATCATCATTAACCTCCTGAGCGAGCGGGTTTTACACCTGATGCGCGTCATCGATGCCATGCAGCGTTGAACTCTCCCCCACCAAAACGACAGTAGGGATTGCCGAATTTCTAATCTGCGGCATAATCCTTTAGCCTCCAATTTCAGAGAAGAGATGAAAACCGACCTATCGTTTGCGGTAACGTACGTAGGCTGATTACGCGTGCGTTTGGGCAATTAATTTATGTCGACTTCAGATCGGACCATCAATTCTCAGGATAATATCTTCGTCCGCCTTAGGAACGAACTGCGTTCCGGCAACATCGTTTTTATCCTCATTGCCGGGGTGATTCTCGGCCTCATGCAGACAGCCCAATCGGCATCTTTCGCCTCTCTCATCTTTAACGGCCAACTAGCGCCGTATCTGCCGCGCGGCATCGGCATGGCTCTTTTTGCCTCGGTTGTCGGGATGATTGTGATCTCCCTGATGACCTCTTTGCCGGCCATGACCGGCGGCGCACAAAACGTCCCGGCGGCAATCCTCGGCGTGTCCGCGGCAGCGATCGTCGCGGGAATTGCCAATGCCGATCAGGGTATCGCCACCGTGCTGGCGACCATTCTTCTGACGACCCTGGCTACCGGTGTATTTCTGTGGGTACTGGGCACATTCAAGCTGGCTGGCCTGGTCCGTTTTTTGCCCTACCCCGTTGTGGGCGGCTTCTTAGCCGGAACCGGCTGGTTGATGTTACTCGGCGGTCTCGGTAGCATGGTCGGCACCACGTTAAACCTATCGAACCTGTCACTTTTGTTAGACCCCGACTTGCTGGTGTTCTGGCTGCCTGGCTTCGTGTTGGGATTCCTCATTTTGTTATTGACACCCCGCATCCGGCATCCCCTCTTCATGCCGGGCATGGTCGCCGCGATCATCGTCGGTTTTTACGCCATAGCCTGGTTGCGCGGTCTCTCTTTTAATGAATTAAGCGCTCAGGGCTGGTTATTAGGTCCATTCCCTGAGGGCGGTCTTTGGCAACCCGTGTTGCCCTCGGAATTGGCGGCCGTTGACTGGCTGAGCATTGCCTGGCAATTGCCGAGCCTGGCGGTCGCCATCGTCATGAGCGCTATTGCCTTGTTATTGAACGCCAGTGCCCTGGAGCTTTCCTTGAATCGGGATGTGGATATGAACCGCGAAATGCGGGCCGCCGGCTGGACCAATCTACTTGCCGGATTGGGGGGCGGCATGCCCGCTTACCAACAATTGGGGCTGACCACGCTGAGCGCCCGCTTGGCAACGGCCGGTCGTTTGTCGGGTTTGGTCGCGGCCCTTGTTTGCGCCGTCACTCTGTTTTTCGGCGGTGAGGTGTTGGCCTTATTACCCAGGATAGCCTTCGGCGCCATTCTGGTTTACCTGGGCCTGTCGTTTGTTTATCAGTGGGTGTTTGAAGCCTGGTCGCGCCTGCCACGGATCGATCATGCCATTATATTATTGATTTTACTGGTGATTGCCGTGATGGGCTTCCTAGAAGGCGTGATCGTCGGCGTCCTGGCGACTGTGATCATGTTCGTGGTCAACTACAGTACCGTTGAGGTGATCAAGCACTCCCTCTCCGGTACGAACTACCGCAGCCGGGTCACACGGCCACCCAACCAACAGGCAGTCCTCCATGAGGTAGGAGATCAATTGTCTGTTCTCCATCTGCAGGGGTTTCTCTTCTTTGGCACAGCCAACGGTCTGCTGGACCGTGTTCGTCAACGCTTGGAGCAGTCGGGTCGAGAGGCGATTCGTTATTTACTGCTCGACTTCCGACGCGTTACCGGCCTGGACTCCACGGCCTTGCTGAGTTTTACCAAAATGAAACAAGTGGCCCAGGCGAACAACCTTGTCCTGGTGTTTTGTGACCTGGATCGGGAAATTCACCAGCAAATGGCCGCGGGAGGGCTGTTCCTTGAATCCCCCACGATCGAGACGTTCGACGATCTCGATAGTGCCCTGGAATGGTGCGAGGATCGCCTGCTGGAGGCGGCGGGATGCCGGCCGGATGAGCCGCTACCACCCTTGCCGCAGCAGCTAGCCGATCTCATGGCAGATGATACGGCGATCGAGAGCCTCTTGCCCTACCTTCAACGCGTGACCCTGCCTGCCGGATCAACATTAATCAGGCAGGGTGATACGGCCGACGCGCTTTATTTTCTTGAATCAGGCCAGCTTAGCGCCCAGTTACGTCAGGAAAACGGCGAGATTCTGCGTCTGGAGACGATGCTGGGTGGCCGGGTCGTCGGAGAACTCGGGTTCTATTTGGGAACCGCTCGCTCGGCCGATGTCGTCGTCGATTCATCCAGCGTGGTTTACCGGCTGACGCGAACTGACCTCGAGCGAATGGAGAGAGAGAACCCCGAAGTCGCCTCAGAATTTCACCGGCTCATCATCCGTTTGCTCAGCGAGCGCGTCACACACCTGGTCAGTACGGTCGAGGGATTGCAGCGATAAATCTGCAGAAGGCTCCCGGCGGGGCGGACAGTCGCACACGACCACGCATCCGATCGCTTTGGGTGATCATCATGGCGCTCCCTGTGTCGCCGTGTGTTTTACCCGCAACACAACATACCAGGTAAGATTACCGGATGCGTTATTTCAATCTGGCGCTTTTTAACTTGTTCGTTTTCGCGCTCGTTGGGTGTGCCTCCAATTCCGGAGTAACCGAGCTTCCGACCCGAGCGACGATGGCCAAGTTGCCTGTACCAGCCCTGGTTGCGAGCCAGCCGGAGCCAACCGTTTTATCCGCCATAGAGTCTGGCGAACCGGACATGTTGCCCACGTCTCCTGTCGTACCATCAGCGACGCCGTTCGCGAGTGACACACCATCCCCAACTCCGAGCGCCATGCCGTCACCAACCGCAACACCGACCGTCATTCCTTCCCCATCGCCGACACCCCATGTTCTGGTCGGGGTCACGATCGACGGACTACGTCAACGGGATTATCCCGGCGGCCCGATCGAGATCCGGCAGACATTGGAGACAACCGATGTCTACACTCGCTACGCCATCGCTTACCCCAGTGACGGGTTGACCATCACTGGTATCCTGCAGATCCCGGCCGGCGACGGTCCATTTCCAGTGATCATCCTCAATCATGGCTATCACGAACGTGAACGTTATTGGGCCGGGTCCGGCACGTGGATGGCGGCCGAGTTTCTAAACCGCCGCGGTTATATCACCGTTGCCCCCGACTATCGCAGCTGGGGTGAGTCCGAATGGGGGCCAAGCCTCTTTCATACCGGTCTTGTGGCCGACGTCTTAAACCTGATCGATTCACTTTGGTATATCCCCCAGGCTGACCCGTCCCGGCTGGGTATGTGGGGGCATTCGATGGGCGGTGGAATAACGACGAAAATGCTGACCATCGACTCGCGCATTAAGGCAGCCGTTCTCTATGGGACCAACAGCGCGGACGATGCCGACCTCATCGCCCGCTGGGGACGTGGCTGCTTGCCGGGCGAGACACAGTATACTACCAGTTGCAACCCGGCTGAGGTTATCCCGGCTGATTTACCGGCGGAAATTGTCGATGCCTACCTGGCGGCGGCGGCCGATCCGGTCATGCTGCAACAAATCGCCCCTATTTTCCACCTGGATAACATCACCGCACCGGTGCAGATCCATATCGGCACGGCCGATGGCCAGGAACTCAATGCCACGCCGCCGGAGTGGTCGTTCAAATTGCACGAGGCTTTGCTGGCAACGGGCAAGCAGTCCGAGTTATTCGTCTATGAAGGCCAAGGGCATATGTTCCAGGGCCAAGCCTGGGTCGATATGATCAGCCGCGCCGCCGATTTCTTCGACGCGACTGTTCGCTAGGCCGCGCTGCTCATGTCCGTCCATCCGGACGATCGGGCAACAGGGATTCGATGGCCGCCGTCATGGCCAGATCGAGCCGGAAATGAGCGCGAAGCAGGGCCAGGATCGCCGCGGCCGATTCCGGGCTGCGCTCGTAGCCTTGCATGAGCGCCGGCAACGCGCCGGCCAGAGTGGTATGGCGCTGTTCGAACCGGCGCGGCGGGTCAAACGGATCGGCCGCTCGCGGCAAGGCAGGATCCATTAGCGAGGCGAGGTCCACGACCCGATCGACGGCATAGTGCTGGATGAAACGAAAGGCCGACAGCTTCTCCCCGCGCCGGAAGCGGCCCAGACCCACGTACAGATTCGTCAACGCCTCGCCCAACAGCCATTCGATCTCCGGTGGTTCCTGGCGTGGTGGCTCGCGGCGGGGGATGCCGATCGTCTCGCTGACATCCTCGCGCCGCCAGATGACGCGCCCGGCGGTGAAGGCCGCTGCGGCTAATTCATCAGGCGAAAAAACGGCCATTTCCCCATAGAGGCCGTCGGTGAAGAGAAACTTGTAGCCGTCGGGCGTGTTGCGAAACTGGTAGGCGAGGGGCGCGGCCGTTTTCAGCCAGGACAGATCGTCCAGGAAAGCGGCTTTACGCCCGGCGTCGACAACCACAAAGAAATCCAGATCGGAGTAGTCATCCAGCCGGTCAAGCTCCCGGCCGACGGACCCCAAGCCGATTAATGCCTGGGCAGTTTGGGTCGCGGCCAGGGAGCGTCCGATCGCCGCCAGACGGTCGAGAAGGGCATCACGCTGTCCCATGATGAGTGGCCGGAGGCACGCTTACGGAATCCAGGCCCGCACGACGTTGACCGGCACCTTGCCCGACGGCGATTCGCCAGTGGCCGGATCGAGCGTGTAGAGGGCGGCCTCCCAGGTGGGGGTCGATTTCTCGAAGCCGAGCAGGTAGGTGTACGGCGCGTCACAGTCGAATGTGGCCGCCAACCCGCCGATGATTACCGGCTCGACGCCGGTACGAATCGTGCAGGTCTGGACATCGCCTTCCAGCTCGACGAAGAACTCCGTTAGCTGGTCGGGCGAGGGCGGAGCCATGGCCGGCAATGGAGCCACTGGCTTGAGCAGTGCTTCATAGCTGCGACGGACGGGATTCGGCCGGCACATGAGCCGCTCGCCGCTCAGGGCGAAGCAGGGCGCGGTCGTGTCGCCGCTGTCCAAAACACAGGAATAGGTTCCGGGAACAACGTCCCAGGCGCGACAGTTGCCCGCGATGGGGTCACTGCCGGTGAGGGGAATACTGGCCGGATCAAATTTTATCACCTCGGTGGCGTCGGGAATCTCCTGCGGGCCGGCGACTCCGCCGCCTTCGCCGCTGACGTCAACGCCGAGAACCCTCACATCACTACCGCAGGCGGTCGCCAGTAGTCCAAACACGATCAACAAAAAAAAGATTGTTCGATAGACCTTCACACGTTGTCCTTTAGCTCCCGTTTCTTTCCGAAATTGTAGCCTAACCGGTTAGCGGTTCAAGGGAATGGGGTAATTCAGCAGGCTTTACCAAAGTCGAACGCTAAATCGCAAATACCGATCGGGGATAGCTCAACAAGCCGGGCGGAACTGTCATTGGGAGCCGGTGGCGGCGAGAAATCCAATTCTTGTGGGACCGCAAGATGTTTCGGCGAAGCGCCTCAGCATGACAATGGTCTTTGGAATAAGCCGGGGTGATTCTGCCGGATGCATCAGCCGTTTGTAATTGATCCTCAGGTTGCGCCCTCGACCGGTTCCACCCTTGTGGCGCGATCCGTCAGATCGTCGATATGCCGCCGGCCTGTCGTTCTGCCTCCGCTCGCCCCCACGAGCGCACAAAGCGAACGGCTTCCTGCCAGCGTTCAAATCCCTCGTCACGCTGCGCCGCCGTGCGGCAAGGTTCGAATATGAAACGCGTGCCCGGCGGTGGTGGTAATTGATCGTCACTGGTCCAAAATCCGGCTCCACGCCCAGCCAGCAAGGCCGCGGCGTAGGCCGTCGTCTCGGCAAACGTCGGCCGCATGACGGGGATGCCGGTCAGATCGGCCTGGATTTGGCAGGCTATATCGCTGGCTGTCACGCCGCCACCAACGAGTAGTTCCTCTACTCGATGGCCGGTGTCGCGTTCGATCGTCTCCAAGATGGCCCGGATCTGGTAGCCGAGCGCTTCCAGGAACGAGCGAACGATGTGGCCGCGTCGCGAGCCAAGCGTCAACCCCAGCAGTGTGCCGCGCGCCTGTGGGTCGTTATAGGGCGCGTTGAGGCCGGTGAAGGCCGGGACGAAAACAACTTCGCCGGCATCGGCCACGCCCGCCGCCAGACCGTCCAGTTCGTGATATTCATCAAACAGATGCAATTCCTCTCTCATCCAGCGAATGGCTGCGCCGATGACGGTCGTCGGCGCTTCCAGGCAGTAGGTCTGGCCGCTGCCAGTGTCCCAGGCGAAAAACACGTCGATGATATCCTGGGGCGGCGCTTCATGACCCATGAAGACTTTGACGAAGGTGGCCGTGCCCTGGGTGCATTCGGCCGCGCCGGGTGTGCGGCAGTTGTGACCGAAGAGCGCCCCTTGCTGATCGCCGATCATGGCCAGCACGGGTACGGTCGCGCCGTCGAGATGAAAATCGCCGAATTCGTTGATCGTCGGCACGGCCGCCGGCAGGGCTTCCCGCGGAATGTCCAGTTGGTCGAGCCATTCAGCCCAATAGTCGCCGGCCCGGAAGTCATAAAGACCCATCGCCTGGACCAGCGAGGTATCCATGCGATGGGCGGCCGGGCGGCCGAGCGCCACCAGTAGCCAGGCGGCCGAAAGCCCCAGACGCAGGTGACCCTTCGCCGCCGCGGCGCGAATGGCCGGGTCATGGCGCATTCGCCAGGCTAAATGCAGCGCCGACATGTAAGGGCCGGGGGCGTAGCCTAAACGATAGCGAGCTTCGTGAATAGGGGGCCAATCGCCCAACTCGGCCAGCAGGGGCAACGTGCGCAGATCCTGCCAGGTGATAGCATTGCCGATCGGCATGCCCGATCGCCCGTCCCAGGCGAAATCGGTGTTGCGTTGGCTGGCGATGCCGCAGGCGGCAACCTCGCCGGCACGGATACCGGCATCATCGAGTGCGGCGGCTATGACCGCCCCGACGCCCCCGGCGACGGCCGCCGGATCTTGTTCCACCCGGTCGGGTGAGGGATAGAGGCGAGCCAGCGGCTGGTAGGCATAGCCACGCACCGCGCCTTCGCGGTCGATCACCAAGGCACGGCTGCCGCTGGTCCCTTGGTCGATACCGAGCAAAAAAGGTTTGGTCATGGAATCAAATCCGCTAAATTCCGCAACACATACGTTGGGCGGACATCCGAGCGCGCCAGCGCGGCCAAGTCAGTCGCCCCAGTCAGAGTCAGCGCCCCGGCCATCCCGGCGTTCAGACCCATCAGCACGTCGGTCTCCAGCCGGTCGCCGATCATGATGCAGCGATCCGGCGGGAGCTTCAGCAGGTTTAGAATGGCTTCGGCCATGTAGCGCGACGGCTTGCCAACAACGGCCTCGACGGTGGTGTTGGTCGCGGCCTCGATGGCGGCGATCATGGCCGCGGCATCGGGCTGGCCGCCGCCGGGCACCGGGCAGTAGCGGTCGGCGTTGGTGGCGAAGAAATGCGCCCCGGCGCGGATGGCGTCAAAGGCGACTTGCAGTTTGTGGTAAGTGAAGGTCCGGTCGAAGCTGGCGATGACGGCGTCGATCTCGCCCGCCCTTTCCGAGAGGGTAAACCCGGCTGATTCCAGTTCACGGCACAGCGACGCCTCGCCGACGACAAACAATCGCGCGCCGGGCATGCGCCGGTTCAGGAAATCGACCATGACCAGCGAGGAATTGACGACATCAGCGGCCGGCGTCGGCAGTCCTAATTGTGTCAACCGTTGGGCATACGCCTCGCGCGTGCTGGACGGGTTGTTCGACAGGAATACGGTCCGTTTGCCCAGCGCGCGCAGGTGGCTGATCGTCTCTCCCGCCGTTGGTAATAATGCTTCACCCAGATAACACGTCCCATCCAGGTCGAAAATATAGGCTTCGAACAATCTTTCCGGCCGGCGCAAGTCGGTTGAACGGGTTTCGCCACCCTCAACAAGTTCAATCATTCACCTCTTCTCCTTATCAACCCTTCACACCGCTGCTGGTGGCGCTCTCGACGAAGAAGCGCTGGCCCAGAATGTAGATGATCAGCGGCGGCAGGATGGCGATGGCCGCCCCGGCCAGGATCAGGTTCGGGCTGTCGGAGGCCCGGCCGCGCAGCACGTTCAACGACAGCGTCAGGACATGATTATCGGTGTTGCCGGTGTTGATGACCACCAGCGGCCAGAAAAAGCTGTTCCAGGCATAGAGGAAGGTGAAGGTCGTTAGCGTTGCCAGCGCCGGGGTGCTGGCGGGAATGAAGATGCGCCACAGGATTTCCAGACGGGAAGCGCCGTCGATGATAGCCGCCTCCTCGATCTCGCGCGGAATGGTGATGAAGAACTGCCGCATCAAGAATGTGCCGTAGGCGCTGAAGATCCAGGGCACGATCAGTGCCACCATCTTGTCAACCCAGCCGATGCTGACCATCAACTGGTACATCGGCGTCACAAGCACGACAAACGGGATCATGATCGTCCCCAGGTACATCACAAACAGCACATCCCGCCCCGGGAAGCGCAGCCGGGCGAACGCATAGCCGCCCAGGACCGAGGTTGTTAGCGTCCCCAACACCACGCCCACCGTCACTAGGATGGTGTTCGACAGGCTGCGGTCCATGTTCTGCAACTCGATGACATCGCGGTAGTTCTGCGGTCGCCAGGTGAAGCGCTCCACCGGCTCGCTGAGGCGTACGTTGCGCAGCACTTCGACGGACGGGTCTTCAACATCGACAAAGCGACCGAAGGCTGTTTGGCCGGTCTGCACGGCGCGGACCGTTTGGCCGTTGACTTCGATCTCGAATAGCGGGTACTCTTCGCCGTTGATCGTCACCCGCTCTTGGTTGACAAAGCCGCCGACCGGATCAACCTCGGTCGGCCGCCGCTCAAAGGTTTGTTCGGGATCGTCCACGAGGGCGAAGACGCCGACGCGGATGCCGCCTTCCACCAGGGCCATCTGCCGCGTCTCGCCGTCAACCTCGATATTGTAGAGCGGCAGCGGCTCCTCACCCTCCAGCCCGATTTCCGATGGGGTGATCGTGACCGCCTCGCGCGGGAGGATCTTCGGCGGGTACCGGAAGGTGTCTTTCGGCTCCTTGAAGGAAGTCGCCAGCATAAAGATGAACGGGAAGAGCATGATGAAGGCGAAGAAACCCAGCACTAGGTAGATGGCTGTGTTCTTCAGAGCGTTGGTTAAACGATAGGAACCCATAGCTTGCCTCCCTCTTGGTTATCCGGAATAACCCGAACCGGCCCGGCGCTGGCGCTGGAACTGGAATAGGGTCGCGCCGAAGATCAGCAGGAACAACACCCAGGCGATGGCCGAGGCGTAACCCTGTTCGAAGCGCTGGAAGCCTTTTTGATAGAGATAAAGGACGATCGACAGGGTCGAGTTATTCGGTCCGGCCGGGTTCGTCGGGATGAGAATAAATATCTCCTCAAAGACCTGCATGGCGCGGATGACAGTCGTCGTCAGGACGAAGAACGTCGTTGGCGCCAGCAGGGGGAGGGTCAGGCTCCAAAACTTGCGCCACGACCCCGCGCCGTCGACCGTGGCCGCTTCATAAAGCTCACCGGGGATTTGCTGCAGCCCGGCCAGAAAGAGGACGGTGTTAAAGCCGATCATTTGCCAGGCGGCCATGATGATGACCGAGAGGAGGGCGAAGCGGCTATCCGACAGCCAGCGAATTTGCGGGTCGGTCACATCGAGGCCCAGACGATTGAGAAAACCGACAGCCGAGGTGATGAAGTAGTTGATGAAGCCGATCTGCGAGCTGTAGAGCCATTGCCAGACCAGGGCGATGCCGACTACGGCGGCGATGCTGGGTACGAAATAGGCTGAGCGGAAAAACTTCATACCGCGCAGTTTAGAGTTCAACAGGTTGGCCAGGAATAGAGCGGGGATAACCGCCAGGGGCACGACGATCAACACATACTTGAGCGTGTTGCGCATGGCCAGCCAGAAGAGCTTGTCGGCCGCGCCGACCACGAAGCTGCGGCCGAAGAGCGTGAAGCGAGTCAACTCGTCATAGATCGTAACATCCAGCACCTCGCGAGCCAGCTGTGTGGGCGCTTGCAGGGGTTGGATCGTCACATTCAGAAGCTTGGCGTAATTATCGAGGCCGATCCAGTCGCGCGTCCCGAAGGCGTCCCAGTTGGTGAAGCTGAAATAGAGCGACAGCAACAACGGCCCGGCGAAGAATAGCAGGAAGCCGATCAGATTGGGCGAGAGGAACAGATAGCCGTTGAGCATCTCGGCGTCGGCATTGGTGGCGCCAAAGACTTCGGCTACCGGCTGCCGCCACATGGCCCAGAGCATGACGCCCAGGACGACCAGCAGCGCGGTCAGGGCGATGGTGCGCAGGTCGGTGTATTTACCGGCCAGCGCCGCCAATCCGGAGAACAGGCCGATGGCGAGCAACAGGCCAACGACGCCGGCACCGACAACGATGCGGCCAATGAGGTGCAGCAGTCGCCGGCGCTCAGGTTTATTTTCCGCCCGCTCGGCCAGCGCGCCGGTGACGAACCAGCCAACAAAGATGATCAACAGGAACGGTAGGCCGCGCATGAAGGTATCGGCCAATGAATCCAGCCCGATGAAGACATTCCAGGCCGCCAACAGCAGGACAATCACGGCGATGAACAAGAGATAGTTGATGCCCAAAGACAGCAGGCGGCCGCGCCGATCGCGGCGAGCCACCAGCACTGTCGTGACGGCTGACCCAGCGGCCACTAGGGAGGCCACGACGGTGAGCAAGATGCGAACCCAGCCGGCCATCCCGGCATTGGCGTTCGACCAAAGATAGATGATGCCGGCGACCGCACCCAGGCTGAGCAGCGCGTGCCACACCATCAGGATATTGATCCATAAATCCGGTGAAATACCTTGTGTTCGCTCACGAACATCGGCAGAGGTTACGGCCATAGCGCGCCTCCCGCAACGGGCAAGAGCACAACTTGCGGTCTGGAAGCCGGCGCAGCGAAGAACCCGCCGCGGTTGTCTCACCCGTACAAGCGGGGTAGACGATGCCTTGGCACCGTCTACCCCGCATCAAACAAGCGATCCTTTACTGGTTAAAGGCCTTGTTGGCCTCGTCGCAGATCGTTGCGCCATACTGCTCAATGGTGGTTTCGCCATTGAGGACAGAGGCGACAGCGGGACCCATGATGGCGTCATACTCCGGCCAGCTACCGGCCCACAGCGGGCCTTCGGTCGCCGGGTTTTCGGCGAGGCCGTCGATGAAGGCCTGGTTGTTGTCCGGCGGGGTGAAGGTCAGGAAAGCGTCGATGGCTTCCTGGCTGACGCGGCTGGGG
>Ga0114939_10002398_pt1 | contig 13899 bp, 15 predicted proteins | sample AshMeaCrysSpring_FD_87196 | JGI IMG/M metagenome (GOLD analysis project Ga0114939, IMG submission 87196) | Groundwater microbial communities from Big Spring, Nevada to study Microbial Dark Matter (Phase II) - Ash Meadows Crystal Spring | ecosystem: Environmental > Aquatic > Deep subsurface >... | reverse complement strand
GTAATTGGGGTCGAGGGCGTGCTCCATGTCGATGAAGGCGCAGATGCCGCCGCGTTTCTGGGCTTCGGCGATGACGTGCTGGCAGAGGGTGGTCTTGCCGGAGGACTCGGGGCCGAAGATCTCGACGATACGGCCGCGCGGCACGCCGCCTACCCCCAGGGCGATGTCGAGCGAGATTGAGCCGGTGGGTATTACCTGAACAACCATATGCTGTGCTTCACCCAGGCGCATGATCGTGCCTTCACCGAAGCGCTTTGTCAGCGAGTCGATTGTCTTGTCAAGGGTGGTCAGACGACCGTCAAGGTTACTGGTGCCGTTGGTCCGGGCCATGTGGATGCTCCTTGTGGGATTAAGTGTGCTGGCTGAGGTAACCCTCAAGTTGGTATCGTTTGCCAATAGGTGCATATTAGCACGGATGTTCGCTCCTGTCAAGACTAAGTTTGCGATTATGAACAATCGTTCAATATTACAATGGTAGGTCTTCAGATTTCGATCGATTCCGCGCGATGTGCCAGAGGGTCACCAGCTCGCGACCGCCCAGCAACCAGGTGATGATCATGTAAGTCAAGGCTCCGGCAACGCCACCAACGAGGATAAACGGGAAGGGAGATATAATAACTTGGCCGATAAGCCAGATGACCACCGTAAGACCTAGCGTTCCGGCTAAGGCTCTGAAGAAAGTTAACTGCAGCGCTCGTCCACCAAGACCGCCCAATTCTCGCCGGTTCAACTCAAATAAAACCCCGGCCAGGAGCGTAAAGCCGATGGTCGTGGCCAAAGCCAGCCCGCTTACCCCCATTCGATCGACAAGAAAGAACGAAAAAGCAACCGTTACGACAAGCCAACCCAGATAAGCGAGCATCGGTGTTCGCGTGTTGTGCCGCGCGTAGAACAGACGCGCCACCACTTCCAGGGTCGATTCACTGACGATGCGAATACTAAATACCGCTAGGATAGCATAGACCAGCTGGGTTGCCGCTTCATCAAAAGCGCCGCCTTGAAAGAGAACGGCGATGATCGGCTCGCCGAGCAAGACGGTTGCGGCCGCAGCTGGAATGGTTAAAGTCCAGATGATCGCCAGTGTGTTGCCTGCTGTGCGTCGTAGTCCGCTGAGATTATGAGCGTTATACAACTCGGCTAATGTCGGAAAGACGACCAAGGCGATGGCCGTACCGAATAGGGTTTGTGGGAATTGCATCAGGGCATAGGCATAAAAGTACGCCGACGTTGCCCCAACTGGCAAACCGGAGGCCAGGCGAATAATGAAAAGATCGGCGAACTGGATGACGCCGAGGGTGACGATTCGCGGCCCCATGAGTCGAATGACTTCGACCACTCCCGGCAATTGCATCGCCAAAGTGGGCCGATAGCGGAATTTATAGCGGACAAGAGCCGGGATCTGGATGACGACAAAGAAGATACCACCCACGACGGTTCCCCAGGCTAATCCCATGATGCCAAGACTCGGTACGAATAAAAAGAGGCCGATGAAGTAGCCGATATCGAGCGCCAGTGGAGCCAGCGCCGGCAGCGTGAAGTGCTGGTGAGCGTTGAGGATACTGCTCAGGACCCCGCCGACGCCGAATATCGTCGTTTGGATCAGGATAACCCGCATGATTTGTGCTGTCAGGGCCTGGGTTTCCGGGGGGAAATCTGGGACGAGTACGTGTTGCGTCAGCCAGGGGGCGAAGATCGCGCCAAGCGCGGAGATACCGCCTAGAACGAGAATTACCAACGTGAGAATGGTGTTCGCCAGCCGGGCGCTTTTCTCGCGGCTTTCCTGGCTCAGGTATTGGCTATAGACCGGGATGAAAGCAGCCGCCAGCGAACCACCAGCGATGACCGTGAAAAATACCTCGGGAAGTTGATTGGCCGCCGTGAAGGCGTCATAAGCCGGGCTGGTCCCAAACGCCTGGGCGATAAACCGGGCTCGAAACAGGCCGACGATCTTGCCCAACGCGAAGAGAACAATGACGATAACCGAGGATCGCAGTAAATGGCGGGCACGCTCCATGGCAGGGGATTTTATCGCCGCGACGGCTTGCCGCAACTCGTGAGTACCATCTACCCTCGGTTCGAGCTATAATGATTGCTTATGGTTGAGCGACCGCCGATCATCTCCAATGTCCATTTCGAACAAAGCCCTGAGCGACTGAAAATCGTAATCCCTTTGAGCCGGCACTGGCCATATCTTTTCATTTATACGATTTTGGCGATTTTGTGGGTCACCATGTTAATCGGCGGCCTGATATTTGTGGTTCGGATCGTTTTTTCTGGCGAGCGCTATGCCTTCGTCTTCGTGATCATGGTGCTCATCTTTCTTTACATCCTCATCCGGTTCGGCCGTTTTTTGCTTCGCCAATGGGCCTACTACCTTGCTAATCGTGAAATTCTCTTTATCAATTTGGAAGAACTAATCCTACGCCGGCCCATTTCTATATGGGGCAATACGGATGTGTATGACATGGTCCACGTGGGGGCGATTTACGAGAGTGAACGGCCGCAGGCACTGGCCTTTAAATACGGCTATCGCAGCGTACACTTTGCGGAGTCATTAGCGCCAGAGGCAAGGCGCGAACTCAAACGGTTCTTGAACGAGCGCTATTTCGCCGATAAGGTTGAACAGGATTCGGACTGACCGCCAGGCAAGGATCAATCACTACTCGATAAAATCCAGGTCTTTCCCGGAGAAGAGCGTGGCGGCGATCAGGAACAAGATGATCCCGTAAAGCATGATGACTGCCGGCGCGAGAGCCTGGGCGGTGTTAAATTGACCGGCAAAAATACCCGAGACAACGGCACGAAACGGCCAGAAAACCTGACTGGTTGATTCTCCCAAGCGCGCCAGCGTACCGCTTTGAAGCCAGTTCGCCATAGAAGCCGTGATATCCGCAAACCACATCAGGTTAAGCCGCGAAAAGAGGAGCGACAGATCGTTCATCCGGGCTGAAAACCAGGAATCAGGGCTACTGGCGGCGCCGTTCAATATCAAAAGAATAGCCAGGATGCCGAAGATGATAACCCTGGACCATCCATTGGCGACCAGGTCGGTGGCATGGATGGCCAAAACCGCTGCCAGGATATTGATCGACAGCCAGATGGGTGGTAACAACAACCAGTGGCTGGTTGACAGATCCGGTCCCCGTATCAGCGCCAGGCCAGCAACCAATAATTGCAGAATCAAGCCGATGATAAATGCACTGGCCAACACGGCAATCAGGTATTCGATGCGGCTTGAAAGCCGGACAAGTAATGGGTAATTTTCAAGCCGGCCCGCTTTGGACGCGGCCGCCAGGGTAGCGAGAAATGTTGCCACTGCGCCGAATACCCCAACCAGGATGACATAGTTTTCGATATCCGGCGTGCCTTGTCCCGGCGGGAATAAGACCGCCCAATAGACAAGACTAAGTACCACCATCATCAACCCGGTCAAAGAAAAAAACACACTCTTCACAAAATACAAGGTCAGGATCAGGACGCGCTGGATCATTGAACAGCCTCAGCGTAGATTTCGGCCAGGGTCATTCGTCGTTGCTCGACGCGCATGATGTCATAGCCCCGGTTGATGAGTACGGCCAGAATCTGCCGTCGCATTTGGATCGCTTCATTCCGCAAAATGACTTCATTGGCCTCAAAGGTAATATCCGGATGTACGCGTAGTAGCAGTTGTTGAGCCTCATCCAAGGGCCGGTCGACAGTAATGACGACATGGGGTTGGAGAGAAAGTGCCTCGCTGACCCGGTTTTGATAGAGTACGCGACCTTCCTTTAAAATGACCAGGTTGGTGCAGGCCCGCGTAACTTCCGGCAATAGGTGTGATGACAACAGGATGGTCTTACCGGAAATGCGAAGCTCTTCTATATAACTGAGAATCTCTTCTTGTCCTTCCGGATCCAACCCGCTGGATGGTTCATCCAACAACAACAAGTCGGGGTTACCGATCATTGCTTGGGCTAAACCCAAACGCTGGCGCATCCCTTTCGACAGGGTTTTGATTTGCTTGCTGGCGGCCGGAAGAAGATTGACCCTTGCCAGGCTCTCCAGAACGATCGTATCGATCTGGGACCTTGGGGTATTGCATAACCCGGCGACCATTTCCAGATATTGGCTGACGATGAGGTTGCCCGGAAATACAAGACGCTCCGGCTTGTAACCAATCGACGGCCAGACGCCATTTGGAAGACGACTTGAGACCTCACCACTGGTGGGCATAATAATGCCGGCGATCAACTTGATGAGTGTCGTTTTTCCGGCTCCATTTGGCCCTAATAACCCCGTCACTTCCCCTTGGGGAAAGAACACGGTGATGTCCCGTAAGGCGGTTAAACTGTAATATTTCTTGGTGACTTGTTTGAACTCAATCACGCAACCAACTCGTTCAGCGGTAAAATTGGCCAGCGGTCATCGGCAGCTGGCACGAGCTTGAGTTTATCATAGCGCGCCTTCGGGGCAATTCCAGCCTGGTTTACGAGAAGAACATGAAACTTAGCCAATGGCTCTCGACGCAGGCGGCCGCCTTGGCTATACTACCAACCTTACTAGAGTATATCCGCCTTCCGGCGACGAAAAGGATGAAATTAAACGACCATGAACTTGCAACCGTGGGCTCCCTATCTGAGCATCATCGTCATTATTTTGGGTATCGCCCTGACTGTCTTGGTATTGATTCAGGCTAAAGGTTCCGATCTGGGAGGTTTTTTTGGTGGCGGTGGTGATAGCGGAGCATTTAGAACCCGGCGCGGGATAGAGGTAGTGCTGCATCGCCTGACAATTGTCATCGCCGTTTTCTTCTTTCTCATGACATTCCTGGCCTTCATAGCTTGGGGGCAGGTCGCATAGCGATTAAGGACCCTCTTTTCAATCACAGCGTGTGGCATGAAACCTGATATTCGCTGGCAATTATTGCTGGCGGTGACGGGTTTGGGCTTGGTGCTGCTGCTTCTCTCCCTTCAGCCACAATCCGCGGCTGTCTGCACAACGCGAATTCCATCCGGCGGTGGCACCTTCGTTGAGGGGATGATTGGCCGGCCCTTGACCATGAATCCGCTCTTGAGCGACCCTTACCCGGTCGACCGGCATATCGCCAACCTCGTGTTTGACGGACTGGTTCGATTCGATGAGACCGGCAATATTCTACCGGCTTTGGCCGAGGAATGGTCCATCAGTGAGGACGGACTAACCGTGACTTTCACCCTCCGGCCGGATGCCCTTTGGCACGACGGCCGTCCGGTAACGACCAGAGATGTTGCTTTCACCTATGGTCTTATCCAGGATGAAGCTTTTCCTGGCCCGGAAAGATTGCGAACTTTCTGGCAGGCGGTCACCATTATGGAGATCGATGAACAGACGATTCAATTCACTTTGCCCCAACCCTATGGGCCAATCTTCTTGGCTGTTGCCCGTGGCATTCTTCCGGCCCATGAACTTGAAGATACGCCGGCAGCGGAATTAGCTGAAAGTCCCTTCAACTTAGCGCCGATTGGTACAGGCCCATTTCGAGTTCCCGCCGGGCAAGATTGGGCACAAGCTGGCTTCCTGCGTCTTGCGCCGAATCCCGATTACTGGCCGGACGGAACGCAGTTGAGCGACATTGAATTACGTTTCTTTCCGGACGCTGAATCTTTGCTGGTCGCATATGAATCCGGCGAGCTTCACGCGGCCAATGGTTTCCCCTCAACGATGCTACCGCGCCTGGCGGAGCGCGACGATACGCGCATTTTTACCTCGGTTGTTCCCCGGTATACCTCCCTCTTGTTCAATATCGGCGAAACTGGTTCTGCACCATTAAAACCCAAAGAAGCCCGGCAGGCTCTGGCTTTTGTTCTGGACCGTTCACGCCTCATCGATACGATCCTGAATGGGCAGGGGGTCGAGTTTGACGGGCCTTACATTCCCGATTCATGGGCTGCCCGTCCGGCGCTCATGACGAGCTATTCATACCAGCCGGAGACAGCGGCCGCTTTGCTGGACGGAATCGGCTTGACGATGGGCGAGAGTGGTCTTCGGCAGATTGATGGGCAGGCGTTGACTTTTCGGTTGTTGTCGATGGATTCTCCGGATGAGCGGGCTATTGCTGAAGAAATCGCGCGCCAATGGCGCGAACTTGGAATCGAGGTCCAGATTGAATATGCGGCTGACACCGTTGAGTTTCGCCAGGCATTGCGCGATCGTTCCTTTGACGTCGCCTTAACCGAGGTTCTGGCTCCGCCCGATCCCGACTTGTATGATTTCTGGAGCCAGGAAGCCATCGTCCGCGGGCAAAATTATGGTGGGTGGAATAGCCGGCGAGCCAGCGAAGCCCTGGAAACCGCCAGACAGCTATACCCACCGGATGCGCGCGCGCCGCACTATGAATCATTCCTGCGGCAATTTGACGGCGATCTACCGGCCCTGACCCTGTACCAACACGTTGATGTGTATGCCTTGAATAATGCAGTCCAGCAGGCAGAAATCGGCCGGGTATGGGAACCGCGCGATCGCTTTCAGACCCTTGCTTCCTGGTTTCTGAACTTTCGGGATATCCCCGTTAACTGTCCATAAGAAATCAATGATCCAACGGCCGGCCTGAGAACAAATACGGACAACGGACGTAAGGTGTCCAGAAAATCGTGTTATTGTTTTGGTATAATAAAAATGTTGATAGAAACGCTATCGAGGAGTTAATGAGATGGGAACAATAGGTTGGCCTGAGTTATTGATTGTGCTGTTGGTTGTCTTGCTGATCTTTGGCGTCGGCCGGATCGCTCGTGTCGGTGGTGAATTAGGCAAAGGCGTCTCGGCATTCCGCGAAGGACTTAAAGAAGGCAAGGACCAGCCGGGAAATGAGGCCTTAGAAAAGACCGAAACGAACAGCGAATCGAAAGCTTCGTAATTACCAGATGGACAACATCTTCGGCATCGGCCTGCCGGAATTCATCCTGATCCTCGTTATCGCCGGAATGGTAATGGGGCCGGAGCGAATTGTACGTGCTGCCCGGTCTTTTGGCCGTCTGGCGGCGCGAATGCAATCCGTCTCGCGCTCGTTTATCCGCCAATTGAACGCGGAATTAGAATCAGTCGATCAGGATGGGCAAATCAAAGGCGCGGCTGCGGAATTAAACAACATCCGGCGCGAAATCGCGGAATTGCAACGAGAGTTACTGGCGGTTACCGCGGGAACCAGAGATGACGTGTATGCGACGAACAAAGCCCTCCGGAATGAATTAGACAATGCCATCCTGCCGCCAGAACTTCGTCAGCAAATTTCATCCGACCCCCTGCTCGGCAACGAGTCACCGACAATTATCCCACCCGCGACGGCTGATCATGTCGCTCCGCTCCGCTCCATCATCTCAACATCCAATGGGACTGCTTCCCCGAGTAAGCGACAAGATTTGAACGCGGAGCGGCCGCGACGGCTTGAGATCACGGAAGACCCTGACTGATTATGACCGCTGAAGAGCGAACCTCACCGGTCGAATCATCGCCGGATGACCATTACCTCACGATATTCGGCCATCTGAACGAACTTCGCAAGCATGTAACTCGCGCCGCCATCACCCTATTGGCAGGCACACTCATCAGTCTCATTTTCGCCGAAAGTGTGTTGACTTTCCTGCTCCGCCCCTATGCCGCCAGCCAGGCGGAAGGAGCGTTACTCCAGACGTTACGGCCGACGGAAGGCATCGAAACTTACTTTCGTGTCTCCCTTCTGACCGGCTTTATTCTGGCCATGCCATACATCCTCTATGAATTCTGGCACTTCATTTCGCCCGGTTTGCGAAAGCATGAACGACGCTACATTGTCTTCTTTATTCCCAGCGCGCTATTTCTTTTTGGCCTGGGGATCGCCTTCGCCTGGTTTGTCCTTGCCCCGGCCGCCATTTTTTTCCTGGCCAATTTTATGCCGGACGTCTTTCGGTCTGAATGGACCGGCCAGGAGTACATCAGCTTTATTACCCGTTTGCTGTTCTGGATAGGCCTGGCTTTCCAGATGCCGATCGTCGTCTATTTCGTCGCCCGTCTGGGGCTAATCAGCGCCGCCACCCTCCGACACCAGTGGCGCGTGGCCGTTGTGGTGATCGCTGTTCTCGCCGCGGTGATTACTCCCTCGGTTGATCCGGTAACCATGTTATTGACCATGGCTCCCTTATTCATCCTTTACCTCTTGAGCATCGGCTTGGCGATTATCGGACAACGTCAGTTCGAGCGATCTGCCGCCTTACCCAGCCTTGATCTTGCTTAGACTAAAGCAGGTCGACTGAAGTACCTCGCTGCCACGATTCCGCTGATCAATCCGAACAGGTGCCCCTGCCAGGATATGCCGTTTCCTTGAGGGAGCAAGCCCGTCAGGATACCGCCATATAAGACGATTACCAAAATGGCGATTGCGATAGAGGCTGCGCTACGCTCATAATAGGCGTTTGCGAGCAGGTAACCGAAGAAGCCGAATATAAGAGCACTGGCGCCGACATGGACGGTTTGGGATGGACCGAGAAACCAGATAGCGAGGCCGCTTAACAGGGCGATCACCAGGGTAATAGCCCAGAAATTGCGGCGATTGCGAACTAATATCAGCAAGCCCAAAACGACCAGCGGCACCGTATTCGCCATAAGGTGACGGAATCCGCCGTGCAGGATTGGCGCGAAGAAAATCCCTCGCAAGCCGTTCATATCGCGCGGGATGATACCCAGGCGATCGAGATGACCGCCGAAAAAAATCCAATCGATGATCTCAACGGTCCAAATCAGGACCACGATGATGATTAACGGCTGGATCAAGCGAATGATATCTGTCCGGCCAAAGGCTGAATATTTACTGGAAGTATCCATTTGTTTCTCTGTACGCAGGAACTCACGAATGGTCGCAGGTATTGGTTGTTCGTGAGGCCAGGCGAGAAGTTGCTTATTCAAGCCCAAGGCACCAACCGATCAAACGGCGAACGAAATCCGCGGTCGGATAACGCTTGGAATCATGACGCCATCGTGGGACGGCCACTTGCCTCGCGCCGGGCAGGCGCGGGAATTCCGGTCCCTCAACCGTCAGCGTAGCGCTTGCATCACCCGGTTCCGGGATTTGATAATGCACGATGAATTGTTTATCCGTCGAGATGATATGCAAACAGCGCATACCCGAAGCATGCCTGATAAAACCTTCTTCCGGCACGTTGTTGGATTTATCATCTTCAACGGTCCATAGAAAATGGCGACCTTTGACCGTAACTTTTCGCTTGCCTTTTGGACTTATGGCCAACGGTTTTTCTCCTTAGGACAAATTCCGGAGAGGGAGCGCCGGACCGGGAAATCCTCTGCTGCCACGCCTTCTCCGGAATCTCATTCAACTCAGTAGTTGCTCAATCCTTAGCGCCCATATACGGGAACCAAAGGGAAGCGCTGATTTCCTCCGGATCAGATTGCACACCTAACCTGGTGAAGTAATCGCAGACGCGGCGGATATCGCGCTTCAGTATCGAATACGCGTTTGGATTATGCCGCGCTTCAACCATTTGCGGGAAATCGATAATCTGAATGGTCCCCTTCCAATACAGGATGTTATAGGGTGACAGATCCCCGTGGATTAGGTGGTGTTTCAGCATCAGGTTGATGTTGTCGAAAATGAGAGTGAACAGGTGCTTCGCTTCCGATACGGTCAGGGCAACATCGATAAGTGTTGGCGCAGGCAGTCGTTCATCCCCAACGTAATCCATCAAAATGGTATTGCCGTTGTGGCCGATGGGGCGAGGGACATTTGCACCTGCATCAAAAAGTTTCTTCTGGGAACTGAATTCATTTCCGATCCACCAGACCATATCCAGTTGCTTACCGAAGCGGGTTTTTTTCGCCAGAGCCAATTTCTCCCGGCGACCTTTGAGTTGCTTCCCTTCCTCATCGCGAAGTTGCCGGCCGGCTTTGTAGATGACGTCGTTCTTCAGCGTCCGCAGAATGCGCGGCCGGTATAACTTGGCGGCGATCAATTCGACGCCGGTCGCCGGATGTGCCCGGCAGCAATAGACATTGGCTTCCTTGCCGCCCTTTATCCGGCGGATGACATCCGTGATAATGTTGTCCTGGTAAAAGGGGGCGACGGAATTGATCAACCACTGACGCTCGTGGTGCTGCGGGTCAAGCGTAGCAGCGCATGTCGGCACCCAATCGACGATGTTGTCACTGAAGTCTGTCAGTTCATCTAGTTTGGGCCTGGCGATCTGTTTCCGCTTTTTTCCACTCTTATCTTTTGTGTAGCGATTTTCTCCCCAGCGCGCACTCACGACTTCTTCAATATCACTAAACTTTTCGTAAGCTTCGTACTTGTCCATTTTGTTCAATCAAGTCAACGATCGGGCTAGATATCTCTCAACCTGGAATTAGGGTGCCGGATATTGGCCATGACCGGTGTTTTGTATGGCTATACGCCTATACACAAGCGTAAGCGAGACACCTGTCACAGCCCGGCAAGGAACTGTTCCGGCATCAGGTGACAGCGTCCTGTCCGCGACCGCTAAATTGATTGTAGATAAGACAGGGGAGCGTTAGCGGGGGGAAGCGGACGTGCTTGGTCGACGCCGGCCGAAATTGGAGTTAACAACATTTTCTTGATTCTGCATCGTCAAGCACCTCCTCTAGAATTTGATATACAACGTTGGAACTATAGCATAGCCGGCAAGTGATTGTCAAACGCATGTAACCGTTTCAGATCGAGATGCGGCAATTCGATATTCGTTATCAATGACGCAGTAAGCGGCGTCTTCCTGGCGAAGCTCATTCGACGAAAATTTCCACGCGTTCGCCGTCTTCTTCGTCAAAGATATCCATGATTTTCCCTTGTTGGCCACTCCGAATGGCATCCATGATCCCTTCCAACTGCTGGCCCTCGATCTCCGGTGCGAACCGCGCGCCCATCTTGATCCCGACATTTACCAGCCCCATTGGAATGTTGACATTGACCTTGTTTCGACCGGATTGAACATCCGTTACCCGAACACGAAACCAGCGAGGAGAACTTACGCCCTTCATGGGTTCCATCGCCGGACCGCGTTCTTCCTTTGTACTGATCGCGCGCAGTAATTCCGCCCCTTCTGTCGCGCTGATCTTGCCTTCTTCAATCATTTTCAGTATTTGCAGCCGTTCTTCTGTGGTTGCCATTGCTCCACCTCATATTTTACTGTATTAGATTCAGCCGCATGTGCGTCAGTGTGCGCTGTGCGGTGAAGTTTGCTTCCTTAAGTAATTCATTTGTAACCAAATCGCCATCCGGATGATCGATCCGGATGTTACGGCGAGGCAAGTAAGCGATTCGTCTCATGATCTTCGCTAGTAATGGTCGCTCGAATTGGCCTGTCCGGCGGGGGTCAACGCGAATCGAAAGCAGGTGTACACGACCCCACTCACCAGAAATGGACGCCAGACCCATTAAACGATCCGAATTTTCGGTGATTGCCCATGTCTCCAATTGCCGGCCGTTGAAAAAATCTCCAATGCGACGCCAAATACTCTGCCGGTAGTTATCCGCCCGGAGCGGTTCGGGCCAATTCAAATCCGCGGGAACGCACGATGTATCCAGCTGGTAGGCCGCTTGCCACATCCGGTTGGGGAGGGGGCGGATTTCCGGCGCGTGTTCGCCGGTAATGGACGCCGGAATTTGCCGGGTTCTTCCGGCCAGGGCGTACCAGGTCGTCATATTGCCGACACTGCGATACCCGAGTGAGTGGTAAAGATCGATAGCCGGGTTGTTATCCTTGACGACCTGAAGTAGTATGACTCGCCCTTGCCGCGATCGGACTGATTCTGCCACGGTATCCATCAGTTCCCTGGCGATTCCTCGACGTCGAAAAGAAGGATGGACAGCCACATTCGCCACGAGATAACGGCCCCAAACTTTTGTAGGCAGGAGAGTGACATTGCCAACAATTTGTCCGTCGGCCACCCAGACGAACCCGTTCGCCAGGCGAGATACCGCCGGATTAATGCGACTTATAAGGTCCGGCAGATAAGTCTGGCCGGGATCTCCCATCCATTGCCGCTCGTCAGCGTCCATGGAATCCTTGAATACCAAGCGCAATAGTTCCACGATCTGGGGAATGTCGCGCGACAAGTCGACCGGCCGAAGCCCTTCAGCATGTGATCGACTTGCTGGTATTGTGATGACCATAGCGTCAATTATTCCCAGGTACTCGCCCTTGTATATCTCTTCTGACCAGTCCGGCGATAACGATCGCCGATCAGCCTGATTAGGGCTGATTCTAATACGTGAGTTGCCGAAAACCAATATGCTATGAAGCGCTCAGTGCTTCGAGCAACATATCGGCTTCTTCCGGTGTAATGCTGCCGGTTTCCACCATCTTCAAAATTTTCAATTGCTCCTCAGCAGGGGCAGCCTTTTTCGTGACGTCGGGGGACGGTGCGGACGAAGACGAAAAACCGAATCCGACCGTGCGTTCGCGAGGCTGGGACCGCCGTTGGTATTTTTCAGCGACGCGTTCGGCTCGTTTGGCGGCTTTGTCCGCTTTGCGAGCCACCTTTTCCGAAATCTGTTGGCCGAATTCCGGTCCGAACTTACTCTCCATTTGGCGAGCGAATCGAGCCATGTGCTGGCTGATCTCACCGGCTATCTGCGAGTGCATATCATTCATCCCCGGCTTGAACCCGGACTCAAAGTCGCCAGTATCGCTGGAATCGTCCCATTTTTCGTCATTCATTTCCGCCTCTTTTAGTATGATCCGGCCGCCGGCCTCGAGATCGAGGATGACGTCACCATCACCAATTCGACCGCTAAGTTTGTCCCCGCTTTCGGAAATTTCATCGAGAGACAAGCGATTCAAAATTTCGGATCCGGTGGCGCTCATGAGGAGAGAGGCGCCGGCCGGCCAGCGGAGGACAATATCACCGTTGGCTTTTACAACATTTTTCCCTTGGCCCAGGCCTCCTCGCAAACTGACATCCCCATGCACTTCCTCGAGCCGGACCGCGCCACTGATTTGCCGGCCACTGAAGTCCCCATGAACAATAGCCACCTCGATCCCGGCCAGGCTCCGGGCGGAAAGGTCGCCATGGACTTCACCCAGGCGAAGGTCACCCAGCAGACGCTTGGCAGCCAGATCGCCGTTAACCTGATCGATTTCCGTGTTCGCAACGCCGACAAGGCGAGCATCTCCCTGGACAGTATCGATTTTAGTTGACCCCGCCACATTTTTCATGACCAAATTGCCGTTGACCAGTGTGATCACCAGGTTGGCATTTTCCGGAATTTCCAAGCCCAAATCGTCCGTAGAGGTTATTTGAACGCCTTGTTCCGTTTCATTGACGACCGCCTCGCCTTTTACCGAGAGCGTTAAACCTGACCGGCCTCTGATCGTCAGATTACCGTTGCAACCATCAACCTCAATCGTCGGATTCTTGCCTAATTGATATTGGGTTTTGGCCATCTTTCACCTTTTAATCAACGTAAATTTGGACGTGTTCGTTGTCTTCCTCGTCATGAACATCGACCAGTAAGCCGCGCTCGCCTTGCTTAATGAGCGTCATCATATCATCGACATCGATTTCGCCCATCTCAGGGTTAAAGCGCCGGGCGATCCCCAAGCCGAATGTCACGATGCCCAACGGCAGGTTGACACTAACTTTGTTTCGCCCGGTCTCAAGATCGCGGACACGAATCCGCAGCCAGCGGGGTCGCTTTCCATTGCCCGCATAAGTTACAACCTCATCATATGGTTGTGGCTTATAAGTAGGTTCGGGGACATCATCGATCTCAATCTTGAGCGCTTGTGGGTCTGGTGTACCGGTCTCCATCGCCTTTAACAGATCGACTTCACCGATTTCTTCAGCTCGGGGGTCTGCATCCGCCGGCTTTTGGACCGGTCGGGCTTCGCCGCCGGTCTGCTCGAGAAGGGTGAGGGCTTCGGCGGCCGAGATTTGCCCGTT
>Ga0114939_10002397_pt1 | contig 13899 bp, 11 predicted proteins | sample AshMeaCrysSpring_FD_87196 | JGI IMG/M metagenome (GOLD analysis project Ga0114939, IMG submission 87196) | Groundwater microbial communities from Big Spring, Nevada to study Microbial Dark Matter (Phase II) - Ash Meadows Crystal Spring | ecosystem: Environmental > Aquatic > Deep subsurface >... | reverse complement strand
GCGCCGGTGTCGGCGTCCAGACAGAGGAACAGATCGCAAACCCCCAAACAGTAAATACTGTTCGTCTCCGGGTCAGCGACGACGCTGGACCATCCAATCCGTGTATCGGGGACATCTGACAGGTAGACATTGAAGGGCGTTTCCCAAATTGTCTTGCCTGTCGCCGCATCCACGCAGACAACTTTCTCGCCTTCCCGTCGCGTTCCCGGCTCGCTCCGCACGGACAAATACAGCCGGTCGTTCATGATCACGGGCGTGCTGCGACCGCCGAGATCTTCGCGCTTCCACGCGAGCCGGCCTTCGTCATCCCCCTTCAAATCGAGCGACCCAGGGAGCCCCGTTTCGTAGGCGATCCCCAGCTGGTCCGTGCCGCGCCAGTTCAACCAGTCGTGGCCAGGCTCCGCGGCGACCGCGAGCATTGCTCCGGCCATCGCGATCCAGGTCAGCAAGACAATCCCGGTTCGCCGCAGCACCGATCCGTCCCCTGCCACCGTGCGAACGCTGGGCAGTACCGTCGACCGCCGGCCGCTCGTCGACCTCAGACTCGTATGCGTGAATCTCATGTCCAGCCTTCAACAAAGTGGAAATCTAGATCCAAGAAGACGGAAGCATCGCGGTATCGTCGAAGGCAGGAAGCACCCGAACTGCGGCGGGACCCGCCGGGCTCAAGCCCCTGTCGTCGTCGGCCAAGAAGGCCCTCCCTATGCTCGAAGTCACCGAACCGACACCGCCACCGGGCCCTGCTGGTCGGATTACGTCCGCAGGCCACCGATGGGTTGGCATCTTCCGCGCCAGGGATGGCGGTCTAAGCGGGATTCGTCTTGGTAGGGATAACAAAGTAACCACCTGTCCACTCAATCCCCGCCTTGCCCGTACCGGGCCTGCCCAGGGCCTGAGTAGCTGTCTTCCTTGCCTTGGGAATCTCTTCCCCATTGGCAAGCCGGCAATATCCGGAACTGTGTTTAGTTTAACCCTTTTGCGGTGGGTCTGCCAGTTGATCCAGTGGCCTCCCCCAATCCGCAAAGTTTCCCAAAGGCGTGATTTTACCACGGCGCATTCAAGGGGCCGCGTGGCGCGACCGATACCCAACCATGTCGCGCCGAGTGAACCAGTTGGATAGCCACCCAACCGGGACGCTTGGAGGGCGATGAGAGCTGAAAGAACTGGGCCAGTGGATGGTCCGCAGCCCTCGAGGTCCGCAGATCCGGTCAATCCGAGCTCCTTGCACGCTCCTCCGGGGGCGACCCGGGCAGTGCAAGCAGAACGAAGGCCATGGGCAGTTCCGTCCCGCATGGGGCTCCCACGGTGCTAGCCGGCAACCGGGGCGTGATCGGCGGCGACTTCGTCCACCGAACGCGTCCCCTGCCACCCGGGGACTTGGCAACCGGCTCCTTCTGCAGGTGCCTCTGCGCTGTCTTTACGTTGGGAGACGTGGCTCCATGAAACGTTCATTGATCGTAGGTACCCTGGTTTTGGGCGCCAGTTTCTGGTCCCAAGCCATCGGTGGTGACCTGCTCGATCGCATGCTGGGCCTGAAGGGCCACGGTTGCGACAGCAGCTGTTGTGAAACGGCCATTTGTGACTCTGAGCCGGCTTGCGGCGCAGAAGGTTGCTGCTCGGCCGAACCTGCTTGCGGCGCTGAAGCCTGCGGCTGCGGCGAACCGGCTTGCGGCGCGGAAGGCTGCTGTGCGGCCGAGGCCGCTTGCGGAGCTGAAGCCTGCGGCTGTGCTGAGCCGGCTTGCGGTGCAGACCTGGGTTGTGGTTGTGGCCATCGCAAGGGCTTGCTCTCGCGGCTGGTCAGCCACATCAAGTCAAAGCATGCTCGCCTCCATTGCGAAGCGGGCTGCGGAGCTGAAAGCGCTTGCTGCGGCGAAGTCGAATGTGGCGCTGAATCCGCTTGCGGATGTGGCGAAGTCGAATGTGGCGCTGAAGTCGCTTGCTGCGACAACGGCTGCGACAGCGGTTGCTTCGGCCACAAGAAGGGCTTGCTCGCTCGGCTGTTCGGCCATCACAAGTCGAACTGCGACAGCGCCTGCGATGCTTGCGGCTGTGGCGAAGCCACCGGCTGCAGCGGCTGCAGTTCATCGAGCGAAGCCGCGGCCAGCGATGCCGCCCCGGTTCCTCCGGCCCCCGTGGTCGATCCGAGCGCTTACCTGAACAGCAAGCGTCGCGTCATCCAGGCCAGCAGCTACACCCGCTAAGCTCCGCTTAGCGAACGCTGACTGACAACCTTTAGACACGATGCTCGAACACCCGGTGGCGAAGCCGCAAGGCGCGCCGCCGGGTTTTTTTGTTTTCACACCCCACCACCCGCTGGGTTACGATGCGGAACGACGGATCTGGCAGGTCCGCTTGGCAAAGGATCCTCCTCCCCATCGCTCCCCGGAAACAGAATTCAGCTCGATGACGTACGCCAATGATTTCGCCCAGCAGTTACATGCCGGCTGGGAAGCCCTTGGCGAGGGAGCGCCGACGCTGCTGGCGCTTGCCTATCTGTGCGGCAAGGCGATCGTCGATCCACCCTCCTCCGAAGCGCCTCTGTCGACCGAAGCGCAGGCGATCCTCGCTGCGGCATGCGCCACGGGTGCCATCGAGATTCGTGGTGTGAAGTCCGGCTTTACCCCCGCGGACCGTCAGCTGGCCGTCTATGTCTACCGAACCGAAGATGAACAGATCGCCTTTCGCGATCGAGAAGATCCGGCTTGGACCGGTCAATGCCTCAACGGGTTCATCGAACTGTGCCGCACCGGGATGGTGCTCCACCAGCTGCACCGCGATTTCTTCCTCACGCAGGCCGGATTCAGGCGGGCCGCCACCGTCGATCGCTCGCTCGTCCAAGCCACCCTCGATCGCGCAGTCCACGGGTAACGCCGCAAAACCCGCGACGCGCCCCGCGATCTGCCTCCCCGGATAGTCGCTACTACGCAATGCAGGGTAGCTGGCTGGTTTCGCCTGCGATTGCTCTTCGCGCGGCGAGCCTCGGCCCGCGACAATCCCGCCCCGACGATCATGGGGCGGCGCGGAAGAGGACCACGGATGGGCCAGCGCATCTTTTTCTCGGTTGGAGAGCCGAGCGGTGACCAGCACGCAGCGCGGTTGTGCCGCGAACTGCAGGCGCTCGATCCGACGACTGCCTGCCGCGGCTTTGGCGGGCCGCGGATGGCGGCAGCCGGCTGCCGGCTCGATTTCGACCTGACCACTTTGGCCGTGATGGGGATCGTCGAGGTCTTGCCGAAGCTCCGGGAATTCCGCGCGCTGGCGGGCCAAGCCGAGCAAACGTTTCTTCGCGGCGAAGTCGATCAGGTCGTGCTTGTCGACTATCCAGGCTTCAACTGGCACATCGCCAAACGAGCTCGACGAGCGGGCTTGCATGTGAGCTACTACTGCCCGCCGCAGCTTTGGGCGTGGGCTTCATGGCGAGTCCGCAAGCTTCGCCGGTCTGTGGACCGAGTGTTGTGCGTCTTGCCATTTGAATACGAGTGGTACCGCCGGCGCGGGATCCATGCCGAGTTTGTAGGTCATCCGTTTTTTGATGCCGTCGCCGAGCAGCAGCTCGATGAAGGCCTGATGCGGCGCTATGCGGGCGAGCGAGCCAACGGTCAGCGGCTGGTCGCGGTTCTGCCCGGATCACGCGACCACGAAGTCCGTGACAACTGGCCGCAGATGATTCAGATCATTCGCCGCTTGAGCGCGGCGCATCGGCAGACACGATTTCTCGTGGCCGCCTACAAACCCGAGCACGCCGAGCAATGCCGGCGCTGGTGGGAAGCGGTGGTCGGCGAGGATCAAACCCAGATCGAATTCTGGGCGGGCCGTACCAGTGAACTGATTGCCGCCGCGGACTGCGCGATGATGGTCAGCGGTTCGGTGAGTCTGGAACTGCTGGCGCGCGATACGCCGGCCGTTGTTTTGTATCACATGGGTCGTGTGTTCTACACACTGGCCCGCTCGCTGGTCCGTGTCAGCAGCTTCACGTTGCCCAATCTGATCGCCGGGAGGACGTTGATGCCAGAGTTCCCGAGCGTGGGCGATCCATCCGCGGCGATTGATGGCGCGAGTCGTGTGCTGTCGCACTGGCTGGCTGAGCCATCGGCATTGGCCGCCGCCCAGCAGGAACTGAACGCGCTCGGTGCTCAGTTCGCCCGTCCCGGTGCGTCGGCGGCGGCCGCCCGCTGGGTGTTGTCGTCTGCGAACCGCCCGCGACAGGCCGGCGTACAAACCCTCAGCCAACGTGCTGCGTAGATCTCAAAAATCCGGGCGGCTTCCGCTCCGTCACTGAAGTGCCGCGCGCTGAGTCGTGGGTCCCGCCAGGCCCAGCCGCTTCCGTCTGTCGCGCAAGACGACGAAGAGTTCCCGATCGGCTGCCATCGCAGATCCGTGATGGGAGTCGCGGCGGGCGCCTCCCGGACGATTGTTGGACGATGGGCTACACTCGACAGGCGGGTTTTTCACCCGCTGACCGTCGGTCCCCCTGAGAGGATCTGAGACTGCGATGAGCAACCCGCCTCCACCCAAAGCCGACAAACCCCTGGCCAGGGGGCTGTCATCGATGAGCGACGAGCTCGCCGAAGTACCTGTCGACGAGCGGCCGGCATTGAGCGGGTTGGCTGTGTTGGCCGCGATCCTCGGGCTGGGCAGCGTGCTGGCCCTGAGCTCCCGGCAGATGTGGTTTGTGCCGGTCGTTGCCATGTTTTTGGCGCTGATTGCGCTGCGGCCGCGGAGCGCCCACAGCGTTCGGCCGCGCGGTCTTTGGCTGGCGGGAGTCGGGTTGTCGGCCGCTGCGTTTTTCGGTGGGATCGCCGTGCAGCGCGATTGGACCCGCCAGGATCGAACCTTCGCGGCCGCCGAACCGCTGGGCCTGCAATGGCTTGAATTGTTCAAGCATGGGGCGGAGGAGATCGCATGTGAACTGGCGATTCCCAAGCCGGTGCGGACCGTGATCACGACTCCGCTGGAGGAATACTACAACCAGACGGATTCGGGCCGGCAGAAGATGGAGAAGTTTCTCACTCAAGGCGTTGGCAAACTGATCCTTGGCGCTGGCTCAAAACCCGAATGGGAAATCTTGAAGCGTCGTCAGATTGCCACCGTCGGTGTTGAGGAACTCGTCTTAATCGAATATCGCGACAAGACCGGCACGATCGAGACTCCGATTCTGCTGGGGATTGCTCGGCCCGCCGTCAGTCCAGATCCGGCTCAGGATGACTGGTACATCAGCGTCCAGGAGTTCGTCAGAAAGAAATAGCCTGCAGGCGATGGGCTCACGAATGACACACGCGGGGCCGAAGTGTAAGTCCTTCGCATGGGGCCACGAGGTGCAGGTTCAGTGAAAGTCGCGGCTGCGGATCGTGAGTTGAGGAACGCGGGTGGATAGGTCCTCGACTCGTCGCACGACCAAGTGGATTACGTTCTCGCGATTTTCGAGCTGACCCTGCACCAACCAGGCGTTGCTCTGCCGGACCAGCGGAAAGTGCTCCCGCCAGACATTGGGAAACAGCACGAGGTTGGCCGTACCCGTTTCATCCTCGAGCGAGACAAATGTCACGCCTTTGGCGGTGCCCGGACGTTGCCGGAGCAAGACCAGGCCTGCGATACGGACGTAGCGGCCATGCCGCATGGAATCGAGCTGACTGATCGGTACGGCGCGCAGTTCATTCAATGCCTGTCGACAGAAGGAAAGTGGATGGCCGCGGAGGCTGAGGCCCATGGCAGCGTAATCCGCATACACTTCGGATTGCGGATCGAGCGCCAGCAAGCTGGCTGGAATGGGTTCGTCATCCACCGGCAGATCCTGCCAAAGCGGCAAGGCAGCCTGAGCCTGATTCTCGCGTGACATCGCCATCCACAGCGCTGCGCGGCGGTCTTGGGTCAGCGACCGCAGCGCGTCTGCGTCGGCCAGGCGCGTCAGGGTTGCCGTGCTGAGTCGTGCGCGGCGAGTAAGCTCGCTGAGCGACGGGAAGGTCCCCTGTTGATTGCGGGCCATGAGCAGCCGCTGCCCGTCTTCTTCGGAAAGGCCGCGGATCATGCTCAAGCCCAGCCGCAATGCCGGACTGGCGCTGGAGTCTGGGTGGTCTGGGGGCGGATTCTCGAGCGTGCACTCCCAGGAACTGTAGTTCACATCGGCAGGGCGAACCTCAACGCCATGCCGCCGCGCATCGGCGACCAGCTGTGCCGGGGCATAGAAGCCCAGGGGCTGGCTGTTCAATAGCGCGGCGCAGAACGCTGCCGGATAGTGACATTTCAGATAGCACGAAGCGTACGTCAACAGCGCGAAGCTCGCCGCGTGCGATTCGGGAAACCCGTATTCACCGAAGCCTCGCAGTTGGTTGAATACGCGTTCGGCGAATTCCGGTTGCAAACCGCGCTGTTGCATTCCGTCGATCAACTTCTGACGAAATCGATCGATCACACCGGGCCTGCGCCACGCTGCCATCGCCCGCCGCAGCTGATCAGCCTCGCCTGGAGTGAATCCAGCGGCCACGACGGCCAGCCGCATGGCTTGCTCCTGAAAAATCGGTACTCCCAGTGTCTTCTTCAGAACTTCGCGGATGGCGTCATTCGGATAGGTGACGGTTGACGGATCCTTGCGGGCTTTCAGATACGGGTGCACCATCTGTCCCTGAATCGGACCGGGACGAACGATCGCGACTTCGATCACCAGGTCATAGAAGCAGCGCGGCCGCAGCCGCGGCAACATGCTCATCTGGGCTCGGCTTTCGATCTGAAACACGCCGACCGTGTCGGCGCGGCAGATCATGTCATACGTCGCCTCATCTCCTTCCGGAATCGAAGCCAGATCGATTGCCCGCCCGTGGTGTTGTTCCACCAAAGTCATGCAGCGGCGCAGCGCCGACAGCATGCCCAGCGCCAGACAGTCCACTTTCAAGATGCCGAGGGCATCGAGATCATCCTTGTCCCATTGAATCACAGTCCGCTCGGGCATCGCGGCATTTTCAATAGGACATAGCTCATCAAGCGGCCCGCGCGTCATCACCATCCCGCCAACATGCTGTGAAAGATGGCGAGGAAATCCGATGAGTGTCTGTACGAGATACACAAACCGCTGGCCGGCGGGCGTATCAGGATCGAGGCCAAACCGGCGGCAGCGATCGGCAATTTCGGGCTTCGCAAACTGGCTTTCGCTCAGCTTTGCCAATGGATCGATCACATCTGCGCTCCAGCTCAATGCCGCTCCCACTTCGCGGATGGCTCGCTTCGAGCGATAAGTGATCACGGTCGCGGTCAGACCCGCGCGATGCCGACCATATTTGCCATAGAGATACTGGAGGACCTCCTCCCGTCGCTGATGTTCGAAATCCACATCGATGTCGGGCACTTCATTGCGCTCGCGACTGATGAATCGTTCGAACAACAGATCGCTGCGTTCCGGATCAACAGCGGTGATCTCAAGGCAGAAACAGACCGCCGAGTTAGCGGCGGAACCACGTCCCTGGCAGAGGATCCCGCGACTGCGGGCAAAACGAACGAGATCCCAGACCGTCAGAAAGTACGCTTCGTAACGCAGGTCGCCGATCAGTTCCAGTTCATGAGCCAGCAGCTGTTGCACTTTCTCGGGCACACCGTTTGGATATCGGCGACATGCTCCCTGATGAACCAACCGAGTCAGATAGTCGATCGGTGATTCGCCCGTCGGTGCAAGTTCTTCGGGGTATTCGTAGCGCAGTTCATCCAGTCGAAACCGGCAACGATCGGCTACGGTGACGGTTGTCTGAAGCAATTCCCGGTATGGGCCATAAATTTGATGGAGCTCATCGATTGAACGGAGGTGACGTTGACTGTTGCTGGGGCGGGCGGCATGGATCTGATCGATGGTCTGTCGTCGGCGGATCGCCACGAGACAATCCTGTGCCAGCATCCGATCGGGCGTGTGATAGAGGGCATCCCCTGCGGCGACCGGTTGAACGCCACAGCGCCGCGCCAATCGAGTCAACCATTCGATCCGCTGCCGATCGTCGAGCCCGCGATGGGCGGGAACGAGCAGATAACCACGATCGCCGAAGGCCTCATGGATCCGCTGCAGGCCCTTCAAGAGCCACCGCTGATGATCGCGCCAGCCACGCGTGTTGGCAGCCGCCCGATCCGTTGCACCGGCGCCGCTGGTGAGTGAGGCCATCGCCGTGCGCGTGCGGCGGGGGACCAACCCGACGAGCAAGCCAGCTTGATGAGAGAGCAGATCATCCCAATGAAGGAGACAACCCCCTTTGGCGGCGCGGCGCCTTCCAAGCGTCAGCAGTTTGCACAGCCGACCATAACCGGCTCGATGCTCGGCCCATGCCACGACCGTCAAGCCGTCGCTCATGTGCAGCTCGGCACCGATCACCAGCGGCAGCTTCGATTCGCGCGCTGCAACATGTCCCCGCACGACGCCGGCCAGCGAATTGCGGTCTGTGATCGCCAGTCCGCGATATCCTAGCTCTGCCGCGCGTGCGACCAATTCCTCGGGATGCGAGGCACCTTCCAGAAACGAGTAATTCGATTTGGTGTGCAGTTCAAAGTACATGGCGCTGGCACACTCAATTCTATCACGGCCCGCTGAGCCCCGCGGGCGCCTGGCGATCGAGAGCCAGCCGTCCGCCCCAGCGGGCCATTCGATCGACAGCGGGCCGCTTCGGCCTGCCTCCGGCGGATACCGGTCCGCTTACGGCTTGGCCTTCTGCGATTGTTCGACAAACGTCTTCACATCCTGCGCGGCTTTGGTTTCGTTTCCCGGAGCGGCCAGGAACCCGAGGTCATCAAACCACTCGATGAATCGATCCTGCCAGGTGCCAAATGGAATCCCGTTGCGATAGGTGATACCCGCCGTACTGCCGCGATCGCCCGGATGGTAGCCATTGCCGTAGATGTGCATCTCGACATTCGGAATGCCGGCGCGCAGCGTCGCCAGCAAGTACTCCGTGGCCCAGATCGCATGCACCCGGTCACCCGCGCCGGGGCTGGCGATGAATGCCGGCGGCATATCGCTGGGGATGGTTGCATTTGGGTTGCGAGCAAAGGGAGAAGGGCCTGGATAGATCAGCGCCACGAAGTCGGGCCGCGCGGAGATGCCCGACAGCGGGTCGCTGCCATCCCGCGACTCCAGCATGAACGACGGGTAACCGAGCGCCGCGCCGGCGGCCAGTTCGGCTCCCGCGGAGAAACCCATGATTCCGATCTTCTGAGGATCGATCCGCCATTGCTCGGCAAACTTGCGAACCATGCGAATCGCTTGCAGGGCATCCTGCACGGCATCCGTTGTCGATTCATAGCCATCGCTCCGCAAACGATTGCGGAGGATCACGGTGTTGACCCCGTAATTGAAGAAATAAGGCACCAAGTCGGCCGCTTCACCGCCGACATTGAGCGTCCGGTGGCCACCGCCGGCAGCCAGGATCACGACCGCGCCGGTATTCAAGTTGGGCGATACGACATGGACTTCGATCGAAGGATTATGGATGTTGACGATGCTGTTCACGCGACCGGGAACGCTGTCCGATCGGTTCCATTGTTCGGGTTCGTTGACACGCGCTGCGTTCAAGGACGGCGAATCGGCCGGGTACAGCGGCAGGACGAGGCCTCCCGGCACAATCGGCTGTAACGCCGGCGGCTCATCGCCTCGAACGGGTGTGATCACGACCAGCCCAAGCAAGACCGCCAGCCATCCCTGGCGAATGATCGATCGTTCCGGTCGGACGATTTGCGACATCATCATGGGAAGTGCTCCGTTCGGGTTGCCACTCGACAAACTTTGCCACCCGACAAACTTTGCCATTCGACATGCTTGCGTTCGATAGGCTGCCTGCCGCAGGGCGTGCGGCCGCGGGGTTCGCCACGGCATGCACGGTAGTGCATCGGAGGGCCCACGGGAATTCAGGCGGTCACTAGATCCCGATTCCTGTCGCGCTCCTGGCGGGGCTCACGGGCCACGGGCGAATCAGCTCCAGACTTGCCGGTCGAGCAATCGATAGTTGATTGCCTCCTGAAGGTGCAACTGTTCGATCTGTGGAGATTCATCCAGATCCGCAATCGTCCGCGCGACACGGAGGATCTTGTCGTGAGCGCGGGCGGAAAGTCCAAGCGATTCGACGCTGTCGCGGAGCAACTGGCGGCCGGCTGGCCGGAGCTGACAATGCTCGCGGACCTGCCGACTGTTCATCTGCGCGTTGTAGCGAGTCTTCGAGTGATGGAAGCGTTCCGTCTGTAACCGCCTGGCGGCGACCACGGCGGACCGCATGGCGGCGCTGTCCATCGCGGAGCCTTCCTGTTGAGCCAGTTGATCGAAGGGCACGGCGGGGACTTCGATCTGCAGATCGATTCGATCGAGCAACGGGCCGCTGATCTTGTTCATGTAACGCTCGACCTGCGGAGGCGAGCAGTGGCAGCTTCGACGGGGATCGCCGCGATAGCCGCAAGGGCAGGGGTTGGCCGCCGCGATCAACATGAAATCAGCCGGAAATGTATTGGTTCGAACGGCGCGACTGATCGTGACGACCCGATCTTCCAATGGCTGGCGCATCACTTCGAGCGTTCGACGGTTGAACTCGGGAAGCTCGTCGAGAAACAGCACTCCGTTGTGCGCTTTCGAGATTTCTCCCGGCACGGGCGGGCTCGCGCCCCCGACCAGGCCGGCATCGCTGATCGTGTGGTGCGGGCTGCGAAAGGGTCGCTGAGCCAACAGCGGTTGGCCGGACGGCAGCTGTCCGAGCGCGCTGTAGATCCGTGTCGTTTCAATCGATTCGCCCGGAGTCAGATCGGGCAAGATTGTCGGGAGACGCTTGGCCAGCATTGTCTTGCCGCTGCCAGGCGGTCCGACCATCAGCAGGTTATGGCTGCCCGCAGCAGCGACCACCATCGCCCGCTTCGCCATGTCTTGACCACGAACGTCTCCAAAGTCGACTTCATATTTGCCCAGCGTCGCAAACAGATCCGGCAAACGGCTGGGCGCAGGTTCAATCGCCAACCCGCCACTGAAAAAGCCGACGGCCGCGGCCAAACTGTCGACCGGGATCACCTCAATTTCTTCTACCACCGCGGCTTCGGCAGCATTCGCGACGGGCACCACCAGCCCCTTCTTGCCCGCCGCCCGCGCGCAGGCCATCGCCATCGCCAGGGCACCGCGAACCGGACATGCGCGCCCCTGCAGCGACAACTCGCCGATCACCGCATACTGCTCTAAACGATCCGTGGGCAACTGACCGCTGGCGGCAAGCACGCCGAGCGAAATTGGCAGATCAAAGCCCGCGGCCTGCTTGGGCAAATCCCCCGGAGCGAGATTGATCACCAGCCGATCGAATGGCCGTTGATAACCGCTGTTGATCAGCGCCCGCTCCACTCGATGGGTGCTCTCGCGGACGGCTGCATCCGGCAAGCCGACAAGAATCGTCTTCGGCGTCATGGTCGGCGACAGGTCCACTTCCACCTGCACCGGCACCGCTTCAATTCCCAGCAGCGTGTACGCGTGCAACCGGGCCAGCATGGCGGAGTCCCTTCGCGGAGCGTTTCCCTGGCAAAGGCCAGAAGCCAGTCAGCGAGTGAACCAGTATACACTACTGTATCTATGTATCAATAGCGATCTGCCAGCTCCGACCGAAAACCACCTTCTGATCACCCGCCCGCCCGGCTGCCGCGGCTTGGCCGGCTGAGTTGATCGAACGCGGTCCGGGGTCCCGGCCGCGGATCTGGCCTGCGGGGAGCTGGCACACCCCCACATCGATCCGCCAGCGACCAACGACGCATCCGATTCCGACTCCCATAAGGATGTCGTCGCCTTCAGATCGCGTGGAGAAGTGCCAAGTCGGCCGGCATGGAAAGGTTCCACATTCGAACTGCTGGGAGTGGAAAACGTCCTGCGAGTCGACTATCCCATGGATCACCTTCCATACTCCTTTTTCAATCGCCACGGTGATCTGATGGGAATGGATGTCGAACGGATGCATCGCCGACAAGTGCGATCGTTCGTCCGTAATGGGTTGCATCCTCCGGGTCGGTGTTGATGTTCACCACCTGCCTGACTTTCGGATATCCGGTGCGTGAGCAATCGGACTGGCACACAAATCGGGTTCCCACGGCCAGTAGCTGGTCGGCTTCTTCCATTGCCCCATGGCCACAGATGGAGTCTTTCGATCCGCCGACTGTCATGTTTCGTGGATGATCGAAAGGAATCACGCCCGACACCAACGGGCTGGTAACCGCCAGTCCGTCGGCCAGCTCGAGGAACTCGGCCAACGGGGAACCTGCGTTCCGCGCGCCGCCACCCACTTTCACCACAACACGCTCGGCAGCGAGCACTGCAGCGGCGTGTCCTGCTTCGATCTCATTTCGAAGAGCGCAAGCCTGTACCAGTCCGGCCTGCTGGTAAATTCGCAGTACTTCCCCGACATCGGTCGAGCCATGCCCCAACACGCACAGGAGTGTGCGCACGCCCTGCCGCACCAGGCCCAATACAATCGCTTCGGAGAGCGTTACATCGACCACCTGGGGCACGGCGCAGGAAGCGATTGCCTGGTCCAAACCCCCGGCCGCTGCAATCGCCTGTGCGCGCTGCAGCCGGTGAGAAGTCACTGTGTTCCAGGCGGATTTCGGCGAACCCGTTTCACTCATCCGATGGTTTCCCTGCAATCAGGTTTCTCCAGGTTTCACTTGGACTGTCGTTGTGGCTGCTCACACGCATCGCTCTGTTGGCTGGATCGAAGCCTGGTGGGTTTTGAGCAGCACGCAACGGCCGAACAGGCCAATCAATCGGACGATTGTGAGGGCCGCTCCGCCGTCTCCCTTCATCGAGCTACGGGGCCACGGCGCATTATGTTATGGATCGGATCGCGGTGCTGAATGAGATCGGGTCGTGGACTCGTGGCCCGCCATCCGCCCAGGGACTCGATTCCAAGAACCAAGCCGCGCATCGCGTCTGTATTACTTGTTCCGATAGTCAGATGCTGGCGCAGGTTCGCTCGGTAACCGATCGGGTTCTCCGACCTGTCCGCAGACGAATTGAATGAAAGGCATGCCATGCGCTGGATGCTCAATGCCCTGTTGGTCGGGATCATACTTGTGAGTCGCGGGGCGATTGCCGACGAGCCGCAGGGATCGCCGGTCGATGCGGGAGTTCTCGCCCAGAAGATCCTCGAAACGCCCCCCGCGATCCCGTCGCACTTACGGGAACTGTTCGACCGGATGGAAGCGGCCAACCGCCGGTCGCAGGATGTCTTTCGGCCGCTGTCTGTGGAGCAGATGAACTTTCGTCCGTCCAATGGTTCGCACACGCCGCGGTGGAATGCGGAGCATATGGCGGGTCGACAATTGCTCTTCTTCTCGCAGATCTACCACGCCCTCGATCCGTCGATTCCCGTGTTCGACTGGAACCCGGCGCAGATGCCACCCGACTACGTCGCGCGCCACGCCGATTGGACGGGAGCGGATGAGGCACGCCAAATGCAACGTATCGATGATTTTTGTCGACGGTATGCCTATCTGCTGAAGGACATCGGACTGGATGACCGGCCCCCGGCGACAGGCTGGCCGTCACTCCGTGCCCTGCTGCTGCAAATGGAAGCGCATTACTTCGAGCACACGGCAAACGTCAAGAAGAAGTTTGAGTTGCCCGACTGGCCGGCTTCCTAAGCGCTTTATTGACCAGCATGCTTTGCACCGATGCCAACGCGACGCGCCAGCGAGTGAGCATGCCCGCAGCGCGAGCAAGGGCCTTCCGGCCGACATGAGCCTGTGCGGCACGTCCAGCTTGAAGAGATCTCACGCAAAGGCGCAAAGCCGCCAAGTTCGAAGAAGATATTCAAGCCTGGTACCGATGCCAACGCGACGCGCCAGCGAGTGAGCATGCCCGCAGCGCGAGCAAGGGCCTTCCGGCCGACATGAGCCTGTGCGGCACGTCCAGCTTGAAGAGATCTC
>Ga0114939_10002396_pt1 | contig 13905 bp, 12 predicted proteins | sample AshMeaCrysSpring_FD_87196 | JGI IMG/M metagenome (GOLD analysis project Ga0114939, IMG submission 87196) | Groundwater microbial communities from Big Spring, Nevada to study Microbial Dark Matter (Phase II) - Ash Meadows Crystal Spring | ecosystem: Environmental > Aquatic > Deep subsurface >... | reverse complement strand
TGATACTCAAGTCTACATCGCTCTAGCTGTAGCCCTAATTCCTGGCATTTTGGCTTGGCGTTTAGCTACAGAGCTTTACAAATAAAGCCGCAATGTGACACCCTTATAGAGTTTATAATCCTGGCAATTTAGCTAGGTACTTTGCTCAGATTTACGATGCACTTATCGTCAATTTTGTCAGAATACCTACTTATCACTGCCAGGATTCTTATTTATACTGGCTAAGGTATGTGTAGCTACTTCTGAAAAATGAAGTAGTACTGCACAAAATATCTACTAAATCACGCAATTAGTGCATTAGCGCTGCTGCGGTCTTCCCTACAACACAGCGAGGTTCTTTAAAGCATTATGAACGCTATCCAACAATCCAGACCCCCGCTAGAATCTAAACCACCTAGACGCCAGGTAACACCTAGACCAAAGCGTCATCTTCGCCAGCGCTCTCAGCAGCTACTGGGGTTAGAAACTACGATTAAAATTGGGGTTAATGTAGCTATTTCAGCAGCGGCAATATCAGCTTTAGTACAATTGTTGCCTTATCATTGGCTTCAGCAAGAGAGATTGCGAGAAATTCGTACCGAAGAGATGCAAATGCAAGAACGTGTCAACCAACTTCAGGGAGAATTTAGTAGAAATTTTGACCCACGGGAAACAAAAAACTTAATGCAAGAACAAAGCCATCGATACGACCCTAATCAAAGAAAATTAGTCCTAATGAATCCTAGTGTTGGAGACCCATCTGAAACAAATTCTTCTCCCTGAATTTTTCTTGATCAAAGAATATCAAAGCAAAACAGTAATATTCAAAACAGGAATATTCAAAAAAAATTATATAAAGTTCCTTATAGCCTCGGCTGCATCTCCAAAAAAATATTTTATGAGCTAATTGCTAATTGCTAATTGCTAATTGCTAATTGCTAATTGCTAATTGCTAATTGCTGACTGCTAATTGCTAATTGCTGACTGCTAATTGCTAATTGCTGACTGCTAATTGCTAATTGCTAATTGCTGACTGCTAATTGATTTAAACTTTTTATTATCAACTATAAAAATCATCACAAGCTTTATTAACGTATAAAGTACAGAATTTTACTTTTATAGTTCAAGTTTGTTAGGCATTATAACTATCAATCACGTGGAGTTTAAATGTGAAATAGCTTGACAATGAATTAATAGGATGAAGTCAAATGATTAGAAAAGGCTTAATTATAAGGATTAATTAAAAGCTTTCAGGACTTACGCAAAAATTGTCAGAAAGCTTGATTTGTGTAACCGCTCCTGAGCCAAGAACGCTCTTGTTTCGTAGAGCTTGCGTAAGTCCTAGCTTTCTTGAAAGTCTTTATTAAAAGGTTTTATTTTAGGATTAAGTAGTGAAAGACTAATTTACATTTTTCTGTCAATATAATAACAATTAGTAATTAGCCATTCTTCTATTAGCTATTAGTAATTAGCCATTCTTCTATTAGCTATTAGCAATTAGCCATTCTTCTATTAGCTATTAGCAATTAGCCCTTTACAATAATTCATCTAACCAAGACTCTACTTGTAAACGTAAACGCCAACCTGGTTGGGAACGAGAAACGCCTGTGGAAGGTAGTAAACTTAAAGCACGACGATAATCAGCTACGGCGACATTCCATTCACCCCACAGATGATAAGTCCTACCTTTTTCAGCAATTATATGACCTTCTAGTTGCTGAAATAATAGTGCTGCTTCAAAGTTATCAATAGCTTCTTCATATTTTCCCAGGTCTCGTAGAGTAATTCCGCGATTAATCCAAGCACGAACATGACTGGGGTTTAAATCAATGGCTCTATCATAATCGGCTATGGCGCTGGATAATTCACCACAAGCTGCATAATAATTAGCTCGATTATTGTAGGCGGATGCTAAATTTGGATTTAATTCTAGTGCTGTATTGTAATCAACAAAAGCTTTTTGGCTTTCTCCGGACTGAAAATAAATTAATCCCCTATTGTTATAATCTACGGCATTTTGAGGATGGCGATGGATAAGTAGACTTAATAGGTCAATAGCCTCAGTATAATCACCTTGTTGGGCTGAGTTTAATGCACAGCTACGTAAGTATTTATCTTCTAATAAAGGTTTGCCATAGCTAGTGGCAACATCTTGTCGAGCGTTATCAATATTCTGTAAAACAAGGTTGGGGCGCTGGTTTTGCTCATCACCAAAAGGGAAAAAGGTGTAACTCTTCATTTCATCCATCCTGCTTGAGCTGTTTGCTCTACGTATTCAACTTACATTTTTTGCTGTGCTAGTAGTTACGTCCCTGTGTCAGTTGTTAAGGTGTCTGTTAAAGACTTCCAACACTGGGGAAACAATTGGTAGATGATAAATATATACTATCAGCAATAGATAGTATATATGCTTTTTTGCTGACCGACTGTCAGCGATCGCTATTTGAATATTTATCAATCCACTATTAACCCACTCCCAGGTAAATACAACCGTTAAATCCCTGATTCCAGAAATAAGCTAATAATAATTAACTTAAAGAGTCAAGCTGCTTTGACGACAACTTGCTACAATGCCGATTGTAGCTGAAAGGTAAAAGGTCAAAACTGATAAACTTCCTATGACAACAACAGTTTCCTTGAGTAACACACCGGACCTTCTGGGTGACGACTATATCGTGATGGGCTTAGCAAGTTGTTTTTTTAGAGAAGATGGAGAAACTAGGGAAATAGATATAATTGAGCCTATCCCCTCTGCTTCATTAGAAGCGATTATGAAAGGTATTACCACTTCCTATAAACAAGCTTGTGCTACTACCCTAAATTTAGTTCTTGATGACAATAAACCATTGTTACCTCCTGGTTTTCCTGAAAATGCTCAATTTGCGGATGATTATAGCTCCAGGGTGATTGCAGCAGCTCGTACTTATAAGCGAAAAGAATCTGCTCAATCTTTAATACCTCTTGGCACTACTTATACTGATTTTAAATACTCGACAGAAAGAAAAAGAATATTAAATGCAGCTAGAGTAGTAAGCAAAGAAGATAACGTTAAGCAGCATCCTAATACTCATAAAGTTCTTTAATATAAGTTCTTTAATACATAGGTTGTGGTGACTTTCATTTTTTGACATGATTGTCTTTAATGTCCTGATATAGGATTCTCAGCCTTAAGGTTTTAAATGTCATAACAAAAAAATGATTGGAGGAAAACTAACCTAATGGCTTAACAAAAATTTTGTAAATATATCTTTCGCTATATCTTTTGGGATATTGACATGATAAAGCTTTATGGTGGCGCTCGCAGTCGAGCCTCAATTGTTCATTGGTATTTAGAAGAATTAGGGATTCCCTATGAGTTTGTGATGCTTGATATGCAAGCAGGGGAACACCGTCAACCACAATATTTAGCGATTAATCCTTTGGGGAAAGTCCCTGGAATTGTCGATGAAGGTTTTAAGTTATGGGAGTCAGGAGCAATATTACTTTATCTTGCTGATAAATATAGCAAAAATCCTTTGTCAGTAGAACAAAGAGCTTTATTTAATCAGTGGATATTATTTGCTAACGCGACTCTTGGTCCTGGTATTTTTGGAGAAGAAAATCGCGAGCGGGAAATGCCCCGTTTAATGGGCGTTTTGACTGATATTCTGGAAAAACAACCTTTTATTATGGGTAGTGAATTTACTGTGGCTGATGTAGCCGTAGGCTCAATTCTTGCTTATATACCCATATTGCTGAAAATGGATTTAAGTGGATATCCTACAGTATCAAATTATGTACAGGCAATGACTCAACGCCCTGCATATCAAAAAGTTATGGGTGCCCGTGGGTAAGTAGTGATTAGTAGGGGAGGTGGGGTGGTGTTAGGGGTGGTAGGGGTGGTAGGCAGAGCTGATTCATTCCCTAATCTCCGAGTGTAAAGATATTAAAAAACCAGGTTTCGTGAGAATGACCTGGTTTTTTGATTATCAACGATAGTTAGTGAACTGTAAGGCAACCGGTAAATCTTCTTGCTTACAACGCTGAATAACAGCTTGTAACTCATCTTTACTTTTTGCTGTTACACGTACCGCATCACCTTGAATTGAAGCTTGTATCTTCTTAAATTCATCTTTAATCAATTTAGAAATTTGCTTGCCAATTTCTTGGCTAATACCTTTTTTCAATTTGATTTCTTGGCGGATGCGATTGCCACTAGAAGATTCAACGGTACCAAAATCAAAGATTTTTTGCGACAGATTACGCTTAGCAACTTTTTCTCGCAAAATATTATGTACCGAATCTAAAGTAAATTCACTATCTGTATTAACAGTGATACTTTGGTCGCCTAATTCAAGAGTCGTTTGGGTATCTTTAAGGTCATAGCGACTTTTAATTTCCCTGACAGCTTGGTCAACAGCATTTACCAACTCCTGTCGGTCAAAGTCACTGACTATATCAAAGGAATAAGTAGACGCCATACTTCAATTTTTGGTGTTAGTTTTTGTTTTTGGATTTTGATTAGTTTAGTTTCTCTGTGTGTGTGAGTTTTGCATGGTTGGCTAATGATTATTAGCTTGGATGATGCTAAGGACTATTAAAGTACCAGAACCAAGAGAACCAATGGCAAAGCTGAGGGATCGCAGTATAGGAACATCCAAAATATAGAATACAGAGTAGAAGAGTCTTGCGACAACAAAAGCAATAGCCGCATAGGTAGCAAGAGTCGAATCAACCCCGGTAACATATGCCATTAAAGCTGCTGCGGCGAAGACCATAAAAGTCTCAAAAGAGTTCTGATGTGCCCAGGTAGCCCTTTGAGCATAGGGAGGTAATTTATCAAAAATAGCGCGGGGGGCAGACATGTCATATCCCACGCGAGCGCGACCATAGCTAACTACAAGAAAAGGCGCGTAAATTAGGACAATAGCGGCAGCAATAGCGTAAAGAAATATAGCTTGCATGGGCATTTTTAATAAACTGATTTCAAGTGCGGGAGAGCGTAGCACAAGAATTTTTTACTTTAGCCTCTCCCAAGGAATGGGAAAGACTGGTATCACCTCTTGTTTATTTTAATCAAAGTAGAATGGCGTCACAACTTTACGTTGTTCTTCTGCATCTTGACATGTTTGTAGCAGAGTCCGGCTGTCATGAAATGCAAAGCAAATTAATTGTTGACAACGGGAGACAATTTCTTTGTTGCACAAATAACTAGCTTCTGCAAGGGACATATGGTCATGGTCGGGGTTTTGTACCAAATGCATGACCTGTTCCAGTTGCAGGCGGGATTCATTTGGCTGACGTTCCAAACTTTGGGGTAAGATAACCGTTAATAAATTGGGGTCAGCCCGCATTGCTCCCCGGATGGCTGCGGAGTTTGTACCTGTAGCGCCAGAAGTAATGATGCGATTGCCCGATAAAACTAGGGCATAGGTCATCATTTCAATGAGATTTTGGTGGGTTATTGGTACATGACGCGAACCCAACAAAGCTATACGTTTAGAACCGGTTTGCTGGATAGTCGCCAGTTCTTGCGCTAAGGTGTCGATATTATTAATAAGGTCTATTGACTGGCTCAAAGACGGACATCATACACATGAAACAACCAAGTTATTTTAACAAACTGCGGGTAGTCCGAAATCTTCTTGTTTTTTTAGTTCCCTGTAACTTCTATTCGCGGCTATTGCAGACCAAGATACTTTTATTACATTTTTCAATATCTCATTGGATTTTTAAAACTCTCAGACCTTCTTATAAATATATGTTTCAGCTATTTATAAAGGTTCTCTGACAATAGTCAGATATCGTGTTTTTGTGTTTCTAAAACTACTAATAGTATTTCAGTGTATTTTTCTGAAAAGGTTATTGGAAGGTGCAATACTCATGGAGGCTGCTATAAAATTACCTACATTTTCCTCCACCTTCCTTAACCCCTCGCACCTGTTATAGAAACCCCTTGCAATAATTTTTATGTCTGACAAGGATTCTAAATCTATAGGAATACTATATTGATTGTTGAAAAACACCTAGAGTTGTAAATGCTTATGAAGACTAGGTTTTGATAGGCTACAGATACTTAGATTTTTTCAAAAATCAAACCCGATTCCTATATCAACGTAATAGAGATAGAAGTTTGTCCACCTCAAAATGACTTCCCATGAGTTGACGGATGTAATCGACTTTAATTGGTTCGTGTAAACGCACTTTACCAAAAGCTTTATCAATTATTTCCACTGTCGTGAGAGTATCTAAATCTACGGATAAGATTGGGATTTCTAATTCTTCCGCACGATTGAGAATAAACTTGGGAGGCGGTAATTGCCCAGTTAGAATCAGACATTGAGTTGATGTTTCTAAAGCTGCTTGCTGAATTTCTACCCTATCTCCACCTGTAACCACTGCCATATTTCTTCGCTTGCGGAAATATTTTACCGCCGCATTGACATTCATCGCTCCAATGGCTAAGCTTTCTACCATTAAATCAAGGCGATCGCTGCGGCAAAGTACTTCTGCATTTAACTGACTCCCTAGTTCCTGAACGCTTACACTACGCAATAAATCACTACTTGGCAAAATTCCTAGTACATTTATATGCTGTGTTTCTAAAAATGGGCGCATATAAGAATTAACTATATCTAAGTCAGTTTTTGATACATCATTAATGACTGCGCCAATCAGGCGATCGCCCAAACGCTGCTTGGCAGAAAATAATGCTTCCGTTGAAAGTAAAGACTTATAACGAGTTACCAATAACACAGCAGCATCTAATGTGTGAGCAACTTCAGCTAAAGATAAACCGAATAAACAACCTTCTTCCAAATTACCAGCACCTTCAAGTAAGGTTAAATCCCTAGCAGTCATTAATCCGTATTGCGAGCGCAAAAGCTCTTGATAATCAGTCTTATCTTCACCCTTTAGTCGCTTTTGTAAAATTTCAGCATCCAATGAAATCAAAGTTGGTGCGACGCGATCCCTTTCTAAATTCAGATGCTGGGTTATAAAATGAACGTCTTGTTCAACTAATTTTCCTGGCGATACCTCAATAAAAGTACCCAGGGGCTTCCCATAGTTAATATCCAATCCTCTTTGTTGTAGCTGATGAAACAAACCTAGAACCGTGGCCGATTTGCCACTGTAAGGCTCCGTTGAACCAATCAGCAAGTATTTAGCGGTTTTTGGCACACATTTACTCCTAATCTTTACTATATAACCTATCTAAGTTTTTATATTTTAGGGCGAAGCTGATACTCAGTGATGAGTCAAAGGCCTTGAATTATAAGCTCAGAAATAAGAAATATAAATACATTGAGTGATTGTGGTGCTAAGAGTGCTAATGGTTAATAGCTAATAATCCATTGGCTTTGGCTTGTTAAAGTTGATTGATTGGGTGTTTGCCTTTTAGAGACAAAGGAAGAAATAGGGCTAAAAGGCCAAGACACAGCACGACCAAAACTTGAATAGGAAGATAAGTTATTTAATCTTCAATGCGTAATAATTTGCGGTAAAAGCTTTTAGAGAAATCTGGAGCGCGATAGCGTTTATAATTTTCCATGAGTTCAATGAGAAAATTAACAAACTCAAAACTAGCCATCATTAATTCATAGCTTAACTCAGCATCCTCATCAAACTGTATCCGACAACGGGTTAAATCCGAGGGCAAAGAGGCAACATTCCAGCTTGCGACAAAACAAATGTCATCGCTTCCCTCAATTTTTCGCTTTCCTTCTACTACTCCTTGTTGGTAGAGACTAATGGCATAGGGTAAGAAATTACGCTTTGCAGCTTGAATATAAGGTAAATACACATTCGCTTGTTGAGCGTTAGCTGGTTGAAGTTGTTCAATAGGTGAAGCCATCGTAAATACTCCGGAAAGCTAGTTGAGACAGAAAAATATTATTCCTTACCTCAATAGTGTTCCCAAAAAATATCAATATAAATCAAGGGAATTTCCTTGTGTCTCTGTGTCTGTTGACTTTGATGCGATTTTATGTGTTAGCTTCAAACAGATTCTTTCCTATCTCACGATTGGTTCTTCACATCATCTTTATCGGGTTTAAAAAATAAAAATTGAAATCTATACTTTGATTTTGTGGAGCAGGCGTCTCCCCTGCTACTGGCGTCTCCCCTGCCACTGGAAAATTTTTTATATAACAGAAACAGGCTTTCCTGCCCCGCATTCAGGCAATTTCGGGGACCCAAACCGACAGACTCATGGTGGACTCACCGTCAACTTCTCTATGTTCCACGAATACCAGACAAAAATGGTATAAAAGACCACTAGTAATTTCGCAAGCCTGTATCTAAAGGTGGCAGTTCACATTTTGCATCAAGAAAAAATGATAGAAATTAATCACTCAGTATGATGTCTGAAACCTTTGATTTAACTATAAAAGCCAAGAAAAAAAATGTAGCTTTATCGCGCTTTACTTAGCCCGTCCTGGATTTTTACGGAGAAGTGCAAGATATCAGGTAGGTAGTTGACATCTGTTATAGAGGTTCGCCTCCAAGAATTGTATGAGTAAAGAAATGCAAAGAAATATGAAAATCTTAGGTACAATAGGGCTGCATGGGCTTTTATATAAATCTCTTGCAAATAAAATATTGGTGTTTAAATTTGTTACCTATGCCAGCGAATTCCTGGCCCGAAAACGAGTCATACAAAGAGGTTGAATCCCTTAATTCCTCATTATCTGAGACTTCAGAACCAGAGGAGTTAGCAGAAGAAACATTATCTTCAATGTTTCATCCATCCCAATTTCAACGACGAAGGGGCAAAGCTGCCATAGTTTTGATCGCTATTTGGAGTTGTACAATAGCCCTACATTTAGTCTCTTGGGGTTATTTGTTTGTGCTGGGACTCACTACCATTATGGGCTTATATGTCTTTTTGGTGGTGTTTACTAAACCGGGGAACACAAAAGTTATACAGGGAGATTTGCCTGACCTTAACTTACCTTTTGTATCTGTCTTAGTGGCTGCAAAAAATGAAGAAGCTGTTATTGGCAACTTAGTCAAAAATTTATGCAATCTGGATTACCCAGAAAATAAATACGAAGTTTGGATAATTGACGATAACAGCAGTGATAATACGTCAGTAGTACTAACAGAAATGTCGCATCAATTCGACAATCTCAAAGTACTTACAAGGTCTCCTCAAGCAGGAGGGGGTAAATCTGGTGCCTTAAATCAGGTCTTGCCTTTAACACAGGGAGAAATTGTAGCAGTATTTGATGCTGATGCCCAAGTATCTTCTGATTTACTATTACATATAGTACCTATGTTTAAGTCTGAAAATGTAGGGGCAGTGCAGGTGCGAAAAGCAATTGCCAACGCTTCCTATAATTTTTGGACAAAGGGTCAAATGGCTGAAATGGCCCTAGATACCTATTTTCAAGAACAAAGAGTCAGCCTTGGTGGTATAGGTGAATTACGCGGAAATGGTCAATTTGTCCGTAGAAAAGCCTTACATCGTTGTGGAGGCTGGAATGAGGAAACCATTACTGATGATTTAGATCTAACTTTCCGCCTTCATCTAGATAACTGGGATATAAAAAGTGTATTTTATCCAGCAGTCCAAGAGGAAGGTGTAACAAAGACTATCTCATTGTGGCACCAGCGTAACCGTTGGGCTGAGGGTGGATATCAACGCTACCTGGATTACTGGCAACTTCTGGCTAAAAATCGGATGGGAACCAGAAAAACTTGGGATATGTTGGTATTTATGCTGTTTATGTACATCTTACCGACAGCAGCAGTACCTGATTTATTAATGGCATTAATTTGTCATCGTTTACCAGTCTTAGCTCCTATGACTAGCGTTACTATTACCCTTTCAACAGTAGCTATGTTTGCTGGTTTACGACGGACATATAAACATAAATCATTAACATTTTCAGATTACTTATTGTTCTTATTACAAACCCTACGCGGCACATTATATATGTTGCATTGGTTTGTTGTAATGAGCAGTACTACAGCCCGAATGTCAGTACGCCCCAAGAAATTAAAGTGGGTTAAGACAATACATCAAGGTCATAGTTCATATCAAATCCGTTAGCATCGGTATTATTCTCTCTTTTCTCTTCCCTTGGTGTCCTTGGCTCAGGAGCGGTTTTATTACTCATAAGCGACCGGATTTGATATCATCTCCCAAAATAATTAATTAATTCTGATTACACAGAATAAGTTTTTTACCCCCATCTATAATCTTAAATCTTAAGATTTTGATGGGAATTTTTTATCAGCCAGATTCTAGTATTTAAACAAGGGTTATATTTTTCTCCTAGGGGATAAAAAACAGGATGTTGGCTTAAATTCTTAAACGTCTAAAAGTCTTCATCATCAGTTTCTACTTCTTCTAAAGTTTCTAAAGTCTCTAAAGTGTTTTCAGAATTAGAAGAGTCTAGAAAATCATCAAAACCTACCACTTGCCCATCAAAAAAATGCGCTAATTTCTTCGCAGCTTGTATAACTTCGTCTAGATCAAAATTATCTTCATCTGTTTGATAATTTTGGGAAGAGGAAGATTGATGATGTGTTGGTTGTGTCGCTACGAATTCTTTTGTTGCTAGCTGCTGTTGTTGTTGATTTGATATTTGTTGATTTGGTATTTCCTGATATGTTATTTGTTGAATTTTTTCCTGTGGTTGTGTAGATAAATTTTCGCCATTATTATTTGATCTATATTTATTACCACTGATTTGTGGGTTAACAATATTATGAGTATTTATATCATTTATCTCAGATGAAAATTCTTTTTGCTGATGATTATTTTGCTGATGATTAGTTAATAATTCCGATGGAGATGGTTGTATCGCTTGAACTTTGCTAGGCGACCCTGGGTATGATTTTTTTAGATTACTGCTATTGTGAGGCTCAATATTTATATGAACTTGGCGCTGAAAAGCATTAAAAAATCCATTCGCTATAAATGGCATAATTTCTGTGGTTCTCTTTTGCCAAGCACCTCTGATTACAACAGTTGCTGTTGTCCCATTAAAATATACCAAGCCACACATTTGACGTAGCAATTCTCGTTTTGAGGGTTGTTGAATATTGTCAGCTACATTTTGCCAAATTTGATTTAGGTCATATTCTGGTTGGATAGGGGTGGTCGGGGTGGTCGGGGTGGTCGGAGTGTTGGCTGTTGGCTGCGGATTTTGGTGAGTTTGGTGAGTTTGGTGAGTTGGTTGGGGAGTTGGTTGGTGAGTTTGGGGAGTTTGGGGAGTTGGTTGGGGAGTTTGAAAGTTTTCGGGAGTTGGTTGGGGAGTTCGGGGGAATTGGATGAAGTTGTTTGGTTGATGGTTAATAACTGGTTGAGTTGAATTAGTTGAATTAGTTGAATTAGTTGAATTAGTTGAATTAGTTATGACTGGCTTTGCGATCGCTGAAGGTAGTAAGCCTAGCAAAGTTAACTCTAACCATAATCTTGGCTGAGTTGTATTCTTTAATTGGACTTCGGCACTCCTTAAATGCTGCTGTCCGTATAATATTGAGTATATTTCAATGCCTTGACTTTCTTGTAATAAGGCTTGCCATGTCTCTTTTGTACAACTTATCAAGTCTTGGCGAGTGGGTGCTGTTTTGATGATTAATAAATCTCTATAAAAATTTGCTAGATTTTGTAAAATTGTCAAGGGTTCCCTGCCTTTATCGAGAATTTTCCTTATCCCATCAAATAAACCTTCTGAATTATCCGAGGCGATCGCTCTAAATAATTCCAACAAATCCCGTTCGCCAACAGAACCAACTAAATCCCAAACTTTTTCTGGACTAACTTCCCCTGATAATAAACTTAACTGGTCAAGAAGACTTTGGGCATCCCGTAAACCACCTTGAGATAATTGGGCTATTAAAGTTACTGCGTCAGGATTAATATTAATCCTCTCTTCGATGGCGATTTGGCTTAAATGATTAACCATCGCCTGTAAATTAATACGACGAAAATCAAACCTCTGACAACGAGAAATAATCGTCGGAAGTACTCTCTGTGGGTCTGTTGTTGCTAAAACAAAAACAACTTTATTCGGTGGTTCTTCTAGGGTCTTAAGTAATGCATTAAATGCCTGAGTACTGAGCATATGGCACTCATCAATCACATACACCTTGTAACGACACTGTACTGGTGCAAATTGTGATTTTTCTATAATTTCCCTAATATTATCAACCCCTGTATTACTGGCAGCATCTATCTCAATCACATCAAGAATTGACCCTTTATTAATCCCTTGACAAACACTACAAACACCACAGGGGTCAGGGGTCGGCTTGTTATTATTTAGACAATTTAAAGATTTGGCTAAAATTCGCGCACTGGAAGTTTTACCCGTACCTCTAGGGCCAGTGAATAAATAAGCTGGAGCAATTTTATCTGAAAGTAGTGCGTTTGTCAGGGTGGTGGCTATAGCCTCTTGTCCCACTAATTTACTAAATTGTGTGGGACGATATTTATGGTGTAAAGGTACGTAGGACATAGATAGCGACGACTCAATGCCTTATCCTAATTGCTTTGATAAAACAAATTGGACTTAGAGCCTAATCATTGTAAACTTGACTGTCATACTGGGAAAGATATTTTAAGAGAATCAGTTTTCGCATTTTCATAGTACAAGGATACTCTACTTTTCTAAAATTGCCAACTCTTTAGATTTTTGTTGCCTAGGACAAAGATATTTATCTTCCCGATAGCTAAAATCTTTAAAGTTGCAACTCTTTGGGGTACTGCAAAGTCTTTATTAAAAGCATTCGCGGGCTTATAATTATGTTCAAAGGACTATTTGGTAAGAAGCAAAGTTCTCAAAATATTAGGGTTGATGAGTATACAGAATCAGCACCACCCTTAACCGACAGTGATATGGAGTTCCTATTTGGAGAACTTTTAGAAGGGGTTAATCAATCGCGGGGTCAATCTTGGGCACAAAAATGGCTTAGAAATTTAGAATACCGTATTACTAACGATGAGTGGACTGCTTGGTTAAATCGTTATGGAGATAAAGTCCTATCATCAAATAATCCTAATAATGATTTGGCTGCAAAACTGATTCAGTTGGGAGAATTAGGAATTGGGGATATTGGGGATGCAGCCTCTGACATTGGGATGCAAATCCTAACTCGCAATGAACCAGAGCCTATCTGGGAATACAATGGTCCTGATAATCAAGGAGTCTCATTAACCATTACTGAGAACCAAGTTAATCAACCTATAACTGAAGAAGGGGAACAACAAGAGTCACAAGAACAAGAGTATCAGCCGATAACTATAGAAGAGTTGTATCAAATCATGCAACAAGATGGAGAAGTTAGGCAACAAATTGCAACACAACTTGGTATAGAGACAGATGACCCAGATATAATTATTCAAGCCTTGATGCAGCAATTTTATCTAGATGCCGAAGAGAATCAAGAGGCATCATAAAAGATTATCAAGGATGAATTATAAATAGGACTTACGTAACTGGCACATTTAAAATTCTTTCTTTGTGTGACACTTTGAACAAAATAAAACGAATTAATAGGCTTTTCAGCCTCGTTCACCAATAAAAAATTGTGACAATATCGTAAGTCCTGATCAATTATAAATTATAAAGGTAACAGTTTTTGGAACTTTATTTAAAGTTTTTAAATGACTTCTTTATTTTCTTCTTTATTCTATGTTTTACCTTCTATTTTGATAATTTATAATTCATACTTTCATCTGAAAATAATTGCTGAAAATAATTGCCGATACAAATTTTTACTTGAATCCTTAATTATTTATATCTGATTTATATCTGATTTATATCTGATTTATATCTGGTTTATATATTGAAATTTATTCTAGTTGAATTTCAATATATTTTTTAAATAAAATAAGAAATCAGGAATAGCCGCAAAAATTGCTACTATGCTTGATTTGTGTAACCGCCTAAGAGCGAGACCGCCGCGTTCCTAGAAGCCAAGAACCAGATT
>Ga0114939_10002394_pt1 | contig 13911 bp, 12 predicted proteins | sample AshMeaCrysSpring_FD_87196 | JGI IMG/M metagenome (GOLD analysis project Ga0114939, IMG submission 87196) | Groundwater microbial communities from Big Spring, Nevada to study Microbial Dark Matter (Phase II) - Ash Meadows Crystal Spring | ecosystem: Environmental > Aquatic > Deep subsurface >... | reverse complement strand
CCGGCAGGAACACGACATCCACGCCGGCGGCCATGCATTTTTCAAGATCGCTCTCCAGCGGCCGCGGATAGGATTCCAGATCGTCCGCGCGGTCGAACTGGATCGGGTTCACGAAAATCGAGACGATCACCGTGCCATCCGGCCCCGCCATCCGGCGCGCGAGCTTGACGAGTTCCAGGTGGCCGTGGTGCAGCGCGCCCATGGTCGGCACCAGCACGCGCCGCTTGTCCAGACCGGCGTATTCCAGCAATGTTTCCCTCAATTCACGCCCGGTTCTGGCCACATTCATGCCTTACGGATGCCACCTTGCGGCGGCTGGCGCAACGGTTTGTTCAGCGCGCGGCCTGATCCCAATCCGCCCGCGCGAGACGCCAGACGCCGTCCACGCGCCGCCAGCGGAAGGCGGCCTGATAGATCCCGTCGGCCGGGCGATGGTCCTGCAGCTCCACCAGAGCCAGCAGCGTGAGCGAAACATCGGCCTGGCCGCCGCTGGCGCGGATCGAGTGGAATTTCCGCAGCTCGAAGCGCGTCTGTTTCGCGTGCTGGCAGAGCGAGTCGAACGCGGATTCCAATTCGGCGCGCTCGAAGGAGCCGTTCGCCTCATCGAGGGCCGGCGTGTTGAGTTCCACCACGGGGGCCAGCAGCGCGTTGAGCGAATAGGCCCGCATCCGGCGGGTGGAGCCGCCGCCGGGATCGAGGGTGAGTGTTTCGAGCAGCGCGAGCGTCCTGCGCTTCACGACTTGGACCGGCGAAAACCACCAGACGGCGAACGCCCCCAGCAATGCCGCGATGCCCAGCGCAAGGACGATTCGTTTCATGGGATTCGCGGCACTTTTCGCGCGGTTGAGCGCGGTTTCAACCGCCGATTCCGCCCCCGGCGCGGTGAAACGCTTGCGCGATCGCCGCGCGCTTCGCAGTCTGCGCGGCGTGATTCGGTTCGCGGTGCTCGGCAGCGGCAGCGGCGGAAACTCGGCGGTGGTCGAGTGCGGTGGCGCGCGGCTGATGATCGATGCCGGCCTCAGCGCCAAACAGCTCTGCCTGCGCCTGCGGCAGGTGGGCATCGACCCCGCATCGCTGGACGGCATCCTGCTGACCCACGAGCACGGCGACCATGTGAAGGGCCTCAAGGTGTTTCTCAAGCAGCACCCGGTCCCGGTGTTCGCGACGCCCGCCACGAAAAAGGTGGTGCGCGAGGCCGGCATCGACGGCGGGCACTGGAAAACCTTCGAGACCGCGCGGACCTTCACCATCGGCGGCGCTGAAATCCACAGCTTCACGGTGCATCACGACGCCGTGGATCCCGTCGGTTTCGTGATCGGCAGCGGCGCGCGCCAGCTCGGCATGCTTTCGGACGTCGGCCACGTCACCCGCAGCATGATCGAGCGCCTGCGCGGCCTGTGCGCGCTGTTTGTGGAGGCGAATTACGACGACGGCTTGTTGGAGGCCGACACCAGGCGCCCGTGGTCGATCAAACAACGCATCAGCTCCAGGCACGGGCACTTGTCCAACGAGCAGGTCGCGGAATTGATCCGCGAGATCGCCCATGCCGGACTGCGGCGCGTGGTGCTGGGCCATCTCAGCTCGGACTGCAACACGCCCGACATCATTCTGGGGCGTTTGCGCGAGTGCCTGGCGGAAGCGGGACACGGCCATGTGGGCCTGCACTGCGCCTGCCAGCACGAGCCGACGGAATGGTTCGTGCTGTGAGGAGCGCGCTTGCGGCGGCCGGATGCCTCCTCTAGTGTGCTGATTCCGAGATATCCACACGAAATGGAGATGTGGAATTTGAGAACTTTGGTCGCTTCGCTCCGGATTTTGTCCAATACCACGGCCTTCTTTTCCAACTTCCGCGTTGCTCGTCGGTCGCGAATGTCCATTCACTCCCTCCTCGCGCCTTGAATTTGAATAAGAATCCTCGTGGATTTCGCGTAGCTATTTCGGAATCAGCACACTAGCGTCGCCGCATGGCCATCGAGAATTTCGCAGAGTTTTCCCCGCGGATCCATGAATCCGCCTTCATCGCCGCCAGCGCGGACGTGATCGGCCGCGTGACCCTGCATGAAAACACCAGCATTTGGTATCACGCCACGCTGCGCGGGGACATCAACGAAATCGTCGTCGGGCCGAACTCGAACATCCAGGACAACGCGGTGATCCACCTCGCCGATGACTATGGCTGTTACGTAGGCGAGTTCGTCACCGTCGGCCACTCCGCCATCCTGCACGCCTGCACGGTGAAGGACGAGGTGTTGGTTGGGATGGGTTCCATCGTGCTCGACGGAGCGGTGATCGGCGAGCGCTCGATCATCGGCGCGGGCGCGCTGGTCACCGGCGGCACGGTCATTCCGCCCGGTTCGCTGGTGCTCGGCTCGCCGGGAAAAGTCGTCCGCACCCTCTCGCTCGAAGAACAGGCCAAGGTGAAGCACTGGGCTGAAAAATACGTGCGCGGATCGCGCAGGTTTCTCGAACGCTGAAGCGGAGCGGCGCCGGCCTGACAGGCCTTGGCAACGACCGTCGGCCGCTCCCGCAATCCCGCCCCATTCCACCCCGGTGAACAACCCATGAAACAGTTCGCCAACCCGTGCATCATGGCGCTTTCCATCAGCGCCACCGTCATCGCCGCGGAACCCGCCGCCTCCGCCAAGCCCAACATCGTGCTCATTCTCACCGACGACCAGGGCTATGGCGATCTATCCTGCCACGGCAACCCGGTGCTGAAGACGCCGCACCTCGACAAGCTCCACGCCGAAAGCCTGCGTCTCACGGATTTCCATGCTTCGCCCGTTTGTTCGCCCACCCGGGCCGCCCTGCTCACGGGGCTTGACGCGCTGAAAGCCGGGATCTGGTCCACCGCGACGGACCGGAGCATGATGCTCGCCGGGCTTCCCACCATGGCGGATGTTTTCGCGGCGGGCGGTTATCGCACGGGCTTGTTTGGCAAATGGCATCTCGGCGATGCGCCGCCATACCGTCCACAGGACCGCGGCTTTCACGAAACGCTTTACGAACCCGGCGGCATGATCGGCATGACGGTGGAGGCATGGAACAATGACGTGATGAACCCCGTGCTCCAGCACAACGGACGCGCGGAAAGGTTCACCGGTTATCGCGAGGACATCCTCTTCGACGAGGCCATGAAATGGATGCGCGAGTGCCAGCGGAGCGGGCGGCCGTTCCTCACCTGCCTCGCCACGTTTTCACCCCACGGGCCTTGTCTTGTGCCGGAAAAATACGCCGCGCCCTATCGAAAAGGGCCGGGCAAACGGGCGGCGGACTTTTTCGGCATGATCGCCAATCTCGACGAAAACGCGGGCCGCCTCGATGCCTTCCTCGCCGAAACAGGCCTGCGCGAGAACACGCTGCTCATCTTCATGACCGACAATGGCGGCACTGCCGGCGTGCGCATTCACAACGCGGGAATGCGCGGCAACAAAGGCGACCCCGTCGAGGGCGGTCACCGCGTGCCGTGCTTCCTTCGCTGGCCGGCGGGCGGATTCACAGGCGGACGCGACATCGGGGAACTCGCCGCCCATCTCGATCTGCTGCCCACGCTGGCCGATCTCTGCGGGCTGAAGGACAAGCTGCCCGCCGGGCTCGACGGCGTCTCGCTCGCACCGCTGCTGCGCGGCGAGGTGCGGCGCCTGCCGCCGCGATTTCTCTTCGTGCGGCACGATCAGGAGTTGAAACGAGCCGATGGCTACCGTCCCGATCCCTTCCGGCACTCCGCCGTGCTCACCGGCCCGTGGCGCTTGATCGAGGGCCGCGAACTCTACGACATCGCCAACGATCCCTCCCAGGAGCGCGATCTGGCCGCGCAACATCCCGGCCGCGTGCGGCAGATGCGCGAGGCGCAGGAGGCGCATTGGTCCGGCGTTTACCCGCGGACCTTCGACGCGCGCCGCCCCATCCGGATCCGCGATGAACCTGTGACGCTCACGCCGCTTTCCGCCCGTCCCGAACAGGGCGAGGCTCTCGTCACGCAGCGCCACGTCCGCAGCGGCCAGCCCAGCTTCGCGGAATGGACGCTCCAGGTCACCGAACCCGCCCGCTACCGGCTCGAAGCCCGCCGTTGGCCCGCCGAAGCCGAGACCGCACTCACCGCCGCCGTGCCCGCCTTCCGGGGCGCCTTCATGAAGTATCCACCCGGAAAAACCCTCCCCATCGCCGCCCTGCGGGTGCGCGTCGCCGGAATCGAGCGAACCCTCCCCTGCCCCGCGGGCGCGAAAGCGATTGCCACCACGCTTGAACTCCCCACTGGCGAACTCCGCCTCACCGCACGTTTCCTCGACTCCGAAAACCAAGAACTCACCGACGCCTATTACCTCACCCTCACAAAAGCCAAGCCATGAAACATTCCCTCCTTTCCATCACGATCCTGGTCGCCGCGTGCCTTGGCATTTCACACCAAGCCGGGGCCAGGCAGCCGAATGCGAAGGCCAGACCCGCCGCGCTGCCAGCGCCGAAAGCCACCGCGAACTCCACCCCGCCCGTCTTTCCCAGCCGCTCGGATTCGATCCTCAATTACCGCGAGTCCGCGCCGGAATACGTCTTCGACACGATCCCGTTCTGGTGGAAAGGCGAGTTTCATCTCTTCTATCTCAACGGCGTGTTCGACAACGAGGGCAAGAAGACCGGTGTGAAATGGTCTCACTCGAAAACGAAGGATTACGTTCACTGGGAAAAACTGCCCGATGCCCTGCTGCCGGGCGACATCGACATGAATGTCTGGACCGGAAGTCTGATCGAAAAGGACGGCGTGTTCCATCTCTTCTACACCGGCAAAAGCCTGCCGCCCAACCCCGACCCCAAAGGCGACCAGAAAGTCATGGTCGCCACCAGCACCGACCTCGTCACTTTCACCAAACAGCCGCAGCGGACATTCTACGCCGACGGCAAGTTCAACTGGAGCAAGCCGATCAACGGCCCGCTCAGGAAAGGCCAGGGCAACGATGAAACCTTCCGCGACCCGGAAGTGACATGGATCCCCGAGCGCAACGAATACCGGATGCTGCTTCACAGCCGTCACCCGGAAACCCAGGAGCACCAGTTCGGGGCTTACCGTTCCGACGACCTCGTCACCTGGACGCCGCGCGAGGCTCTGCAGACCGTGGAAACCGGCAAGCGCAACCTCGATTGCCCGGATCTCTTCCCGCTCGGCGGGCGCTGGCACCTCGTTTTCAGCGGGTGTCGCGCCGCCAGTGCCGACCGCCCGGAAGGCCCCTTCGGCCCGCATCGCTCCTACGAGAACAACCACTACGTCGGCAAGGTCGCCTTCGACGACAAAGGCCGCGCGCTAACCGTCGCCACCGTCCGGCCCGGCGTGGGGTTCACCGACAAGGAAGGCAAAACCACCGGCGGAGTGGGCGGGCGAGCCAGCATGATCCGGGAGTTTTACACCACGAAGCAAGGCAGGCTCGCCCAGCGCCCGTTGCCGGAAGTGCTCGCGGCCTTTTCCAATACCACCCACACTCTCGACGACCTCGCCCGGGCCATCGTCACCGGAAAACCCGAGCGGCTCGCCGATGGCATCCGTCTAACCGGCGGCAAGGAATCCACGCGGCTGCGGCTCGATGGCGTGGCGGAGGATTTTCTCGCCGAGTTCACCGTCACGCTCGCCGCCGACTCCGTTTTCCGGGTGAACTTCCGCCAAAGCGGGCCGCAGACCTATTTCTTCGAGGCCAGCACGAAGGACAACCATGTCCGCATCGGCACGCCCTGGCATCACAGCGACTCGACCGAAGCGTTCGCCGACCGCGGCATCCAGTTGCCCGTCGGCAAGCCGATCCGCGTCCGCCTCTTTGCCACCGGCGACATCATCGAGTGCTTCGTCGAGGACATCATCGCCCTGACGATCAACGCCTACGACCTCCACGGCCCGAAACTCGCGGTGCACGCGCCCCAGGGCGAAGCCGTCGTTCACGACTTCCGCGTGGCCACATCGGCGCCTCCAATCCGCAGTCCGCAATCCGCGATCCAAAATCCGAAGGACGTGCTCTTCATCGCCGTGGATGACCTCAACACCTGGACCACGCTGTTCGACCCATCCCACCCGATCCGCACGCCCAACCTCGAACGTCTCGCCGCGCGCGGAGCCTTCTTCTCCCGCGCCTACTGCGCCGCACCGGCATGCAATCCCTCCCGCGCCGCCACGCTCAGCGGCATGCGTCCCACCACCAGCGGCCTCTACAACAATCCCGACAAACTGGAGAACCATCATCGCGACACCGTGTTCCTCCCGCAGTATTTCCAACAGCACGGCTACCGGACCTGGGGCATCGGCAAAATCCTCCACGGAGAACCGCTCCACGCCGGCGACTCCACGCGGGCCATTTTCCAGAAGTTCCAGCCAATGGACAAATCCCTTCGCCCGAAAACAAAACTCAACGGCCTGACCAGCGGCCCCGGCAAAGCCGCCACCTACGATTGGGGCGAAATGACCGGAAAACTCAGCGACGGCATCACGGTCGGGAAAGCGGTCGAGTGGATGAGCGAACCGCGGGAAGGCCCCGCCTTCCAGGCCGTCGGCATTTTCTCCCCGCACCTCCCGCACTACGCGCGGGCCGAGCACTTCGCCCGTTACCCGGAGGAAAAACCGCTCCTGCCGCCCATGCCAAAGAACGATTTCGACGATATTCCCGCCGCCGGACGCGCGATGTCTGATTTTCAGAAACAGTGGAATCACCAGCTCTTCACCGCGCGCGATCAAGGCGATCCCGCACCGCTGTCCGGTCTGGTGCGGAGCTACTGCGCCGCCGCCACCTACGGGGATGAAATGCTCGGCAAACTTCTTGACGCGCTGGACGCCACCGGCCGTGCGGACAACACCATCATCGTCCTCTGGAGCGACCACGGCTATCACCTCGGCGACAAGGACAGCGTCGTGAAGTTCACCCTCTGGGAACAGGCCACGCACGTCCCGCTCGTCATCATCGCCCCCGGCGTCACACGGCCGGGCACGCGCATCGAGACGCCCGTCAGCCTCGTGGATCTCTATCCCACCCTCGTCGAACTCGCCGGGCTCCCGCCCAAACCCGGCCTGGACGGCGCCAGCCTGGTCCCGCTTTTGAAAAACCCGGCCGCCACCCGTCCGCCCGCCCTCACCACCTGGCTGCGCGGCAACCATGGCATCCGCACCAGGGATTGGCGCTACATCCGCTACGCCGACGGCAGCGAAGAACTCTACAAGGACTCCGATCCATGGAACCACGAAAACCTCGCCGCCAAGCCCGAATCCGCCTCCGTCATCGCCGACCACCGCAGGTGGCTGCCGGAAAATGAAGCTCCTGGCAGCGCACCGCCCGCAACCATCCCGAAGGAAAAGCCGAAAACCAACAGAAAAGCCCCCACTCCATGAAACCGCACTTCATTGCCATGCCACGCTTCCTGTTCCTCCTCTGCTCGCTGTGGGCTCTCGGTGGTTCCGTAGCCACCGCCGCAGCACCCAAGCCCAACATCGTGTTCATCCTTACCGACGACCAGGGATACGGCGACCTCGGGTGCTACGGCTTGAAGACCGCCAAGACTCCGAACATCGACCGGCTCGCGGCCCAGGGCACGCGCTTCACCGATTACTACTCGCAGACCGCGTGCGGCCCGGCGCGCTCGGCCATCCTCACCGGCCGCTACCCGAACCGCAGCAAGGGTTGGAGCATGCCGGCCACTGAGATCACCTTCGCGGAGCGGATGAAACCGCTCGGTTACGCCACCGCCTGCTTTGGCAAGTGGGACGTTTCCAACCGCAAACCGGAACTCCCGCGCATGCCCAACGCCAAGGGGTTCGACACCTACTGGGGGCCGCTCGGCGCGAACGACAAAGGCTTCGTCGAGCTTTGGGACAACAACCAGGCGCTCGGTGAGGACAAGGATCTGGCTTCCCTTTCCCGCCGCTACACCGACAGGGCCATCGCCTTCATCACGCAAAACAAGGAGAAGCCGTTCCTCCTCTACCTCTGCCACACCATGATGCACACCGTCATCGACGCCTCGCCCGCCTTCCGCGACCAAACCGGCAACGGCCTCTACGCCGACACGCTCCAGGAACTCGACCACGAGGTCGGACGACTCATCGGCGCGATCGACAGTCTCGGCCTGGCGGAGAAAACCCTGATCGTTTTCACTTCCGACAACGGTCCGTGGTGCAACGACCAGAAGAAACAGCACTCCAAAAACGCGGGCTCCGTCCCCTGGAGCAAGGGCCCCGAGATCGCCTGGGGCGATGCCGGGCCGCTGCGCGACGGCAAGGGTTCCACCTACGAAGGAGGCATGCGCGTGCCGATGATCGCCCGCTGGACCGGGAAAATCCCCGCAGGCCGCGCGAGCAATGCCATTGTGTCGGGAGTCGATTTCCTGCCGACCTTCGCGTCGCTGACCGGGTTCGAGGCACCTTCGGACCGACGGATCGACGGGGTCGATCAATCGGCGCATTTTCTGGGGAAATCGGCTGCCGGGGCGCGCGATCACCTCTATTACACCGCCGGGGGGCGGGCTCTGGCCGTGCGCAAGGGGAAGTGGAAATACTTCCCCGCAGGCGAATACCGCGGTGCAAACTACACGCAGACCGGCAGCGGCGTCCCGGAACTTTTCGACCTGAAGGCAGACATCGGCGAATCACAAAACGTCGCCGCAGCCCATCCGGAAGTCGTGCGGGAAATGCAGGCGCTGTTCGACTCCTTCGTCCCCGAGCCGGATGCCAAAGCCGGACCGGGCGGAAAAAAACAGGGTGCCAGGAAGAAAAAGAAAAATAACAGCTGAAGCTTCTCCATCGTAGTTCCACCCATCGCCAGACAGACGGGCGCATCGTTGCACAAGCCTTTCAAACCCAAGATTGAACCAAAAAATCCGAATGAATCCGATCCCACGCATCGCACTGATCGCCGGCCTCGCCGCAATCACAACCGCCGCCGCCGAATCCAAACCCAACATCCTCATCATCCTCACCGATGACCACGGCTATGCCGACCTCGGAGCCAATGGCGCGGATCCCGACGTGCGCACGCCGAATCTGGATGAACTCGCCGGACAGGGCGTGCTTTTCTCCAACGGCTACACCACGGCCCCGCAATGCGTTCCATCGCGGGCCGGCATCATCTCCTGCCGCCACCAAAACTCCTTCGGACTCGAGGACAACCTCAACGGACCGCTCTCCCATGACGAATACACCATCGCCGAGCGCCTCCGCGACGCGGGCTACATCACCGGCATGGTTGGCAAGTGGCATCTCGACCTCGTGAAAACCCCCAACGGCAAAGGCCAGCGGGTCTCCGTGGACTACCTTCCGCACACCCACGGCTTCACGGAATACTTCTGCGGCTTGATGCACCAGTATCACATCTCGCACGACCTCCAGGGCAACGCCGTCCCGGACGCGCCGAAGCTCATCACCGACAACCGCTACCGCATCGACGTGCAGACCGAGGCCGCGCTCTCGTTTCTCGATCGCCGCAAGGCGGACAAAAAGCCGTGGTTCCTCTATCTGCCCTACTACGCGCCGCACTCGCCCATCGAGGATCCGCCGCACTACATGCAGCGCCTTGATCATGTCAAAGCCCCCATCCGCCGCATGGCGCTCGCCTCCATCCTCGCCATCGATGACGGCGTCGGCGCCATCCGCAGAAAACTCGCGGAAATGGGCGCCACCGAAAACACGCTGATCTTTTTCATGGCGGACAACGGCGCGCCGCTTCGTGCGGGAGCTTACGTAGGATCGCTCAACTCGCCGATGACCGGCGAAAAAGGCATGCAGACCGACGGCGGCCAGCGCGTCCCGTTCATCGCCGCATGGCCGGGCAAAATCCCCGCCGGCCGGAAATTCGGCGAAGCCGTCTGGACGCTCGATGCATCCGCCACCGCGCTGGCCGCCGCGGGCGCGCCCGCCGATGACAAGGTGGAAGGCGTCAACCTGATGCCATGGCTGCGCGATGAAAAATCCGGCACCGTCCACGAAATGCTCTGCTGGCGCTGGCGCTCGCAAGCCGCCATTCTCAGCGGCGGCTGGAAGTTGATCCGCCTCGCTGACAAACGCCGTTACCTCTTCGACATGCGGGAAGCCGGCAGGGAAACCGCCGCCGACAACAAGATCGCCGAACACCCGGAGATCGCCGCAAATCTGGAGAAAAAACTCGAGGCGGTCGCCGCCACATGGAAACCCGGCGGCCTGCCTGACACGCCGAACGATCAGGATGGTTCCTTCTACGATCAGCACGTCGAACGCAGCCTGCCGCCACTGCCGCTGGACAAGGGCGCGACGGGTGCCTTGATCCGGGGTGGAAAACAGCTTCCGGATGGTTCCGTCAAAAAGAAAAAACGCAAGGCTGCGGCGCAATGAGGCCGCTGCCGAACACGCCCGCACCGGCTCCACCATGCAATCGCTGCGCCGCGCCACCTCCGGCCCGCACACAGCCCGGATGTCTTCACCGTCCGCATGATCCGGACATCTCCCCCGCGGCACGCGCCGCCGCCAAATCCGCCATTTCCGGCTGGCCGCAATGGAAAATCCGCTGGCAGCGGGTCGGCGCGGACTCGAGCATGTTTTCGTCGCGCAACCCTGCGATGCCTCCGGGTTTGTGGCGGTCAGACGCAACCCGCCCCGCGCTTCCATTCTTCAATACATTGCGCGATTCTCTCAATGATCGAGTCTGGCAATTCGGGTCGCTGCCCGAATCATCGGAGCCGCCATGATTCCTCCGACAGTTCCCGACCCAGGCTCGCTGGCCTGCGATATGGCCGCCCGACTGCGAAAACACGCCCGGGGCATCCGCGTGCGGGTGCTGGAGATCGCGGCAGCCCAGGGCGGCGGCTACGTGAGCCAGGCCTGTTCGTCCGCCGAGACGCTGGCGTTGCTCTATGGGCATCTCATGCGGTTGGGCCCGAGCGAAGGCTCGATGATCCCGCCGCCGTTCAAAGCCGTGCCGGGCCGCGGGGGGAAAGCCGGGGAAGGCGGAATTTACAATGGCCCGAAAGCGCCGGATCTGGACCGGTTCATCCTCTCGCCCTCGCACTATGCGCAAGCCGTGTATGCCGCGCTGATCGAGTTCGGCCGGTTGGCACCGGAGGGGCTCGCCGCCTTCAATCAAGACGGCAGCACGGTGGAAATGATCGGCGCGGAGCATTCGCCGGGCATCGAGGTCAGCGGCGGGTCGTTCGGCCAGGCGCTGGCACAAGCGGCAGGCATCGCCGCCGCACGCAAACGCAAAGGCGACACCGGGCTGGTTTGGGTTTTCCTGTCCGACGGCGAGTTCCAGGAAGGGCAGACATGGGAAACGCTCATCGCCGCCGCGTTCCACAAACTCGACAACTTGCGCGTGGTCGTGGACCTGAACAACCAGCAGGTCGATGGCCGCATGGAGGACGTGATGAGCCTCTATCCCGCGTTGCAGCCGTGCTTCGCCGCCTGGACCCAAACCAACACCAACCCATGAATCCCTCCTCCCGCCAGCGCGTTGCTACCGCGCTCAATTTTCAGCCCGTGGACCGCGTCCCGCTCGATCTCAACCTTTCCCATCACGCCTATCTGAAACTCTGCGCCCGGGTCGGCGTCCCCGCCAAGCCCCTGCCCAAGCCGAGCCTCGCGATGGAAGTTTGTGTCCGCATCCCGCGTTGTTCGAGCGGCTTGGCGTCGATGTCTATTCCGTGAAATTCGGGCTCGGTGCCACGTTTGACGGGACATTCCCGGACACCGCCACCGACGCGTGGGAACTTATCGACTTCCAGGAAATCCCGCCGCACGGCACGCCGGATCAGGTCCGCGAGCACACCCGAGAGGTGATTTCCGCCATGCGCGGGCTCGAAGGCGGGTTCATCGCCCCTCCCTCGCACACGGTCCAGCCGGATGTCCCGGCGCAAAATCTGCTAGCCATGCTGGAATACGTCAGACAGTTTGCGTGCTAGCGATTCCTGTTATTCCAAGCCAAAACCCAACAGCACACGATGAACTCATCCACACCCCGCTCCGTCAAAATCCGCCTTTCCATCATGATGGCCCTGATCTGGGCGATCTTCGGCGCATGGCTGCCGCTGCTCCTGCAACTGATGCAGAACCTCGGGTTCACTGTGATCCAGCAAACGGTCATCGGCACCGCGCCCGCCGCGGCCGCGATGCTCGCCGTGTTTTTCGGCAACAACTGGGCTGACAGGCATTTCGCGCAGGAGAAATTCCTCGCCGCCAGCAGCCTCGTCGCGGGGCTCGCCCTCATTGGCCTCTTCTGGGCCAAGTCGTTCTGGCCGTTCTGCGTGCTGATGTATGTCCACGCGTTCTTTTACATGCCCCTCATTTCGGTCACCAACTCGATCGCCTTGCGGCACTTGAAGGACACGGCGCGGGAGTTCGGCCACGTCCGCATGTGGGGGCCGGTCGGCTGGATGGGCGTCTCATGGCCGATGTATTTCCTGCTGCGCGGGCGCGAGGGAGCGGCGGCCGAGGCCATGATCCCGTGGATTTTCATCGTCGGCGGAGCCGCCGCCATGCTGCTCGCGCTCATTGGCATGTTCCTGCCGCACACGCCGCCGATGCCCACCGCCGCCGATGCCGGTCATTCCGCCTGGCTCAAGGCTCTCCGCCTTTCCGGAAAACCCTTCCTGCTCGTGCTGCTGCTCGTCGCGCTGATCGACGCCACCAACCACATGGGTTACTTCATCCTCTCCGGCAGCTTCCTCGCCTCGCTCGGCGTGAAGACCGAATGGATCATGCCGATCATGGGCATCAGCCAGTTTTCCGAAATCTTCGTCACCTTCCTGTTGGGACTGATCCTCGTGCGCCTCGGCTGGAAAGCGACGATGGTGCTCGGCATCCTCGCGCACGCGGCCCGTTTCGCCGCGTATTCGTTTCTCGCGGACTACCTGCCGATGATCGTGGCGGTGCAGGTCCTGCACGGCGTCTGCTACGCCTGCTTCTTCGCCACGCTCTACATTTTCATCGACAAGGCCTACCCGCGCGACGTGCAGGCCAGCGCGCAGGGCGTTTTCAACTTCGTGATCCTCGGCCTCGGCGACCTGTTGGCGAAATGGATTTTCATCCCCGCCAAAGCCGCATTCACCACCGAAGGCGTCACCAACTACCACTCGCTCTTCCTGCTGCCCGCCGGCATGGCGCTCTGCGCCGCCACACTGCTGGCCATCGCCTTCCGCCCGCCCGCCGAGCTGCGCAAGGTCGGCGAAATTCCCCTCCACTGAGCCACCCGCAACCGCCAAAACCCATGAAAACCCTGCTTGCCACCGCCGTCCTGCTCTGCGCCTCGCTCACTCTCCGCGCCGGAGATCTCATCGCGGACATCAAAGCCCAGATCGCGGACACCTCCAAACCCATCACCCTGATCGTGGATCTTCCCCTGTCCGCCAGCCTTGCGGAGGATTTCAAAAAAGTCGTCGAACAGGTTGGAAAAAACGAGCCGGGCACGGTCCGTTACCTCAGCCTCCGCGAGCCGAAAACCGGGGTGATCACGGTCGTTGAGACCTACAAGAACCTCGACGCGTTTTCCGCCCACCTCGCCCAGCCCTACATCGTGGAGTTCATCGCGAAGCTGGATGCGGCCAAGGTGGAGGCGAAAGTCCGCATTTTCGCGGATGCAAACTGAAGCACCCGCATGAGACGGCGCCTCACCGCGCACCCCAAAGCCGCCGGCGCGCCATACCGCCCACACTGGTCACCCGCCTGCTCCGCGCGGGCGTGGATCACAAGCCCATGGCTGTATCGAGCGCCCCGACTTGAGGCAGCTCGCATCCGGCGGGCCGTTCGTGTCGAGCCATGACGCGAAGGTGGAAGGCAAGCGGCATCGGGACAGCCGCTTTGCCGTGTGGGATGATTTGCGGCATTGGAAGAAGCGCGGGCCGTTGATCGGTGGAGCGGCCGTTGTTGCAGCCACGGCGGTCCGGGCCGGACCGCCCTACCGGGTTTATGAAAAAGCGGCGGACCTTTGT
>Ga0114939_10002392_pt1 | contig 13919 bp, 16 predicted proteins | sample AshMeaCrysSpring_FD_87196 | JGI IMG/M metagenome (GOLD analysis project Ga0114939, IMG submission 87196) | Groundwater microbial communities from Big Spring, Nevada to study Microbial Dark Matter (Phase II) - Ash Meadows Crystal Spring | ecosystem: Environmental > Aquatic > Deep subsurface >... | reverse complement strand
TTGTCGCAGGCGCTCGAGGTCGCGGCACCCTGGCTGCGCGAGCTGCCGCAGTCGGGTCTGCACAGCCTCAACCTCGTGCACGGCGGCGGCGACACCGCGCTGCTGTCCAACCGCGCGCGCCTGGGTCTGCGGCTGCCCCGCACCCACGCCGGACTCGCCGCGCAGCTGGCCGGCCGCGAACTCGATGTCGCCGGCCACCGCGTGCGGCTCGGCACGCCGCATGTGCGCGAGCTGCTGCTGCACGGCACGCTGTATGCCCACCTGGTCGCCGCCGAGGTCGACGACGAGACCGATTTCGTGCGCGCCGTCGATGCCGAGCTCGATGCGCTGGGCGCGGCATGCCGCCGCGTGTGCGGCCGTCGCCAGCGCATCGGCACCAATGACGCGCCACTGGTCGGGTTCAGCCTGATGCTGCACGGGCTGAGCGCGGCGCATGCGTTGCGCGTGCTCGAATCCGGCGTCGGCGCACACCGCCGCCTGGGCTGCGGCGTGTTCGTCCCGCACCGGTCGGCCGCAGCCGTCGGCACCTGAGCGCCACTGCCATCAAACCGAAGCGAAAGGAGACTGCACCCATGGGATATGTCGTCAACGGCACCGAACTCGAGACCGACAAAGAGGGCTACCTGCTCGAGCCGGACTTCAGCGAAGAGGTGGTGCATGTCATTGCGGCCGCCGAAGGCATCACGCTGACCGACGATCACTGGAAGGTCATCAACTACCTGCGCGACGAATACCGCGAGAACGGCCACACGCCCAACTTCCGCAACATGCTCAAGGGCCTGGCCGACATCCTGCCCGGCTGCGACAGCAAGTCGCTGTACGAGTTGTTCCCGGTCGGGCCGGCCAAGCAGGGCGCCAAGGTCGCCGGCCTGCCGCAGCCCTACGGCAAGGGGGGGTACTGATGCCTCGCCCGACGGGGGTCTCTGGCCGCCCGCTCGCAAGGGCCGTGCCGCAGCAGCTCGACGGCGTCCCGCTCGGGCTCGCGCGCTGACCGCGAGGAGGCCCGGCATGGCCACGCTGCGACTGAAGACGCAATGGTTCAAGCCGGGGCAGCCGCGCAGCGCTGTCCAGACCGCGAGCGCCATCGCCTTCATCGTCTGGCGCGTGGCGCGCAACATGCTCGACCGCATGCGCAAGGCCGACTTCGACATCGACATCGGACCGCCCTACTTCGCCTTCCTGCGCGAGGTGCTGGTGTTCCTGGTGACGGTGGCCGACCGGATGGCGCACGCCCGGCAGGCGGGCGAGGCGCGCGATGCCTTCACCACCGCGCTGGTGCTGCGCGTGGCCGAGCTGCTCGACGAGAACGAGTCCGACCTGCTCGGTCCGCCCGCACCCGGCGAGCCGAGCTGGCGCGACCGTTTCATCGACCAGTTCAACGACGTGTCCGGGCATTACGCGGAGTTCGGCTGGGACAGCGAAGACGACGGGCCGGACTTCGCCTATCGTCGCTACCTGGGCAGCCGCATCGAGCCCCTGGTGCCGCCGAAGGACCAGCGCTGGGTGCTCGACCAGGTGATGGACATCGAGGCCCCCGAGGCCGTGGCGCTGGTGCGGCGCGGCATGCAGGGCGTGTTCTCGACCGAGCGGCGCAGCCGCCGCGCCGCGTCGATGGGGGGCGACTGACGTGAACGCCGTGATCGATTCCGCTGCGGCGCCCCAGCCGGCCGCCGCGGCGGCGGGCAACCCGTTCGAGCTGACCGACGACAGCGCCTATCGCGCGTGGCGTGACGACAAGCTCGCGCGCGCGCCACGGCGCCTGGACGACCTGCTGGTCGACGTCGCCGATCCCGCGCGCCTCACCGAAGCCGAACGCGGCGCCCTGCTGGCGCGCTGCGCCGATGCCAACATGGTCGTCTACCGCTCGCCGGCGGTGCAGGCCGACCCCGGGTTGGCGCAGGCGCTGGGCCGACAGCTCGGTCTGCTGCGCCTGGACGCCAACTGGCTCGCCGACGAGGACGGCGTGTCGCACATCACCGTGTCCGGGCGCAGCGACGGCCGCGGCGGCTTCATCCCCTACACCGACCGCGCGATCCGCTGGCACACCGACGGCTACTACCACCCGCAGGCGCGCCGCATCCTGGGCATGATCCTGCACTGCGTGCGCCCGGCCGCGGAAGGCGGTGAGAACGCCTTGCTCGACCACGACCGAGTCTACATCGCGCTGCGTGACGAGGACCCGGCGCTGGTGGCCGCGTTGATGGCCGGCGACGCCCTGACGATCCCCGAGCGCAGCGACGAGGCCGGCGACACCGCCCGGGCGGCGCAGACGGGACCGGTGTTCTCGGTCGATGCCTCCAGCGGCGCCTTGCACATGCGCTACACCGCGCGCACACGCAGCATCGAGTGGAAGTCCGACGCAGCCACGCGGGCGGCGGTGGCCTTCATCGAGCGCTACCTGGCCAGTGACGATGCGCCCGTGTGGCGCCTGCGGCTCGCCGCCGGCATGGGCATCGTCGCCAACAACGTGCTGCACGACCGCAGCGCCTTCGTCGACGACCCGTCGCGACCGCGCCTGCTGTATCGTGCGCGCTACCTCGACCGCGTCGCCGCGCCCGCAGGAAGTGCCTGATGTCGCACTGGCTGACCGTGTGGCGCGCCGCCCAGCTCGTGGGCGTGCCACGCGGCGTGCTGCAGCAGCGCGTGCGCTCGGGGGAGATCTGCGTCGGCGACGACGGGCGCATCTCGACCGACACCTTGCGCGCGCTGTACCCGCAGGCGCAACTGGAAGCGTCGGGGCGCCTCGAGGACGTCTCGCGCATCAAGGAAGAGTCGTTTGCCCGGCGCGTGCGCGAGCGCGTGCTGCCCAGCCAGGAGGTGCTGGCGCAGCGCCTGTTCGCGCAGACGCAGGAGCTGGCCGACGTCAAGCGCCACCTCGAGCGCTACCACGCACTGGTGATGGAGCTGCGCGGCCTGGTGCATGCGCAGGCGGCCGCCGCCACCGGCGACGCGGCGTGGGCCGCGGCCCGGCGCGCCGTCGACAGCGGGCTGGCGCGCGTGCTGGCCACCGAATCGGTCGACGAACTCAATGTGCTCGACGAGGTGCTCAAGGTGATGTCTGCTCAAGTCACGATCAAGCCCAGCGGGCACGAATTCAGCGTGCAGGGGCACGACACGCTGCTGCAGGCCGGCCTGAAGGCCGGGCTGAAGCTCAACTACGGCTGCGGCAACGGCACCTGCGGCATGTGCAAGGTGCGGGTGATCAGCGGCGACGTGGCCCAGGTGCAGCCGTTCGACTATCCGCTGTCGCAGGCCGAGCGCGCCCAGGGCTATGCGCTGCTGTGCGCGCACACCGCGGCCAGCTCCGAGCTGGTGCTGGAGACGCTCGAGGCCAGCGGACCGCAGGACATCCCGCCGCAGGACGTTGTCGCCACGGTGCGCGCGGTCACCTCGCTGGCGCCCCACACGCGCCTGCTGCACCTGCAGACGCCGCGCACCAACCGGCTGCGCTTCCTGGCCGGGCAGTCGGTGACGCTCGGGCTCGCGGCCAGCGCCGCCACGCGCGGCGAGGACGTGCACGGCACCTACCCCATCGCCAGCTGCCCCTGCGACGACCGCAACCTGCACTTCTACGTCGCGGAGGACGCCTCCGACGCCTTCGCGCAGCACCTGTTCGCCGGCACGCTGCGCAGCGGGCAGGCCGTCTCGGTGCGCGGCCCGGTGGGCACGTTCGTGCTGGCCGACAGCCCGCGCCCGCTGGTGTTCGCCGCCTGTGACACCGGCTTCGCACCGATCCGCAGCCTGATCGAGCACGCCCTGGCGCTCGACGCCGCGCCGTCGATGGCGCTGTTCTGGCTGGCCACCCGCGCGGACGGGCACTTCCAGGCCAACCAGTGCCGCGCCTGGTCGGAAGCGCTCGACGCCTTCGAGGTCACGCTGACGCACCACCCCGACGCCGCCGAGGGTGCTCGACTAATGGCACAGTCCATGCGCGCCGACCTGTTCGACATCGACTGCGACTTCTACCTGGCCGGCCCCGGGGCCTTCGTCGCCACGCTGGACGCCCAGCTCGATGCCGCCGGTGTGCCGGCTGCGCAGCGCTTTGCCCTGATCCTGTGAACCCGCCCGACACCGCCCGATCCGCGCCCCGCCTCGAAGCGAGCGATTGCTCGGGCGGCGAGTCCTTCGCGCTGCGCGTCATCGGCCTGAGCATGGCGCCCGAGTTCAACGACGGCGAGATCATCATCGTCGAGCCCGATGGCGTGGCCCGCGACGGCTCGTACGTGGTGGCCCGGCACGACGACGAATGGATCTTTCGCCAGCTGCGCGGCGACGGCCAGCGCTGGTGGCTGCATGCGCTCGATCCGGCATGGCCCGACCTGCCCCTGCCCGACCTGTCCGCGGTGCACGGCGTGGTGATCCAGAAATCGCTGCCCGGCCGGCGGCGTGCATCGAAGCGCTACGTCTGACACGGATTGCGACCCGAATGCCCTATTACGTCTATCGCGTCGGCTCGCTCGGCGTGCTCACCAAGCTGGGCGAATTCCCGGTCTTTCGCGAGGCCTCGGCCTACGCCAAGCAGCAGCGCAGCATCGATGCGACCACCGGCGTGCGCGTCAAGGTCATGTTCGCCGACAACGAGCTCGCCGCCGAGGACCAGCTCACCCAGGTGCGCGAGCGCCCGCCGATGACGGGCGACGACGACTGAGGCGCAGGTCTCCTGACCACGTCGGCCCGGTACACCCATGGATCCCCGCGACGACACCTGCGACGCCCGTTCGAGCTGCTGCGGCAGCGGTCCATCGGACTGCGTGTTCGCCAAGGCCGTGTTGGCGAGACACGCGGTGTGCGAGCTGGGGCAGCGGCGTGCGGTGGGCGAACGCGACGTGGTGGTGTGCCCGTCGCCCGTGGCCCAGGCCAACTGCCGCACCCTGGCCGGCCTGCTGCGCGAGCGGGCCACGTTTGCACTCAGGCTACCGGGCCGCGGACAACCCCTGGTCCACGCCAAGGCGCTGCAGCTGCAGTGCGGAGGCGTACTGGCCCTGCAGCAGGCCCTGCAGGCCGAGCAGCCCGACGTGCACCGACTGGTCGGGCTGGCACACGAGCGCTGGGGTTCGCTGATGGATGCCCCGTGGGGCGACATCGTGGCCGACCTGTCCGCCTGGCAGCCGCGGCGACGTCATCGAAGCGCGCCATGACAGGCCCTGCCGCCACGCAGGCGCTGACGCGCGCCGTGCAGACCAACTGCCACATCGCCGACGCCCGCCATGCCACCGACCTGACGCTGTGCACCTACCTGCTGCACATGCGCGAGTTCTATCGCTGGGAGCATGCGCTGCCGTTCAGCGCGACGCTGCCGCGCGAGGCGGTGGGCGCGTGGATCGCCGAGCGCGAGCGGCAATGGGCCGACCTGGAAGACCAGGACTTCGTTGACCTGCCGTTGCCGGCCGGCGCAGGGCCGCACGCCGACGATGGCCGCCACGCCGGTACGCCCGCCTGCGCCGCGCACGAGGTGCTGCCACCGTTCGACGTCGACGCCGTGGGTCCGTGCCTCGAGCCGCTCGGGCTGGCCTATGGCGCCGGCCTGGCGGGGCGGGAGCGGCCCGGGTTCTTTCTGGCCGAACTCCTGCACGTGCGCCAGCTCGACGACGGCCTGACCCTGCGCGTGTGCAGCCGTGAGCACGCCCGCGGATTGTTCGCGCCGCCGGCCGCACTGGTCGACCGCACGGTCTGGCTGCGGCGCGAGTCCCTGGCGCGCTGGCTGTGGCAACTCTACGAAACCTACAGCCTGCGCGAGGCCGATGGCGCGTTCAGGGCGGTCGTGCAGGCGCACGGGCTGGACCGCGATTTCGAGCGCGGCCTGCCCGGCCTGCTCGACGAGGTGGGCGACATGCTGGTGCTGCACGAGCTGGGCGAGCACCGCGTCGGCCGCTGGCTGGGGCCGGCGTGGGCCGAGATGCGCCTGGCCCTTCCGCACCGACGCACCGATCTGGCGGTGCGCGCCGTGCGCGACCTGCTGGCCGACTTCGAGGTGACGCTGCCGACCTTGCTCGAACGCAGCGCGAACACGGGGCTGCACTTCTGGTTCGCCACCTTCGACGGCCTGCGCGAGCACCTGTGTCCCGACCTGCGCAACGCCTGGCGCGCCTGGCGCGAGGGTGACGGCGGCGCGGCGCTTCTGCGCAGCTGCCGGTCAGGGTCGATCCACTTCCGCGCACTGGCCGAACAGGTGCTGCACTTGCACGCCGAGCGCGGCGACCGGGCCGCAGCGGACATCGAGGCGCTGCTGTCGCAGCCGGCATCGGTCTTTCGCGGCTGAGGCGCGGCCTGATTGACGCCCGGCGATGCGTCGCGCAGACTGAACACGGGCGTGCGCCGGCGATGACGCCGCTTTCAAACCGACATCAAGGAGACAAGCCATGACGAGAATCCGCCGCTTTCTATCGGGTATCGCCTTGGGCCTGGCCGCCCTCGGCGCGCAAGCCCAGACGCTGATCGTCGACACCGCCGCGGTGGAGCAGGCCCTGCGTGCGGGCGCCATCGTCTGGGATGCGCGCAGCCCCAAGGACTATGCCGAGGGCCACATTCCGGGGTCGGTCAACTTCGGCGCCGCGGGTGACCTGTTTCGGGACCCGAATCGCGAGGACCCACCATCGCTGGCAGTGGCCGCGCAGCTGTTCGGCAACGCCGGCATCGACATCGTGCAGCGCGACGTGATCGTGTATGCCAACAAGGGCGACCCCATGGCCTACTACGCCGCGCGCATGCTGGAGTATTACGGCGGCCGCCACGGCAAGGTCTACCACGGCGGCATCGACGACTGGAAGGGCGCAGCCAAGCCATTGACGTCCGAGCCCACCCGGCTGCCCGCCGTCACGCTGAGCCTGAACACCGACAAGGTCGGCAGCATCTGGACGAACGAGGTCATCGAACGGGCACGTGTCGGTGGCGCGCAGATCCTCGACACCCGCACGCGCAAGGAGTTCGCCGGCGAGGACGTGCGCGCGATCCGGGGCGGCCACATCGCCGGCGCCATCAACATCCCCTACGAGGCGAACTGGAAGGACCCCGACACGCCAGCCAAGCTGGCGGAAAAGAAGGTGCCCAACAAGGACGGCATGGCGCTGAAGTCGAGCGGCGAGTTGCGCAGCCTGTACGCCCAGCTCGACCCCAACAAGGAGACGGTGGTCTACTGCCAGAGCGGCGTGCGTGCCTCGCAGACGGCCGTGGTGCTGCGCGAGCTGGGCTTCAACAAGGTCAAGGTCTACGACCCCTCGTGGCTGGGCTATGCGGGCGTGCTGTCGGCGCCGGCCGGCAACGAAGTGTTCGTCAACGTCGGCGCGCTCAACGGCCAGATCGCGGCGCTGCAAACCCGGCTGCGCCTGCTCGAGGGCGAACTCGCCAAGCTGCAACCGAAGCCGGCGCAGTAGGCTGGTCGGATGCCGGGCGAGCCTGGCCTCTGGGGCTCAGAGCGAGCTCAGAGCGAGTCCTGCACCCGCGTCAGCCGCTCGCGCACCTGAGCAGCCAGGCTCGTCACCTCGGGGCGATCGACGAGCTTGAGCACGGCGTCGGGGTCCATGAACTCGACATGCACCGCGCCGGCGGCGTCCTGGCGCACGACGACGTTGCACGGCAGCAGCGCGCCGATCTGCGGGTCGGCCTCGATCGCCTGGCGTGCCAGCGCCGGGTTGCAGGCCCCGAGGATGCGGTACGCCGGCATGTCGATGCCGAGCTTCTTCTTCATCGTGCCGGCCACGTCGATGTCGGTCAACACGCCGAAGCCCTCGGCGGCCAGCGCCTGCGTGACCTTATCGATAGCGGCGGCGACGTCGGTGGCGACGACCTTGCCGAAGGCATAGCGGCTCATGGTGTTCTCCGGTGGGTGCCGCGCGTCACTGCGGCTTGCTGATCGTCATGGCCCCACGGATCTGCCCGACGCTGTAGCCGGTCGCCTGATCGTCGGGGTAGAGCGCCTTCAGGCGCTCCTGCACCGCGGCGCTCAGCCGGTCGGGCGTGCCGTGGCACTGCGTGCACAGATCCACCACCGGCAGCGCGCGCATGTAGCGCATCACCGGGCGTCCGCTGGCATCGGGCACGGTTTCGGCGCGCTCCAGCGTGGGTGGCTTCTCGCCGGCGGCGGCGCGGCGGTCGAAGTCTTCCAGCGTGGCGCGCTCCCAGGCATCGGGCACGGCCTTAGGGTTGCGCTGGCGCAGGCTCACGCGGCGCACCGTCCAGCCAGTCTCCTTGGACGCCGCCTGCGCGAGCCTGGGCGCTTCGTCCTTGCACACGGCGATCGCGCTTTGCGGTCCGCCCTTGGCGATCTCTTCCTGCAGCACCGACAGCAGCTTGGGCGGCACCGAGGTGGCCACCGCGCGCGCCTCGCCGATCCAGGGCGGGTCGGACGCCCGCACCGCGGCGGGCGCCGCGACCATCAGGCCGGCAGCGACGAGGGACAGCGTCTTCGAACGATGTGTCATGACGACTCCTTGTGATCGACCGTCGCGATGCGCGTGGGCGCCGCGGCGGTTCTCAGGCTTCGCGCTCGGCGCGCCAGGTGATGTACTTCATGGTGGCGGCGCCGCCGATCAGGATGCCGGCCAGCGCGATGAATGATCCGATGGCGAGCGTCGACACGCCCGACAGGCCCTGGCCCACCGTGCAACCCAACGCGGTGACGCCGCCGAAGCCCATCAGCACGGCACCGAACAGCTGCGTGCGCAGGTCCGCCACCGACGCGAAGCCTTCCCAGCGAAAGGTCTTGGACACCAGCGCCCAGGCCAGCGAGCCCAGCACCACCCCGATGGCCGTGGCAATGCCGAAGCTGATGTGCAGCGACTTGTCGGTCCACAGCATCAGCAGCTCGAGCAAGAACGCGGAGGGGGCGACGAAGCTCATCGACTCGAGCGTGCGCGTGTTGGTGGCGAAGTAGGTCATCTCCAGCGTCTCGGGGTTCTCGCCGAAACCCAGGTGGCCGGTGAGGTACCACGCGGCCACGACGATGGCGCCGATGACGATGCCGCCGACCCATTGCACGGTGTTGGCGCGAAAGCGCTTGTCCTTGAACACGAACACCAGCAGGGCCAGGGCCAGCGCCCAGGCCGTGACCTGCAGCGCCGTCGACGCGGCCCATCCGCTGGCCTTGGCCACCAGCGAGGCCAGGCTCTGGTCCTTCAGGCCGAGCGAGGCCAGGTCGATCGAGACCGGGTCCAGGAAACTGGCGCGCCACTGGCCGAACAGCCCCTTGAGCGTCATGTACGCCGAAATACCCAGAAACGTCAGCACCACCAGCGAACGCACGCTGCCGCCGCCCACGCGCACCAGGTTCTTGTTGGCGCAGCCGCCGGCCAGCGACATGCCCACGCCGAACACCAGCCCGCCCACCAGCAGCGACAGCCAGTTCAGCGTGGGGCGCTGGTAGATCGTCTTGCTCAGGTCGACCAGCCCGGTGCCATGCAGCGCCGTGGTGCCGACGATGGCCACCGCGATGGCCAGCAGCCACATGCGCATGCGCCCCCAGTGGCCCATGTTGACCACGTCGGACACGGCGCCCATGGTGCAGAAGTTGGTGCGGTTGGCCACCGCCCCCATCACGAACCCCAGGCCCAGCCCACCCCACACCACCAGGCTGGACGGATCGCCCGCTGCGCCTTCACTCATGAACGGGTCTCCCGGTGTCTGCGCCTTGCCCGGCTCAGTTGCCACCCTCGCCGGCGAGGCGGCTCATGGTGTTGTGGATCGCATCGGGCGCATTGACGATACGCATGAACTGACCCATGCCCAGCGCCGGCCAGGCCAGCGCGATGCGAAAGCGCCCGTAGGGCGAATAGACCTTGCCGCCGACGATGTAGATCTCGTAGGGCAGCGCGGCCACGTGGTCGGGGCCGATCTTGTTCACCCACCAGCCCTCCCCGCTGTCGGCGTCGTTCATCGCCACGCCGAACACGGCGAGCTGACGCTGTGGCAGCACCACTTCGTAGACCTTCGCCGTGCCGCCCGCGCCGCGGGCGAGGTTGTCCTGTACGGTGCGCAGCGCTTCGTCGAAGCTGGCGAAGCTGCGCAATTCGCTGCGCGCGGCGTCGAGCCGCTCCATGCCGACCATGTAACGGTAGGCGGCCAGGTCCTCGGCGGGCACGTCGCCGCCGTAAGGCTCGCCGGTGCCGAACGCGCGCGCCAGGCGCTCCTGCGCGGCGCGCACCGCGCCCGCCGCGGCGTCGTAGCCGCCCCGCAGGTAGGCGCGTGCCCAGTACTCGGGCTGGATATACGTGAGCGTGCCGTCGGCTTTCACGCCCACGCGCAACCCGGCGGCCAGGATGGCCGACCCGCCCGCCTGGGCGATGGCCTGGGTCAGCGCAGGATCGGTGGCAACCACGGTGGCGTGCTGCGGCATGCCGCGCGGCCGGTGCCGGCCGACGACGGTGAAGCCCTGCTCCTGCAGCTTGCGCTCGACCTGGGCCAGGTGTGCCGTCAGGTCACCCCCTGCCAGCCGGTCGGCCTTGACGTACGGGCTGAGCGCGTGCGCGGCAACGGCGCAGAAGCACAGACCCAGCGCGACGAAAGCCGCGCGCACGCGGGCGAACCCGATCCCGGCCCCGCACTGCGCCATGGCCGACCTCAGATGTACAGACACACGTCGGACTCGCCGGCGAACTTCATGAACGTCGCCGCACCGCCGTATTCGATGCCGTCGATGAAGTCGCTCTTCTGGAACTCGAACAAGTCCACCGTCATCTGGCAGGCGATGAACTTGACGTCGACCTCCTGGCACAGCGAGCGCAGCTCGTCGAGCGAGGCCACGCCCTTGGACTTCATCTTGTTCTTCATCATCATGGTGGCCATCGACTCCATGCCGGGCAGCACCTGCACCAGCACCGGCATCGGCACCGGCATCGGCATGGCCGGATTGGCCAGCGGGCTGATCTTGATGCCGCTCAGGTCCTTGCGCAGCAGCTGCAGGCCGTAGAAGGTGAAGAAGATCTGCACTTCCCAGCCGAGCGAGCCGGCCGTGGAGGCGAGGATCAGCGGCGGGTAGCCCCAGTCGAGCGTGCCCTTGGTGGCGATGAGCGCCATTTTCTTGGTGGCCATCGAAGCTCCGATCAGAGTGCAACGGTGTAGCGGGCGCCGACGGCGTGCGTCGGCGCGTCGTGGCGTCGCCGGCCACGACGATGCGAGAAACGCAGGCCGGAGTGGCTCAGGCCTTCTTCAGGAAGAAGACGTACTTGCCGCCCTCTTCCGACTGCGACAGCAGCGCGTTGCCGGTCTGCTCGGCAAAGGCCTGCATGTCGCACACCGACCCGGGGTCGGTGGCCACCACGCGCAGCACCTGGCCGGACGCCATGTCGGTCAGCGACTTCTTCGTCTTGACGATGGGCAACGGGCAGGCGAGGCCCGAGGCGTCGAATTCCTTGTCGAACTTCATGCGCTTGTCTCCAGTGTTCGGCCGGCAGCCGCCTTGGTTCAAGGCCCGACCGGCCACGCGTTCCTCGCGTTGCGCCTGGGTCACGCCACGAACGGAGTATTACGGGCGATGGCCGCCCGGGCGTCTATTACCGCAATGGGGTGGCCTTCATAGCCCATCCGGGTAGTGGGGGCTTCGCCCGGCGCCGACCCGCGCGGCCGAGCTTCTAGAAAGGAATATCGTCGTCCATCTCGTCGAAGCTCGACGCCTTGGCCGCCGGTGCCGGCTTGGCTGCGGCACGCGGCGCGGCGTTGCGCGCCGGCGCTTCGTCGCCGTCACCGCCGCCCATGCCTTCGCGACCGCCGAGCATCTTCATCTCCTCGGCGATGATCTCGGTGGTGTACTTCTCGACGCCGTCCTTGTCCTGCCACTTGCGCGTCTTCAACCGTCCCTCGACGTAGATCGAGCGGCCCTTCTTCAGGTATTCGCCGGCGATCTCGGCCAGGCGGTCGTAGAAGACGACGCGGTGCCACTCGGTTTCCTCCACGCGCTCGCCCGAGTCCTTGCTCTTCCAGTTGCGCGTGGTGGCCAGACTGATGTTGCATACCGCCGCGCCGCTGGGGGTGTAGCGCACTTCGGGGTCGCGGCCGAGGTTGCCGATGAGGATCACTTTGTTGACCGAGGCCATGGCCGAGCTCCTGTCGCCGCGGGCGACGCATCTGAGGGGATGCGGCGCATTGTGCCGCATCGCCCCGACGGGGCGCGGGCGACGCGGAGCGCCCCAGCGGGCGGCGCGGCCCGCGTACCATGCGCCCTCGCCGATGTCTGCCGACCTGACCACCGTCCCTCCTGCCGCCCCCGGTGCCGTCGCCACGCCCGCCAGCCCAGCGCGCGACCTGCTGCGCGAGGTGTTCGGCTACAACGCCTTTCGCGGCCAGCAGCAGGCCGTCGTCGAGCATGTCGGCAGCGGCGGCGACGCCCTCGTGCTGATGCCCACCGGCGGCGGCAAGAGCCTTTGCTACCAGATCCCGGCGCTGCTGCGCCACCGCCGGGGCCTGGGCGTGACGCTGGTGGTCAGCCCGCTGATCGCGCTGATGCGCGACCAGGTCGGCGCGCTGGAGGAGGCCGGCGTGCACGCCGCATTCCTGAACAGCACGCTGGAGGGCGACGAGGCACGGCGCATCGAGCGCGAATTGCTGTCGGGCCGGCTGGTGATGCTGTACGCCGCACCGGAGCGCATCCTCACGCCGCGTTTTATGGCGATGCTGCAGTCGCTGCACGAGCGCGGCCGCCTCGCGCTGGTGGCGATCGACGAGGCGCATTGCGTCAGCCAGTGGGGCCACGACTTCCGCGAGGAATACCTGGGCCTGGCCGCGCTGCACGAGCAGTTCCCCGACGTGCCGCGCATCGCGCTCACCGCCACGGCCGATGCGCACACCCGCGCCGACATCGTGCAGCGCCTGGCGCTGCAGCACGCGCGCACCTTCGTCGCCAGCTTCGACCGGCCCAACATCCGCTACACCATCGTCGAGAAGGACGATGCGAGAAGGCAGTTGCTTCGCTTCGTCCGGGACGAGCACGAGGGCGACGCGGGCATCGTCTACTGCCAGAGCCGCCGCAAGGTCGAGGACACCGCCGAGTGGCTCAACCAGCAAGGCGTCGCAGCCCTGCCCTACCACGCCGGCCTGGACGCCGAGGTGCGCAAGCGCCACCAGGACCGCTTCGTGCGCGAGGAAGGCCTCGTGATGGTGGCCACCATCGCCTTCGGCATGGGCATCGACAAGCCCGACGTGCGCTTCGTCGCGCACCTGGACCTGCCCAAGAACATCGAGGGCTACTACCAGGAGACCGGCCGCGCCGGCCGCGACGGGCTGCCGGCCGATGCCTGGATGGCCTACGGCCTGGCCGACGTGGTGAACCAGCGCCGCATGATCGACGACGGCGAAGCCAGCGAAGACTTCAAGCGGCTGCAGCGCACCAAGCTCGACGCGCTGCTCGCGCTGGCCGAGGCCAGCGATTGCCGGCGCGTGCGGCTGCTGGGCTACTTCGGCGAAGCGTACGGCAAGCCCGACGCGGAGCCCGGTTTCCCGGGCCGCGGCGAGACCCCTCGGGGGGCGGCGAGCGAAGCGGGCCTGGGGGCACGTTGCGGCAATTGCGACAACTGCCTGTTTCCGCCACGGACCTGGGACGCCACCGAGGCTGCGCGCAAGGCGCTCTCCTGCATCTACCGCTTTCGCCAGCACGGCGGCCTCGGCTTCGGCGCCGGGCACCTGATCGACGTGCTGCGCGGCAAGGCCACCGACAAGACGCGCCAGCACGGGCACGAGGCGCTCACCACCTTCGGCATCGGCGCCGACCTGACGGAGGCGCAATGGCGCGGCGTGATCCGCCAGCTGGTGGCGCTGGGTCATGTACGCACCGAGGGCGAATACCACACGCTCGAGCTGGCCGACAGCGCGCGCGCCGTGCTCAAGGGCGAGCAGGCCATCGTGCTGCGCGTGCCGCGCGAGGCGCCACCACGCGCGCGCGCCTCGCGCGCCGGCCGCGTCATGGGCGCGCCGGCGCGCGCCGGCGTGGCGGCGGC
>Ga0114939_10002391_pt1 | contig 13919 bp, 13 predicted proteins | sample AshMeaCrysSpring_FD_87196 | JGI IMG/M metagenome (GOLD analysis project Ga0114939, IMG submission 87196) | Groundwater microbial communities from Big Spring, Nevada to study Microbial Dark Matter (Phase II) - Ash Meadows Crystal Spring | ecosystem: Environmental > Aquatic > Deep subsurface >... | reverse complement strand
GCGCTGCCCGACAACGCGCGTGTCGATCACGCCGAAGACGCCGTCGAACGCCGGCTCCGGAAACGCGGCGCCCCACGGCCCGCCCTCGCGCAACGCCTCCGCCGTCGCGACGTTGAACTCGCCTGCCTGCAGTTCGCCGTCGCTGTGCAGGTAGCCCGCCAGCGTGTCGGCATCGACCCAGCGCTCGACCTCGCGCGCAAACTCTGCTTCGAACCGGCCGAGGTTCGCCTCGGGCAGGGTGAGCCCCGCTGCCATGGCATGCCCGCCGAACTTCTCGATCAGCCCCGGGGAACGGGTCGCAATCGCGTCGAGCACGTCGCGCACGTGCACGCCCGCGACTGAGCGCGCCGAGCCCTTGACCCAGCCCGGCTCGGCGGCCGCGAACGCGATGACGGGCCGATGCAGCCGCTCCTTGACGCGCGAGGCCACCAGCCCGACCACGCCCTGGTGCCAGCCGGCGTCGTATACGCAGACTCCCGCCGGCACGTGGCCTTCGAGCTGCGCGACACGCGCATCGACCAGGGCCAGTGCCTCGAGCTGCATCTTCGCCTCGAGTTCCTTGCGGTCGGCATTGAGCCGCGCCAGGTCGAGCGCCAGCGCATGGGCCTCGGCCGGGTCATCCGTCAGCAGGCAACGAATGCCACGCGTCATGTCGTCGAGGCGGCCGGCGGCATTGAGCCGCGGCCCGGCCTGGAAGCCGAGTTCCTGTCCGGTCACTCCGGCGAGCACGCGACCTGACGCTGCCAGCAGTTCGCGCAAGCCTGCGCAACAGTGCCCGCCCTGGATGCGTCGCAGGCCCTGCGCAACCAGCACGCGGTTGTTGTGGTCGAGCGGCACGACGTCCGCCACGGTCCCGAGCGCGACGAGGTCAAGCAGGCGCGCGGGGTTGCTGTCGCGGCCCGCGGGCAACGCATCGCGCTGGCGCAACGCGTGGGTCAGCGCAGCCATCACGTAGAACGCGACGCCCACGCCTGCCAGCGCCTTCGACGCGAACCGGTTGCCCGGCGCATTCGGGTTGACGATGCACGCCGCGGCCGGCAGTTCGCGCCCCGGCAGGTGGTGGTCCGTCACGAGCACGTCGATGCCGTGGCGCCGCGCCTCCTCCACGCCGTCGAGCGACGAGATGCCATTGTCGACCGTGACGATCAGGTCGGGCCTGCGCTCCGCGGCGACGCGCACGATCTCGGGCGTCAGGCCGTAACCGAAACGGAAACGGTCGGGCACCAGGAAGTCCGGCTCTTCGAATCCCAGCGCGGTGAACTGCCGCATCATCAACGCGGTGCTCGTTGCGCCGTCGGCGTCGAAGTCGCCGACGACCAGCACGCGTCGTCGCGATGCATGCGCGGCGGCCAGCAACTCGGCCGCGGCTTCGGCGCCGTCCAGCGAGCTGACCGGCAGCAACTGGTCGAGCCGCAGCGCGAGATCGTCCGGCCCCGAGATCGCGCGCGCGCCGTACACGCGCCGCAGCACCGGGTGCAGGCTCGACGGCAGCAGGGCCTGCAGATCGGCGCGCGACTCGCGCCGCACGATGCGCCGCGCGCCCGTCACCCGAGCCATCCCGACACGTCGAGCGGTCGGCGCCAGCAAGACCAGCGCGCGGCACGCGTGACCGTCAGTTCGCGATCGCCCAGGAGCAGCTCCAGCTGCTGCAGGGCGCCGTTGCGGACCTGGGCCGCCAACGGGTGCAGCAGCCCGGCATCGATGTCCGCCAGCGCCTGCGCATTCTGCGCGGACGGCGGCCGGGAGACCGCAATGAGCGTGTCACCTTGCAGGGCGGACACCTCCGGTGCGCCCGACTCGGCCCAGAGCGCGCGCAACCACGGGTCGTCACCGCGCAGCGACCAGCCTGCCGTGGCCGCCAGCGGCACCGGTGCCCGCGAGCCAAATCCCCAGAGCCACCAGCCATTGATCGGCTCCAGTCGTGCGCGCTCGCGTTGCAGGTTGACGGGATGTTCGTGCAGCAGCATCTGGACCTCGTTCGTCAGGCTGCGCACGCGCGCGCCGTCGCGCCCCGACGGCATGGCAGCGTGGACGTCGTGTCCCACGACCGCGTCGGGCGGCTGCGTGTCGCACTGCACGTCAGCGTCGAAGCGCAGCAGCCACGCGCCATCGACGAACGCGATGACCGCGAGCCCGTCGTCGGCGAAATGCGCGGCGATCGTCGCGGCGAGCGCCGCGGCCTCGGCAGCGTTCGGTTGCGCTGCCTGCAGCGCGCCCATGCGCACGTGATCGAGGCCCGCCGCGAGGTGCACGGGTTGCGCGAGGCACCAGCTGCCGGTGCCGTCGACGACCTGCCCCCGGCAGGCCGCAAGCGCAGGACCGGCCGGCGCCGCGCTCAATATCGACGCGCCGCCCAGTGGATCGAGCAGCCAGTCACGCCATCCGACGCCAGCAACGGTCTGCAGTCGGCCGCGGCCGCCGAGCCAAGCCAGCGACTCGAGTGTCGGCAGCGTCGCGCTGGCCACGGCCTCGGCCAGCGCCAGCTGCAGCCACGGCAGCGCGACGCGCAGGCGCGGCGGCATCATGGGCAACGGGCCCTGGCCTGCTGCGGCTGAATTCGTGAACGGGTGCGGAGCATACGATATCGTACGGCCATGAAACTCCAACTGGAAAACCCGGCGGGCACGAACCTGATCCGCGGCTACGCGCCAGGCCAGTTGCGCATCGGCGAAACCGCGCACGCATCGAGCCTGATCGTCAATGCGACGGTCGTGATCGCGCCGTGGCGCCCAGCCACCGCCCTCGAGCTGACGACCGCGGACCTCGAACCGTTGCTCGGCCTCGCCCCCGAGCTCGTGCTGCTCGGGACCGGCGCGCGCCAGCTGTTTCCTGGCGCGCCGGTGCTGCGCCTGCTCTATGAGCAACGCATCGGCGTCGAGTTCATGGACACCTCGGCCGCCTGCCGCACCTACAACGTGCTGGTCAGCGAGGGCAGGAACGTAGCCGCGGCACTGATCGTCTGAACGGACCGCCCTGGCCGCCCCGGCGCCCGTCTCAGGCGAGCCCCTGCAACAGCGGCACGAACACGACCGGCCCGAGTGTTTCGCGCTCGTAGCGGTCGCCTCGGCGCGTGATGCGCAGCAACTGCTGCTCGCGATCGTTGCCGACGGGGATCACCAGCCGGCCGCCGTCGGCCAGTTGCTCGAGCAGCGCCGGCGGCACGGCGTACGACGCCGCAGCCACGATGATGCCGTCGAAGGGTGCGTGCGCGGCCCAGCCCTCGAAACCGTCGCCGTGCTTCATGTAGACGTTGGTGATGCGCAGGTCGCGGATCACCTGCCGCGCCTTCAGCTGCAGCGCGGCGATGCGCTCGACGCTATACAGCGTGAAGACCAGTGGCGCAAGCACGGCCGTCTGGTAACCGCAACCCGTGCCCACCTCGAGCACCTTGCGCGGCTTGCCGGCCTCGAGCAGCGACTGCGTCATCAGCGCGACGATGTATGGCTGCGAGATCGTCTGGCTGTGGCCGATCGGCAACGCGGTGTCCTCGTAGGCGCGGCTGGCGAGTGCCTCGTCGACGAAGAGGTGCCGCGGGACGCTGCGGATGCGCTCGAGCACCTCGTTGTTGGTGATGCCCTGCTCGCGCAGCCGGGCGACGAGCCGCTCGCGCGTGCGCGCGGAAGTCATGCCGATGCCGCTGACCCTGCTCTGGTCCTTCATGATTCTGCGCAGCTCACTCCGCGCGCCCCGCGAGCCATTCGCCGATCTCGGCGATCGCGGCGTGGCGCGTCAAGTCCACCTGCAACGGGGTGACCGACACGTAGCCGTTCGCGACTGCATGGAAGTCGGTGCCCTCGCCCGCGTCGGCGCCCTCGCCGGCCGGGCCCACCCAGTAAACGGGACGGCCGCGAGGATCGACCGCGCGCAGCACGGGCGCCGAACGGTGCCGGTGGCCGAGCCGCGTGGACCGGATCCCACGGAGCCTCTCGTACGGCAGGTCGGGCACGTTGACGTTGAGGATCATCGACGAATGCAGCGGCGAACGCTGCAGGCGCAGCAGCAGTTCGCTCGCCACGCGGGCCGCCGTGGCGAAATACCGGCCTTCGCGCACAACCAGCGAGATCGCGATCGCCGGCAGCCCGAGGAAGCGACCCTCGACCGCCGCCGCCACCGTGCCCGAGTACAGCACATCGTCGCCAAGGTTCGCGCCGTCGTTGATGCCGGAGACGACCATGTCGTGCTCGAGTTCGCCTTCGAACAGCCCGGAGATCGCGAGGTGGACGCAGTCAGTCGGCGTGCCGTTCACGAAGTACCGGCGCTCGCCGTATTCGGCGACGCGGAGCGGAACGTCGAGCGTGAGGGAATTGCTGGCCCCGCTGCGATTGCGTTCGGGGGCCACCACCGTGACGCTGGCAAGCGGCAGCAGCGCGTCGACGAGGCGCTGCAGGCCCTCGGCGCGGTAGCCATCGTCGTTGCTGACCAGGATTCTCATGTGGCTTGGGACCGTGTCGTTATCTGGGCCCCAGCAGCGGCGGGGTTGGCCACGAACGCGGCGCAACTATACTGGAATCCCGGTCCGCCTCGGAAGCGACCCCGCGCCCCATGCCGAAGTGCCCGCCACCGCCCGGCGACGACGACCCGCAGGCATTCCGCCGCGCGATGGCGGACGTGCGCCCGCTCGCTGCGAAAGCCACCGTCGCGACACGGCCGCAGCCGCGGGCAGTCGCCCGGTTCACCCGCGCCCGCCGCGAGACCCAGGCGATGGAGGGCCAGCCCGGGCGCTCTCCCGCCGTGCACGATGCAGGCGGACGATTGCAGTTTCGCCGGCCCGGCGTGGGCGAGGAAGTCATGCGCAAGCTCGCGCGCGGACAGTTCCCGGTCGAGGCCGAGGCCGACCTGCACGGCATGCGCCTGCACCCGGCGCAGGACGCGCTGCGCGAATTCATCGGCGATTGCGTCGTGCGCCGCCTGCGCTGCGTGCGCATTATCCACGGCAAGGGCCTGCGCTCCGGGCCCGACGGTCCCGTGCTGAAGATCGCGGTCAGCCACTGGCTGCGCAACTACGACGCAGTGGCCGCCTACACCAGCGCGCGTCCCGACGATGGCGGCAGTGGGTCCGTGTACGTCCTGCTCCGTTGAGGAACCCCGGACTCACTCGCGCACGCAGTTTGCTTAATCCTCCCCGCCCTCGCCCGTATCCCACGCGTCGGGCAGCACCTCGTGCAGCACCGCGGTCGCAAACGTGCCGCGTGGCAGCGTGAAGCGCAGCAGCAGCGAATCGTCGTCGAATACCCAGTCGAAGTCGCGCACCGGCAGCCGCAGGCTGCGGCGTTCGTGCTCGATGCGTTCGCGCGCGAGCAACGCCACCAGAGCTGTGTCGGTACCGAGGACGGCGTCCTCGAAGCTGCGCGCTGCCCCGGCAGCCGGCGATTCGCCGCGGCCGGGCAAGGGTCCGCTGGGATGAACGTCCATGGCGCGGCACCGCTGCTCGAGCGTCGCATCGACCTCCTCGGCGACGAAGAAGCTGCGCCTGCCGTCGAGCATGACGGCCTCGCCCGGCAGCAGCCGGTCCCAGGTGGCCGCGGTCACGCGCGCCGCCAGTACGGCATTGAACACATGGCTGCGCGCAGCCGAGAGCAGAAAGCCGCGCTGAGGACGCTCGCGCGGCGCGCCGCCACCGGCCGCCCATGCCATCGCTCGCCGCAGATTGGCGCCGTCGCGACCAAAGCGCTGCGGCCCGAAGTAGTTCGGCACGCCGCGAACGCGGATCGATGCGAGGCACGCCTCGAGCACGCCGCGATCGCCCCGCAATTCAGTGACACGCAACTCGAAGCGATTGGCACGATGGGAGCCGGGGCGCAGCTTGCGTCCGTGCCGGTGGCCGGCCAGCACTCGGTACTCCGCACCCTGCCATTGCAGGCATTGCGCGACATCCGCCTGCGGCGGCAGCGGCACCGTGAACGCCTGCCGGGTTACCGCGTGGCGATCCTTGTGCCCGGAGAAGCCGACGTCGCGCGGCGCGACGCCGGCATGCCGGGCCAGTTGCGCGGCGACCCAGCCTGTGTTCGCACCGCGCTTCTCCACGACGAGCAGCGCATGACCGCCCGCTCCGTCAGGCTCGAAGCCGAGGATCTCGTCGACGACGAAGTGCTCGGGCTCGCGCCGGATCGCGCCGGTGGCGGGCGGCTGGCCGTGCGCGCACGGTGCCGGGTTCAATGGCCTTGCTGCCCTTGCGCTCCACCGTTCTCGTCATGGTCCAGCAGCACGATGGCCTGGCATGCGAGGCCTTCCCTGCGGCCAATCGCGCCAAGGCCCTCGGTGGTCGTGGCCTTGATGTTGATACGATCGATGCGCGTGCCGAGGTCGTCGGCGATGTACTGGCGCATGTTCGCGCGGTACGGGCCGATGCGCGGCGCCTCGGCAAGGATCGTGAGATCCGCGTTCACGAACCGCCAGCCGTGCTCGCGTACCAGCGCCGCGCAGTGGCGCAGGAACAGGCGGCTGTCCGCGTCCTTCCAGCGGGGATCACTGTCGGGAAAATGCTCACCGATGTCGCCGAGGCCCATGGCCCCGAGCAGCGCGTCACAGAGCGCGTGCAGCGCCACGTCGCCGTCCGAATGCGCGCGCACGCCGCGCCCGAACGGAATGCGCACTCCCCCCAGCGTCACGTGATCGCCGTCGGCGTAGGCATGCACGTCGTAACCGATCCCCACCCTCATGCACGATCCCTCGTTCTGCGCGCTGGCCGCTAGCTTCTCGAGTGTCGCAGGATCGCCTCGGCCAGGGCGGCGTCCTCCGGATTGGTCACCTTGATGTTGTCCGCGTGCCCGCGCAGCAGCCGCGGGCGCAGCCCGAGGCTTTCGACGGCGGAGGCCTCGTCGGTGACGGCGCGGTCACGCTCGAGGCACAGTCGCAGCGCCCGGCGCAGCAACCCGCAGCGGAACATCTGCGGCGTGAGCGCACGCCAGAGCAGGTGGCGCGGCACCGTCGCGACGCTGCGGTCGGTCGTGTCCGCGCGCTTCAGCGTGTCGCCGAGCGGCAGCGCGAGCAGGCCGCCCACGGTGTCGTCTGCCAGCGTCTCGATCAGCAGTGCCAGGTCTGAGCGTCGCAGGCAGGGCCGGGCAGCATCATGCACGAGCACCCAGTCGGTTTCGCGCGCCTCGCCCGCAAGCGCGTCCAGGCCGCTCGCGACGGTGAGTTCGCGCCGCTCGCCGCCTGCACAGCGGCGCACGCGCGGATCTCTCATCTCGGGGACGGTCTCCCACTGGCGATCACCTGAGGCGAGCGCGACGACGACACCCGCGAGACGTGGCTCGGCCAGGAGCGCCGCCAGGGTCCACGACAGCATGGGTCGCGCGAGCAGCGGTACGTATTGCTTGGGATGTCCGGCGCCGAAGCGCGCGCCCTGCCCGGCCGCCGGGACGACCGCCCAGTGACGTGCCCCGTGGCTCCCGGGAACGGTCACGGCGCCGAAGCCTGGGCCGTCCTTTTTGCCTCAGGAATCTCTGGCGCGGGCGTGATGGCCGTGCCGGGTTGCAGCGGCGGCACGACCTGGAAGAAGGTTTCGTTGGCCTTGACCATCCCCAGATCGGTGCGGGCGCGCTCCTCGATGGCCTTGCGGCCATCCTTGAGATCAAGGACCTCGGCGGCGAGGGTGCGATTGCGCGATTCGAGTCGCGTGTTCTCTGCCGTCTGCGCCTCGATCGCCTGTTCGAGGCGCCACACTTCACGCATGCCGTCGGGCGAGGCCCAGATGCGGTATTGCAGCAGCATCAATGCCACTGCCAGCAGCCCCGCCATGATCCGGATGGTCATGGGCGCAGAAGGTTAACAGAATCCGGCGCCATCAGGCACAACTGGCCGGCAACGGCACAGGGAACGCTTCGCGGCCGGCGTAGGACGCGTCGGTCCCGAGTTCGGCCTCGATCCGCAGCAGCTGGTTGTACTTGGCGATGCGGTCGGAGCGGCACAGCGACCCGGTCTTGATCTGCGTCGCCCGCGTAGCCACGGCGATGTCGGCGATCGTGCTGTCCTCGGTTTCGCCCGAGCGGTGCGACACCACCGCGCTGTAACCGGCGTCGGCCGCCATGTCGATCGCGGCCAGCGTCTCGGTGAGCGTGCCGATCTGGTTCGGCTTGATCAGGATCGAGTTGGCGACGTGCCTGTCGATGCCTTCGCGCAGTATCTTCGTGTTGGTGACGAACAGGTCGTCGCCCACGAGCTGGAGGCGCTTGCCGAGCCGCTGCGTGAGCTGCGCCCAGCCGTCCCAGTCGCCTTCGGCCATGCCGTCCTCGATGGTGATGATCGGGAACCGGTTGGCCAGCCCCTCGAGGTAATCCACGAACTGCGACGGCGAGAACTGCCTGCCTTCCGACTCGAGGTGATAGACGCCGTCCTTGAAGAACTCCGAGCTGGCCACGTCCAGCCCCAAGTACACGTCGCGGCCTGCCTTGTAGCCTGCGCGCGCGATCGCCTCGAGGATGGTCTCGAGCGCCGCCTCATTCGACGGCAGGTTCGGCGCAAAGCCGCCTTCGTCGCCAACGGCGGTGGCGAACTTACGGTCGTGCAGCACCTTCTTGAGCGTGTGGAAGATCTCGGCGCCGTAGCGCAGCGCCTCGGCGAAGTTCGGCGCGCCGACGGGCAGCACCATGAATTCCTGGATATCGACGCTGTTGTCCGCATGCGCGCCGCCATTGATGATGTTCATCATCGGCACGGGCATCACCTTGCGGCCCGGGCCACCGAGGTGGCGGAACAGGCTCTGGCGCGCGGCATTCGCCGCGGCATGCGCGGACGCGAGCGAGATCGCAAGCAGCGCGTTGGCGCCGAGACGCGACTTGGTGTCGGTGCCGTCGAGCGCGATCATCTTCGCGTCGATGCCCGCCTGGTCCATGAGGTCGTGCCCGATCAGCGCGTTGCGCAGCTCGCCATTGGCGTTGGCCACCGCCTGCTGCACGCCTTTGCCGAGGTAGCGCCGCTGGTCGCCGTCGCGCAGTTCGACGGCCTCGCGGGTGCCGGTGGAGGCGCCCGAGGGCACCGCCGCGCGGCCGAAGGCGCCGCCTTCGCCGAACACATCGGCTTCGACGGTCGGGTTGCCACGCGAATCCATGATCTCGCGCGCGCGGATGTCGATGATCTTCGGCTTCGGCTGGGTCATAGGGTCGATTCCTCGAAAGGCCGCTGCTTCACGGCCCGGTCAATCTGCTGCAGAACTTCGAGCAGCGAACGCATGCGGTCCAGCGGCCAGGCGTTGGGGCCGTCGGACAGGGCATTCGCGGGATCGGGATGCGTCTCCATGAACAGGCCCGCCACGCCGACGGCCGTCGCCGCCCGCGCCAGCACCGGCACGAACTCGCGCTGGCCGCCCGAGGCGCTGCCTTGCCCGCCTGGCAACTGCACCGAGTGCGTCGCATCGAACACGACCGGCGCATAGGCCCGCATGACGGCGAGCGAGCGCATGTCGGAAACCAGGTTGTTGTAGCCGAAGGAGAACCCCCGCTCGCAGGCAAGGATCTGCTCGTTGCCGGTCGAACGCGCCTTCTCGACCACGTTCTTCATTTCCCACGGCGACAGGAACTGGCCCTTCTTGACGTTGACCGGCCGGCCCTGGCTGCAGGCGTTGACGATGAAGTTGGTCTGCCGGGACAGGAAGGCCGGCGTCTGCAACACGTCGACGACGGCGGCAACCTCGGCGAAAGGGGTGTCCTCGTGCACGTCGGTGAGCACGGGCAGGCCGAGCTGGCGCTTCACCTCGGAGAGAATGCGCAGTCCCTGCTCGATTCCAGGGCCGCGGAAGCTCGCTTTCGACGACCGGTTCGCCTTGTCGTAGCTCGCCTTGAAGATGTACGGGATGCCGAGTTCGCGCGTGATCTCCTGCATGCGGCCCGCGGTGTCGAGGACGAGGCCTTCGCTCTCGACGACGCAGGGACCCGCGATCAGGAAGAACGGCCGGTCAGCCCCGATCTCGAAGCCGCAGAGCTTCATGCGCCCGCCGCGGCCGGCAGCTTGGCCGCCTTGTGCTCGCGCGCAGCCCGGATGAAGCCGGTGAAGAGCGGGTGGCCGTCGCGCGGCGTCGAGCGGAACTCGGGGTGATACTGGCTCGCGACGAAGAACGGGTGCTGCGGCAGCTCGACGATCTCGACCAGGCCGTCGCGCGAGAAGCCCGAGAACCGCAGCCCTGCGTTCATCAAGCGCTGCAAGTACGTGTTGTTGAATTCGTAACGGTGGCGATGGCGTTCGCGGATCACGTCCGCGCCGTACACCGCGTGCGCGCGCGAGCCGTGCGAGATGCGCACCTCCTGCGCGCCGAGCCGCATCGTGCCGCCGAGATGGGAAGCCTCGTCGCGCGCCTCGACCGTGCCCTTCTGGTCCTGCCACTCCGTGATCAGCGCGATGACGGGGTGTGGCGACGCACGGTTGAACTCGGTGCTGTGCGCGCCTTCGAGGTTCGCGACGTGGCGCGCGTACTCGATGATCGCGAGCTGCATGCCGAGGCAGATGCCGAGGTATGGCACGCCGCGCTCACGAGCGTAGCGCACGGCCTCGATCTTGCCTTCGATGCCGCGCTCGCCGAAGCCGCCCGGGACCAGGATCGCGTCCATGCCGTCGAGCACCTGGGTGCCGTGCTTCTCGATGTCGGTTGCCTCGATGAACTCGATGTTCACGCGCGTGCGCGTGCGCAGTCCCGCGTGGATCAGCGCCTCGTTGAGCGAGATGTACGCGTCCTTGAGGTTGACGTACTTGCCCACCATCGCGAGGTTGATCGTCAGGTCGGGCCCGGCCTTGGCCGCGACGACCTGGTTCCACTCCTTGAGGTCCGCGGGCGGCAGGTTCGCGAGGCCGAATTTCTCGCAGACGATCTCGTCGAGCTTCTGCTCGTGCAGCAGCGAGGGAATCTTGTAGATGTCGTCGGCGTCGACCGCAGAGAACACCGCGCGCTCCTCGACATTGGTGAACAGCGCGATCTTGCGGCGCTGCTCGGGCGGCAGCGGATCCTGGCAGCGGCAGAGCAGCAGGTCAGGCTGGATGCCGATCGAGCGCAGCTCCTTGACCGAGTGCTGCGTCGGCTTGGTCTTGATCTCGCCGGAAGTAGCGATGTACGGGATCAACGTCAGGTGCATGTAAAGCACGTTGCTGCGGCCAAGCTCGACGCCGAGCTGGCGGATCGCCTCGATGAACGGGAGTGACTCGATGTCGCCGACCGTGCCTCCGATCTCCACCATGCAGATGTCGGCGTCGCCCGCACCCATGCGGATGCAGTGCTTGATCTCGTCGGTGATGTGGGGGATGACCTGCACGGTGGCACCGAGGTAATCGCCGCGGCGTTCCTTGGCGATGACGCGCTCGTAGATGCGGCCCGTCGTGAAGTTGCTGTTGCGGCCCGTCGTGGTGCGGACGAATCGCTCGTAGTGCCCGAGGTCGAGGTCGGTCTCGGTGCCGTCGTCGGTCACGAACACTTCGCCGTGCTGGAACGGGCTCATGGTGCCCGGGTCGACGTTGATGTACGGATCGAGCTTGACCATCGCGACCCTCAGGCCGCGGGCTTCGAGGATCGCACCCAATGATGCGGCAGCAATGCCCTTGCCCAGCGATGACACGACACCGCCGGTTACACAGATGAATTTGGTCATTGGAGTCCCCGTCGCAGGTAGTACGACGGGAGCGCAGTCTACCGGATCGGAGGGTGCAGTGGCCAATTCGATGCGAGCACGTCGCCGAACGTCACGTCGTCGCGGCCGGACCACTCGATGCGCCATGATGGTTCATCGGAACGGGCTGCAAAATCCGCTGCAACCCCAAGATCCGCCGCAGCCACTAGCTGGTCGCCCACGAAAAGCAACGGCAGTTCGTGACGCCGCCACGGCAGCACGCCGCGCTCCTGCAGCCACTTGCGCAAATCGCGCCGATGTGCGCTGCCGCTCGGCGTGAACGCTTCGCCGCCGCGGCGCTGCCGCACTGCCAGCCGGTCTGGCAGCCGCTCGCGACTGAGGCCAACGCCCGTCGCAGGGCTCAGGGCCAGCCAGGACCCGTCAGACCAGCGGTAGGACGCCTCCAAGCCAGGCAGCCAATCGCCCTCGCTTGCGACACACGCCTGCGGCCCGGACGCCGTCGCAAACAGGTGATCACGGTAACGGCGCACGACCGCACCGGGCCAGCGAGTCTCCGGCAACCGGTCCGCCGCTGCCGCGATCATGTCGTGGCGCAGGGCCGCGAGCGTTCGTGCCGTAGCGGGCGGCAGGCCGAGGCCCGCGAGCCACGCGCGCAGCAACGCCCGTTGCCGCGGCTCCGGCAAGCGGCCAAGGACCTCGAGACTCAATGCGCGGCCCGCAAGCGCGGCAGCCAGGTCGTCCGCGACGCAGCCCGCCTCCAGCGCCAGCGCGTCACGCGCGTACTCGGCCACGCGGCCGGCCGTCGACGCCGCGGCTGGCCAGCGCGCGCGCAACGCCGGCAGGACCTCATGGCGCAGGTAGTTGCGATCGAAACGCCGGTCCGCGTTCGAGGGATCCTCGAGCCAATGCAGCCGCTGCGCCCCGGCCCAGGTTGCGAGTTCGTCGCGCGTGAACTCGAGCAGCGGCCGCGCGCGCCAGCCCGAGACGCCGAACGGCCCCACGGGTGCCATGCCCGCGACCGCGCGCAGGCCGCCGCCGCGCAGCCATTGCAGCAGGATCGTTTCCAGCTGGTCGTCAGCGTGATGCGCGGTCAGCAGAACCTCGCCCGGTGCCAGTTGCCGCGACAGCGCCGCGTAGCGGGCGGTGCGGGCCGCAGCTTCGGGACTCGAATCCATCGCACGTGGCACTTCGACCCGAAGCCCGGCATACGCGACGCCATGATCCTGCGCGAGCGCGCGGCAGGCAACGCCCCACAGCACCGAGTCGGGATGCAAGCCGTGATCGACATGCACGGCGCGGACCTGCGCCTGCAGCGCGCCCTCGTTGCGCAGGCGGGCCAGCGCGACGAGCAGCACTGTCGAATCGAGGCCTCCGCTCAGCGCGACGCACAGGCTCGGTGTCTCCGCGCCGGGGGCGGACGAAGCCGCGAGCAGGGAATGGAGCCGGGCCGCGAACCGGGACAGCGTGAACACGGCGGCGTCTCAGGCGTGCGCTCGATGCGTCATGCCGCGGCCGTGGGGGCTGCCACGGGCATCGCGCCGCTCACACCACCGCGCGATAGACGCCCTGGCCGCGCAGGCGTTCGAATCGCTGCGCGAGCAGCGTGTCTTCGGACAGCTGCGACACGGCGTCGAGGTGCCGCACCAGCGCGGCCTGCAGCGCATCGGCCATCGCCTGCGGGTCGCGATGCGCGCCACCCAGCGGTTCGCGCAGCACCTCGTCGACCAGCCCGAGTTTGTCGAGACGCTCGGCAGTGACGCCCATCGCGTCGGCGGCGAGTTCTTTCTTGTCTGCGCTCTTCCAGAGGATCGAGGCGCATCCCTCGGGCGAGATCACGGAGTAGATCGAGTACTGCAGCATGATCAGCCTGTCGCATACGCCGATCGCGAGCGCGCCGCCCGAGCCGCCTTCGCCGATGACGGCGGTGACCACCGGCACGCGCAGCGTCGACATTTCGAACAGGTTGCGCGCGATCGCCTCGCTCTGGTTGCGCTCCTCGGAGCCGACGCCCGGATAGGCCCCCGGAGTGTCGATCAACGTGATCAGCGGCAGGCGGAAGCGCTCGGCCAGCTTCATCAGCCGCAGCGCCTTGCGATAGCCCTCGGGCTTGGGCATGCCGTAGTTGCGGCGCACGCGCTCCTTGGTGTCACGTCCCTTCTGCTGACCGATCAGCATGACCGGCCGGCCCGCCAGCCGCGCGAAGCCGCCGACGATCGCGAGGTCGTCCGCGTACATGCGGTCGCCGTGCAGTTCCTGGAAGTCCTCGACCACCGAGTTTGCTTGGTCGAGGGTGTACGGGGGTTGCGGTTGGGGAGCGGGCTGCGGGACCTGCCCCGGGGGGGGATTGGCGAAAATGTGGTTGGTGAGGGC
>Ga0114939_10002390_pt1 | contig 13926 bp, 12 predicted proteins | sample AshMeaCrysSpring_FD_87196 | JGI IMG/M metagenome (GOLD analysis project Ga0114939, IMG submission 87196) | Groundwater microbial communities from Big Spring, Nevada to study Microbial Dark Matter (Phase II) - Ash Meadows Crystal Spring | ecosystem: Environmental > Aquatic > Deep subsurface >... | reverse complement strand
TGCTCTTGGCCGGACCGTGCTCGGTCACGACGGCGCGATTGTCAATACCCGCCGCGCGCCGGACCAGGTTCTCCGATTCGCGGCCGAAGATAGGCCGCAGCATGCCTGGCTCGGCGGCAGCTAGTTGGCCGCAGGTTTTAATCTCCAGATCGGCCAGCCGCTCAGCCGTGCGCGGGCCGATACCCCAGATGACCCTAACGGACAAAGGGGCCAGGAAGGCGGCTTCCTCGCCGGGCAGAACGATAGTCAGACCGCGTGGCTTTTGGAAGTCTGATGCCACCTTGGCCACAAGCTTGCTCGTCGCCAGGCCGACTGAAGCGGGTAAGCGTGTCTCAGCCGGAACGCGTTCCCAGATGGTCCGGGCCTGGATCTCCGGGTCCGGCCAACTGCCCAGATCGATGAATGCTTCATCGACGCTGATTTGTTCGAGCGGGCCGAAGGGTTCCAAAACCGCCATCACCTGTCGCGAACAATCTCTGATGCGCGGCCAGTCAGGGGAGACAATCTTGAGCTTGGGAACAAGGCGCAGCGCCTGGGCGGTGGGCATGGCCGAACGGACGCCAAAGCGGCGTGCTTCGTAACTGGCTGAAGACACAACACCGCGCTGATCCGGCCGCCCACCGACAACTAACGGCGTGCCGGCATCATCAGGGTGATCGAGCAGGTGCACATTGACATAGAAAGCATCCATGTCCATGTGAAGAATGGCGCGAGGCCAGAACATGATGAGTGACCAATAACAAGTGACGAGTCAAGGCTTAATGCCCAGTTGCCGGGTAGTCCCTAATCAGCCGCGGCAGCCTGGGCGTCAACCAGGCTGACATGCCGGCCGGTATCGCGCGCAAAGGCGACGATATCGATGCGCATCAGGATGATAACCGCGACTGCTAACCCCAGCGCCTGCAGAATAAACACCCCGCCGTAACTCATCCCGGGCGAGAAGCCGAACTGGAACAGGAACAAGTCGCGCAAAGCCCCGCCGAGAAAGGTGCCCAGTCCCTTGAAGAGCAGGATCGAGATCGTCCACAAGCCCAGATAAGCCCCACTGTGCCGATCGGGCGACATAACGGCCATCAGACTCAAACCACCGAAAGTGTAGATGCCAAAACCGGCTCCAAAAATTAACAACGCCAACTCAATCAGGTGGCGGATCCCCATATAGCCGGTCAGAGCCAGTAGCACCATCCCGGCGGACATCATGAGCAAGCCCAGGCCGGCGATGCCGCGCTGGAACTCCGGACGTCGCTTGCGCAACAGGACGCTCGTGGCCACCAGAGTGATCACCGTGGCGGTCTGCCAATAACTGTTCAGTCGCGTCGTAACGCCGACTTCCATGTTGAAAACATCTCCGCCGAAGGGTTCAAGGACGGCATCTTTAGCCCAGGCTGAGAGTGTCGCCAGCGAGAGAAAGGCGAAGAAGAGCCGGGTGCGGCGATCCCCCCAAATCTCGCCCAGAACATCGCCCAGGCGATTGGTACCGGTCTTAGCCGTCTCAGCCAAACGTCCGGCCACAGCCGTCCGCTTTTCAACGCCCACGATGGCAAAGAACCAAAAGAATCCGCCGATAAGCATGGTCGCCACGATGATTTGCCAAAAAACCGCAGCCTCATAGACGGGCATCCAGATGCTGAACAGGATTCCGGTAATGGCAAAGAAGATGATCAGGACCGTCTCAACGATACTGATGGCCAGACCTTGCTTTTCCTCCGGCGCGGAGGCACGAACCAGGGCCAGGAAGGGACTCCCGGAGATGAGCGTGCCAACCCCATACATCAACGATGACAGGAGGGCGAAGACCCAACCTAAGGGATCAGTCGTCGATTCTCCCAAACGCATGACGCTCAGACCTAGAAACGGCAATGAAAAGACCATGAGACCACGGCCGAGCCAGATAAAGGGCGTACGCTGCAAACCGAAGATGCGCTTGTTGTCGGTCAGGTTGCCCGCCCACAGGCTCAACGGCGACAACAGGTAGCGCAGGGCGATGAGTAAACCGACCGGTGTGGCCGGGATGCCGAAGTTGGTGATCAAAATCCGGTTCCAGAGGCTGGTGACCAGGATATCGCCCATGGCCGAACCGATTTGGAAGCTGCTCAGGCGCAGCGCGCGGGACAAAGTAAAGCGTGGCTCTTGTTGGTTCATGCGCGTCAGTACGTTTGGTGTGATTGAAAAAACGGGGCTGAATGATTTACAACACCCCAATTAGCCAGGATTTTAGCCAATTGAGATTTATCGTACAAGTGCCTAGATTTGCATAGAAATAACGCCGAAATCGTAGGCATCCGGTCGCCACTCGAGTGTTGTACCATGCGGATGGACCCAGGCCAGTTGCCATTGGTAGTGGTTGCCTGCTTGCCAGAGATCAGCCGTCCAGGCCTGAAACGCATATGCCGGCGGTTCGCCTGTTTGAGGCGGTTCCCATTGCAACCAGATCACCGGCTCGCGCCGTCTCCTGGCCCAGGCATCGATGATCACTCGCAACGAACGCCCCTCATCAGCCAAATACATGGTCATCGTCGTGTTGTAGATCGCTACCGGCGCGCCCTCAACCAATGGCGTTAGTGAATCAAGAAATGACGGCAGTTCATCCGGCAGGTGGACAGTTTGCAGACGGACAGAGGCTTTGGAAGACTCAACCGCTTGCAGAGCGGCGATCCCCTCTCGCAGCCGTTCCAACCGGGCTGGCTGGTCGCCCCAAATGAAAGCGGACAAGGTCAGCTCATCGGCTGCCGAGCGCAGGAGAAAGGGAGCCAGATCGATACCAGTCCGGGACAAAATCACCGGAAACCGGCCATATCGAATAAATGCCGGTCCTCTGCCGCGGCAAATGGTAGCAAACTGCGGTGGCACACCATTGCCGAATTCGCCGATCGGCCGCGGTGGGGTCGCATCATCAAACATCCGGTAGTTACGCCGTTCGGCAACTAGGTTCAGCCCGGCACTGGCGCCCAGCTCGACGAGATGAACGGCCGGCCAGGAGACTTGAGCTAACGGCAGCAACCAAACCAATCCTCGCGCAGTCTCGTTCGTCTGCACGGTCGACTCCCGGATAAAGGGTGCCAGCATCTCCCGTCGGTCCAGAATGGCTTGGCGCAAACAGTGGCTCAGTTCGGTGGTTACTGCAGGCGGAACCTCCCCGCTCACTGTCGGGAAGAAACGCGCCAGCCCAGCCACAGCCGGTATCCCGGCCAAAATCTCGCGGTGAAGCCCGGCCATAAGCAACAAAGAGACGTCGAGTTCTCTCCGGCCAGCGGCAACGGACTGGAGCCATTGGGTAACCGGATTGGTCGGATCGTCCTCCAACCAGCCAGCGATGATGGCAAAGAGGTGGAAATAAAGCGGCGAGTAACCTTTGGCGAAGCCGGCTTGCTGGCGAAAACGGAAGGCTAGTTCCGGATTCAGTTCGCCACCTGAAGGATATGGGTGACGATAGTCGCCCCGCTGCCGCCGATGTTTTGGGTCATCGCCGTTCTTGCCCTATCGATCTGCAGCGGGCCAGCCTGGCCCCGCAACTGGAGCGTTGCCTCGACGAGCTGATAAAGACCGGTCGCGCCGACGGGATGGCCGCGCGCCTTCAGCCCGCCCATGGTCGAGATGGGAATGCGACCGCCGCGCCGGATGTCGCCGTCCAGCCCCAGGCGCACACCTTGTCCGCGCGGCGCAAAACCACAGGCTTCCAGTGACAGTGCCGCCATGATACTGAAGGCATCGTGTAACTCGAAGAAATCGATATCTTCTGGACCGACTCCCGCTTGCCGGTAAGCCCGTTCGGCCGAGAGGGCGGCCGCCTTCAGCCAGAGTATATCCTCACGATCATGGACAGCGAGCGTATCGGTCGCCGCCGCCGAACCGATCACCCGGACCGCGCCTGAAGCATGTTCGGCGGGAACCAGGAGTAGCGCCGCCGCGCCGTCGCCGATGGGCGAAGCATCGTAGAGCCGGATCGGGTCGGCTACTTCCCGGCCACGCTCGTATTCGCGTTCGTCAATCGCATAGCGGTAGAGGGCATTGGGGTTCTTGGCCGCGTTGGCGTGGGCTGTCAGGGCGAAGGGGGCGAAGTCCTGGTGCTGGTAGCCGTACTCGTGCATGTAGCGACGCATGATCAGGGCGTTCAGCCCCACAAAGGTGATGCCGTGCTCGACTTCGTAGTCGGCGTCGGCGGCAGTCGCCAAGGCGGCCGTCGTTTCCCGGCCCAAGGATTCGGTCAATTTTTCAGCCCCGATGACCAGCACTCTATCCAATTCTCCGCTGGCCACGGCCAGCAAGCCCTGACGCATGGCCGACCCGGCCGAGCCGCAGGCGGCTTCGAGCTTGACGGCCTCAATGCCGCGCAAGCCAAGGTAATCGGCCACCAACGCGCCAAGATGGCGCTGGCCACCCAGCCGGTCGCTGTTCATATTGCTGACATAAACGGCGTCGGGGCGGTCGACCCCGGCATCGGCCAGGGCTGCCCGGCCGGCTTCGACGGCCAACGCCCGCAGAGAAATATCCCAATGTTCGCGCACGGGCGTCTGCCCGACACCCAGAATGGCTACTTCACGCATACATACCGTTCCTTAAGCGCTGATTCGTGCGGGATCACGATCGCTGCTCCGCAGGGTCGTGTGACCCACACATGCATCACGCCTGTCTGAATCGCATTATCTATAAGCTTAGCGAGCCGAGCTATCAGAAACTACCAAGTTACCGGCCTGGAAGACTTTGGGACTTTAACGGCTATCAGCGGCGATAGTATACGTCCAGCCGAACGGATCGGGCGCGCGGCCGAACTGGATGTCGGTCAGTTGCTGGTAGAGATGCTTCGCCACTGGTCCAGGCTGGTTATCGTTAATGATGATCTCCTCGTCATGGAACCCGAATTTACCGACCGGAGCGATGACCGCCGCCGTGCCACAGCCGAAGACCTCGGTGATGCGACCACTCTTCACATCGACTACCATCTGGTTGACATCGATCATCTCCTCCACGACCTCGTAACCCAGATGGCGGCCGAGTTCGATCACCGACTTGCGGGTAACACCGGGCAGGATGCTGCCGGTCAAGGGCGGTGTGGCGATACGCCGGCCTTCGTACACGAAGCAGATGTTCATCGCTCCGACTTCCTCGACCCAGCGCCTCTCGATTGCATCCAGCCACAGAACCTGCGAATAGCCTTTTCGCTGAGCGTCTTCACCGGCGTAGAGGCTAGCGGCATAGTTGCCGCCGGTCTTGGCCTCGCCGACGCCGCCGCGGACGGCGCGCACGTATTCATCGGTGATATAGACCGGTACGGGGTTGAAACCTTCCTTAAAGTAGGGACCGACCGGGCCAATAATGACGAAGTGCAGATAGGTATTGCTGGCCTTGACGCCCAGGGCCGGATCGGTGGCGATCATCGTCGGCCGGATGTAAAGAGTAGCATCGGGTTGGCTGGGCACCCACTCGTGCTCTATTTCGATCAGGCGGGCAATGGCCGCCAGATGCTCCTCTTCGTCGACGGTGGCCATGGCCATGCGCCGGGCTGAGTTGTTGAAACGACGCATGTTCTCCCAGGGGCGGAAGAGATTGATATGGCCGTCCGGCCGTCGATAGGCCTTAAGCCCCTCGAAGATGAGTTGGGCATAATGGAGAACGGAAGTAGCGGGGTCGAGCGAAAAAGGCGCGTACGGCTCGATCCTGGCGTCGTGCCAACCTCGATCACGACTATAGCGTTGGGTGAACATTCGATTGGTGAACGTCGAGCCAAAGCCAAAGTTGTCCTGAGGTGGCCGGCGCAGATGATCTTCACGAATGGGAATGACTTGGATATCCATGGTTCAACTCCTTGGGAAATATTGGCTTGCGTTATACTTTCGGCTCCAGACGAGTGCGGTAATCGTAATACTCGGTCAGCAGGCGTTCATAGTTGCCGCTCATCAACGGCGAACTAATGAGAAAATCGGCCGTCGCCCGATTGGTAGCGACGGGAATGTTCCAGACAGCGGCGATCCGCAACAAAGCGCGCACGTCGGGATCGTGGGGTTGAGCCTCGAGCGGGTCCCAAAAAAAGACGAGGACGTCGATCTCACCATCAACGATTCGCGCCCCAAGCTGTTGGTCGCCGCCTAACGGACCGCTCTGCATCCGGGTTATCGCCAGGTTCAGCTTGGTGGATAGGACTTTACCCGTCGTGCCAGTCGCGTATAAGGAATGGTGTTTGAGAATTTCAAGATTGTGCGTCGCCCATTCCAGCAAGTCATCCTTCTTGCTATCATGGGCGACCAGAGCGATGTGCTTGTGGGGTGACATCATGACGCGCGGCCGCTCGGTCGGTTTCTCCATGAGGCTCTCCTGTTAATCGCGCATTCAGGTTAAGGGGGCGGCGAGATATTGTCGCCTATCCGTATTGTACGCCGAAGTGACCGAACCGCAACCTCTATGAATTGATGAATTGATGTCCGATTGTCGTCCCGAGCGGAGCGCGGGATCTGGTTTCTCCCTGCGGCCAGATGCTTCACTTCGTTCAGCATGACAAGCTCAGATAATTCATTTCGTTCAGCATGACAGAGAATACGAAATTCTTCCGAGAAAGCCCGTTTTCTGGTAGAGTGTGGCCATGGCGACTATTCGCGCCTTTATCGCCCTCGACCTGCCTGAAACCGCCAAGGCCGAACTGGACCGGGTTAGTCGGGAATTGGCCGGGGATTTGCCGCGTGGTGCGGTCCGCTGGGTCCGGCCGGAACAAATGCACCTGACGCTCCATTTTTTAGGGGACGCGCCGGTCGATCGCCTGCCGGCTATTCAAACAGCGATGGACCAGGCAGCCAGCAGGCAGGAAGCATTCGACTTGATCCTAGGCCGTCTTGGATGTTTTCCAAATCCGAAGCGGCCGCGCGTCATCTGGGTAGGCCTGGTTACTAAAGAAGGCTCGGACAGCCGCGACCTACTCGCCCTGAAGGCGGCGCTGGATGCCGGGTTGGCGCCACTGGGCTGGCTGCCTGAGGACAAGCCCTTCCGCGCCCACCTCACCCTGGGTCGTGTGAAGGACGAGAGCGCCGCTCGCGGCCTTGACTGGTCAACAGCCGTGACGCCCTTGAGCGTGCCCGTTGCAGCCCTAAACCTGATCGAGAGCGATCTGCGCCCGACCGGACCAATCTATACCAGGCGTTATCGCAGCGCGCTTGTCGGGGAAGGATTCGGTCGCGAGTAAGCAGTGTTCATCAGTTCTCTGACCACTGATTAAAGACCACCGACCACTTACGCCTGAGCACGAACCTACTGAACCCGCACCAGGTGATACTGCCGTCGACCCTTACGCAGGACCAGGAAGCAGCCATCGATGGCCATTTCGTGGGTCACCGTCCCGGCCGGATCCGTCACCCGTTGGTTGTTGAGATAAATCCCACCCCCCTGGATCGCCCGGCGGGCCTCGGCCTTGGAACTGGCCAGACCGCTGGCGACCAATAGATCGACGATCGGCGCGCCTTGACCGCTAAGCGACTCGCTACCAACAGTGTTGGACGGTACCTCGGCGAATATATCCTCGATCTCGGCCGCGCTCAGTCCGCTGATGTCACCACCGAAGAGTGCTTGCGACGCTCGCTCGGCCGCGACCAGGGCCGATTCTCCATGGACCATACGGGTCACCTCGCGCGCCAGCCGCCGTTGGGCTTCGCGCCGCTCCGGATGCTCATCTACCATCGCTTGCATCTCATTGATCTCTGCCTGTGTTAGCCATGTGAAATACTTCAGGTAGGTGACCACGTCGGCATCATCAGTATTGAACCAGTATTGATAAAACCGGTAAGGCGATGTCCGTACCGGGCTGAGCCAGACGGAGGTGCCTTCGGCCGTCTTGCCGAATTTAGAGCCGTCGGCGCGGGTTAAAAGCGGATAAACGACCGCGTGGGCTTTCTGACCACGTACTCGCCGGATGAGTTCTACTCCGGCTACGATGTTGCCCCACTGGTCGCTACCACCGGCTTGCACTTCACACTTCTCAGTCTCCAAGAGATACAGAAAGTCGTAAGATTGCAGCAACATATAGCTGAACTCGGTATAGGAGATGCCGTCCTCGCGCTCCAGTCGGGACTTAACCGAGTCTTTGGCCATCATGTAATTAACGGTGAAATGTTTGCCGGTATCGCGCAAAAATTCGACAAGCGAGAGCTTTCGCAACCAATCAGCATTGTTGACGACCTTGGCCGGGTTGCTCTTGACATCGAAATCCAGAATGCTTGCCAGCTGGCGCTTGATATGCTCAACGTTCTCGTCAATGATGTCCAGCGACATCAGGTTGCGCTCGGTGCTGCGGCCGCTGGGGTCGCCGATCATGCCCGTACCGCCGCCGGCCAAGGCGATGGGCGTATGACCGAAGCGCTGCCATCGGGCTAACTGCATCATCGGCACGAGATTTCCGATGTGGAGCGAATTCGCGGTCGGGTCAAAGCCATTGTAGAGAACGATTTTCTCCCGGCTCACCAACTCTTGGACACCGTCGGTGTGATCATAGACCAACCCCCGCCAGCCCAGTTCATCGATTATCGTCGCCGCCATACAATTTCTCCTAAAGGCGCGTCAAGTGCTACCCTTCATATGGTATACAAACTCGGCCCGGCAACAAAAAAGACGCGGTCGCGCCGCGTCTTTCTGCTTTCGGGACTTGCTGCCCTGTCGCAGCCAAGCACCCTAAGCGCGCCGGCGGCGCGGCCTGGAAGATGACCCGACATAGAGATAAAGGGCAGTCGTCGATTTCATAATGAGATCATCATAACATGGGCGGCATAACCCGTCAAGCGCTCATCAACCGGTCGATCGCCGTCGAGAGTTGGGCCAAGTTGCGCACCATGAAGACCTGATCACAGATTGGAGCGTATTCCAGCATGTCGCTGTCGCCGCTGCCCCATTGCCGTGGATGTTCCGGGTTTAGCCATACCAGCCGGCGGGAACGGCGTTGCAAGTCTTTAACCAGATCGAGCCGCGGCGAGTTGAAATTATTACGGCCATCGCCCAGGATGACAACGGTCGTGCGATTATTGACACTGTCCAACCAATTTCCGTAGAAAGTCTCCAGGCTGTGCCCAAGATCGGTGGCATAGTGCTGCGGCGCTCGCCGATAAAAAGTATCCATCACGCCGTCGACGGCGTCAGCAGCCCGGCTGCCGGTGATGACCAGACTGATCTCTTCCATATCGCTATAAAAACCGAAGCTACGCGTCTTGGCGACCTGATCCTGAAGCTCGTAGGTTAACCGCAACATAAACTCGGCCACCGAGAGCATCGATCGAGAGACGTCACAAATGAGTACCAGACTTGGCTTGAGTTTTTTTTTCTTGAACTTGATCTCCACCGGCACGCCGCCATACCGCTGGTTGGCTCGAATCGTACCCTTGGAATCAAATTTACCGGCTTTGCCGCGCTTGCGCCGTAGCGCGGCCCGGCTGCGCAATTGCGTCACCAGTCGCGCCACTTCCTTGCGGAGCATATTAGCCTCTTCGTCGGTCAACGCGTCAAAAGGTTTGTACATTAGGTCGGACCCATGAAGTTCGTCCGGCCGGTTGGCGCGTTGTTCGGCGATCTGGCGGCCGACCTGCTGGGCGACCTGTTCGGTCAACGCCTCACGGTTGGCCTCGACCACCCCCATCAACTTCTCGATCGCCTCCCGGCTCATCCCCATTTCGGCCAGCTTGTCCATCAAATCGCGCACCTGGTCTTCAAGCTGGGTCATCCCCATTTGCTGTAACATGCGCCGGGTAATCCAGCGCCCTTCCTGTGGGTTGTTGGCCCACTGGATGCCGGCACGCTCGGCCAGGGCTTCCAGTTCCTCCTTGGTCGGTCCCTCACCACTCGTTAGCCAGTCCAGCAACGCCTGCATACGTCCGCTGAGCGCCTGGAGCGCGGCCTTGAGCATTTCCTGCTCATCTTCGGACATATCTTCCAGGGCATTTTGCATAACCGGTCCGCCACTGCCGAAATAGAGCGGGAACAGTTCCTCAAAGGCGGCGAAATCGTCCGATTCCTTTACCAAAGTAGCGCGCAGTGACTGGCGGAACAATTCCTTGTCCTTCACGCCCAGAACCTCGATGGCGCGCATCGCGTCAGCCGATTCGGCGATAGACACGCGCACACCAGCTGCCCGCAACCCGCGAACAAAATCGATGATCCGATCGTCCATTACGGCCGGCCCCCCGATCGGCCGCGGCCGCCGTTGCCCATCATGCGCTTGGCTTTTTGTACATCGGCCTCATATTTAAGCAGAACTGTTAGGGTATTGTTCATGGTTGGCTCGTCAATGGTTTTGGCGTTGAGCGCCACCAAGGCCCGCGCCCAGTCGAGGGTTTCACTGATGCTGGGAACTTTGCGCAGGTCCATGTTGCGCAACTGCTGGACCACGGCCACCGTCTGGCGGGCGAGTTCCGGCCGCAAGTCGGGTACTTTTAGGCGGACAATATCGAGTTCGGCCTCAAGAGAGGGGTAACCGACATAAAGATAGAGACAGCGCCGTTTGAGCGCTTCGCTAAGTTCGCGGGTATTGTTGCTGGTCAGGAGAACCATTGGCTGGTGTTTGGCCTTGATCGTTCCCAATTCAGGCACACTCACCTGGAAGTCGCTCAGGACTTCCAACAGAAAGGCTTCAAATTCCACGTCGGCCCGGTCAATCTCGTCAATGAGCAAGACGACCGGCTCGTCTGAAGTCAGAGCCTTTAGAAGGGGCCTTGGCAGCAGGAAGTTCTCCGAGAAGAAGACGTCTTCCTCCTGAGCCAACCGGCTGGCGGCTTCGGCCAGGCTATTGACATCCCCCAGCACGTTACGCAGGGTATCACGCAACAACTGGGTGTAAAGCATTTGCTTGGCGTATTCCCACTCATAGAGCGCCTTGCTCTCATCCAGGCCCTCATAACACTGGAGACGCACCAGAGGCGCGCCCAAAGCCGCCGCCCAGCCTTTGGCCAGTTCTGTCTTCCCGACCCCGGCCGGACCCTCGGCCAGGACCGGCTTGCAGAGCGACTGGGCCAGGAATACGACCGTCGCGATCTCGTCCGAAGCGATGTACTGCTGCTTTCCTAACCGCTGGCCCACATCGGCCGTATCTTTGAACATCATGCGAATGGTCTCCGTTATTAATTTACAGCCGGCTGTAGCCGGGCCAAATGTTGTGCTCGCCCATGATTTTAGGAATTATCGCCCGAAGCGCAATGGGCAATTCGCACCTCTTACTCATTGTTCAGGCCTGGGCGCAAGACCGTAGGCCAAATAATACCAATTCGCAACCTCGGCGAAACCTAGACTTTGGTATAGATGCATGGCGATAATGTTGTTGCGCCAGAGGCCGATTTCGACCAGGTTCGCTCCCCGGCGGCGAAATTCGTGCAACGCCGCCAGCAACAGTCGGTGGCCGAAACCCTGACCTTGGTAATCGCGATCAATGCCGATCGGCTCGATGCGCGCCCGGCCACCTTCCGCGACTTCCAACCAGGCAACCCCGACAGGCGCACCATCGCGTTCCCAGAACAGTAAATCTTCGGCCTCGACCAGCGTTTCCTCCACCTCATCCGGCGAGTAGGGTTGCGACCAAGGCGCATCGGAAAAGCTTTGCAAGTATAACCGGCAAAATTCGGTTACCGCCCGCTCCCGCGCATAAGATATGAAACGATCGCCAGGCCTGGTGGGGATGGCCGGCAGATCATCCAGCCCGCGCCGTTCGAGCAAGCACTCTTCATGCTCGATGAAGAAACCACGTCGTAGCAGAAATCCGGCTGTTGCCCCGGCCAGACTGTCTACCCGGCAAGACAGTTGGTTGCCACCCCAAGCGCCGGCGTCGGCGACGACGCGCGCCAGCAGGCGCGTCCCCGCGCCCTGTCGTTGTCGCGCTGGGATGATGCCGCCATTCAACTCAAAGACACCGGGTAGGCCAGGTAGGGGATCGATCAATGCCATACCGACCGGTCGGCGACCGGCAGTCGCTATCCAGGCCAGGCTACCGGTTTCCAACCGTTCCTCGAGTTGTTGAGTCCACGCCAGGAACTCTCCGGCGCCGGTGGAAGCGATCGCCGCCTGGAGGATAAAAAGGTCGGCGGCATCGCCCGGCCCTGCCTCGCGTATTTGATAACCGGCCAGAGGGTTCAAAGCGGCTAACGCAGCGTTAAGTGACATCAGACTGCCAATTTTAGCGTATCGGTTGACCGCCCGCCTTAGCAATGTTAGAATTCGAAGCGTTCGCCCTCATCGTCTAGGGGACCAGGACGTAGCCCTTTCAAGGCTAAGACCGGAGTTCGAATCTCCGTGAGGGCATTCTTCTTAAGTAGACCGCCTGACCTCGTTGTCAGGCGGTTTTTTGTTTCTACCAGCGAGAAATTTTGGGTAAATAGCGTAATAGTTACCGAATCCAATACGTTTATTCGGCTGATGAAAATCACATCTTCCTAGGTAGAAAAGGCCAGAGGTAGGTGATGATCAACCTTGTCAAACTCGGTTTTATGGAAAGAATTAGTCGAGTCGAGGCAACTTGCAAACCAGACCAGACCAGGTCATAATCCATATCGTTGCATGACATACCGAATAACGAAGTACGACGTACGAGTTATTGAAACGTAGCGGATTTCTGTCGCATTCATCCTTAAGTATTTGATGTCAGTCAAGCCCGAGAGCCTGACTCTGACCGGCAACCGCGCCGGCATAGGCCAAAGCGGACGGTGTGCGGCAACCGACGATCGCCGGGGTTTCGTGGATCAGCGCGTCATTCTCAAGCGCTTCAACCATGAACAGGGCGAAGTCCACCCGGCGCGTCAGATTGCTCGCCAGGATCGGATCGCCGACGTGCCTGCTCCACACCGGCAATCCCTGGCTCTCACCCTCTTTTAGATCGCTCCCCCTTACCACGGTCCACAGAGAGTCGCTGGCGAATATCCTCCGGCATGCCTCCACTTGATCCTCGATATCGAAGATGCGCACCAACCGTCCCAATCTGGCAACTTTTTCCTGCATCTTAAGGGTTCGCGAATACACGTCCTTGCCGTCTCGCGTAATGTGCCAGCCGCAGGAAAAGACGAGGCGCGCATCTGCCCGGGAGAAATCCATGACCGCCTGGGCTGTTCCTGTCGCGTAATGATCGACTCCCCAGGGTACCAGTACGGTAAGAACACCATCGCATTCTTTGACCGCGGTCTGGATAATCCGGCGATCATTCGTCGGCCCGGGAACAATGGTGATACGATTCTTAAAATCCTCGAGTTTGTCTACGCTCCCTTCCCGGCAAACGCCAACTACCTCGTAGCCCCGGTCAAGCGCGTGTTGTACCATGTACCGACCCAGCTTCCCGGAAGCCCCCACAATACAAACTTTCTTCAACTTCATCTCTTTATCTCCCAATTTCCGATTGAAAAGCGCCGTGATCTATGGCGATGGACCGCCCTCGGCGACGGCCCAACGCCACGATTGACTCGTTAACCGATCACAATGGCCACGTTGCCCCGCTTGTGTCCCTGGTCGACATACCGGTGCGCGGCAACGATATCTTCCAGCGGGTAGCACCGGTCGATGATCGGCCGTAGCTTTCCCGCCTCCAATAACGTTTTGAGTTCGAGTAACACCTCGGACTTCTCCCTGCTTCCCGAATTCGCGTCTGAATCTTTATGGACGTTCAGGTAAATTCCCGCGAGCTCCAAGGCCTGCTTGGCCCGGCGGGGAGGATACTTGGCAACCGCGTCGAAGATTAGATCGTAGCGCTCGCCATTTTGGGTGAAATCCTCGCGGGTGTAATCGAGAACCCGATCCGCGCCAAGCGATTTCACCAATTCCAGATTGGCGGTGCTGCAAACGCCGGTGACTTCCGCTCCATAGTGGTGCTTGGCCAATTGCACGGCGTTGGTGCCGACCGCCCCCGAAGCGCCGTAGATCAGCACTTTCTGGCCAGGCTGGATACGGCCGCGCTCAAGGCAACGGATGGCCGTTATCCCCCCGCCCACGGCT
>Ga0114939_10002389_pt1 | contig 13933 bp, 12 predicted proteins | sample AshMeaCrysSpring_FD_87196 | JGI IMG/M metagenome (GOLD analysis project Ga0114939, IMG submission 87196) | Groundwater microbial communities from Big Spring, Nevada to study Microbial Dark Matter (Phase II) - Ash Meadows Crystal Spring | ecosystem: Environmental > Aquatic > Deep subsurface >... | reverse complement strand
TAAGGCCTGGGATTATGCAGGTTTGTGCGAGGTGTTTGAACGGGGTATTGAGCGCATCAGGCAAACACATATTCCTGCCTTGTTTCATGTAGAAGAGGTGACACAACCCCAAGGCCACAGTACCAGCGGCAGCCACGAGCGGTACAAAAGCCCCGAAAGGCTGGCCTGGGAACGTGAATGGGACTGCAACAAGAAATTTAAGGAATGGATACTTGCCAATGACCTGGCTACGGAAGAGGAGTTGGAAGACCTGGAGGCAAAAGCAAAGCATGAAGTGCGCGAAGGCAGACAGCAAGCATGGGATACCTACGAAGCACCTATGAAGAAGTTGAGTGTAAGTGTAGGCGGTGCAATTGAAGTAGCTGTAGCTAGCGGTGCAGATGCTGAAGGCCGTATTGCGGGAGTTCTAACTGCATTGCAGGGCAAACGAGAACCTATGCGCCGCGACTTGATGCACGCCTTGGGTGCAGCAATAGACTATGCGGGTGGGCATGCGGCTGCTGGTGAACTCGAACGCCTTTACCTGAAACTTAAAGAAGAAAACAGTGAACTTTACAATTCGCACCTGTATTACCAGGGTCCTAAAAGTGCATTGCAGGTGCCCGAAGTAAAAGCCGAGATTGATGATCATAGTCCTTTGATAAACGGCTATGAAGTACTCAACAACTATTTTGATACGCTGTTTGCCCACAACCCAAGGGTGGTGGCCTTTGGCGAAGACCTGGGTAAAATAGGCGATGTAAATCAGGGGTTTGCCGGGCTGCAGGCAAAATTTGGCGATAAACGCATTTTTGATACAGGTATACGAGAGGCCTCTATTATGGGCCAGGGTATAGGGTTGGCATTGCGAGGGTTAAGGCCCATTGCCGAAATACAATACCTTGACTATTTGGTATATGGCTTGCAACCCCTTACCGACGATGTGGCTTCGCTGCAGTACCGCACGGTAGGGCAGCAGGTTTGCCCCATAGTGGTACGTACACGCGGCCACCGGCTGGAGGGTATATGGCATAGCGGAAGCCCCATGGGGCTAATCCTGAGTTCGCTGAGAGGAATGTATGTGTGTGTGCCACGCAATATGGTGCAGGCAGCCGGTATGTACAATACGCTGATGCGTAGCAACGATCCTGCCATTGTAATTGAATGCCTGAATGGCTACCGCCTCAAAGAGCGCAAGCCTGCCAATTTGCTCGATTTTACAGTTCCGTTGGGCGTGCCCGAAATATTGCGCGAAGGCACAGACATCACTATTGTGTCTTATGGTTCTACGCTGCGCGTTGTGCAGGAGGCATGCCTGCGCCTGGAAGAGATAGGCATTTCGGCTGAAGTGGTTGATGTGCAAACATTACTCCCTTTCGACAGGCCGCAGGTGATTTTGGAGTCGCTCAAAAAGACTAACCGCATCTTGTTTGTAGATGAAGATGTGCCTGGTGGGGCAGCCGCATATATGTACAACATGGTGTTGGAGCAGCAGGGCGGCTACCGCTGGCTCGATTCAGCGCCGCGTACCCTTACCGCCCATGCTCACAGGCCGGCCTACGGTAGCGATGGTGATTACTTTAGCAAGCCCAATACAGAAGATGTAGTGCGCATGGTAAAGAGCATTATGGCCGAATAAAGGGGTGCTCATACCAAGGTCAAAACATTGGGATACGTACTAATGCCTGTAAATTTTTCCGAAATCATTGATGTATTAGGTACACTGGCCTTTGCTATCAGTGGTGCAGCTATGGCTGTGCAAAAGAAACTTGATATTTTAGGTGTGCTGGTATTGGCATTTGTAACGGCTATAGGTGGCGGCACCCTGCGCGATGTGCTTATAGGCGACTTGCCTGTGGCCTGGATGCGTAATGAAACTGCTATTGTTGTAATTATTGCAGGTGCATTGGCCACTTTCTTTTTCGACAGGCTCCCAAGACATTTGTCAAAACCTTTATTTTTATTTGATTCGTTGGGGTTAGGCTTGTTTACCGTGGTTGGTATTGAAAAAGCCCTGGTGCATGATTTTAGTGCCGGTATAGCTGTAACGCTGGGAACGATTACGGCTTGTTTTGGCGGCGTTATCCGCGATGTGCTCCTTAACCAGGTGCCGCTTATTTTTAGAAAGGAAATTTATGCTACCGCCTGTATTGCAGGCGGGTTGGTATATACAATGCTTACGGCACTAAGCCTGCCTCAAAAAACAGTGCAGCTTGGCTGCTTGTGCGTAGTAGTTTTGGTACGCATACTTGCGGTACGGTACAATCTTGCTTTGCCTTCATTTTTACGAAAGGACTGAATATGCAATTAACTATTTATCAATTAGATGCTTTTGCTACCGACCTTTTCAAAGGCAACCCGGCTGCTGTAGTGCCTTTGCAACAATGGCTGCCAGATAGCCTGATGCAGTCTATAGCGGCGGAAAACAACCTGAGCGAAACGGCATTTATAGTGCCGCTAGGCACACCAGGCAACTATCACATCAGGTGGTTTACGCCAACGCTCGAAATAGACCTGTGTGGTCATGCCACGCTGGCGGCAGCCTGTGTAATCCATAGGTTTTTAGATAAGGATATCAGGCGTATCACCTTTACTACGCAGGTGGCCGGAACCTTACAGGTGACCTATGATGGCGAGCGATATACCCTCGATTTTCCGGAAAGAATGCCCCAGCCTTGCAATACACCCAATGGTTTGCTAACAGCCCTAGGCGTTACGGAAGTTGACGAGGTAATGAAGTCGCGGGATTATTTTGTGGTGCTGCGTTCGGAAGAGGCGGTTCGTGCCATTGCCCCCGATTTTGCTGCCCTTGCCCAAATGAATGCCACTGGAATCATCGTTTCTGCACCAGGTAAACATGCTGATGCCGTAAGTCGCTGCTTTTACCCGGGCGCCGGGGTAAACGAAGACCCTGTAACTGGCTCGGCTCATTGCAATATTGTGCCTTACTGGGCCCAGAAGTTGGGTAAAACAGAATTGCTATGCGAGCAGGCATCGGCACGCGGCGGTTTGCTTTACTGTACACTCAGTGGAAATCGGGTACTTATGTCAGGGTACGTGGTCCTTTATATGAATGGTATCATTTACCTGCCCTAACCTGAAAACAATAATTGCTTTCGTTCGTAGTATCTTTAATGCGTTGGTTTATGGCATAGAGGTTCTTACAACAATAGGTAAACCAGCACCACTTCAATTAAATACCAGGTAATGGCTTACACCAAAAGCGAACACTACGATAGTAATATTACAGAGGGTCTTATAAAAACCTACAGCGAAACATTGCACCTGCTGGGTGAAGATGTGAGCCGCGAAGGGCTGCAAAAAACGCCAGAGCGGGTGGCGAAGGCTATGCAATACCTTACACAAGGCTACCACCAGGACGCGGTGCGCATTCTTAATAGCGCCAAGTTTGAAGAGCAGGTTAGTGAGATGGTGATTGTGAAGGATATTGAACTATACAGTCTTTGCGAGCATCATATGTTGCCTTTTGTTGGCAAAGCCCATGTGGCTTATATACCCAATGGCTACATTACCGGCCTCAGCAAAATAGCCCGCGTGGTAGATGTGTTTGCCCGCAGGCTGCAGGTTCAGGAAAGGCTTACCACGCAAATTCTGGATGCAATAAATACTGCTCTTAATCCGATGGGAGTAGCGGTGGTAATAGAAGCAAAGCATTTTTGTATGATGATGCGCGGGGTAAGCAAACAGAATAGTGTGACCACTACTTCTGCCTTCAGCGGCGAGTTTCGGAATGAAACCACCCGTGGCGAATTTTTGAGGCTGATAGCAAGCGACCTTGCCTGATTGCTTGAAATACGTTGCTTGCTTACATTTATCGCCATTAATTTTTACAGTTATGGGTAAACATGCTTTTATTTTCCCTGGCCAGGGTGCACAGTTTAGCAGCATGGGAAAAAACTTGTATGAGACTTCTTCTCAGGCCCAGGAAATGTACGAACAGGCTAACGAAATATTGGGTTTTCGCATTAGCGATATTATGTTTTCTGGCACGGATGAAGATCTGAAGCAGACTAAGGTGACGCAGCCTGCCGTGTTTTTGCATTCGGTAATTGCATTTAAGGTCATGGGCGAGTTTAGTCCTGGCATGGTAGCAGGTCATTCGCTGGGCGAGTTTAGTGCCTTGGTGGCTAATGAATGCCTTAGTTTTGAAGACGGCCTGAGGTTGGTGAAGGCCCGCGCCTTTGCTATGCAGCACGCCTGCGATACCGATCCCGGAACTATGGCAGCAATTTTGGGGCTTGATGATAGCAAAGTAGAAGAGATTTGCGACAGCATAGAAGAGGAAGAAGTGGTAGCCGCCAATTATAACTGTCCGGGTCAGTTGGTAATTAGCGGCTCACTTAAGGGTGTTGAAATAGCCTGCGAAAGGCTGAAGGCTGCAGGTGCCAAACGTGCGTTGCCGCTACCGGTAGGTGGCGCTTTTCACAGCCCGCTGATGGTACATGCCGAAGAAGAGCTGATTGCAGCAATAGAGTCAGCCGCATTTCGTCATCCGCGGTGCCCCGTGTATCAAAATGTGGTGGCCCATGCGGTAAACCGCCCTGCCGAAATAAAAGTGAACCTCATTCACCAACTTACTGGCCCTGTGCGCTGGACACAATGCGTGCAGGCCATGATTGCCGATGGCGCCGACCGCTTCACTGAGTGCGGCCCGGGCAAAGTGCTGCAGGGGCTTGTGCAAAAGATAAACAAAGAAGTTGCCGTGGATGGAATTAGCTAAGCGGGCTAAATTGACTGGATTCTCTTTTGCTTGAAGTCTGGTTCTCAAACACCCTTTGGCACAATCAGGCGCATCAATTGATTCGGCCCTCAAATCGCAAATGCACAAAACCATCTACTGACTATAGAGTTGCAGCACCACCTGGTAGATAACGTGCGGCTTAGTATTCAGTAAGCCCGAAGCAAGGTTTATCGCCAAACAAATACCATCCTGCTCAGCATGTATTGGGATATAGGCAGGCTGATTGTAGAAGACGAGCAAAAGGGAGAGAAAAGGGCGGGTATGGCAAGGCCGTGCTTAAAAACCTGGCTCGCCAACTGACATTGGAATTTGGAAAGGGGTTTGATGAACGCAACCTAAACAATATTCGGGCCTTCTACCTGGCTTCTCCAATTTGGAACGCACTGCGTACTGAATTGAGTTGGACACACTACCGAATCATTTCGCGTATTGAAAATGAACAACTTAGGCATGCTTATGTACAGGAGTGCGCGCAAAATGGTAGGAATACCCGTACGCCGCAGCGCAATATTGACAGCAATTACCTCGCAAGGTTGCTAAAGGTGCCAGATGGTGCTTCTGCCACTTCCGATATTAAAGAGTTCATCAAAGACCCATATATATTCGAGTTTTTGGGATTGCCAATGGAAGGGCTTGCAGAAAATGATCTGGAAACTGCGCTCATCAGTCATCTCCAAAAATTTTTGATGGAACTGGGCAAGGGTTTTGCTTTTGTGGCTCGTCAGCAACATCTTGCTACCGAAACATCCGACTATTTCCTTGACCTTGTATTTTACAATTACATCCTGAAATGTTTTGTGCTTATTGACCTTAAAGCAGGCAAGCTGACTCATCAGGATGTTGGTCAAATGGATATGTATGTGCGCATGTACAACGACCTTAGAATGGCAGAAGACGATAATCCCACCATTGGAATCATTTTGTGTAGCGATAGGGATGAAACAATTGTGAAGTACTCCGTGCTGGCAGAAAATGAAAGGTTATTTGCCAGCAAATACCGCTTATATCTGCCCACAGAGGCAGAATTAAAAGCGTTGCTTGAGCACGACAGAACAGTTTTTGAACTGAGTCAGAATGAATTGCAGATTCTTTACGAATTCGAAAGTTTTTTTGAAGTACAACTCAGTTAAATCCTTGTAATCGCCTTTTTGCATTATGCTTGCTTCAAAGTGGGCATTTGGGTTAAAAGGATTTTTGGTGCCACATGAGCTGGTTCTCAGGTAGTGATATCAAGGCTTGCGTTCACCCATTCCGGATCGAATGCTGCATTGTATTTTCGGTAAAAGTTTATGGCGTGTTCATTCCACTCCAGCACCTGTCATACCATGCGTTTAAAGCTCTTTTCTTGTGCTTCTATTATCAAGCGGTCGAAGAGTAGTTTGCCAATGCCCTTACCACGCATACTTTCTGTTACCAATATGTCTTCCAGGTACATAGCCTGCCCCTTCCAGGTGCTATAGCGGATGTAATACAATGCAAAGCCTACAATAAACCCATCGGTTTCGGCCACAAAGGCCCACCATACCGGGTTGGGGCCAAATCCGCTTTCGGCAAAATGTTCCAGCGAAACGGTAACCTCATTGGGCGCTTTTTCGTACAAGGCCAGTTCTTTTACCAGTTCCAGCAGGCGCCCGCAGTCGGGGCGTTCAGCTCGTCGTATGGTCACCTCCATAGCGCTGTTTATTGTGTATCATTTTTATATCCCGGACCTTTCAAAAACCTGCCGGGAGTAGCATTGGTATGTTCCCCGTTGTTCAGCACCTGCTTGCCATTTACCCATACATGTAACACACCTGTTGCATACTGATGTGGTTTTTCAAACGTGGCATGATCAGCAATCGTGGCAGGATCAAATACAACGATATCAGCATAGTTGCCCACTTTGATTTCGCCACGCTTCATAAGCTTCAGGTTTTGTGCGGGTAATTTGGAGAGTTTCCTGATAGCTTCCTGCAAGGGAATTATCTTTTCGTCGCGAACATATTTGCCTAACAACTTTGAAAAATTGCCATAAGCCCTTGGGTGTGCATTTGATTTCAGAAAAATACCTTCATTGGTATAAGAACCCTCATCGCTGCCAAAGCTGAGCCATGGCAAGGCAATTTGTTTTTTCACATTCTCCTCGTTCATCAAAAAGTAAATGGCTTCAACCCTTGTACTATCGTGCACAATCAAATCCATAGCAGTTTCTTCAGGCGACTTGCCCAGTGATTTGGCTACCTGCGCTAGCGTTTTACCAATGTACTTCTTCATGCTGTCCTGCGTAAAGCCAACAAGCAGAATATTGTCGGGTGTGCCTACGCCATAATAAAAATTCTCCCACTTATTCGTTTTGGTGTTCATTTCGCGCACAAGCTGCTTGCGTATTGCAGGATCCTGCAGTCGTTCTCTCAATTTTCCAAATCCGCCATCCTGCAGTGTGGGTGGCATGGTGGCAGTAAGGCCGGTGCCACCAGCTATGTAGTTGTACATGTCGGCAGTAATATCCTGTCCTTCTTTTCGGGCACGTTCTATACGCCTGATCACACTGTCCATTTTGGACCAGTTGTCTTTGCCGCCTGCTTTCAGGTGATAAATTTCGGCGTGTATGTTTGCCTCTTTGGCAATGGTGATGAGTTCTTCAATGGCCTCATGCAGTTTATCGCCTTCGCTGCGCATGTGGCTGATATACGAACCGCCGTAGGCGGAAGCCACTTTGCACAATTCAACCAGTTCATTGGTTTTTGCAAAAAATGCAGGGGGGTAAATGAGCGAACTGCCTACGCCCATGGCGCCTTCTTCCATAGCCTGTTTTACCAGCAGTTTCATGCTGTCCAGTTCAGCAGGTGTGGGGTCGCGGTTGTCTTCGCCTATTACATGCATGCGCACGGTGGTGGCGCCTACAAAGGAGGCTACGTTACAGCTTACGCCTTTCTGCTCCAGGTATTTCAGATACTCGCCCAATGTGTTCCATTCAATCTTGTACTTAATGTCGCCCTGCGATTCCCGCTGCTGCTTTTTCATTCGTTCGTTGAGCGGACCCATACTCCATCCTTCGCCAAATACTTCCAGCGTTACACCCTGCCTGATATCGCTCTGACTGCGCCCGTCTTCAATCAGCGGTTCGGTTGCCCAACTCAGCATGTTGATAAAACCGGGTGCAACAGCCATGCCTTTTGCATCAGTTTCTACAGCCGCTTTTGCATTGGCCAGGTCGCCTACATATGCAATGGTATCGGCTGCAATACCTATGTCTCCCGTGAAAGGATTGCCACCATTTCCATCGTAAATGGTAGCGTTGCGAATAATGGTGTCGTATTGAGGTGTGCCTGTGCATCCAACCAGGAATACACAAAGCGCTGCAACACAAATTTTATACATGCGTAATGTGATTAGTGGGGCTAAAAATACGGTTACCTTTCCGTTATGAAACAACTTCGCTTTTCCGCCATCATGCTTGTGTTTGTTACATGTTCATTAGCCAATGTTTTTGCCAAAGGCAACCAGCGTGAATACTACCTGTTGAAAACCTATTTGTGCAATAATGCCTCGCAGATTGCAATGGTTGACGATTACTTATCCAATCTGTATTTACCCGCGCTGCGCAAACAGGGTATAGATAAAGTGGGCGTGTTCAAGCCACTTGGCCAGGATACATCAGCCGTTCAACGTGTTTTCATATTTATTCCTGTAAAAACGTTGAAAATGGTTGATAAACTGGAGCAAGCCATGGAACAACCCGACCCATTTGCACCTAAGGGCAACGCACTGGAAGACGCCCCTGCCGACAAGCCCGCATTTGCCCGGGTGGAAACTATTTTGCTGAAAGCCTTTGCCGGTATGCCGCATTGGCGGGCGCCAGTGCTCAGTGGTAGTGCTGCCGAAAAGGTATACGAGCTGCGCAGCTACGAAGGCGCCACCGAGCAACTTTACCGCCGCAAGGTGCACATGTTTGACAAGGGAGGCGAAATAGAACTGTTTGATAAGTTAGGTTTCAACGCCGTGTTTTATGCACAGGTGCTTGCCGGGGCACGCATGCCCAACCTCATGTACATGACAAGCTTTAACAACATGAACGATCGCAACGCCCACTGGGATGTGTTTCGCAACCATCCCGAATGGAAAGCAATGTCGTCGTTGCCTCAATACAAAAACACGGTATCGAAGTCGGAGGTTATTTTGATGAAGGCAACCAGTTATTCGGAATTTTAAGTTTGTAAGACCTCATTTCAGCGCTTGATCCAGGTCGTTCAATATATCTTCAATATTTTCAATGCCAACGCTCATGCGGATGAGGCCGTCTGTAATGCCATAGGTGAGGCGGTCGTCGCGTTTTACGCTTGCGTGGCTCATGCTGGCCGGGTGGCTCACCAATGTATCTACAGTGCCCAATGAAACTGCCCTGGTGCACATCTGCAGTTTATCAATGAATGTTTTGCCTGCTTCAAGGCCACCTTTTAGTTCAAAGCTCATCATTGGGCCTGGGTGCCGCATTTGTTTAGCAGATACTGCATAATCGGGGTGACTGGTGAGGCCTGTGTAGTTTACTTGTGCAATGGCGGAGTGTGACTGCAAATAGTTTGCAACGGCCATGGCATTGTCGCAATGGCGCTGCATACGCAATTCCAGGGTTTTGATGCCCTGGGTAAGCAGGTATGCGTCAAAGGGGTTGGCGCTGCCACCCAACAGGGCATGCCATTTCCATGCTTTGGTTTTCATGAATTCGATATTGCTTCCGAGCAGCACGCCGCCTATAGCCGTGCCGTGGCCGTTGAGGAATTTGGTGGTGCTGTGAAATACAAAATCCACCCCGTAGCGAAAGGGTTGCTGCAGGAAGGGGGTGGCAAAAGTATTGTCAACGCTTATGAGCCTGCCGTACTTTTTGGCCAGGCCGGCAAGGGCTTCTATATCCACGCATTGAATGGTAGGGTTGGCGGGCGTTTCCAAATGCACAAGCTTGATGGACGCATCGTTTTTCAGCAGTTCTTCGGCACGGTTCAGGTCGTGCAGGTCTGCTATGATGGCTTCAACGCCACAATCGTGCAGCACGCGGGTTAGCATTTCGTGGGTGCCACCGTACAAGCTGTGATGGCTTAATACCTTGTCTCCTGCCTTGAGCGTGCTGAAAAACAGGGTGCTCATGGCTGCCTGCCCGCTGGCGTGCAGTAAAGCTTTCACCTGAATGGAACTGCCACTGCTATCTGCAAGCCCAAATGCTTCAAGCGCAGCTATTTTCTGTTCGCATGCCTTGTGGGTGGGGTTGCCCCAGCGGCTGTAAATCATTTCTTTGTCCATGCCTGCAAAGCGCTCCATGCCTTGCTCGGCTGTATCAAATACAAATGTGGAAGTAGCATAAATGGGGGTGATATGCGCATAGTTGGGGTCTTGCTCGTGCCCCCCGTGGATGGCGGTACTGCTCCATCCCCTAAAATCCGGTAGTTTTTTGGCCATGGCCCAAAATAAGCAAACAGCTTGTAAATGACTTTATGTGAGTATGTATTACTTTTCCGTTTTGCAGAAATACTACTCATATACATGCCATGAAAGAACTTTTGATGCAATATGCTGCCTACAACGTGTGGGCCAACCACAAAATCATTTTTGCAATAGAGCAGTTGCCCGAAGAGCTTTGGTACAAGCAAACGCCATCAAGCTTTGATACGCTATTCAAAACCGTATTACATATGTGGGATGCCGAAAGCATTTGGTGGCAGCGCATACGCCTGCACGAGCATATTGTTATTCCCTCGCAGCAGTTCGACTCTTCGCTAAAAGATGCCTGCAATGGGCTGTTGCACCAAAGTATGCAGTGGGAAGATTATGTTCGGCAGTTGGATGCACCTGCCTTGAATAGCGACCTGATTTACAAGAACAGCCAGGGTGAACAGTTTTTTCAACCCCTGCCCGAGGTGCTGCATCATGTTTTCAATCACGGCACCTACCATCGCGGGCAGTTGGTTACCATGATGCGCTGCCTGGGTGCGGCTAATGTGCCTGCCACCGATTTTATTCAATATGCCCGCCGAAAAGAAGGCTGACCTAAATCATTCTTCAGCAATTGGTTATGCAGCATTTTTGCAGCCTTAATTGCTTGTCATGTCTACATTTCCTTCCGACCTGGATATTGCCCAATGCGCACCTATCCGCCATATTAAAGAAATAGCCGCCTCCATAGGCATTTCAAACGACGACCTGGAGTATTACGGTAAGTACAAAGCTAAATTGCCTCATAAGCTTATAAATGAGGAATTGGTGCAGCAGCATCACCTGGTGCTGGTTACGGCCATTACACCTACGCCCTATGGCGAAGGAAAGACAACGATGAGCGTTGGCCTTGCCGATGGCTTGAACAAAATTGGCAAACGAGCCATGGCTGTTCTGCGCGAACCCAGTTTGGGTCCTGTGTTTGGCATCAAGGGTGGCGCGGCCGGTGGTGGCTACGCGCAGGTGATACCCATGGAAGATATAAACCTCCATTTTACAGGCGATTTTTCAGCCGTGGAAAAAGCAAACAACTTGCTGGCTGCACTTATTGACAACAACTTGCAAAACAAAAAACACACCCTCAATTTAGACCCACGCACCCTTGTGTGGAAGCGGGTGATGGATATGAACGACCGTGCGCTGCGCCATATTATAATTGGCTTGGGTGGGTCCAACAACGGCATTCCGCGCGAAGATGGATTCAACATTACCCCGGCTTCGGAAATCATGGCCATCCTGTGCATGAGCCGCAGCATAGAAGACTTGAAGGAAAGACTTGGCAATATCTTCATAGGCAAAACTTTTGACGGCAAAGCCATCTTTGCCCGCGATCTGAAAGGGGTGGGGGCCATGGCGGCGTTGCTGAAAGATGCCCTGAAGCCAAATTTAATTCAGACGCTGGAGGGCAACCCGGCCATTATGCATGGTGGCCCCTTTGCCAGTATTGCGCAGGGCACTAATACCATTGTAGCCACCAAAATGGGGCTCACACTGGCCGATTATGTGGTAACGGAGGCAGGCTTTGCTGCCGACCTGGGTGCAGAGAAATTTTTTGATATTAAATGCGTAGCTGCCGGCCTTAAACCCGAAGCCGTAGTACTGGTTACTACCATAAAGGCCCTGCGCCACCATGGCGGGGCAAAAAAGGATAGCCTACAACAACCCAACGAAGAACTGGTTGCCAAAGGCCTGCCCAACATGATGAAGCATATTGAAAACATCAAGAAGTTTGGTATTAAGCCGGTGGTGTGTATCAATGCCTTCCCCACCGATGGCGAAGGAGAGGTGAAACTGGTGCAGGGCTGCGCAGCTTCGCTGGGAACAAAGGCCGTGGTTTGTCGTGCTTTTGCCGAAGGAGGTGCAGGCGCAGCAGAACTGGCTGAGGCCGTAGTAGCATCTGTTGAAAGTGGTCAAAACCAATTCAAACCGCTTTACCATTGGGATCAAACTGTGGAAGAAAAGATTCGCACCATTGCTACCGAAATTTATGGCGCTAACGGCGTGGAATATTCGGTAAAAGCACGGGCCAACCTCAAAACAATTTACGAGCTTGGATTTGACAAAATGCCGGTATGTATGGCCAAAACACCCAAGAGCCTGAGCGACGATGAACGAAAACTGGGAAGGCCTGAAAACTTCATCGTTACCGTTCGCGAATTTGAATTTGCATCGGGTGCTGGATTCATCATACCCATTTTGGGCGAAATGATGCGCATGCCCGGCCTGCCTGCTGAACCGGCTGCCGAACAGATAGATATTACAGCCGAGGGTAAAATTGTAGGCCTGTTTTAAACGAACTTATTTCGAATTCGGTTTGTTTGCAATTCAAAGATTTGTTGTGTAAGATGAAAATGATGGTAATCTTAGCTGGAATATCCCTGTGTGTGGGCATTTTGCAGGCTTGTTCAAACACAAATGCAGAAAGCCGTGGCTACCTGCATAAAGATTTGAGCGAGCAAATGGATGCTCTTGCCGTGTATCAAGATGCCATGGGGGTAGAAATAAAGGCCGGAAGACTGGCCGACGCCGCTTGGTACCTGGAAGGACTCGACAGCGTGTTTAGTGTTATTGGCGAACAAATAAATGAGCACCACAATTTGCAACGGCCGTTCAGCGAACATTACAAGAAAAAGCTGGAAAAGCCCATAGATGGTATTCGCGAGTCTATTGAACAAAACGATACGGCAAAGGCCCACAGCCAATACAAGCTGCTGGTTAACCGCTGCAATAGCTGCCACAAGGAATCGGGCGTGCTGGAAAAAGCACACTACTAATAGAAGGGAAGTAAATTTATTTCGCAAAAACTGCAGTGCCTCATATGCATTCAGAAGCATCTATTGAGTGTAGGCCGTAATCCATTTTTCAGGCTTTGCTGTCGTAAGCCCATTTTACCCAGGTAGCCCCCCAGGTAAAACCACCACCAAAAGCTGCCAAAACGATATTGTCGCCTTTTTTCAGTTGGTTTTCCCATTCCCAAAGGCAAAGGGGGATGGTTGCTGCCGTGGTGTTGCCGTATTTTTCAATATTGATCATGACCTTTTCTTTGGATAGGCCCATGCGATTTGCTGTGGCATCAATAATGCGCAGGTTGGCCTGGTGTGGTACCAGCCAGGCTATATCGTCGGCTGTCAGGTTGTTGCGTTCAATCAGTTCGGCGCTTACATCGGCCATACCTTTTACTGCAAACTTGAACACGCTTTGGCCTTCCTGGTAAATGTAGTGCTGTCTGGCCGTAACCGTTTCTATAGAGGAGGGCTTGAGCGATCCACCTGCCTTCATATGCAGGAACTGGCCGCCGCTGCCATCGCTACGCAAAATGCTGTCGAGTACGCCATGGCCATCGGTAGCGGGCTCCAGCAGCACGGCGGCTCCGCCATCGCCAAATAATACGCAGGTAGTGCGGTCGGTATAATCTATAATGGAGCTCATTTTGTCGGCGCCTACTACCACCACTTTTTTGTATCTACCGCTTTCAATAAAGCTGGCTCCTGTGGTAAGTGCATACAGAAAGCCACTGCAAGCGGCGGACAGGTCGAAGCTGAATGCGTTTTTGGCGCCTACCTTGTCGGCAATCAGGTTGGCTGTAGCCGGAAAAAACATATCGGGGGTAACCGTAGCGCAGATAATGCAGTCTATTTCCAATGGATCGAGGGCGCGTTTGGCCAGCAGGTTCAGCACGGCAGGTGCGCCCAGGTCGCTGGTGCCCTTGCCTTCGCCTTTTAATATGCG
>Ga0114939_10002388_pt1 | contig 13934 bp, 13 predicted proteins | sample AshMeaCrysSpring_FD_87196 | JGI IMG/M metagenome (GOLD analysis project Ga0114939, IMG submission 87196) | Groundwater microbial communities from Big Spring, Nevada to study Microbial Dark Matter (Phase II) - Ash Meadows Crystal Spring | ecosystem: Environmental > Aquatic > Deep subsurface >... | reverse complement strand
TGAGTTGTACGGCGAATGGCTGATGCAGCAAAACAGGACGCAGGAGGCGCTGGAGCAGTTTGAACTTTCGCTGAAAGCAACGCCCGGCAGACTGCTTTCGCTTAAAGGAAAAATGAAGGCCGAAAAGCAATTGAAGGAAAATGCGGTGGCAGTGTTGTGAGGGCGGTGTTTTTCTTCAAATACGAAGAGTTTGAAGCATGAAGAGTTTTTGCCACCAAGCCACGTAGAGGTTGTTTGGAAATATGCGAATCTTAGGCCAATTAACACCTCAACTCTGCGCACTTTGCGTGGTATTTCCTTTGCGGGCTTTGCGTGGAAAAATGAGCATGGATTTCATGCCGCCTTACAGCTTTTTTGAACCACAAAGGGTATTTGCCACAAAGCCACGAAGAAGTCACAATGAAACCATGGAATTTTGATCTGATAAACGCCTTACCTCTGCGGACTTTGCGTGGCATTTCCTTTGAGGGCTTTGCGTGAAAAAACGAGGATGTCTTCCAATCAACGACGCAGGCTTTTTAAACAGCACAAATTCCCAGGGACGCTCCCTCAGTCCGGTTCGAAAGAGCGGGGGTTACAAATATTCTTCCAGCATTTGCGCCCAATAACGGGCTTTGTGTGCTTCGCCTTCCCAAATTTGAAAATTATGAGGTACGCCAATGTGCAGTAATGCAGCATTCAGATGCTGATTGTTGGGTAAAAAAGCATCCTCGCGGCCAATAACAATCACAATATGCAAGGCACGCAACTGGTCAAGCAGTGTAGCATCGGTAATATTGGGTATGTACCAGTTGGGCATGTGGTAGTATATATCATCATCGCGGTACCCATCAAACAAATCTTCAAAAAACTCCAACTTCATGGTTAGGTCGTAGCGGCCGCTCATTGCCAACAGGTGGCTGAATAAATGCGGGTGCCTGAACGTGAGGTTTGCTGCATGCCATGCACCCAGGCTGCATCCAGCTACTATAGGTTTATATCCGGGGTTTTCAAGGTTTACAAAACGCAGAACCTCATCCAGCACATAGGCTTCGTACAGCAGGTGCTTGCGTATTTTGAGCGAAGGGTGCAGGTGCTTGTTATACAATCCATCGGCATCCACGCTGTCGAGGCAGTAGAGTTGGAACTCGCCACTATCGATGCGCTGCTCAATTTTTATTAATGTGTTCCAGTCTTCATAGTCGTAATACCGGGCAGTACGGGTAGGAAAAAACAGTACAGGCTTACCGCTGTGGCCATACACCAGCATGTCCATGTGCCGCTGCAAGTGAGGGCTATACCATTTGATGTGTTGTCGTTTCATCTAATGTGTTTAAGGCGCTTACACTCATGCTTCAAAAAGGATGTTTTCGCGAATGCTGCTTCCCACCACTTTGCGCCACACCTCATAGCCATTTGCATTAAGATGCAGCCCGTCGTCGTCGTACAGTTCGCGCAATGGGTGCCCATGGGTATCTACCATGGAGTCGTACACATTTATGAAATAATCCTGGCTCTTGCTGTGCCTTATTTCGCGGGCTATCAGGCGGTTGGCCTTTTTTATACTGCCCAACAGGCCCAGCCTTGCCATACTGGGCTTTATAGAAATGAAAGCCAGTGGAATATCCCCATAATGCTTGCGAATGATATGCACCATGTGCTGGTAAAAAATAAAAACCTCCTCGGGATGCCTGCCGTCGCCGATGTCGTTTTCGCCCGCGTACAGCACAAACAGCGATGGCCTGTAGGGCGCCACAATACGGTCGAAAAACCAGATACATGCTGCCAGGGTACTGCCTCCAAAACCCAGGTTTACAGGGTTATATTCCTTAAAGTCATCTTCCAGGGTATGCCACAGGCGAATGCTGCTGCTGCCATAAAACACCGTACGTGCAAGGTGCCCCTTGCCGGCTGTTTCTTCTTCCAATCGCCTGATATCTTCTTCGTACCAATTCATGTTTAGCAAATGTCGCTTAAGTTTTTTATGTACTTGTTCTGTTTAGCCCGGAAAAGCATTTGTAATAACGAACATGGAATAATGTAGGCGGTTCTTATTCAAACTCATTATTTTCAGCCCGTGAAAAAGCTGCTCGCCATAGCTGTTACTGCATTATTAGCCTTTAACCTGGCAGGCTACCAGGCCCTTACCGCCTGGCTGCAGCACCGTGCCGACGAGCAACTTCGGGCCAAAGTGGAAGAAGAAAATTTTGATGAGGCAGAGATCATTGAAATATCGGTACCGCTAAACCTGCCCTACACCAGCGACTGGCAATACTGGCAACCCGTGTCGGGCACCATTCAACTGGATGGCATTCCTTACAATTACATTGCCCAAAAGCTTACCAGCGGGCGAATGTACTACCGCTGTTTGCCCAATGTGGCAAAAAAACTGGCTATAAATGCCCGCGACGAATTTTTGAAACTTGCCTACAACCTTACCCACGGCGATGCAGGCGGAAAGCAAAAAGCTCAATCAAAAGTGGTGATTTCCTGCAGCCTGGGCGATTACGACGATGCCGTTGCCAGCTACAGGATGCGCGCCGTGCATCGGCAAGGGGTAGTGCAATATGGTTACCTGCCACAATTGGTTGGCCCGGTGTACAGGCAGTTGCCATGGCTGCCTCCCGAAGCTTAAACGCCCGCCTTAAGCCAGCTGCCTAGCCCGAACCGGGAAATTCCCCTATTTTTCATTTTTCTACTAATGCAAGAGCACCTGCAACCTTGCATGCCTGCTCTGTAACAAAATAATTGCCGTAATGAAAAAGCTTATTTCCGCTTTATCTGTCGTTGCACTGCTTGCTTCGTGCAGCCAGAGTACCGAATACAAAACATACCTGCGCGACCCCAAACTTTTTGCCCATACCGTTCATGAACTGAATACGGTGGTGATGAGCAACAATTTTCCGCCCATTGTAGCAAGCCGCAACTATACATACGCCGCTATAGCTGCTTATGAAGCCATTGCCGTCGGCTATCCCCAGCAATATGAATCGCTGAAAGGACAACTGAAAGGCCTTACCGAAACAGCCAGTCCCGTAATCCCTGATACAGATTTTGAACTGGCGGCATTGCTGGCTTACATGAAAGTAGGCGAAGCAGTAACTTTTCCCGAAGGAAGCATGAATGATTACCGCGACAGCATTTTGAAGGTTGCCGAAGACAAGGGCCTGCCCGGCATAGTGCTGAAAGCATCGCAGCAGTTTGCCGACAGCGTTTCGGCGGTCATCATTCGCTGGAGTAAAACCGATAATTACGCGGCTACCCGTGGCGCCCCCAAATACAATGTAATGCCCGACTCGCCGGCCCGCTGGGTACCTACACCGCCCATGTATGCCGAGGCGGTAGAGCCCAACTGGGCGCAATTACGGCCCATGGTAATGGACAGTGCCACGCAGTTTGTGCCGGCAGCACCATACCCCTTCGATATCACCAACAAAAACAGCGACTATTACAAAGAAGTGATGGCCGTAAAAAACGCCGGCGACAGCCTTACCGAAGAACAAAAACACATCGCTAATTTTTGGGACGACAATCCTTTCAAACTAAATGTGAGTGGCCATGTCATGTTCAGCACCAAAAAGTTTTCGCCGCCCGGCCATTGGATGAGTATTGTGGGTATTGCCGCCCAACAGGCAAAGGCCGATTTTTCCACCACCGTGTATGCCTATGCCATTACAGCCATTGCCGGCTTTGACGCCTTTATACAATGCTGGGAAGCCAAATACCGCTACAGCACTATTCGGCCGGAAACCGTAATCAACAAATACATTGACCAAAACTGGAGGCCACTGCTTCAAACTCCGGCTTTTCCTGAATACACCTGCGGGCACAGCACCGTTTCAGCAGCATCGGCCGAGGCGCTTACCAAAGCCTTTGGCGACAACTTTGCCTATACCGATACCACCGAACTGGAGTTTGGCATACCCAGCCGCAACTTCAAATCGTTCAGGCAGGCAGCCGATGAAAATAACTGGGCACGTTTTTACGGCGGAATTCATTTTCACAGTAGTTGCCTGGTAAGCACCGAAAAAGGCAAAGAAGTAGGTAGCCTGGTAGTAAGCCGGTTGAAGATGAAGAAGGGGTAACCAGAGCAGACTAATGGCAGTAAAATGGGTTAAAGACTGGCCGAAGCTGTGTTTACATCCGGCAGTTTTTTGCAGCTTAGCCATTTGCTACTCTACCGTCAGCAATGCAGTCAGCCAGGCACATGCCGCATCTTCCTAATTTTACGCCGCATGCAAGCCGCACCTATCCTCAACAAAGAGCAGCAAAAGGCTATTACCGACCCTACCAAACGGCTGTTGGTACTGGCAGGTGCCGGCGCTGGCAAAACGCGTACCCTCACCGAAAAAATTCATCATCTCGTTTTTGAAAAGGGGGTACCGGCCCATCGCATCCTCGCCATCACCTTTACCCGAAACGCAGCCAACGAAATGCTGGACAGGCTGATAGAAAAAGCGGACCCGGCAGGACGTTACGGAACATTGATTGAAAACGCTACCACCGAAGAACGCTACAACCTGCGCCGCACCTACAAGCAGCGTACCGGGTGGATCAACCAACTGCAGGTACATACCTTTCACAGCTTTTGCTACCAACTGCTGCGTCGCGAGGGGGTAAAAGAATTTGACAACCGTTTCAGGTTGCTTACCGACGAAAGCTTTTATGCCGGGCAGGACAGCATTAGCGTGCCCCTGCGGCCCGAGGAAATTCTTCGCCAACAAATGCTGATGCAGGCCGCCGATAATACCGACTACCTGCTGCTGCTAAAATGGTACCTGGTAGACTACTACGGCGGGCGTATAGAACGCGAACACAAGGCCCGTGTAGGCCCGCAAGACGAGCGCTTTCTGAAACCCTATGCCGCTATGGACGGCACACAAGTGCGCAGCAAAAGCGAATTGTTTATAGCCGACTGGCTGTACCGCCATGGCATCAGCTACCTGTACGAGCCCCGGGTAAATGTGCGCCCGCACAGCATGCGGCCCGACTTTTACATTCCCGCCGCCGACCTGTACATTGAGCATGTGAGCAACCTGAGTGCCAATACACAAATTAAGAAGGAGAGCCTGCGTTTTGCCGCCCGCAGCGTCGGGCACTTGTTTGAAGAAGATTTTATAGACCTGAACCGCTACAGCCAAAGCCTGGATGCCCTGCTGCGGCACCGGCTTAACCACCACATTACCGCACCACAGGGCCTGGCTATGGAATCTATCCTGAGCGCCTACACGCCTTATGTTGACGACCTGGTGAAACTGATGAAGCGGGTGATAGACCTGGTAAAAGTGGAGGCCGAATCGTTTGATACCATTATGCAAAAAGCACAGGCCGACCCCCACGAACGAGTGTTCAACTTCTACAAGCTGCTGCAGCCCGTGTGGGCAGGCTACCACGCCTTTTGCACCGAAAAGTCGCTGCTCGATTTCAATGACCTGATCCTGAAAACGGTAAACGCGTTTACACATCATACAGACCTTGCCACCAAATTCAAAAAACAATACGATTACATACTGATTGATGAATTTCAGGATGTAAACAACCTGCAGGTACAGTTGGTACGCAGGCTGCTCAACCGCGGCACACAGTTATTTTGCGTGGGCGACGACTGGCAGAGCATTTACAGTTTCAGAGGCGCTGTTGTAGATTATGTAGTACGGTTTAACCACTACTTTCCTGCCGGCAAAACACTGATGCTGGCCTATAACTACCGCAGCAACAAAACCATTGTAGATGCCGGCAACGAGGTCATCAAGTTCAACAAGTTTAAGGTTGACAAAAAGATAAAAGCCTTTAACACCAACACCAGCCACATAACCGTGTATGTGAGCCAGCAGGAGCAAAACGATGGCGCCATGTATGTGGCAGACCGGATAGAGGAACTACTCAAGGGCGGCCTGGAGCCCGATGACATCCTTCTGCTAAGCCGCAGGCACAACCAGGCATTGCCCTACAATGCATTACTGAAAGACTGTGGCCTGCCGGTGCGGGGCAAAACCATCCACGCCAGTAAGGGGTTGGAAGCCAAGGTGGTATTTGTAGTAGGCCTGCGGCAGGGCAGCGGCGGCTTCCCCGACCTGTGGATGAACGACCGCATATGCCAGGTAATACGGCAGCAGGACGTGGAACGTATGATGGAGGAAGAACGACGCCTGTTTTACGTGGCCATTACACGGGCCCGCGAGCAGTTGTTTCTGATAACGGAGGCTGGCAGCGAAAGCCAATTCATCAGCGAAATACCGCCATCGTTTGTAAACCGGGAACACATGCGACTGGAAAGTAAACCAGCCTTCAGAACCTGCCCGGCATGCGGCCATTTGCTTATCAGGCCAGGTAACTTCTGCGAGCAGTGCGGGACGGCGTTGACATAGAAAGGACATTTGGCAGGCGGCTATTACTCAATCATTGGTTTTTAGAGCCCATGGGCTGTTATGTAAATAGAAAGGTTAGTTGAAGAATACGTGAAACTTTAAGAAATTTCAGCACTTCTTCCCGAACCCTTCCTTCCCTTCCCGACTTCCCGGCAAAAAAGCCTCAATCAAGTAGTTGAAATTACTCCTAGCGCCAACATTTTCATAATAGCGATGAAATTGGTTGCATTAGCTAAGGTTAGCTTACCCTAAACGCCATCGTTCTGTAGCTTTCTTGAAAGCATCCTCGCTTTCAGTTTCAAAACCTGGTTTAGCCGCCATTTGTTGCAGCTCATCCAAATCAGTAGGGCTTATGGAGTCAGTTATATCTGATGTACCGGCAAAAAATTCAATATCCTTTTCAATGACAGCCAGCAAATCCGCATCTTCAAGCAAGGCTATTTTTTGAATCAGATTCTGCCTTTGTTCAGGTTGCATTTGACGTTTTTTTAAATGTAGAGAAACATATAAATACTACATGCACCTATTCTGACCGGCAGATTTCAAACTTTGTGGCCAAATCTTGCAACCTTCAAGCCTGAAGGCCACACCTTGTACTCAAAGGGCGTATTATTGCATTTCCTAAAAAAGAGATTGCCATGAATTTTCCTGCAGACCTGCGCTATACCAAAGACCATGAGTGGCTGCGCCTTGAGGGCAACATTGCTACCGTAGGCATTACCGACTTTGCCCAGCGCGAATTAGGCGATATTGTGTATGTAGACGTTGATACCTTGGGTAAAGAGCTTGCTGCCGAAGCCGTATTTGGTACCGTAGAGGCTGTAAAAACGGTAAGCGACCTGTTTTTGCCCGTAGCAGGCAAGGTGCTGGAGGTAAATGCCGACCTCAACAACCAGCCCGAAACGGTAAACAGTGACCCCTATGGCCAGGGCTGGATGGTAAAAATAGAAGTAGCCAACCCCGCCGATGTGGAAGCCCTGATGACTGCCGAGGCTTACGAAGCCATGGTGGCATAAATGCGTACTACCCCGCAGGCATCGTTCATTCCGCCCATTGCGGAAAAGTTTTTTTATTGCCATGGAAATTACCTTTATATGGCAAAAAACCCTTGGGCCATATAACAAGAGGTAAGCAGGCCTCCTTTATTGTTGCACATCATTTTGACAGCAGAAGAATACATACAAAGTGGCGCCATAGCCAAATGCCTGAAAAGCAAGGCCTCCGATGCCGAACAGCAGGAATTGGTTTATATGGAGTCCACTTATTCCGAGGTTCACGGCGCCCGGCTGGCTACCGAAAACTATCTGAAAAAACCTGCCATGCTTATAACGGCAGCGCCCAAACCTGTGCGCTGGCTGCGTGGCGCCCTGGCCGTATGTGCCCTGCTGCTGATGGCTCTTATTGCGCTGGGCATGTATTTCTACAGCCGTGCCACTGCTATGCGCAATCAGCTCAAAAATGAACGTGCAATTGTACATAGTCTGCGCAGTTCGTGGCAAGCCGATGCCCTGGCCCTTACCAACGACCCCGATACCCGAACCTTGCAAATAGTGCCGGTAGCCGGAGCCACAAGTATAGTGAAAGGCCTGCTGTACTGGCATCCTCCTACTGGAATTACCCTGCTTAAAGTACATACCACCTCTACCCCACCTGCAGACCTCAGCTATCATTTATGGACCTCCGAACTGCCCGACGGAAGCTTCCAATACCTGGGCGAAATTGATACCGTCCGAAATTTCCAACCCATGTATATCAGTGGTAAAGTGAGTCACTACCTCATTACCCTCGAAAGTCAGCCTGCGGGCAATTCGCCCTCGGGGTCAATTGTTGCCGAGGCTAAATAGCATCCAACCACACCTTACACACAACAGAAGTATAACGCGCCATGCTTCAGCCTTTTCTAACACTGTACACACAACTGCCCCAATGGATAAGATGGCTGGCCGCTTCTGCACTGCTTGGCTGTACCACCTGGCTGCTGGTACTGCCCGGCTCGGTATTTCCAAAAGAAGACTGGCTCGACAAAGTGTATGCCGATAAATGGATACACATTTTTTTAATGGGGGCCCTAAGCCTGCTGTGGATGCTTGCGATAGCCGATAGCGGCACTGCAGGCCTTACCAGGAAATTACTGATTATAGCCATATTTGTAACCTGCTATGGACTGGGTATGGAGTTTGTACAAAAATACCTCGTTGTAAATCGCAGTTTCGATATGGGCGATGTGGTGGCCGATGCTGCAGGGGCATTTTTGCCTTTGGTGATCATGAGGCTCCAGAGAAAATAAAACCAACTGCCTGTACCCTGCGGCAGACTTCCTGTTCAAATCAGGCCCGTGATACATTACCGGCATATACCGTTTGGCCTTTTACACTAATTTGCTTCCCACCTCAACCGCATGATCACATCAGCAATACATATAGAACCAGTACTGCCAGCACAAATTAGCGAGCTGCGCCAACTGAGCATTGTCACCTTTACCCAAACCTTTGCCAGCCACAACGCCCCCGAAGACATGGAGAGTTATCTGTCGGCATCTTTTTCCCTCAGCCAATTGTTGAACGAACTCAAACATCCGCATAGCGCCTTCTTTTTTGCACTGTACCATGGTGCGCCCGCCGGCTACCTGAAATTAAACTGGCTGGACGCGCAAACCCACCTGGCCGGTAAATACGGATTGGAAATAGAACGCATATATGTACTGCAGCAATTCAAGGCACAAGGCATTGGCAGCACCATAATGAACTACGCTCTAAAACATGCCCGCGCCATGCACAAAAATCATATTTGGCTGGGCGTGTGGGAGCACAATACTGCGGCCATTGCATTTTACCAGCGCTATGGGTTTATAAAAACCGGTACCCACCCCTTTACACTTGGCAGCGATGTGCAAACAGATTGGATCATGCAGCTAAACCTGTTAGCGGAAACCAACCAATAGTGTCCCGTTTCAACGTTGCCCAGCGCCGCTTAATCATCATTCATCATCCTACCTTACTTGCTGCTGGCGGAGCCGTTTTGTCGCGGTCGAACTCGCGGAAGATGAGTCGCAGGCTTTGGTCGTAGGTAAGGTAATTGTACATCCAGTTTATAAAAACCATCAACTTGTTTTTTACGCCAAGGATGAGCATCAAGTGCAAAAACATCCACACTAGCCAGGCCAACAGACCACCAAAATGCATGCTTGGTTTGGCGAAATCTACCACGGCCTTGTTGCGCCCCACGGTGGCCATACTGCCCAGGTCGTTGTACTCGTAAGGTTTCCATTTGCTGAAGTCGGCACCAAAGCGCAGCAGGTTGGCGCCCAGGTTGGCAGCCTGGTTTACGGCCACATTGGCCACCTGCGGATGTCCGTTGGGATAGAGTGGTGTTTGCATATATGCCACATCTCCCAGGGCAAACACATCATTTAAGCCAGATACCCGGTTTAGCCTGTCCACCATTATGCGGTTGCCACGTGCCACCATACCCGGGTCTATGCCTTCGGGCACATTACCCTTGATGCCCGCCGCCCAAATAACCAGGCCGGCATCCAGCGTATTGCCGCCTTTGAACGTAAGCGTATTGCCATCGTATGAATCGAGCAGGGTGTTGGTGAGCACTTCTACTCCCATTGCACGCAGGTAATGCTCGCTTTTTTGGCTGCTGCCGGGGCTCATGGCGCCAAGTAGGCGGCCGGTGCCTTCCACAAGCACAATGCGCATTTGAGCAAAATCAATTTCGGGATAGTCTTTGGGCAATACATACTGCCGCATTTCGGCAATAGCGCCACTCAGTTCCACCCCGGTAGGTCCACCACCCACCACTGCCACGGTTAGCAACCGCCGCCTTTCTTCATCATGGGTGGCGTGCAGGTAGGCTTCAAAATTGGCAATCAGCTTGTGCCTGAGCTGCAGCGCCTCTACCGTGCTTTTCATAGGCCAGGTATAGGCTTCCAACTGCGGATTGCCAAAAAAGTTGGTATCGGCGCCGGTAGCTATCACCAGCAGGTCGTAAGGTAGCCTGCCATGATTGGTGACTACCTCGCGGTTGGCAGTGTCAATGGATTCTACATGGTCGAGCAGGATGCGCACATTGCGGCTGTGTTGAAAGGCCTTGCGCAGTGGGAATGAGATGTTGCTGGCATCGAGGCCTCCCGTAGCCACCTGGTAAAAAAGCGGCTGAAACTGGTGATAGTTGAAACGATCAACAAGCGTAACCCTGAAGCCGGAGCGGTTGCTGAGCTTGCGTGCCAGCTTGAGGCCGGCAAAGCCACCGCCAAGAATTACTACATGCGTGTCGGAGTTCATAAATGATTAAACAAATGATCCAAGTGCATGTTGCCATGGCAATGTTAATTGCTTTGGGCGCTTGTGCACCTGTTGCGTGGTGAAATACGGTCAGCAACAAATTATTTGCAAAACCAACCGATATTGCCATCAAATAACTACGCACCATGCAACGTCGCTCTTTTTTGAAAAATACGGCTGCTGCCGGCGCAACCATTACTGCAGTGTCGCTGGCCGGCTGCAACTTGGTGATGCCCGGCAAGGGTAATGCCAAAAACGAAGCAACTGATGGTGACGAAAACTTTGCCTATGCCGAAGCCACCATTAACGACCTGCAGGCCCAAATGCAATCAGGCAAGCTTAGTTCGGAAGCCCTAACGCAGGCCTACCTGGATCGTATTGCCGCCATAGACAAGGCTGGGCCAAAACTGAACGCAGTAATTGAGCTGAACCCCGATGCATTGGCCATAGCCAAACAAATGGACGATGAGCGCAAAACCGGCAAACTGCGTGGCCCGCTGCATGGCATACCAGTGCTGATAAAAGACAACATTGACACGGCCGACAAGATGCAAACCACCGCCGGCAGCCTGGTGCTGGAAGGTAATATTGCCAAACAAGATGCCTTTATTGTGCAAAAGCTTCGTGAGGCCGGCGCTGTGTTGCTGGGCAAAACAAACCTGAGCGAATGGGCCAACTTTAGAAGCACGGCAAGCTGCTCGGGCTGGAGCAGCCGCGGCGGGCAAACCAAATGCCCCTACGTACTTACACACAACCCCTGCGGCAGCAGCAGCGGCACAGGAAGCGCCGTTGCGGCCAACCTGTGTGTGGTGGGCATCGGCACCGAAACCGATGGCAGCATTACCTGCCCGGCATCAGTAAACGCGCTGGTAGGCATAAAACCCACAGTTGGCCTTTGGAGCCGAAGTGGCATCATTCCTATTTCGGCCACACAAGACACGGCAGGCCCCATGGCACGTACCGTAACAGATGCGGCAATCTTACTGGGGCTGCTGGCCGGCCAAGACCCCCGCGATGCGTTAACTAAAGAGAGCACCGGAAAAACAGTAGCCGATTACGCTGCCAGCCTGGATGCCAACGGCCTGCGCGGCAAACGTATAGGCGTGGATCCCAAACGCCGCAGCAAACATCATCAGCTCAACATACTGATTGAAGCTGCACTGAACGACCTGAAAAAATTAGGCGCAGAAATAGTGGAAGTAGAATATGTAGATGCCATTGACAAACTGGGCGCTCATGAATTAAAAATACTGCAATACGAGTTTAAAGACGGTGTGAACAAATACCTGGCAGGCGCCAATGCCAAAGTGAAAACACTGGCAGATGTAATTGCCTTTAACAAAGCCAACGAAGACAGGGCCATGCCCTTTTTTAAGCAGGAACAACTGGAGAACTGCGAAAAGACTACCGGGCTGCAGAGTGCCGAATACAAAGAGGCGATAAGCAAGGGTACCGAAGGTGCCCGCAAACTGCTGACAGACCTGTTGCAGCAGCATCGTCTGGATGCCTTTGCCGGCCTTACCATGCCCCCTGCCTGCGCCATAGATATGCTCTATGGCGACCGCTACAGCAACGATTTTCTTACCGCACCGGCTGCCATTGCAGGATACCCGCATATTAGTGTACCCTGCGGGCAGGTATTTAGCCTGCCGGTAGGATTATCATTGTTTGGAGCACCATATACCGAGCACAAACTGATACAGATGGCCTACAGCTACGAGCAAGCTACAAAAGCACGCATGCAGCCTGCGTTTCAGTCTTCGCTGCTTGCCTGATGCATCTGGAAATACAAGCCACGACCATACCAACAGCAGCAAGAGTCTTGTATCAGCAAAGCCTTCGAACACATAGAAACAAAATTTAAAATAAAGCCTTCCGAACCATCCTAACGTAATGACAACCACCATTATCATAGCACTTTGCTCATTGCTGCTGATAGCTTACTTGTTCGACATATCTTCATCCAAAACCCGCATACCTGCGGTCATCCTGTTGTTTGCATTGGGCTGGCTGGTAAGGCAGGGTACTACCTATCTCGAAATAAATATTCCCGATTTTTCGCCGGTGCTACCTGTACTTGGCACCATCGGCCTCATTCTTATTGTACTGGAAGGCTCGCTGGAACTTGAGTTTCACAAATCCAAAATACCGCTAATCACACGCTCGGCCATAGGTGCCACAATCCCAATTATACTTTTAGCCTTTGGTATGGCTTATGCATTTAAGCTTGCCGGCATTGGCCACATGCACGACAACCTGCTGAATGCTCTCCCGCTCTGTGTTATCAGCAGCGCCATTGCTATACCCACCGCCAAAAGCCTTACAACATCGCAACGCGAGTTTGTAACCTACGAAAGCAGCCTAAGCGATATAATAGGCGTATTACTGTTCAACTTTGTGCTGGCCAATGCCGTAGTGAACTTTGCTGCCATCGGGCATTTCGTATTAGAGTTAATTATCATGGCGGCAATTTCGTTTGTAGCCACCAAAGGCCTGGCGTATTTGCTTCACCGCATCAATCATCACATCAAGTTTGTGCCCATCATTCTCGCGGTCATTCTTATTTATGCCATTGCAAAATTCTACCACCTGCCATCCCTCATCTTTATCCTGCTGTTTGGCCTCTTTCTTGGCAACATTGATGAGCTAAAACATTATGCGCTCATCAAGCGCCTGCACCCCGATGAACTGCAGGAGGAAGTGCATAAATTGCGTGAACTAAATGCAGAAGGCGCCTTTCTCATCAGGTCATTATTTTTCCTGTTGTTCGGCTTTTTAATTGACACCAATGAACTGCTCAACCTTGATACGCTGATGTGGTCGGGAGGTATTGTGCTTGCCATATTTATCCTACGTGCCATACAACTCAAGCTGTCGGGCATACCCATGTCGCCCCTGTTGTTTATTGCACCACGTGGGCTCATTACCATCCTGCTTTTTCTTTCAATTCCCGCCACACAAACCATTTCGCTGGTCAACAACTCTCTGCTCATACAGATCATCATCCTTACAGCATTGGTAATGATGGCGGGAATGATGGGGAGGAAACGATAGTTGTTTTAGAGTTTGAATGTTCGTGAGTTCTTTTAGGCACACCCTTGTAAACTAATCAACTTCTATGATGAGATTGTGCTGCATGGTTGAGCAAAAAAGTTCCATATTTCTTTCAGTATCGCATATACTCAGTTTTTCACCCCAATTTGGTTTTAAAAAGCACACTTCAATAAACGGACTATTCCCTATTTCAGAAATGCCGCAAGGTTTCTTTCATTATTTTAAAAAAGCACTCTTTATCCTT
>Ga0114939_10002387_pt1 | contig 13936 bp, 17 predicted proteins | sample AshMeaCrysSpring_FD_87196 | JGI IMG/M metagenome (GOLD analysis project Ga0114939, IMG submission 87196) | Groundwater microbial communities from Big Spring, Nevada to study Microbial Dark Matter (Phase II) - Ash Meadows Crystal Spring | ecosystem: Environmental > Aquatic > Deep subsurface >... | reverse complement strand
CCACCCCCGGACGGCCAGCCGACGAGCGACCAAACGGGAGGTGGGGAATGACCGACACGCCGCAGGCGGGGGCGGGCGGCCCCGCCCACTGGGAGCCCGGGCCTGATGCCGATCCCACGCTCGATGCCGACACCGATCCCACGCTCGATCCGGCCTTCGACGCGGAGGCCGATCGCGCCGTCGCAGCCCTGCTGACCGCGTACGCCGCCGAGCCGACGGCCCCGATGCCCGCCTCGGTCGCGGCCCGCCTCGACGCGGCCCTCGCCGCCGAGGTGGCCGCCCGCGCGGCCGCCGGCGCCGCGCCCGCAACCTCCGCAGAGTCCACCGCAGAGTCCACCGCCGAGTCCACCGCAGGGGCCACCGTGCTCGCGATGGAGCCAGCCCGCGCGCGCCGGCGCCGGGGGGCTCCCAGTTGGGCCGGGGTGGCCGCCGGCGTCGCGGTGCTCGCCCTCGGCGGCGCCGTCCTGGCCGGCCCGCTGGACCTCTTCGGCGGCGACTCCGACTCGGTGACCGCCGGGGACGCGGCTGAAGCACCGCGTGCCCAGGCCGAGGCCGAGGCGGTCGACAACGCCACGATGAGCGGCACCGCGTACACCACGGCCGCGCTCAAGGAACAGGTGGCCGACCTGCTGGCCGCGGAGCCGGCCGACGCCGGGGCCGCGCCCACCCCGACCACCTTCGCGAGTCCCGAGCCGGCCGCACCCGATTCAGGATCGCCGCAGAAGGCCGCCCCCGAGGCGTACGCGGCGGCGCGCGCCCTCGTGCAAGACAAGCCCGCGCTCACGCTGTGCGTGCGCGCGGTCGCCGGCGGGGCGGCCATCCTGGCCGTGGACGCCGGCACGTTCGACGGGGCCCCCGCTGTCGTCGCAGTCCTCGAGGTGGGCGGCGAGCCCCGGCTCACCGACGTGTACGTCGTCGGCCCGGCGTGCTCCCCCGCCGACGAGCAGCTGCTGCGCTACGTCCGGGTGCCGCGCCCGTAGCACGGCGAGCCCCCGCTACGCGCCGGCCCTCCCGTCCTCGCGGTGGGAATACCCGCCCGCCTGGGTACCGTTGAGCCGAAGGCACCTCCTGCCGCCCTCCGCACCCTCCCCGGGAGAACCCGACGTGAGCGACGACGTCCGCGACGTGATCATCATCGGCTCCGGCCCGGCCGGCTACACCGCCGCGGTGTACGCCGCCCGCGCACGCCTGGCCCCGCTGGTCTTCGAGGGCGCCGTCACCGCCGGCGGCGCGCTGATGAACACCACCGAGGTGGAGAACTACCCCGGCTTCGCCGAGGGCATCATGGGCCCGGCGCTGATGGAGCAGATGCGCGCGCAGGCCGAGCGCTTCGGCGCCGAGCTGGTCACCGACGACGTGGTCTCGGTCGACCTCGACGGCTCGATCAAGACGGTCGTCGACGGCGCGGGCGACACCCACCGCGCGCGCACTGTGATCCTCGCGATGGGCTCCGGCTACCGCGAGATCGGGCTGGAGAACGAGAAGCGGCTGTCCGGCCGCGGCGTCTCGTGGTGCGCCACGTGCGACGGGTTCTTCTTCCGCGACCAGGACATCGCCGTCGTGGGCGGCGGCGACACCGCGATCGAGGAGGCGACGTTCCTCACCCGCTTCGCCCGCTCGGTGACGATCGTGCACCGCCGCGACGAGCTGCGCGCCAGCAAGGTCATGCAGGACCGGGCCTTCGCCAACGACAAGATCGCCTTCGCCTGGAACAGCGTCGTCGTCGACGTGCACGGCGAGGACAAGGTCTCCGGGCTGCGGCTGCGCGACACCGTGACCGGTGAGGAGCGCGACCTCGCGGTCACCGGGCTCTTCGTCGCGATCGGCCACGACCCCCGCTCGCAGATCGTCCGCGGCCAGGTCGACACCGACGCCGAGGGCTACGTCCTGGTGCAGGCCCCGACGACGCTGACCAACCTCGCCGGCGTCTTCGCCTGCGGCGACCTGGTCGACCACACCTACCGGCAGGCCATCACCGCGGCCGGCACCGGCTGCGCGGCGGCCCTCGACGCCGAGCGCCACCTGGCCGCCCTGGAGGACGCCGCCGAGGGCCCGGCCCTGGCTGATTCACTGGCCGAGGCCATTTCCTGACCCAGAGCCCGCCCTTCGGGGCTCGCTCCCCCCGTCCGACCCACCCACCCACCGAAGGAGTCCCCCTGTGGGCGCCAACACCAAGATCGTGACCGACGCGTCGTTCCTCGCCGACGTGCTGCAGAGCGAGACGCCCGTCCTCGTGGACTTCTGGGCCGAGTGGTGCGGGCCGTGCCGGGCCGTCGCCCCCGTGCTGGAGGAGATCGCCGCCGAGCAGGCTGGCAAGCTCACCATCGCCAAGCTGAACGTCGACGAGAACCCGAAGACCGCCATGGACTACGGCGTCACCTCGATCCCGACCATGCACGTCTACCAGGGCGGCCAGGTCGTCAAGACCATCGTGGGCGCCCGGCCCAAGGCCGCGATCCTCAAAGAGCTCGCCGGCCTGATCTGAGCGCGGGCCGCGGGCTGGCGGTCGCGCGGTCAGGCGGGTGATCCGGCATGGACCTGCAGGCCGGCCGTCCCTACGATGGCGGCTCTCGCGGAACGCCGTGAGCACCCGCCTGCGGCCCCGCCGCCCGCCCGTCGAGGAGAGCCCGGCCGTGGCCCCAGACGCCGCCCGCGCCTACCGGCTCGGTGACCGCGGTCCCGCGGTCGCCGAGATCCGCGCGCGGCTGTCGGCCCTGGGCCTGCTGCCGGACGCGCCCGGACCGCACGACTACGAGGACGCCGCCTTCGACGCCGACGTCGACCGCGCGGTGCGCCACTTCCAGCAGGACCGCGGGGCGACGGCCGACGGCCTGGTCGGGCCGATCACCTGGCAGCTTCTCGATGAGGCCCGCTGGCGGCTCGGCGACCGCGTGCTCACGTACTCGGTCTCGCACCTGGTGTGCGGCGACGACGTCGCGGCGCTGCAACGCCGGCTGCTGGACCTCGGCTTCGACTCCGGGCGCGAGGACGGGATCTTCGGGCACCAGACGGCCGCGGCGCTGACCTCGTTCCAACGAGAGTCCGGGCTGGTCGCCGACGGGGTGTGCGGCCCCAGCACGTACCGGGCCTTCGCCCGGCTCACCCGCGCGGTGGTGGGCGGGCAGCCGCACGCGCTGCGCGAGGCGGAGGCGATCCGCTCCGGCGGGTCGACGCTGGCGGGCCGGGTCATCGTCATCGACGCCGGCCACGGGGGCCGGGAGCGCGGCGCCTGCGCGTACGGCCTCGAGGAGGCCGCGATCGCCGAGGACCTCGCCGCGCGCGTCGAGGGGCGGCTGACCGCGGCCGGGGTCCGCGCCTACCTCGCGCGCGGTCCGCTGGACCGCGACGCCCCGCCCCCGACCGAGGCCGACCGGGCCGACTTCGCCAACGACGCCGAGGCCGACCTCGTGGTCTCCCTGCACCTGGACAACGCACCCTCCCCCCGCGCCAACGGGGTCGCGGCGTACTACTACGGCAACCGGCTCACCGGCTCGTACTCGGCGCAGGGCGAGCGGCTGGCCGATCTGCTGCGCCGCGAGGTGACCGCCCGCACCGACCCGCTTGACTGCGGCGTCCACGGCAAGACTTGGGACCTCCTGCGCCGGACCCGGATGCCCGCGGTGCGCCTGGAGTGCGGCTATCTCTCCCACTCCGGCGATGCCGCTCGGTTGGCCGACCCGTCATTCCGCGATGTGCTCGCAGAGGCCGTGGTCGCGGGCATCCAGCGGCTCTACCTGCCGACGGACGTCGATCCGCCCACCGGCGAGATCCGGCTCGCCGACGTCGCCGCCCTGCTCGCCACCCAGGGCTGACGAGCCAGAGGGCTCAGTGCTGCCGGCTGGCGCCGGCGGGGTCGTCGAGGCCGGCTCGCGGTGAGTAGACCTGCCGGGTCCGGGGGCGCACGAGTCCCAGGGCAAAGCCGGCCAAGACCCCCAAGGCGAGCCCGGCCAGCGCCCAGCGCAGCATCCGCACGCGTACCTCCCGGCGGGGCACCTATCGGTCATCAACCCCGATTTGGCATGGTAGGGCCTCCCGGCCGCGGAGCGCGCGGTCGTACCCGAGCGAGGAGGTGACCGGTGAGCAGGCCCCTCGACACCCAAGACCAGCCGTCCGCCGGCAGCCGCCTCGACCCGTACGTCGCCCGCTACGCCGCGCGCACGGCCGGCATGAAGGCCTCCGAGATCCGCGCGCTGTTCTCGGTGGCCTCCCGGCCCGAGGTGGTCTCGCTGGCCGGCGGGATGCCCTTCCTGAACGCGCTGCCCCTCGACGCGATCGCCGACGACGTCGCCCGGCTCGTGCGCGAGCGGGGCACCCAGGCGCTGCAGTACGGGTCCGGCCAGGGCGACGAGCGGCTCCGCGAGCAGATCGCCGAGGGCGTCGAGCTGGTGGGCGTGCGCTGCCACCCCGACGACGTCGTCGTCACCGTCGGCTCGCAGCAGGCGCTGGACCTCGTGACCCGGGTCTTCTGCGACCCCGGCGACGTCGTGATCGCCGAGTCCCCGTCGTACGTCGGGGCGCTGAGCACCTTCGCGTCGTACCAATGCGAGGTCGAGCACGTCGCCATGGACGACCAGGGGCTGGTGCCGGAGGCGCTGCGCGCGACCCTGGCGCGGCTGGCCGCCGAGGGCCGCACCCCGAAGTTCCTCTACACGATCCCGTCGTTCCACAACCCGGCCGGCGTCTCGCAGGGGCCGCAGCGCCGCCGCGAGATCCTGGCGATCGCCCAGTCGGCCGGCCTGCTGGTGCTCGAGGACGACCCCTACGCCCTGCTCGGCTTCGACGGCAGCATCCCGCGCGCGCTGCGCGCCGACGACGCCGACGGGGTGATCTACCTCGGGTCCTTCTCCAAGACGTTCGCGCCCGGGCTGCGGGTCGGCTACGCGGTCGCGCCGCACGGCGTACGCGAGAAGCTGGTGCTCGCCGCCGAGGCCAGCGTGCTGTGCCCGCCCGCCTGGTCGCAATTGACCGTCTCGTCGTATTTGGCCACCCAGCCGTGGTTCGACCAGGTCAAGGCGTTCCGCGAGGTCTACCGCGAGCGACGCGACGCGCTGCTGGAGTCGCTGGCCGCGATGCTGCCGGCCGGCACCACCTGGACCGTCCCCGCGGGCGGCTTCTACTCGTGGGTGACCCTGCCGGAGGGCATGGACGCCACCGCGATGCTGCCGCGCGCCGTCACCGCGCGCGTCGCGTACGTCCCCGGCACCGGCTTCTACGCCGGGCCTAGCCGCGACCTCGGCCGGCGCAGCCTGCGCCTGTCGTACTGCTACCCCGAGCCCGAGCGGATCCGCGAGGGGGTCCGGCGGCTGGCCGGGGTCGTGGAGGAGGAGCTGGAGCTGCACGCCACCTTCGGGCCGCAGGCCCGGCACTCGGCCGCCCTGCTGTCCGACGCCCCCGCCCCGAACCTGACGTGAGCACCCCCGAGAGGACCGCCCCGGCCATGAGTTCCCCCGCAGGCGCGAGTTCCCCAGACGGCCCGGTCGTCCTGCTCGCCGGCGGCCTCTCGCACGAACGTGACGTCTCGCTGCGCTCCGGGCGCCGCTCGGCCGAGGCCCTGCGCGCGGTCGGCGTGGAGGTGGTCGTGCGCGACGTCGACGCCCACCTGCTGGCGGCGCTGGCCGACGACCGGCCGAGCGCCGTGCTCCCGATGCTGCACGGGGCCCCGGGCGAGGACGGCGCGATCCGCGACGTGCTGGAGCTGCTCGGCCTGCCGTACGTCGGCTCGCGCCCCGAGCCGTGCCGGCTGTCCTTCGACAAGCCGGTCGCCAAGGCCGTGCTCGCCCGCGCCGGCGCCCTCACGCCGCCCGCCGTGGCGCTGCCGCACCAGACGTTCCGCGAGCTCGGCGCCTCGGCGGTGCTGGCGGCCGTCGTCGCCCGGCTCGGGCTGCCGCTGGTGGTCAAGCCCGCGCGCGGCGGGTCTGCGCTCGGGGTGACCGTGGTCCGCGAGCCCGGCGCGCTGCCCGAGGCGATGATGGCCTGCTTCGCCTACGGCGAGACCGCGCTGGTCGAGCGCCACATCGAGGGCGTCGAGCTGGCGGTCTCGGTCGTCGACGGGCCGGACGGCCCGCGCGCGCTGCCGGCCGTCGAGATCGTGCCCGACGGCGGCGTCTACGACTACGCCGCGCGCTACACCGCCGGCGCCACCGAGTTCTTCGCCCCGGCGCGGGTCTCCGCGGAGGTCGCCCAGGCGTGCGCGGCACTCGCCCTGAGCGCACACGCGACGTACGGGCTGCGCGACCTCTCGCGGACCGACCTGATCGTCGACGCCGAGGGCCGGCCGTGGTTCCTCGAGGTCAACGTCTCGCCTGGAATGACCGAGACGTCCCTTTTTCCCCAGGCTGTGCACGCTGCTGGGGAGGATCTCGGGGCGCTGCTCGCCGGCCTGGTGAAGCGGGCCGCGGGCCGCGGCCGCGAGGGCTGAGCCGCGGCAGCGTGTCCACAGTGGCGGCGTGATGAGCGCGGTCCACAGGGCTCGTCGGTGACCGCGCCCTGGCGGTTCGCTCGGCAGTAGCCTGGCGAGAGGCACCTATACAGCGCCGACGCTGTTTCATACGATGACGGGGTGGATCCCACCCGCGCTCGCGTCTCCCGCAACGGACAGATCTCGCTGCCCGCCGAGCTGCGCCGCCGCTGGGGGTCGGGGCCGGGTGCCGAGGTGGTCGTCGTCGACCGAGGCACGTACGCCATCATCCGGCCGATCCCCGACGACGTGATCGGTGACCTGGTCGGGGCCTACGCCGGCCCCGGGCCTACGACCGACGAGATGCGAGCGGCGACCCGCCAGGAGGAGATCGAGGCCGAGGAGCGCAAGTACGGCCGACTCCCGGACGCACCGTGACGGTCCTCGACGCACAGGCCCTCCTCGGCTACCTGCGGCACGAGCCGGCGGCCCCCCTCGTGGCACGCCTTCTGCGCGAGGGGTCAACCATCAGCGCGGTCAACGTGGCGGAGGTGTTGGACGTGCTCACCCGCGTGTTTGGCGCCGACGCCGATGAGGTCTCCGCCGACATTGGTTTGCTCCAACTGGGAGGGCTTGCCGTCTCGCCCCCCGACGCTCAGACCGCGTTCGCCGCCGGACGGATCCGTGCCTCGCAGTACCACCGCACCCGGCGCCCCATCAGCCTCGCCGACGCGTTCGCCGCGGCGACGGCTCGGGCCCTCAGCGCTTCCCTCGCGACAGCCGACGCAGCACTGGCCGACGCGGTGCTGGCCGACGGCGGGGAGGTCATCGACCTGCCGGACAGCGCGGGCCGTCGTACGACCCGCGGCTAACCCTGCGGGTCGACGACCTCGACGATGCGGCGCAAGTCGTCCATCGAGGCAAACTCGATGACCACCTTGCCCTTGGTGCGGCCCATGTCCACCCGCACCCGGGTCTCCAGCCGCTCCGACAGCCGGTCGGAGAGCTCAAGCAGGCCAGGAGCAGACGGGCGATTTACGGCCTTCCGCCGCTTTTGGGGTGCCGATTCGTCTCCCCCAAGTGCGACGATCTCCTCCACCGCGCGCACCGAGAGCCCCTCGGCCACGATCCGGTGGGCCAGCCGCTCCATCGCCTCGGCGGCGTCCGCGGTGTCCGCTCCCTCGCTGGCCAGGCCGAGCAGGGCCCGCGCGTGGCCGGCCGACAGCACCCCGGCGGCGACCCGGCGCTGCACCGAGGGCGGCAGCCGCAGCAGGCGCAGGGTGTTGGAGATCTGCGGCCGGGATCGGCCGATCCGCTGCGCGAGCACCTCGTGGGTGCAGCCGAAGTCGTCGAGCAGCTGCTGGTAGGCCGCGGCCTCCTCCAGCGGGTTGAGCTGCGAGCGGTGCAGGTTCTCCAGCAGCGCGTCGCGCAGCAGGGCGTCGTCGGCGGTCTCCCGCACGATGGCCGGGATGCTGTCGAGGCCGGCCTCCTGGGTGGCGCGCAGCCGGCGCTCGCCCATGATCAGCTCGTAGCGGCCCTCGCCGGCGGGGCGTACGACGACCGGCTGCAGCAGGCCGATCTCGCGGATCGAGTGGACGAGCTCGGCCATCTCCTCCTCGTCGAAGACCGAGCGCGGTTGGCGTGGGTTGGGGGCGATCGAGCCCACCGGCAGCTCGGCGAAGTGCGCGCCGGCCACCGGGGCGAGCCCGGCCTGCGGCGAGGCGGCGAAGAAGACGTCCGTGGGGTCGCCGGACGGCGGCTGGACTGCCGGCGGCTCGGCCTCCGGCGGCGGTCCGGAGGGGATCAGCGCCCCGAGCCCTCGGCCCAGCCCACCACGCGCCATGCTCACGCCCCTTCGCCGCGCGCGGGCTGCCCCGCGGCGCTGTCGGCCAGCTCGCGGGCGGCCTCAAGGTAGGCCAAGGCGCCCGATGAGCCCGGATCGTAGGTCATCACCGTCTGCGCGTAGCCCGGAGCCTCCGACACCCGCACCGAGCGCGGCACCGCCGTCGGCAGCACCTGGGCCCCGAAGTGGGCCCGCACCTCGGCGGCCACCTGCGCCGCCAGCCGGGTGCGGCCGTCGTACATCGTGAGCAGGATGGTGGAGATCCGCAGCGCGGGGTTGAGGTGCGCGCGGATCAGGTCGACGTTGCGGACGAGCTGGCCCAGGCCCTCAAGCGCGTAGTACTCGCACTGGATCGGGATCAGGACCTCGCGGGCGGCCACGAAGGCGTTGACCGTGAGCAGGCCCAGCGAGGGCGGGCAGTCGATGAAGACGTAGTCGAACCGCTGGCCGGCCGGCTGGCCGGCCAGGTAGGTCTCCAGGGCGCGCTGCAGGCGCGACTCGCGGGCCACCAGGCTGACCAGCTCGATCTCGGCCCCGGCCAGGTCGATGGTCGCCGGTGCGGCGAAGAGCCCCTCGATCCCCTCCGCCGGCTGCACGACCCGCGACAGCGGCAGCCCCTCGACCAGCACCTCGTAGACGCTCGGAGTGCCGGCGTGGTGGGCGACCCCGAGCGCGGTGGACGCGTTGCCCTGCGGGTCGAGGTCGACCACCAGCACCCGCAGGCCGTGCAGCGCCAGCGCCGCGGCCAGGTTGACCGTGGTCGTGGTCTTGCCCACACCGCCCTTCTGGTTGGCGACGGTGAGCACGCGGGTCGCGGGCGGGACGGTGAACTCGCCGGCCCGGCCGCTGCGCACCCGCATAGCGGTCTCCGCGGCACGCGCGATGGGGGTGTCCAGCGGGTCCTCGACGCCCCACGGGTCGGCCGGCGGCGCGAGCGGCTCAGTTTCACGTGAAACGGGGGCGGGTGCGGGGGCCGGATCCGCCGCCGGGGCGGCGTCGGCGGGGCGGACGTCCGCTGGGGCCGCCGGGACGGAGCGGGCCGCCTCGGCGGTCTGCTCCTGCGTTTCACGTGAAACATCCACAGCGGGCTCCTCGGTTTCACGTGAAACGGGAGGGACGTACGGGCCGAACTGCCACTTCCACTGGTCGCCGTGCGCAGGCGGCGGGCCACCCTGGGTGCTCATCGCCCCGATCGCCCTCCCTGCTGGTCTCGCCGTGGTGGCTGCTTCGGCCGGCGGCCGGCGCCTTGGCCGCCGCCGCTGGGGCCCATCGTGCCCGATCGGACCACCCGGACCACCCGGGTGGGGGCCCCGGGCAGCCCCACCGACTCCAGGGTGCCGTCCGCACCGCCCGCGGCGCGCACCGCCGCGCCGTCTCTCGCCAGCTCCTCGGCCGCCCGCTCGCCCTTGAGCGCCAGCAACACCCCGCCCGGGCGAAGCAGGGGCAGGCACCAGCCCGCCAGCGTGCCCAGCGGCGCGACCGCGCGGGCCACCACCACGTCGTACGCCCCGCGCTCGGCCTCCTCGGCACGCGCCCGGACCACCCGCACCCGGTCGCCGAGTCCCAGCGCCTCGACCGCCTCGGTGAGGAACACCGTGCGCCGCAGCAGCGGCTCGACGAGGTCGACCGCGAGGTCGGGGCGGACGAGGGCCACCGCCAGGCCGGGCAACCCGGCCCCCGAGCCGACGTCGGCGACCCGGGCGCCCGCGGGCACCAGCGACTCGACGGCCAGGCTGTTGAGCAGGTGGCGGTCCCACAGCCGGGGGACCTCCCGCGGGCCGATCAGGCCGCGCACGACGCCGGCGTCGGCGAGCAGCGCCGCGTAGGCGGTCAGGCCCGGCAGCGCCTCGCGCCAGCCGGCCGGCCACCCGGCGGGGTCGGGGGGATCGGGCACGACGACGACGGCCGGTCCGGGCGGTGTTTCACGTGAAACACCGCCGGCGCCGCCCTCGGCGGGCATCTCAGGCGGGGTGGACGACGACGTACCGCCGCGGCTCGACGCCCTCGGACTCGCTGCGCAGCCCGGCGGCCGCGATCGCGTCGTGCACGACCTTGCGCTCGAACGGCGTCATCGGCGACAGCCGGGCGGCCTCGCCCGACTCCTTGACGCCGGCGGCGACCTCGTCGGCCAGCTCCACCAGCTTGGCCCGCTTGGCGGCCCGGAAGCCCGCCACGTCGAGCATCAGCCGGCTGCGCTCGCCGGTCTCGCGCAGCACCGCGAGCCGGGTGAGCTCCTGCAGGGCGTCGAGGACCTTGCCGTCGTCGCCGACGAGCACCGACAGGTCGCCGCCGACGAGCGAGACGAGGGCCCGCTCGCCCTCGACATCCATGTCGATGTCGCCGTCGAGGTCGGCGATGTCGAGCAGCCCCTCAAGGTAGTCCGCGGCGATGTCGCCCTCGCGCTCCAGCCGCGCGGCCAGCGTGGGGGCGGCCTGCTCCGTGTCGTCGGACGCCGCCTCGGAGTCGGGGGAGGCCTCGGTCAGGGCCTCGATGGCGTCGTCGGTGGGGGTCTCGATGGAGCCGTCGCTCACGGCTGCTCCTCACGGTCGTGGTGCGGGCGGAACCGGCCGGGGGTACGCGGTGCGGCGGCCGGGGTGCTGGGGTGGGTCAATCCGCGGGCTGCGCGGGTGGGCCGCCTGTCGGGTCGGGCGCCGGCCCGGATGCCGGCCCCGCGGTGCCGGCTGGCTTGCCGCCCGCCCGGGGCCGCTGCGACCTCGGCTTGCGGACCGGCTGCTGGCGCTGGCCGGACGGCCGGGCCGGCTGGTCGCCCTCGGTGGTCGCGTCGCCGGCCAGGGCGTCGGCCGTGGCGGTCATCTCCACCCTGGCCTTGTCCTTGGCCTTCTGCGCCCGGCGGGCCTCCAGCGCCTCGGCCGCGGGGGAGCCGGGCGTCGGGTTGCGTCTGATCACGTAGAACTGCTGGCCCATCGTCCACAGGTTCGTGGTGAACCAGTAGATGAGCACGCCGATCGGGAAGTTGACGCCGAACACCGCGAACATCAGCGGGAAGACGTACAGCAGGATCTTCTGCTGCTGGGCCAGCGGGTTGTCCTGTCCCGCGGGCATGTTCTTGACCATCAGCTGGCGCTGGGTGGTGAACGTGGTCAGCGACATCAGCACGATCAGCACGGCCGCGACGACCTGGGTCGTGGTGTTCGGGGCGTTCAGGAAGGTGGCCGAGATCGGAGCGCCGAAGACGGTGGCGTCCTTCATCGACTCGACGTCGGCCTCGGACATCACCCCGACCGTGTTGCCCTGGGCGACCTGGTTGAGCACGGTGAACAGCGCGAAGAAGAACGGCGACTGGGCCAGGATCGGCAGGCAGCTCGACAGCGGGTTGGTGCCGGTCTCCTTGTAGAGCTTCATCAGCTCCTGGGACTGGCGCTCCTTGTCGTTGGCGTACTTCTTCTGGATCGCCTTCATCTGCGGCTGCAGCGCCTGCAGGCCGCGCTGGGCCTTGATCTGCTTGGCGAACAGCGGCAGCAGGGCGATCCGGATCACCACCACGAGGCCGACGATGGCCAGCCCCCAGGCCGCCCCGCTGCCGGACGGGAAGACCAGGCTAAAGAGGTCGTGGAAGCGCAGCAGGATCCACGACACCGCGTCGTACAGCCACGGCAGCGGGGGAATGGTGATCATGCGGCGGCGCTCCTGGAGGGGGCTGGGTCATGCGGGTCGGGGTCGGCCGGAACCGAGCCGACCCGATCGGGCCGGTCCGCGGGTGGCGCGGGGTCCTCGAGGTCCTCGGGGGCCCGGGCCCGCCACACCAGGGTGGCCCATCCCCCCCCGCGGGGCACCACCGGGTCCACCCCGCCGCGCGCCCACGGGTTGCAGCGCAGGATCCGCCGGCCAGCCAGCCAGCTGCCGAGCAGCGGTCCGTGGTCGTGGATCGAGCCGAAGCCGTACCTCGAGCAGGACGGGTGATAGCGGCAGACCGGGCCGAGCAGCGGCGACAGCGTCCACTGGTAGAGCCGGATCAACGCCAGCAGCGGCCAGGTCAGCGCGCGGGAGACCGGGTTGAGCGGCCGGGTGCTGCGCAGGGCCAGCCGAGCGCCCAGCTGGCCGAGCGCGCCGCTCACGCGGCGGCCCCTTGGCGGGCGGCCTTGCGCACGGCGGAGTCGACGGCCGAGCGCAGGGCCGAGCCGAGTTGGGCCGAGTCGGCCGAGGCGGCCGGCGGCAGGGCGCGTACGACGAGCAGCGAGCCGGCCGGCAGCGCGTCCAGCACGGGACGGGTCTGGGCCCGCAGCACCCGCAAGACTCGGTGGCGGACCACCGAGTTGCCGACGGCCCGGCTCACCGCGAAGCCCGCCCGCGGCGGGGCGGCCGCCTCGCCGGGGTCGGCGGGCAGCAGGTGGACGACCAGTTCGGGGCGCCCCGAGCGCAGGCCGGCGCGCATCACGCGGGCGAAGTCCGCCCGCCTGCGCAGCCGGGACTCGGCAGCGAGCACAGCACGGATCCGCGGACGCGGAGTTCGCCGGGCCGTCAGGCCGACAGCTTGGCGCGGCCCTTGCCGCGGCGAGCCGACAGGATCGAGCGGCCGGCACGGGTGCGCATCCGCAGCCGGAAGCCGTGCGTCTTCGCCCGACGGCGATTGTTCGGCTGGAAGGTGCGCTTGCTCACGGGGGCTCCCGGGGAAGAGGTGCAGGATCGGTGCGGGGAAGTGCGGCGCAGGCGCCGCGGTCGGAACCGGCCGCCACCGGACGCCGGCGCGGGCCGCCCGGGGAACTGACACGGCATCGTCACGGGATCGTCACGGGAACCGCGGGGCGCGCCAGCACATGCATGCGGCAGCAGCCGAGTCGCCTCGGCCCCCGATACGGTACGGGCGGCGCCGCGATCGGGTCAAACCGTCCGCCCCCCGTGGGCCCGGCGGGCGGTGGGGGGTCGACCTCCCAGTATCGACACGGGCGGCCCCGCTCGCGGCGCGACACGCCGGGGACCGCCACGCCGCGGCGATGGCCAGCCTGTGGACAACGCTTGACGGCGCCCTGCGCCGGGTTGCTAGCGTCCCCCCCGTTCCGCTGGCCTTCCCCCTCGGCCCGCACCCAGGGACACCGCTTCTCCGGCCGGTCCACACCTGTGGACTGATCTTGTGGACGCGGCCCCGAGGGCGCGCTGCGCCGCCAGCGGGCTCCGTACGCCGCATCCGCAGCGGCCGGGCGCTTCGGCGCCGGCCCGCTCGCACGACAGATCGCCCGATAGAGGAGCCCGCACCCCGTGCCTGACACGCTTGATCTCACCGAAGTCTGGTCCGCGGTGCAGTCCGCGGACGCCCTGGCCGGGGTCTCCCAGGCCGCCTTCCTGCGCAGCATCCGCCCGCTCGGCCTGATCGAGGACGGCTCCGGCCTGACCGCGCTGGTGGCCGCCCCGGACGAGTTCACCAAGGACGTGCTGGAGAGCCGGCTGCGGCCGATCGTCGTCGACGTGCTCTCCCAGCAGCTCGGGCGCGAGGTCCACCTCGCGGTCTCGGTCCAGTCCCTCCCGGACGCCGCCGGCGCCGACGGCGCGACCGGCGAGCTCGACGACGAGTCCGACGCGCTCGACGACGGCCTGCTCGACGAGTCCGACGAGGAGCCGCACGCCGACCCGTTCACCCGCACCGGCGAGGCGTGGGACCCGACGCCGGCGCGACCCGGCGCGGGGCAGCCGGGCAGCCGCCGGGACACCGGCGACAGCCGGCTCAACCCCAAGTACGTGTT
>Ga0114939_10002386_pt1 | contig 13940 bp, 12 predicted proteins | sample AshMeaCrysSpring_FD_87196 | JGI IMG/M metagenome (GOLD analysis project Ga0114939, IMG submission 87196) | Groundwater microbial communities from Big Spring, Nevada to study Microbial Dark Matter (Phase II) - Ash Meadows Crystal Spring | ecosystem: Environmental > Aquatic > Deep subsurface >... | reverse complement strand
CAGTAACCCCTACACTTGGTCCAATACCAACATAACTACCATAGGCAACTTGAGAAAATGCTGGTTGGTAATCAACCATCATCCCTAAAACTGAACTTACAGCCACAGCGGAGATAATATGCTTAATCAGCTTCATTTCCTGACTCCTCAGATGATGAGTGATTTTAGATTTTGGAATTTATATTTGGGATTAGTCAAGACTAATGGCTAATTGCTAGTTGCGAATGGCTAATGCACTTAAACTTTTTATTTCCACCTAAATCTTGCTTTGCGCTCCTAGCTTTTTCAAGATTTTAATAAAATTAGGGACATTTAGGGTGAATGCCACCATAGCTACAAATATAAGCGACTTGTTTTGGCTCTAAATTTTTGGCTTTACTAAAATCAACGCCTTTGACCATAGCAGACTCGATACCTTTAGCAGGGGTTTGTACAAACTGCTCAGAGGGGTCTTGCTTACCATCTGTCAGAATTGCTCCCTGAAAATCAGCACCATCTACATTTGCTCCTCTTAAATCAGCAAACCTGAGGTCGGAATTGCGGAAGTTGGTATTTTGCATTTGAGCAGAGCGTAAATTAGCACCACTGAGACGAGCGGCACTGAAGTTAGCTTCGGTCAAATTAGCACGGTCAAGATTAGCTCCAGAAAGGTCTGCGCCTTGCCAATCAGTTTTGGTTAAATTCGCAAAAGACAATTGGGTGCCAATGGCGATCGCCCGACCAAGACGAGCTGCAAATAAATCAGCTTCGTTTAACTTAGCATTTCCTAAATCGGCGCCAGTTAAACTAGCGTTTTCCATAACAGCATTATGTAAATCAGCCTCAACTAACTGGGCACTACTTAAATTTGCCCCCACTAGACGGCTGTTTGATAAATTAACTTTGTTTAAAGTGGCGCGACTTAAATCAGTGCGATTCATCACAACACGACTTAAACTGGCACCTGTTAAGTTTGCTTGTTTCATCTGGGCACCGCTCAAATCAGCAGTAGTATCATCAAAGGTATCCCAACGGCGGTCTTCTCCGAAACCTCTAAAACGGCTACCCTTTAAACTGGCTTGGTTTAAATTTGCTCCCTTAAATATAACTCCAGACAAATCTGTGTTATCTAATACTAAGTTAAAACTAGAAGTATTATTATTACCACTTTGACCTAGTTGTATGCGCCCCATATCAAGATTATTTAACTTGCCACTGTAGACGCTGAGAATTTTATTAATAGCCCTTTGATTAACTTGTAATCTTTGTTGACGAATATTTCTATCATTTCCGGCAGAGGCTAATTCGCTTGCAAGAGATTGATTAATTCTTTTAAGGTCTGCTATTGCCTTTAAACCTTGACCTTCTAAGGCTTGCTGGATAGTGTCTAACAGGGCTGGATTACTTTCCTGGGCTAACATATCCACTAAATATTGGCTTGATTGAGAATCATTCAGGGTACCCATTGCAAGAATCGCATTACGGCGCTGCTCTAAATTAGCAGTAGAGTTTTTATCTAATTGCTTAACTAGGGCAAAAAATTGTTCGCTATTACGCTGCTTGAATTGGCGACGATTTGCTTGAGTTTGAATATAAACTTGTGTGCCGACGAGGGTTGCTAAAACTCCTGCCATACTTAATAGTGCGACTAGGAATAAAGTCAAACTAGGATTACGTCGCATCCGCCGCCAAATATTTGATTTTGAACGGCTTTCTGGGGTTATTACTACAGAGGCTATAGATGTATCATCTTCATCTAGCCACTGATCAGATAAATCATTATTTCCTCGCCCTACCTGGAATCTACCATTCATATCTATAGTATAAGTACCAGCTAAGCGGTCGTGAAGGGCACGACCTTCGCGCCATTTTGGAAAACCCAGTCCTTCAGCCAGTAAAATAACAACTGCTAACCCTGTAAATACTCCTAAATTAGGAAATAAAGGACCATAGCGCCATAGTAAATAGGCTGCAGAAATTGGTAAAGTCCAACGACCAGCACCTTCTCTAATTAAAACTGGTAGCCAACCAGGGGGTGTCCCTTTATCTGTAATAACTCTAATGCCAAACCAGCGTTTAGGAACTGTACTACCAGTCCTTGCTAATAAATACAATTGCCATCCAGAAAGAGTTAAGGGCGCTAGCAACGCAATTGACCATAAAAAATTTGTGGGAAATGCCACATTACGAGTACCCAAACTAACAGGTAGGGCTAAGGGTCTTGCTATAGTCCTTTCTGTGGATACCAATAGAGGATTCAAGGGTACTCTATTTAAATCACTGCGGCTATTAGCCAAGACTCCAATCCCAAAAGGGATTAAACCACTAATAGCAATTAAAGAAATTTCCGTAGCCCATGCCACAATACGTCTTGTCGCTAGTGGCAAAAGCTTACTTTTTGATTCTTCATTCGCATTACCAAATTGATTGTTACTGCGCCTCACTGTTGGGTTTGCCATCCTCTATTTCCTTTATTTTTTAGCCCTTATCTCGACAGAATGCTAATAACTAACTTTTCTAAGTAATTAAGTATCAAAAAACACAATTTTCTTTTCCGATAGCAAATAGCTATTAGCCACTATAAGTCAACTAATTAGCATCTACCATAAGTTACATTTATTTCTATCAATCTACTGACGTGGTAATTTTTTAGATACAAAAAATTTATATCCTACGTATAGTAGCACTGCTAAGATTGCCAAGCTAATAATGCCTGTTACAAGCTTTAGTAAAGCTTGTAACAAACCCAAAGCAAAAATTCCGCCCCCCACTAGGACTATGAGCCTTTTCTTATCAGATAAATTCTTATACCAGACCATAAACCGCTCTAGCTGTAATTTTATACTAGTGAAATTCAATTCCCGTAGCGGTTTTATCGATTCTGATTCGATGAAGCCCTGGAATGGCGATCGCACTTCTTTGGACTGGACTTCTTTTTCAAGCTCTTTGAGACGGCGCTGCAACTCTTCTTCAGATTGAGGATTCATTTCTATTTACCCCACCAAAAATGGTCATAACAAATGGTCTTAAAATACCAACTAATTTTGACTTTTGTGTCTTTGCCTGTGATTTTAGCTAATCTATATGTCAAAAGGAAAACCATTACAAGTCAAAAATAATTTTTTTAATTTTTAACTTTATTTTTTTAATTTTTAATTTTAATTTTTTAATTTTATGTTGGTGTGGTTTACCGCCATTTTTAGGGTGATAAATACCCACCAAAGATAATCAGAGTTTGTTAAAATTAATTTATATATTCCTATAATTTAAGACAAAAAAATTATACATCTAGATTTTATTATCTCAGATAAAGAATATTTGTCGTAAGGAACATATATATTAGCCATTCCGTCAAGGATATAAGGCTACGGGTATAAATTTAAGTTAATTTTATAAACGGTCGGAGCATAAAATATGAAAGCGCGTAGGATATCGATGTTTGTTCCGGCAGCGCTGATAATAGGTTTGGTTATTACTCAGATTAATATAGTATCTGCCCAAGTTGTGCGAATCACCAGGAAAATGCAGCCAGACCCGTTAGTTGTCACTGGCCAGTCAGGGGGAACAAATAAAAGTAATTGTGGCAATATAGGGACTCAACCAAATCAAGTACTTGAAGTGCCGGAGTCTCTTCCTTATGTACGTTTGAGCTTAGAAAGTGGAGGACAACCCACTTTACTAATAGATGGTCCTAGTGGTCGTTTTTGCGTGTTACCAGATAATCATTCAGGGACTAAACCGGAATTATCAGGTTTTTTAGCAGCAGGTACTTATTCTGTTTATGTGGGTGATTTATCTAACAAACAGAATCCCTATACTCTTTCTATATCTCAACAAAAAAAGTAGATACACAAAAAAGCATCTAAAAAGCATCTCTAGAAATCATAAATCAAGTTAAAAACCAGATTTATCAAATAAATCTGGTTTTTACTTTGATTCATCCTCTAAAACTTGGACGGGTACTTCTATAGCTGTAACATCAATAGTACCTTCCGGAGTTAGGCGGCGAAAATGTCTTTGTTTAACTTCTAATTGTTCCCCACAGCTAGGGCATTGTAGTTGAGTTTCGTTTAAACCAGTGAATTCATGGCCGCAAACAGGACAAGCATCTGTGACAACATTACGTTGTAACCACCACCGGAAGCCAAAAAAACCTATGACTGGAATAAATACCATTAGTCCTACCAAAATTAGTAGGGAATTAACTAACCAACCCAAACCGAATGAACCCATTAGCCAAACAACTACTATGAGAGTTAACCAAGGTCGCAGGTTTAATAGATTTAACTGAAAAGTTTTAAGACTCATTTTAAAATCTTATTTACTCTTCCTCTACGATAGCGAGAAAAGGGTAAATTATAAATTACAGATACTTCAAGTTTATTATTTGTGAAAATAAATGATGAAACGCGAACTGAAATATAAAATTTTTATTAAAATTCATATTTCATCATTTATCATCCACAATCTACACTAACAATTTTTTCACTAATTTTTCAAAAGTTGGCTTGCTAAAATTTGCTAAAGCTTGATTGCGTAGCCATTGACCATCACAACGTTGGTCATCGCCCTGAAGTATTTCAATACAAGCTTTTGCAACCTCATCTTTATCGCGATGAGGTACCCGCCATCCTAGCTTACCATCTTGAAGGGGGTCTGCGGAACCATCTGCATCACCGGAGAGTACTGGTATTCCACAAGCCATTGCTTCTAAGTAAACAATACCAAATCCTTCTTGGGAAGGCATTATATAAGCATCAGCCAGACGATAATGTGTGATTAAGTCTTCTGTGGCAATAAAGCCAGCAAATATTACTTTGTCTGCGACTTGTAAATCTTCTGCTAGTTGGGCTAAGCGTGGTTGGTCATCACCCCTACCGATGACTAAATATTTAACATCGGGAAAAACTTGGGCGATACGGGGCAATGCTCGAATTGTCACATCTACCCCCTTGTAAATATCTCCAGACCAAAGACGGGCGACTGTCATTAATACCTTTTTCCCTGCCAAGCCATACTTTTCAATTAATTCTGGCTGTTTTTCTCCGGGGGTAAATTTATCACCATCAATAGCACAGGGCAGCATTTTAATCTTATGGGAGTCCAACCCGTTTGCTTTACAAGCGCAATCTCGACTATATCTACTTATTGTCCATATACTGCTGGCATTTTTTAGAGCATTGCTTTTTGATTTTGGTAAAGGTTCCCATACTTCTTTACCATAGGTCAATACTGTATAGGGAATTCCTAAAGGTTGACACAGGGATCGCACTAAAGGAGCTAAATTTATATGACCGCAATAAACATGTTGAGGACGCTTTTGTACAAGAAACGCGGACAGAGCAACAGCAATGTTAACTCGCCCTAAAGCAGGAAAGTCCCTTTGAAAATAATGAAACCTCAGACGGTCTGACTCAAAAGGATTAGACGAATTATCTCTATCCCGTAATAAAAAAACTTCCCCTGTGATGTCATCATCTAAAGCAAGATAAGCTCTAAAAATGTCCTTTACATAGGATTGAATCCCACCTTCCCTTGTAAAAATCTCTAAAAATATAAAAAGGTGGTTTGTCGTTAATACAGATTTTTTCGTCAATTCCCAATTATCTTGAAATTTACTAATTAACATATTCATTTATAAACGTTGTGGTGAAGCTAAGGGAGATATTGCACCACTTTGTAACCTTTCTAAATCACTTTTTACCATTGTCTCAATTAGTTTCTCAAAGCCAACCTTTACCTGCCAACCAAGGTTCTGCTTTGCTTTTGTCGGATTTGCCACTAACTGAAAATGTTCGTCAGAACGTAATAGATTAGTATTGATAACTACATACTTTTCCCAATTTAGTCCCACAGTTTCAAAAGCTGTAGCCACTAATTCTCTAACGCTATGTAACTTACCCGAACCAATTACATACTCTTCTGGTTCTGATGCCTGTAGCATTAACCACATCGCTTCCGCGTAATCGCCAGCAAATCCCCAATCGCGCAGCGCGTCTAAATTACCTATCTCTAAAGTTTCAGCTAAGCCTAATTTTATAGAGGCTGCAGCTAAAGAAACTTTACGAGTGACAAAACGAGGTGTTCGCAATGGGGACTCATGATTGTATAAGATACCGCTACAAGCAAATAAACCATAACGTTGTCGATGATGAACCATTGTCCAATGAGCGTGCATTTTTGCTGCCGCATAGGGATTTTTGGGACGGAAGGGAGTATCCTCATCCTGGGGGGAAGTAGTCACATCCCCAAACATTTCTGAACTACTTGCCTGATAAAAGCGAGTTGATAAACCAACCTGACGGATAGCATCTAACAAGCGGGTTGCCGTGCCGGTTATTAAATCAAGAGTTCCCAGTGGGTCATTCCAAGAATCTGGTACAAAACTGGGAGCTGCTAGATTATAAATTTCATGAGGTAGTAATTGCTCTACGGCACTCAACAAAGCCTTACTATCTCTTAAATCAACAGTATATATTTCTACCCGGTTCGCCAAAGAACCAAGTTTTGCCAAATTAGGTTGTCTCTGGGGAGGCACTAATCCAACGACTCGATAACCCCAGTCAAGTAGTAAATTACTCAGATAGTAACCATCTTGACCAGTGATTCCTGTAATAAGTGCTGTTTTAGTCATATAGTTCCCCTTCACCTTATCATTTGCTATGCAGCAAGTGATACATACCTAATACTGCAGACAAATCCTAACAAATGGAAAACTATAACTCGAATGCTGTATTTACTGGAGATCTATATTTTTTTTATACTTTATTGTATATTTATTCTTAAGTGTAAATACTAGTGAGATACTGATGATGGACTTCTAGGAAGAATTATCTACCTCTTTATAGATAGAAAAATAAGTATTTATACGGTTATGATTAAAATAATATCCTTCCATAAATTTTTAATAAATCTTGTTGATAAGGTTAAGTTTTTCCAACTTAAACGCAAATAAACCAGTTCAATAAGCAATTTGCCCGGTTGGTTCACACTATGCCTTAAAAGCCCATAGTGTTACCAAAAAAATTCTCAATTTGCACGGTTGCTGCAAATTGAGAATTGCGGAGCGCATCGCTTGCCCATAAAGGCAAATTGCACGGTTGAGCATAAAGGGCAAATTTTTTGTCAATTTAATGAAACCGGCCTTCTTTAAATACAGGTATTATTACCTAATCATTATTCGCAATCTTTGGTGTGATGATATTTGATAATGAGCAAGCAATTTCGTCCGTCTGTATCCGGTTTATAGACAACAGAATCAGCTAAACGACGTAGTAAAAACCAACCATATCCTCCCACTTGAAGAGTACCAGGTTCAGGCTCGACTAAAGCGTCAGGGTTAAAAGGTGGCCCGTAATCCCAAATTTTAATCTCCAACCTATCACTCCATAAAACAATTCCGATATCAATTTCTGTTTCAGGTGGAAGGTTCTGATGTGCGTGACGAACAGCATTAGTAAAGCCTTCTGCCAATGCTAAATTTAGGCGATATAGCTGGTTATCTGACCAGCCAAGTTCTGGCAAGTGGGGTATACAAAATTCCTCAAACCATTGTTGCACGAGGTTTAGAAGCATTAAATCGCTCTCCACCTTCAGATGGTCTTGCTGCATAATGCTAAGCATTGACCGTAACTTGAATATAAATAGGTGTTTGTGTGTATTTTAACGATTTTACATTTTAGAATAAACGCTAAAAAATTTAAAATTTAAAATTTAAATTAATAAATTAATTTTTTCATTCTTGATTTAAATTTTAAATTCTAATTTTTTCGACCTAATCTAAGATAAAAATCGAATATGCAAAGTAGATTAATAAAATTTGACGCCTTATAATTACATCAAAAGTATAAAAATATATACTATTGAGTATCACAGGCGTCAAAAAAATATTAGAAAATAAATTAGAACAATCCTAAAGTTATGGATTTATCTAGAGGTAAAGTAGCACCGATGCCTAAGTACAGAGTTACTATTGTTCCAAATAGGAAAACAGCAGTAGCTACTGGACGACGGAATGGGTTTTGAAACTTATTAACATTCTCAAGAAAAGGAACGAGAATTAAACCCAGAGGTACTGCTGCCATTGCTAGCACTCCCAACAATTTGTTAGGAACAGAGCGTAGAATCTGGAATACTGGGTATAAATACCATTCAGGTAAGATTTCCAGAGGTGTCGCAAAAGGATTTGCTGGTTCGCCATTGGATGCTGGGTCTAATACCGCTAAAGCGACGATACAAGCAAAAGAACCCATAATTACAATGGGGAAAACATATAGTAAATCATTGGGCCAAGCTGGTTCACCATAATAGTTGTGACCCATGCCTTTAGCTAGCTTAGCTCTTAACTGGGGGTCGCTCAAATCGGGTTTTTTAATGCTTGCCATTTTAACTCTCTTCTCCTGCTTCAATTAAGTTCAAGCGTTTGTCAAAGCCCATTAGCTATTAGATATTTATCAAAGCGTTAGGCAATCCTAACGCTTTAAGTTATTAGCTAGATATCAGTATTTTACTCTTATACTTATTTGATACAAGTTTAAGGCAAAGGACTGATATTAAAGCCAAGTTTGTGTTATTCAATCACAACAACTGTGAATTACAACGGACCGGAAATACCTTGTTTGCGAATCATCAAAAAGTGGAACAGCATAAACACAGCAATTAACCAAGGCAGTACAAAAGTATGAGCGCTGTAATAACGAGTTAAAGTTGCTTGACCAACACTAGAACCACCGCGTAGTAAGTCAGAAATTAATACACCAACTACAGGGATTGCTTCTGGTACACCGGATACAATTTTTACAGCCCAGTAACCAATTTGGTCCCAAGGAAGAGAGTAACCAGTTACACCAAAGGAAACGGTAATAACAGCTAAGATGACACCGCTAACCCAAGTTAACTCACGGGGCTTTTTAAAACCACCGGTGAGGTAGACTCGGAAAACGTGCAAAATCATCATTAACACCATCATGCTGGCAGACCAGCGGTGGATGGAGCGAATCAGCCAACCAAAGCTCACGTCTGTCATGATGTACTGAACAGAGGAGAATGCCTCAGCTACTGTTGGTTTGTAGTAGAAGGTCATTGCAAATCCAGTCGCAAACTGAATTAGAAAGCAGGTGAGGGTGATTCCACCCAAACAGTAGAAGATATTTACGTGAGGGGGGACGTACTTGCTGGTTATGTCATCAGCAATGGCTTGAAGTTCTAATCTCTCTTCAAACCAGTCGTAAACGTTTGCCATACCAGATTCCTTGGATGTTGCTTGGGGTTGATAAGTTCTCGTTTTGTTATATGACGAGAAATTTGGGGATTTTAGCAAAGAGTGTTTAACTCTCTACAAATTAGGCTTCAGAATAAGCTAAGTTTTAATAAACTTAACATTCTGTAAAGGGGAAATATATTGCGTTTATTTGGCACCCAAAACAATAAAGTAGGCACACAAACTAGATTTTATCGGTTATTGGCATCTTTGGCACAGTGGCAGTTGGCGAAGCAACTGGATTTAAAACTGCAGCCCTTCTATAAAAAAAGTAACATAGTCAAGAGATAGATTTCATTATTTGGTGAGTGAATTGCGTTTCTCAGCTAGTTTATTTAGATAATGTGGGTCAAAGAGGGTAAAAATCAAGATGGGTTTCATGTACAAACAGGTTTTTAGGTTTTGTTTGTTCTTACTTGTGGCTTTTTTTATTTCCAGCGTTGGATTTTGTCCAACTGCCACCGCTTTAACAGATGAGCAAAAATTAGTATCCGAAGCTTGGCGAATAGTTAATCGTGCTTATGTAGATGACACCTTTAACCACCAAAACTGGTCAACGGTAAGGCAAAAAGTTTTATCAAAGCCACTTTCTAATTCTCAGGCTGCTTATGATGCCATTGGGCAAATGCTAAAAAACCTTGATGACCCGTTTACACGCTTTTTAAATCCAGAACAGTATCGTAGTTTACAAGTTAATACTTCTGGTGAATTAACCGGAGTGGGACTGCAAATCGCCCTAAATCCAGATACTGGCGTGCTGGAGGTTGTGGCTCCCATAGCAGGTTCGCCAGCTCAAAAAGCTGGGATTCAAGCCCGCGACAAAATTGTCAGAATCGAAGGTCTTTCTACAGAAAAGCTTACCCTTGATGAAGCTGCCGCCAGAATGCGCGGACCTATCGGTAGTCTTGTGACTCTGATAATTCAACGAGAAGGTATAGGGGAAAAAGAATTTCGATTAACGCGCAATCGTATTGAACTTAATCCTGTTATTGCGGAACTACGCAATTCTGACGATGGAAAATCCATCGGTTATATTCGCCTAACACAATTTAATGCCAACGCCTCCACCGAAGTATCACACGCTATCTCTAATTTAGAAAAAAAAGGAGCTAACGCCTACATACTGGATTTACGCAATAATCCTGGTGGATTGTTACAAGAGGGAATTGATACAGCTCGTTTATGGCTAGATAGCGGTACAGTAGTTTATACTGTAAACCGCCAAGGTATTCAAGGAGCCTTTGAATCCTTTGGGCCAGCACTCACAGACGACCCTCTTGTTTTATTAGTAAATCAAGGAACTGCCAGTGCCAGTGAAATTTTAGCCGGTGCATTGCAAGATAACCATCGCGCCCAGTTAGTTGGAGAAAAAACCTTTGGTAAAGGTTTAATTCAATCTTTATTTGGATTATCTGATGGTTCTGGGTTAGCTGTTACCATCGCTAAATATGAAACACCCAACCACCATGATATTCACAAGCTAGGTATAAAACCTGACAAAATAGTTACTCAAGAAATGATTACAATGAACCAGATAGCGACAGAAGCTGATAAGCAATATCAAGCTGCTGTGGAATTACTCAATCAGAAGGAATTGGCTAATAGTTAATGGCTAATGGCTAATGGCTAATGGTTAATGGTTAATGGTTAATGGCTAATGGCTAATGGTTAATGGTTAATGGTTAATGGCTAATGGTTAATGGCAAACTGATTATTACTGAGGTCTAATTGGTGATTTTTTTCTTGTTTTTTAATTCACTGAGGGGACTTCTGTTTTTATCAACTCTTGAATATCCAAATTTATAAGGTGTTCGTAAGCCTTATCAATTAGATATTTTCCTCTTAGATAACCAGTATTACCTCCAGGACAAATATACTTGAGAGTGTGGGAAGTAAATTCCCTTGTCAAACTGTTTAAGCTATTAATCTGGCGTCGCCAGTGAAAGGTTTTTGGTGTACGTAATAGTACTGGATTTTCTTCTTTGTTTGGTATAATATGACGACCGGTGAAAAGTACTCCCCCAAACTCGCTATAGTAAAGACAGGATGAACCTGGTGAATGACCAGGTGTCCAAATTAGCCTGGAATCTGGATTCAAAGAGAACTCTTGTTCAAAGGTTGTGACTTTAACTTCAGGTAGAAGGTAAGCTTCTTGTTCTTGGATTATAATGTCACAACCTAGGGCTTGTTGCCATTGGACTGCTTTACCAATTGCCTCACGATGGGTAATTACAAGGAAGCGAACCCCCAGCTTTGATTTGATAAAATCAAGATTAGTGCCGTCATATAGGGGAGAATCTATGAGGATATTGCCAAGATTTCTTACAATAAGATAAGCGGTTCCTCCTAAGGTGTCCCGATTGGGTGGAAATGCAAAAATATTATCAAGAACATTTCTTGGTAGCTTCAGTGTTTGATTTGGCTCGTTCGATAAAGGGTACATTGAAAAACCGCTCAATACTCGTGGATTTCTTTGCTCGTGGATTTATTTGAAAATCAGACGATAGTGTTATTTACCAATAACCACTATTAAATTTGGTTAAATTTGGTTAAATTTGGTTCAAGATAGGAATTAAGAGTCTGTCTTGTATAGGGCATTTGCCTTTTGCTGCAAGCTTTATCAGCCTTCGTCAAGCAGGCGCATAGAGCGCTTTGTGAGCTATCGCTGTTTAGTATACAAGGCGTGAGATACTTTTTCAAAAACGTTGAAAAAAACATGAATCTTTGGTTTCTCTTGTTACTAGGACTAATTACTTATCTAATGGTGCAGCGCAGTGTGGGTCAAATCACACGCACCCCAGTGTGGGTTTTATGGTTTGTTTTAATGACTCCAGCATTTGTTTTAACAGGCTGGACGGCTGTAAATCGAGCTACATCCGCACCACAAGGACTAATGCTGTTCCTATTTCTAGCTTGTCCCCTTTTGTACTGGTTGTTATTTCAATGGGGACGGCGCATACCAGGGGAAACTCAAACAGCGCCTACAGCTTCCGAACCGCAATCGGCGGCTATTAATCCTACCTCAGAACCGCCGACCGCTGTACGCCCGATTGAACCAACAGAAGAGACTCAGTTAAGAAATTGTTTCCCTTGGTCCACATACTATATTCAAAATATTGAGTATCGACCCCAAGCTATAATTTGTCGGGGACAGTTAAGAACTAAGCCCACAGAAGCTTATAAACAAATTAAAGCAAATATTGAAGAACATTTTGGCGATCGCTTCCTACTAATCTTTCAAGAAGGAGTCAATGGCAAACCAATATTTGTATTGGTGCCAAATACTCAAACAGCCAAAGGAGCAATAAACGAACGTTTAACAAAACCACTGTTAGCATTAGCATTAGTCGCAGCCACCTTTATTACCACTGCTATAGCTGGATTAGAAATTGCGGATGTTAAACCTGTGGAATGGCGAGCAAATTCAGCTTTACTAATTCAAGGCTTACCCTATGCTTTTGGGATAATGACAATTCTCGGTTTTCATGAAATGGGTCACTATTTAGTGGCTCGATATTATAAAATCCGAGCCACCTTACCATACTTTATCCCCATGCCTTCCTTTTTCTTTTTACTAGGAACCTTGGGGGCATTTATTCAAATGAAAAGTCCTGTCCCAAATAGGAAAGCTTTATTTGATGTCAGTATTGCTGGACCACTAGCAGGTTTTATTGTTACTTTACCTTTATTAATTTGGGGTTTAGCTAATTCCCAAATTGTAGATTTACCAAAAGAATCTAAATTATTAGACTTAGATGCCCTGAATCCGAGGTATTCAATATTACTCGCTTTTATATCAAAACTCGCTTTAGGTAGTAATTTAACACCGGAACATGCAATTAACATGCATCCCATAGCAGTTGCTGGATTTTTGGGTTTAATAGTAACGGCATTAAATTTAATGCCTGTGGGTCAATTAGATGGCGGTCATATTGTCCACGCGATGCTTGGACAACGTAATGCTGTTGTGATTGGTCAAGTTTCCCGTTTATTACTGTTTGCCTTATCCTTTTTACAGCAAGATTTCTTATTATGGGCTGTTATCTTATTATTTATGCCCCTATTTGACGAACCCGCTTTAAATGATGTTACCGAACTTGATAATAAGCGAGATATGGCAGGGTTATTCGTAATGGCACTCTTAGTTATTATCATTTTGCCTGTCCCTCAAGTCTTGGCAAATTTATTACAAATTTAGAATTTTATAATTTACAATCTCCTAGATGTTTTAGTAGCAAAATAATTAATTGCTAATTGCTAATTGCTAATTGCTAATTGCTAATTACTAATTGCTAATTGCTAATTGCTAATTGCTAATTGCTAATTGCTAATTGCTAATTGCTAATTGCTAATTGCTAATTACTAATTGCTAATTACTAATTACTAATTGCTAATTAATTTTATCGGCGTCCGCTTCAAAAACTCTTATGACATATCAAGTCTTGATAATTTGTTCTTAAATAAGCTGATTTATCTTGATGGGTGCCCGTTATAATTATTATCATATGTCAATTATTGATAATTCAATAATTGATAACTCAATAATTGATAATATGTTTGTCAATTATTGAGTTGTTTATCTTGACGGGCGCCCGCTAGGAAAAATTTGATTAAATATCAAATTTTATCAATCTATAATTAATCAATTTCAAGGCAGCCAAAAATTAGGTAAAAAAGATTGACTTAGTTGTTTGAAAGTCTT
>Ga0114939_10002385_pt1 | contig 13940 bp, 10 predicted proteins | sample AshMeaCrysSpring_FD_87196 | JGI IMG/M metagenome (GOLD analysis project Ga0114939, IMG submission 87196) | Groundwater microbial communities from Big Spring, Nevada to study Microbial Dark Matter (Phase II) - Ash Meadows Crystal Spring | ecosystem: Environmental > Aquatic > Deep subsurface >... | reverse complement strand
GAATCCATGTACCCCGCCTTTGCTTGAGCAGATCCGACCGCTTTGCAGCAGGGACCTTCATGAAGAAGATCGGAATGCTCGATGACCTGCTTTCGCTTCGAACCTGGAGCCCTCACCCGTTGGCTCCGCGAATCACGCCACAATCCCAAGCAGAGGAGCTTCCAGCTCGGCCAGTTCACGAACGTAATGTTCATAACGCTTGGCTTGAGCCGATGCGCCGCATTGTAGGATCAATCCATCACAGCGGGCCGTTACCATTTGCAGGTCGGCAAAGTGACTGATGGGCGGGCCAGCCACGAGAATCAGTGAGTAACGCTTGCGGCATTGGTCGAGCAGATCTGTCAACCGCCTGGAAGCAAACGCCTCGGGCGGTAACGTGGCATTCCCCCATGGCAAGACATCGACATCCTCGCGTAGTGGCTCGCACTGCAGACTCCAGGCTTCGGATTCGCCGAGCCCCGAGAGGAAGTCGCTGACGCTCGTGATTTCGTCCATCCGCCGGGTGGCCAATGCAGATTCGGCTTTCGCGGAACGCTTGTCTTTCTTCTTTTTGCCTTCCGCGCTGCTTGTGTCCACGACAGTGTCAAAATCGCGTTGCCGAGCGGGCATGAATGGCGATTCCAAGTCAACCACCAGGACCCGTTCCTGCCGGCGGGCAAAGCATCCCGCCAGTCGCTCAATCAACGGCAATGTGGTGCGGTCCTCGAGGCTTGAAAACAGCACGATCGATCCGGTGGGCCGAGGCATTGATTGCTGGATCCGCAGCGCCAGCAACCGCAATTCATGTGAATGATCGGCGTCGATGGAGCCTGCCGTCAGCCGCCGCTGGGTAGGACGATGCGGGTTGACGGGCACCGTCAGCACGGGAAGTCCGGCGCGATCGGCCCATGTCGAAATATCATCCCGATGCCGAGCCAAGTCGGTCAGCAGGAACGGCCCGCAGAGCAACATCCCGAAGCCCAGAAAGACCAAGGCCCCGATGGTCGCATGGTTGGAATCGCTGACAGCACCTTCCGCTGTCGGCGCACGAAAGACGGAGAACTCGCGAAGGCCTTTCGAACCGTCAAATAATTTGTTGTAGGTCGCGATGTCTGACAGTTGCTGGTCAATCTCACGAATCGCGCCTTCGCTAGCTTCAATCTTGTGGCGAATCCGATCGGCCTCCAATTCCGCCGTCCACGAGTCATTGCCCTGTGCAGTTAGATCGATGCTCGCACTGGTGCTGGTAAACGCATCCAGGCGTTCCCGGGCTTTGCCGATTCGTGACTCGAGTTCGACGATCCGTTGACCTTCTGCGGCCAGGTCGCTCATATTCTTCCGCCAATCCTGCTCGCGATCGCTGATGAGCGCATAGGTCGCCTGACTCGGAGGATCCAGAACCCCGTCACAGGCAAGCTGGAGCGATTGCACCCAAGCGTAGTACCCCTCTTGGTCCAACTGGTCGGCCTGCTTTGCCAGTTCCTCAAATGATTTTGCGAGTGCCGCAACACGATCCGCCCGGTCTCGATCCCATGGCTGAGCCTTGAAGTTTTCAATTTGTTGACGACGGAACGTGACCTGCGTAGACGCGAGTCCCCGCAACGAAGCTTCGACTTCGTTCTTCAACTGATCGAACCGAAGCTTCGAAAGCTCCAACTCGTCATTCATGTCATCGACGCGCGCTTTCAGAATCGGGATCTGCTCGAGGGATGTGTCACCATTACTTCCCTTGGCCAGATTGGTCCGCCGCTCGCCTTCAAGGTCTTGCAGAAAATCCGCCTCTTCACGGATAGACTGTTCGTGGGCGGTCTTCTTTAGTTCGAATTCTCCACGGACGACCTCAGCGCCGCTCGCGCGTATCTCCTCCGCGTAGTCGATGGTCTTCCGCATCACCAAATCCAATGCCTCGGCACCTTTCACTGGATCGGTGCAAGCCATGCTGAAGTTTAGCATCGCAGTGTTGCGGTCATGCTTCACGTCCAGGTCGGATCCGCCCGCGGCGACCAGGTCCTCGCGAACCCTTCCTAGCACTTCCGTGGAGCGGGCGTAACGGAGCGCGTCCAACAGATCTGAGTCAGTCCGAAACGGCAGTTCTCGCGGGATGGGCAGGTCATTTTGAACGAGAATTCCCGCGACGGTGTACTTCGTAGAACCGTATTCGCGGGCGATCGCGAACGCCGAAGCTCCCGAGACCAGCAGCGCGATCAAATAGAGCCACCAGCGTCGTCGGAGCGAACCCAAGATGACGCGGAGGTTCGCCGAAGGATCGGGTTCCTCGTGCCGCATGGACACGGGTGCCCGTTCGACCACATTCCCGCGACTCAAGCGAAGCGCTCGACTGTCCATCAGTTGGGTCCAGTTCAATGAATGGCGGGTACAGGTCCACCGGGCTTCGAACGCCTCCCTGCGACCTTCTGGTCGCGCGGTCGGCCTCTCTTAAACGCAGCCTTGGACCGAATGTCCCGTTTCTCCGACTCACATTCGCGACCGGCCACTGGCGGCTGCCAGCGACGTCACGTCGTCCGATCTGAAACCGTCTCGTTCGGTCTGAAACTCGATGCAAATCCCTGCAGCCAACCCCAGGACCGTCGCGACCGTCGAATCGGCGAGGGATGCTCTATTCTCGCTGACCCTGGCGGAACGGCCCAACGAGTGCCGTTTCAAACCACCCAAAACTCGCGTGACCGTATCGGTTACGCCGCCTGTGCCGACTCGAACGGTTCACCCGTCCGACTGGATTACAACTCGAAAATGCCGGTTCCTTCGCCCTATGCAGCCGAGTGCCACCGCATTCTGTCGCGTCCGTGGTCAAACGGTTGCGATCTCGAGACTTATCAGAACCGGTTCCTCCGTGCTTGATCCGAGGCTTGCGTGACTATCGAGCTCCGTCCCGGAGAACCACGGCCGGGATCGTCTTGAAGAGCAACTTGAGGTCGGTCTTCAGACTCATCGACTCAATATATTCGAGGTCCATTCTCACCTGCTCTGGGAACGAAATGGAGCTCCGTCCAGAGACCTGCCAAATGCAGGTTAGCCCGGGCTTCACAGCCAGTCGCTTCCGGTCGCGGGCATGGTACTGAGCCACTTCGGCGGGCACGGCGGGCCGTGGCCCGACCAGGCTCATTTCGCCTCGCAATACGTTGATAAACTGCGGGACCTCGTCGATGCTCCAGGCCCGCAAACGCCGACCGATCGGCGTAATCCGGGGGTCGTATTCCATCTTAAACGTCCGCGAATCCTGATGGACATTGCTGTCCATCAACGACGCTTTGAGCTGTTCCGCGTTTGGCACCATCGTCCGCAATTTGAAGCATGGAAACAGCTTCCCGTTGCGACCGACGCGCTGCTGGATGAAGAAAACGGGCCCCCCGTCGTGCCACTTGATCAGCACACCCACCACCAGAAGCAATGGAGCGCAGAGCACAAGCCCCGCACTGGCTCCCAAGATGTCAAGCAACCGTTTTAGAGACCGATAGGTCTGAGAGTGTCGTGTGGCGAGGTCCATTGCCGGTTCAGCAACCAGCTCGGACACTAGGACATTATCCACCGCCACCATCGAGTCGGACATCAAGGACTGGGACGCCAACTCTCGCGCATTCGTGCGAGGGGGGTGAGCAGCTGGTTTCGCTACAACCGGCATGCGATCACACTCCGAGGACGAAAAAGCGGAACAGAGGTTGCCTTTCGCTGGGGGGTTGGGGTGGTCTACGCTCAAGCGACTCGAAAGACGCCGATCCCGCCGAGAGCCACTCGCGACTCACATGACTGTGAGCTGACACTGGTCGTGCCTTCGGGGCCGCTTCCGAACTCCCGTCGCCGCTGAGCCAAATCGGGGTTCGAAATGACTCAGACCTGGCAGCGGATCAAGCGGCCGTTTCAGAACAAGACGAGCAATCCGAGTGACGCGACTCAGCGCGGAACGTTCGACTCCACAACCCTTGGAGTGCTCGAAAGGGAGCCGCCGTCGTGGATCATCAAGACGCCACGCCTGCCAACTCCTCCGCGTCACTGCGGATCGGGGTTACAGTCCCTACAACCAGGATGTCCCCTTCAAGCCCTACGGCCGATATCCTAGTTGGCGAAGTTCGGTTGTCGAGTATTTGATCTGCGGCCGAGGTGGACTTTGCAAGCTATGCTTCCACCCCAACCAACAGCGATGGTCATGGTTAGGCCGCATCCAGCCAAATCTAAGGGAGAGATTTTTCGCATTGTGGGTCAGCGACCCCTGCGTGGCGGCCGGCCAAAAAAGTTTGTTTCCGGGGGCAAATTGGCCTCCAGTGGGTGCGTCCCGCCGGCCGGATGCTCGGTCCGTGAGCCTTCCGGGGACGTCGTGACTTGGTCCTCAGCAGGGCTCCCCGCCCGTTCGACCCAGGCCTCAGTCGATCGAAACCCGTGCGCCTCGCCGGAATGGCCTGGGGGATCTGAGGAGGCTGAGGAAACCTGATCGAGGACTGCAGGCCGGCATTCAGCGCGAAACCGCTTAGATCCGACTTTTTCCTTCAATCCGCTCGCCTCTGTTCGGCGATCAACAAATCAAGGACCAGTCCCTTTGTTTGACTGGCCGGCGACGCTGCGTAATTGGCCGTGCGTCAGCACCAGTGGCAATGGATTGCCATGAGGTCATCGGCATGAAGCGGAACAGGATGACAGGCCCGCCATCGCGGCAGATTTTGCCTTCGCGGACTTCCGGAAGTCCGCGCTGGGGGAGCTGCATCACTGCAGCCGCTGCAGCGCTGTTTATGCTGGCCCAAAGTGGTTGCACGACCTTCACGCGACTGAGCAACGCGATCAGCTTGCAGGATGACATATCCGAGCACCTGATCGGCTATCGCAATCGAGCCTGGAGTGCTCGTGCCTGGCATGAGCACAAGGATCGTTTCTGCAATCGTCCCCATCTGCATGACTTCTGCGCGGGGTTCCGTGCAGGGTACGAGTCGGTTGCCGATGGCGGCGATGGATGCACGCCGCCATTTCCAGACCGCAAATACTGGCAATGGCAGTATCAGACGGCGGAAGGGCAACAGAAGGTGGCTGCGTGGTTCGCGGGCTTCCCCTTCGGAGCGCAGGTCGCTGAACAAGAAGGAATCGGCAACTTCTCGCAGATCATGACCTCGACGACGATCCACAAGGAATACGTGCAGGCCGGCCTGCTTGAGCCGGGACCGCATGTCTATCCCATCCCGGATGCGGCCGTGGATGACCTTGTCCCGAAACCGGGCGAGCTTTACCTGCCTCGTGCTGAACCAGTGCCTTTACCTGGGATGGAAAACCATTACGCTCCGCCGCCGGGCTATCCAGTCAATCCGGCCATGGGGACTCCACAACCGCTTCCGGCAACTCAAGCCCCATGGCCGGCACCCGCAGCGTCTGGTTATGCGCCAACGCAGCCCTGGCCACCGGCAAATATCTCGGGCCTTAGTCCCGGAGCCACCTAGGTTCGAGTCGAATCTGAGGAGTGGGTTCGCCCTTAGGGATCAGAAAGCTGCCGATTGCTCGCAGACGCACGGCCTAAACCGGTGAGTGGAAAGATGAAAGTTCAACCGGCGAACAACGCAAACGAGCCGAGCGGAATTCAACGCCTAGGGGCGCGTGGTCGGGACGTCCTGCTGGTGCTCCTGGCGGCCCTCTCCAGTGGCTGCACAGCGCTGACGATGCCGATCAATGGGGTGCCTGCGCGGCGATTGCCGCCTCAGTTCTTCGCGACTCCCAAGAACAATCTGGTGCCCGTCGATGTCTCGCGGCTGTCCCAACAGCCACCGCGGCAATACCTGCTGGACCAGGGAGACATTCTTGGCGTCTACATCGAGGGGGTTCTGCCGTTCAACGCGCCCGATCAGCCGCCTGAACCGCCCCCGGTGAACTACCCCGATGCCGCCAGTTTGCTCGATCCTTCGATTGGCTATCCGACGCCCGTCCAGGAAGATGGCACGATCTTTCTGCCCTTGATCGAGCCCGTGCAGATCCGCGGACTGACGCTCGAGCAAGCCCGTGAGAAGATCAAGCAGGCCTATATCGAAGCGCGGATCCTGACACCCGGCCGTGCCCAGCCCGTGGTCAACGTGATCAAGGAACGGACGTACAACGTGATCGTCGTCCGCCAAGACGTCGGGGGTGCGTCAGGCCAAGGTGTGGTTCGACAAACCAACGAGTCAGCGTCGGGGGGGCTGTACAAACTGCCCGCCTATCAGAACGACATTCTTCACGCGCTGATGCTTTCGGGCGGTTTACCCGGCGTGAACGCCCGTAACGAAGTGCAAGTGCTCCGAGCCAACGAAGCCGATCAACGAAAACGCGATGAGTTCGTGCGGGCCTTCTATGCAGCTCAAGAGCCGTACAAGGATCCTTGCCTCTGCCCTCCGAGCCTCCCGGATGATCCTTCGATTGTGAGAATCCCACTGCGGTTGCCACCCGGCGTGATTCCTGCAATCCGCCCAGACGATGTGATCTTGGAGGATGGAGACATTGTCTTCATCGAGAACCGAGATACGGAAGTGTTTTACACCGGTGGGCTGCTTGGGGGAGGTGAGTTTCCACTCCCCCGCGACTACGACCTTGACGTAATCAGTGCCATGGCACTAGCCGGCGGCAGCGTCGGTGGACGTCAGGGGGGGGGCGGCGGCGGTGGTGGCATGGGCGGGATGTTCGGGAATTTGACCGTGCCTCCAGGAATGCTCTACGTCCTGCGGCGCACCCCCTGCAATGGCCAAGTGACGATCGAAGTCGACCTGGCGAGGGCCCTCAACGACCCACGCGATCGACCGCTCGTACAGCCCGGCGACATCCTGATCCTTCAGCACAAGCCGTGTGAAGACGTGCTGAACTTCGGTCTCGGGACTTTCTTCACGTTCGGCGTCCGCGAACTGTTCCGCGGTGGCAACTAGCAACCGTAATCCATCGGGCTGTCGCGTCCAAGTCAGTTGAAGGCAAGTCTTGACTGGGCGGAGGCATTTTCCGCGCAGCGCCGTGCTCGAAGTGGCCCGGATTGGATGGAAGGCAGCGGCTATCGCCCGAACTGATAGACGGGCGACATCCAACTGGGGCCTAAGCTTGCGTCATCCGCATTGACCCCGCTCTCCACGCGGCCTTCATGATTGAGGAACGGATTGAGTCGCGAGTCGAACAGCTGATCGAGGGGCAGAAACTGAACGTGTCCGTCTTCGAACAGCACGTTGATTCCCATCCCGTCGTGAGGGGCGCGACCCCCCTTGCGATAGCCGAGCGGCTCATCGCTCAGCAACGCGTACCAAGTACGCCCCTGCCACCGCGGCGCGCTGACGCGACGTCCATCTTCACGAACGCCAAGGTAGGTCGAGTAAGACCCGCCCGCGTCGCGACGCAGTGCGAACAGCCCTTCAGGCATCGCATTGGCAAAATGTACAAGTTCCTCGAAAGGCAGTGACCCCGCGGGCCGGCCGGCACTTGGACACCATCGCTTCTGATCGACTTCCGGCAAGAAGCCTTCCGCCAGCCGCACCCAAACAATCCCGGCAAAAGATTCGGGACCATCCGCAGGGATGATGGGCAAGCGGCCATTTGGATCGTGATGACTCACGGTCAGCAGCGCTTCTCCGAAATCGGCAATGTTCGTCGCGCACTGTTCGCGTTGCGCGGCATGCCGCGCTTGCAGGGTCAGCGGCAGAGCCAGGCTGACCATCGCCAAGGCAGACGCCAGCAAGATGACCGCATCGGCAAGCGTTCGACGTGGCCCGCCGGCCAGTTCACGTTCAGGCCGATTCCGCCACACCGAGGGTTGAGAAGGTTCACTCGGTGCACCGGGAATCAACGCCATCGTCCGCGCAACAAGATCGCTGGGCGGTGGGTGGTCCACGCCATCGATCGCCTGAAGCGCATCCAATTCGGCGTCGATCGGCTCGATCAGGCGACGCAACTCTTCGAGCTGCGCCCGGAGAGCCGGATCCACCCGCAGGTGAGCCTCGACCCGCCGCCGCTCGGCATCATCGAGCGAGTTGAGCAGATAACCGAGCAGATCAAACCGCATTTCGTGACCGTCCGACTAACTGCGACTAAGAAAACATGGACTGCAGATCAGTCCCCCATCCGGTCACACGAAGCACATTCCCGGGGCTCGCGTCCAGCCACCGGCAGGACTGGGCAGGTCAGCCTTCGGAGTGGCTTTCTTCGTTGCCGACCTCGTCCTGCCATTGTTGCGACAGCCTGGCGATCGCGGCATGCAACCGACTTTTCACAGTTCCCACCGGAATGTCCAACGCTTCGGCCGCTTCGCGATACTTGAGGCCTTGGAAGTAAACCAGCTGCACGACACTTCGCAATGAGTCGGTCAACTGGCCCATCGCCCCCCGCAGCCATTCGCCCCGTTCACGGAGCGAAGCGGCGTGTTGCGGCTCGCTTCCGTCACTGACAAGCCCTTGACTCCATGTGGACACCGACCCCAGCCCATCCGCGGAAGTCGCGTCGAGGCTGGCCAACCGATGACGCTTGTTTCTACGTTGCACATCGATCGCTTGGTTCGTCGCAATCGCGTAGAGCCAGGGACGAAACCTTCGCCCTTCCACGAACTGGCCGCACTTCAGATGAACCTGCAGGAAGGTCCCCTGAAACGCGTCCTCAGCCATCTGGGTGTGGCCCAGAAAACGCCGGAGGTAGCTGAACAACTCGCGCTCGTAACGCTGAACCAGCGTCTCGAACAGTTCCCGTTGTCCACTGTCGCGGTACTTCAGCAGCAGCTGCTCGTCGGCCTGCTCGCAGCCGTTGTCGGCAGCGGTGAACTCGGCCGTTGCTCGTTCGGACATCATGGCATTTCCCCGACGTTCCACGCCGTTCTGGCGCAGTTCCGCTCCAAGGCCCAGTCTCCCCTACCGTCCAGCGTCGCCCCGAGGCGACATCCGATATCCGCTAGCCGCAGTGCACTGTTGCATCCTATGCTGCGGGCGATCCCGACGGCTAGGCAAATCAGGTACTACGTAATGCGGGGTAGTGTTTCGGGTAGGGCTGGACGGACGATGGAAATCCGACTCAGTTCCCCCGTCGGTCCACGTCCAAGCCCACTTGGCCGTGCCAGCGTTCCACTGTCGGGAACCGCTGGAATTAGAGGAGATGTGAGAAATGACGCGTCTGCAGACGATGCCGTCCGCACGCGAAAATCGAATTCTGGATGCCCTACAGCTAACATTTCTTCTTTGATGGACTTGTAAGGGTGGCTTCAAAGCCGTTCTCGGATCTTGGGGCTTGCCTTTGAGCTTTCAGGGACACTTTCGATGGAGCCATTGCCACGGACGTTGGAACCCGAGTTCATGGACGATCCCCACGAGGCGACGCTCTATGACCAGATGGACCACGCGGCCGTCAACCGGGCGTTCGTCGCCGAACTGCTGGCGGACGGGCCCTGCGACGGCTTGGGGCTCGACCTTGGGACGGGAACCGCGCTGATTCCGATCGAGCTGTGCCGACAGCATCCGTCGGTCCGAGTATTGGCCGTCGATATGGCCGCCAGCATGCTCGACCTGGCGCGGATCAATGTGGAACTCGCCCGACTTCAGCAACGCATCCAGCTGGCCCAGGCCGATGCCAAGTCGATGGCAGGCTGGACGCCCGCCCGGTTTGATTTTGTAATCAGCAACAGTTTGCTCCATCACCTGGCCGATCCGCTCACGGCCTTGCGAGCCGCTTGCATGTTGGTCAAACCAGGGGGGCGGCTGTTCTTCCGCGACTTGCTCCGACCCGACCAGTTGGAAACAGTCGAGTCGCTGGTCCAGCAACATTGTGGGGACGAGCCCGATGCCGCGCAGCAGTTGTTTCGTCAGTCACTCCACGCGGCGCTGAGGCTCGACGAGGCCCGGCGGCTGGCTGTGGACTGCGGATTGGATCCGAACGATCTCCGGCAGTCGAGCGATCGGCACTGGACGCTTGATACGATCTGCGGCAAACCCTCTGCTTAATCCGCTCGTTGCGGATCGGCCCGATGGGGGGCATGGTCCATTCGGCTGGAGCGTTTCAACCGATCGAAGGATGCGGCGCATGCTGGGTAGTTATGAAGCGCTGTTGGCTCGCGTGTTGGGCGAAGGCACGGATCGACCCGACCGAACCGGAACAGGGACGCGCAGTCTGTTTGGCCAGCAGTTGCGATTTGATCTCAATGACGGTTTTCCGCTGCTCACCACCAAGAAGCTGCATGTCCGGTCGATCATTCAAGAACTGCTGTGGTTCCTCCGCGGTGAGACCAACGTACGCTCCCTGCAGGCCGTCGGGGTAAGCATTTGGGATGAATGGGCCGACGATGTCGGTGAACTCGGACCGGTCTACGGGAGGCAGTGGCGCGCCTGGGGTGGGGTGCGGTCGACAGCCGATGGCGGACTGGAGCCAACGGTCGTCGATCAGATTGCCGATCTGGAGCAACGCCTCCGCAACGATCCCAACTCGCGCCGCCTGATTGTGTCTGCTTGGAACGTCGGTCAACTGAGCCAGATGGCGCTTCCGCCATGTCACCTGCTGTTCCAGTTGTATGTGGCCGATGGAAAGCTGAGTTGCCTGATGTATCAGCGGAGCGCGGATTTGTTTTTGGGCGTACCGTTCAACATCGCCAGCTATGCACTATTGACGCTGATGTTTGCGCGGGCCCATGGATTTGCGCCGGGCGAGTTCGTGCACGTCTTGGGGGATGTGCACCTGTACCACAATCATTTTGAGCAGGCCAAGCAGCAGTTGGCTCGCGAACTCCGACCGTGGCCGACCATGGTGCTGCATGGGCAGCAGCAGAGTGTGCTCGATTTTCGTTACGAGGATTTCGAGCTTCTGAACTATCAGCCGCATGGCGCGATCCCCGCGCCGGTTGCTGTTTGAAGACCTGGTTTACCACCGTTGAAGACCTGGTTTGCTACCGGGCCGCGGGAGGCGACGGGGAATGGATCTGACAGCGATCGTAGCGGCCACTCCCGCGGGAATCATCGGCTATCAGGGGCGGATCCCGTGGCAGATCCGCAGCGATCTGCTGCGGTTCAAGCGGTTGACGCTGGGACACCATCTGGTGATGGGCCGGCAAACATTTGAATCGATCGGTCGCCCGCTGCCGGGACGCCAAAGTATCGTGGTGACACGCCAGGCGGCGTGGGATCATGCCGGAGTCGACACAGTCAATTCCCCTGAGGCCGCCATTCGCCGACTCGCTGGAAAACGGGCGTTTGTCATCGGCGGCAGCGCAATCTATGAAGCTCTCTGGCCGTTCTGCAGCACCGTGATGCTCACGCGCGTCTGGGCCAATGTGGAGGGCGACGTGAGTCTGCCAGCGGTCGATTGGAGTGAATTCCGCACCACCTACGTGGAGCGACTGCCTGCCAGTGCTCGTGATGAGTTTCCGTCGGAGTTCGTCGTCTACCGCCGGATGGCGATTCCGCGCGCGGCCGCCTAAAGTTAGGTCGATTCGCGCGCCAATCGGCAAGGTCCGCAGGTTTAGCGGCCCACGAAACTGGCCAGCCATTCGTGCAGCGCTGCGTGCAATTGTGCTGCGGCGCGTGCGTTGGGAATCAACACAGAAACATTCCAGCGCCACGGCCCCCCCTGGTAGTCACAGGGGATCGGGATGAACTTCAGGCCTTGGGCCTTGGCCAAGCGAATCACCCGCGGCATGTGGAGCGCGCTGGTCACGACACCCACTTGCGGATCGCTGGTCCAGTTCCATTGAGCCGGCACCTGCGAGAAGAAACGCTTGAGCTCCGCCATCTCGCCGCTGGTCGTCGGTCCGCCAAGGATCGTGATCTTTTCGGCCGGCACGCCGACGCTGATCAACAGCTCACGCGCCGAACGATTGGGAGCTGCCAGCGGCCCTCGCGGATCGGCGATTGCCAGCTCACCGGTAACGATCAGCCGCTTGGCACGGCCTGAGGTGTACTGCTGCAACGCCTCGAACAAACGGTCTCCCGCGGACGACAACTGGGGACCCCCGCGCTCGTTGACGTAAGTACCGCCGCCCAGCAACACGACGGCGTCGAGCGACTCGGGCATTGGACGCGTCAGCGCTTCGGCGCGGGCTTCCAGTTGTTTCACCGCCCAACTGCTGAGCTGCCAACTGCCCACGACGTTCAAGGCAATCGCTACCAGCAACGGCGGCAAGGCAGCGCGCCAGCGTCCGGATTTGAGCCGAAGGATCGACAGGCCGAGAAGGCTCGACCAAAGCAGTCCCATCGGCATCGCCAGGCTCGTTAGCGCCTGATCGACTGCCAGTCGCTGCCCGGTATGCAGCCAAGCGGCCGCAACCAAGGTGAGCCAGATGAGTGCGATCCAGCAGACCCAGGCGAGCAGCGCTCGCCCGCGATTGGCCCCACGGGGGCCAGCCACCGCGTTGCGCGCGGAGCCATCGAGCGACTCTCGAGGGCTCGACGGATTCGTCGCGGCGGCGGCGTCCGGGTCCGCGGTCCATCGCGGCGCGTCCGTCCTGGACGGGGTGCGCCAGCGAGTTCGCTCGGAAGGCATCCGATCCGTCACAGGTGGGAACTCATTCAAGGGGAAATGAAGGCAGCGCTCTGAGCAGTTCTGCGGCGCAGACGCTGGCACCTGCCGGTAAGCCTGCTAAGGTGAAGGGTTAGGAACCGGAAATCCGTCGCTCCCCAAGTTTGCCTTTTCCTTCGTCCCACGCGGTACGATAGCGTGTGGATGGCAGGCAGTCAGGCGATTGTCCCTGGATCGGTCTGCCCGAGCGACGTCCGTCCGCCGAACTATCATCGGGCGCAACCCCGGCCCCCCCGCGTCACGCGAATGGGCCGAGCGGCTCGTCCAAAGACATGCGTTTTTTGCCTTCGGGATGCTCCCTATGGTCCGTGCCTCTCGCGACTTCACCGATCTCCTGCTGCAACGAGGCACGGTCAGCCTCGATCAACTCAGCGAAGCCTCCCAAATGGCTCGCGATACCGACATGAAGATCGGCCAGTGCCTGGTGAAGCTGGGTTATGCGTCGGCCGAGGAGGTGACGGCCGCGCTCGCCGAATTTCACAAACTGGAATATGTGGACCTGCGAAACCGGAGAGTTCCCGAAGCTGTGATCGAACTGGTGCCCGAGTCAGTGGCCCGCGAAAACACGATCCTCCCGCTGTCGGATGAGGATGGGTCATTGAAGATCCTGGTCAGCGACCCGTTCGACCTGGAGACGATCGAAAAATTGCGGTTCATCCTCAACCGCCGAGTCGAAACGGCCCTTGCTCCTCGAGAGGCGATTCTCGAAGCGATCAACCAGTACTACGGTCAGGTCGAAGGGGAATCGGCGGACTCAATGCTCCAGGAGTTCACCGACACGGCGATCGACTTCACCGAAACCGAAGGCGACGCCATCGGGGGGGATGAAACGGTCGACGAACACAGCGCGCCGATCGTGCGGCTTGTCCAGTTGATGATCCAGGAAGCCGTCCAACTGCGGGCGTCGGATATCCATGTCGAGCCGTTCGAGGATCGAGTCCGAATCCGCTACCGCATCGACGGGGTCTTGGTCGAGCGCGACAGCCCCCCCCGCCGGCTATTGGGGGCGATCATCAGCCGCATCAAGATTCTGGCGAAGATGGACATCTCCGAGCGACGGAGGCCGCAGGACGGCCGAATCAAGCTGACGGTGGGCGACAAAGAACTGGACTTGCGGGTCAGCATCATCCCGACCAACCACGGCCAGTCGTCGGTGATGCGTCTGCTGGATAAAGACAACATCAAGATCGGGGTCCGTCAGCTGGGCTTGGCCGAGAAGGACTTCCGGGACTTCCAGTCCCTGATTCGACGCCCCAACGGGATCATCCTGGTAACGGGCCCGACGGGTTCCGGCAAGACCACCACCCTGTATGCGGCACTGAACACGCTGAACCGACCGGATCGCAAGATCATCACGGCGGAAGACCCCGTCGAGTACTACCTACCGGGGATCAATCAGGTGGAGGTCAAGCACAACATCGGGCTAGACTTCGCCCGCATCATCCGCGCGATGTTGCGTCAGGCCCCGAACATCATCCTGG
>Ga0114939_10002384_pt1 | contig 13942 bp, 10 predicted proteins | sample AshMeaCrysSpring_FD_87196 | JGI IMG/M metagenome (GOLD analysis project Ga0114939, IMG submission 87196) | Groundwater microbial communities from Big Spring, Nevada to study Microbial Dark Matter (Phase II) - Ash Meadows Crystal Spring | ecosystem: Environmental > Aquatic > Deep subsurface >... | reverse complement strand
TCTTCCCATAAATACCACATTGAACTCCATACGGCCGGTTGGGATCAGGATACACTGGTGTTGAAGATGCCCAAATGGATGCCTGGCTATTACCAGATCATGGATTACGGGAAGTTTGTTGAGCATGTTTCGGTAAAAGACACAAAGGGTAAGATGGTGCTTTTTGAAAGGATCAGCGATAATACCCTGCGAGTGGCCCCAGCCAGAAAGAGATCCTTGGTGATCAGTTATGATATATCCACCAACAGGAAGTTTGTGGCCTCCGGTTATGTAGATTCTGCACATCTACCTTTCCATGGGTAGTATTTTTATCATCTTCTTTTTTTCGCTGACCGGTATCACCCTGAATCATACAGAATGGTTTGATGACCAGCAGAAAACGAGTACAATAAAAGGGAAGATGAAGGTGAATTGGGTGAGCCCCGCCGACACGCTGAAGATAGCCAGACTGGAGATCGTAGAGTTATTGAGAAGCAGGCACAAGATCACCGGCGCCGTGAGTGAGTTTCTGATCGATGACTACCAGTGCACCATTTCATTCAGTGGCCCAGGTTATACAGCAGATGCCTTTGTAGACAGGGAGAACGGTTCGTATGAATTGACGGAGACCGTTACAGGGATTTGGGGTGTTTTGAATGATCTGCATAAAGGACGGGATACCGGGAAGGTTTGGAAATGGGTGATCGATATTTCTGCCGTGCTGATGATCCTGGTTTCATTGACAGGTTTGCTGATGTTATTCTTCCTCAAAAAGAAAAGAATGGCAGGAATTCTGGTAGCTATTGCCGGAACTATTTTAACACTGTTCATCTACAAGATCTGGGTTCCCTGATCAGTTCCCGATCGCCAGTTTCAGCTTGCCCCAAAGCTCATTGTCAAAACTGGATAGAGCCAGCGATGGATTACCTGCAGATTCTCCCATCCGGATCACCACCAGTTTCTGTGAAGGCACTACATATATTTTTTGGTCATTCTTTCCGAGTGCCGCGTACATATCAGCAGGTGCATTCGGTGTCAGAGCCCCGTTAAGCACCAGTTGAACACCCGGTAACATATAAGAGGCTTTCCCGTTCAGCCATGTAAGATAGCCGTATGAAAGATTGAGATTCTGCGAGGTGTTGGTTTGGCTTTCGAAATAGGCAGCATCACTTAGAATATTCGTTTGATCCCATTTACCCTTGTTCATCATCAGCAATCCGAATCTCGCCATGCTCCGGGCATTGCTGTAGTAAACATTATTGTAGCCAGTGCCTTTAAACCAAATGCCGTTCATGCCGATCCGATCCCGGATCTTTTCCTGGAAATAGGTATTGAAACTTTTTTTGGTGGCCGACTCGATCACTTTATCGAGCAGTGTATAAGGGGCATTATGGTAGGCCCATCTTGTCCCGGGATCTGCTTTGTAAGATAGACATGCAGGTAGTGTACAGTCGTTGTCAGCCACACCATCATCCAAACCTGTGGTCATGGTCAATTGGTGCTTCACGGTGATCAGGTCTTCTTTGGCGGCCGGAGCCGTGGTCCAGCCCGAACCAAGATATTCAGACGTTTTTTTGTTGATGTTGAGCAGGCCTTCCTGTTGCGCAATTCCTACCAGCATGCCTGTCATTGTTTTTCCGGCAGAAGCCCAATACCAGTTACTGTCGGCAGTGAAATTTCCGAAGTATTTTTCAGCTACAATGCGGCCATTTTTCAGTACGATAAATGCTTTTGTATTCTTCGTCTGGAGATAGGAATAGACGTCGTTTAATGCCGATTCCGACCAGCCCAGGCTGGCTGGTGTAACAGATTGCCAGTCTGTGCCTGAAACCGGAGGGAAATACGCGGTTTCTGTGGGTACGGGTTCAGGATCCATGGATTTTTCGCAGGATGACAGTGTTGCAAGGATCAGAAATACGCCCCAGTAAATTTTCATAGTGTTTTTGATGTTTCCATTGTTTGACTGGTTAATGCTGAACGGGTTTAAAGTATGCTTATTGTATTTTTCATTCGTCTTATATGATTATTTATTAGCTTGATACATATGAAGCAGATCTTATCAGTGGTACTGATCCTGGGTTTCTGCCATTTGGCAGTTGACGCACAGGTTGCGTATAAAACGATCGATCTTTCCGGCCGATCGTTGGAGGGCCGGGGATGGAACAGTGGTTTGAAAGATAATTACGATAGGTTGCCTGCAAGGGCCGAACAGGTAGTAAGAAAAGAGGTCTGGGATCTTTCCAGGAACAGCGCCGGCCTACAGTTTCGGTTTAGGACCAATGCAAGGGAGATCAAATTGAAATATACTGTAACGGGCCCGAAGCAGATGAATCACATGCCTGCAACCGGGGTATCAGGTGTTGACCTGTATGCAAGATCAGGGAAGGAACAATGGAAATGGTGTGGAGCCCGGTTCTCATTTGGTGATACCGTAATGTATACCTATTCAGATCTGAACCAGGAGGATGGCCGTGAGTATGTGCTATATTTTCCCCTATACAATCACGTTAGTTGGATGGAGCTCTCCTATCCGGACGACGCATCGTTCAGGTTTGAAGATCCGGTCAATGAGAAACCCATTGTTATATATGGAACGTCGATTGCGCAGGGTGGCTGCGCTTCGAGGCCTGGTTTGGCCTGGACAAATATTTTAGGCAGGAAGCTGGGCAAACCCATAGTGAACCTGGCATTTTCGGGAAATGGAAGGATGGAAACCGAGGTATTCAGGTTGATCAGTGAGATCAATGCTGACATGCTGGTGATCGATTGCTTGCCGAATATGGCTGGAGACATATATCTGAAAGGTGAGTTGAAGAGAAGACTGACTGAGGGAATAACATTCATGAGATCACAAAAGCCTGACCTTCCTATCCTGCTTGTTGATCAATGCGGATATACGGATGAGCTGACCAACAACCAGAAGAAGAATACTTATCAGTCGGCCAACAGGATCCAGCGCGCCGTTTTTGATTCCCTTAAAACGGCCGGGGTGAAAAACCTGTATTACCTGACGAAGGAAGAAATAGGATTAACTATTGAATCCACGGTAGACGGTATTCATCCTAATGATATCGGAATGATGCAGTATGCGGAAGCGTATTTTAGAAAGATTGGCAGCAGTCAGCAGGCGGCAGCCAGCAAAGATGGGAACCCAGGTAATGCACAGGCGAAGAATGTGTTGATCATCTACAGTGATGACCACAGTTACCATGCACTTGGTGCTGCAGGCAATAAAGAAGTTAAAACGCCTAATATTGATAAACTGGCTAAGGAAGGAATGATCTTTCTACAGGCGCACGTAATGGGGGGACACCAGGGAGCGGTTTGTATTCCCAGCAGGGTAATGTTGCTGACCGGGCGATATGTGAACAGGTTACCGCGAGATGGAGGAGTGATCCCGGACAGTATTACCAGTCTTCCGGAAGTACTTCGTTCCAGGGGATATACCACATACCATACGGGAAAATGGCATAGTGATAAGATGTCGCACCACAGGATGTTCAGCAACGGAGGAGATATTTTTCTCGGCGGGATGCATTTTGAAAAGGATGGCGGACAACCTCATCCTACGGTATATACATTCGACCCTAAAGGAGAGTATCCGGCCGAGCTTAAAAGAAATGCTGATACATTCAGCACCACTTTATATGCAGAGAATGCTATCAGGTTCCTGAACAGTAAGTCTGCCAAAGAGAGACCATTTTTCTGTTATGTGGCATTCACGTCGCCACATGATCCTAGAACGCCTCCCGCTGAGTTTGAGAAAATGTATCCTCCTTCTAAGATCAGGCTTCCTTCGAATTATCTTCCTGTACATCCTTTTGACAATGGAGATATGAAAGTGCGGGATGAAGAGTTGTTGCCATGGCCACGAACAGAAGATGCGGTGAAAAAGGAGATTGCGCTTTATTACGGAATGATCGGTGAAATGGATAAGCAGGTTGGAAGGATAATCAAGGCACTGGAAGATAACGGTCTTCGCGAGAATACGATAGTAGTTTTTGCCGGCGATAATGGTTTGGCTGTTGGCCAACACGGCTTGTTGGGGAAGCAGAATTTATATGAACATAGTATTCGTGTGCCCATGATCATCTCGGGTCCGGGGGTGCCGAGAGGATCGAAATATGAAGGCTTCAATTATCTCAGTGATATTGCTCCTACTTTGTATGATTACCTGGGCATTCCTGCTCCTGCTATCGTGGAAGGGAAGAGTTTAAAACCAGTATTCAGGGACCATTCTGTGAAAATACGTCTCCTGCTTTATAATGTTTACGGGCATTGGAGCAGGAGCATTAAAACGACCGACGGGTTCAAACTAATTCTATATAATGTAGATGGGGTTGCACATACCCAGCTTTTCAACCTGGCAAAGGACCCTTGGGAAAAAAATGATCTTTCATCGGATCCTTCTTTTGCAGATAAGATCAGGTCCATGCGTGGACTGCTGAAGGCCGAGATGGTGGCCACCCATGATGATCTCGATATCGATCTACCGGATTGGGGCAGAAAAGCAGGACAGAAAGGCAGGGGTAGTTGATATTCAATAAAATTCTCCAGTTGATTTAAACGTTGATCCGCCAACGCTGTCTAACCATTGTAACAGTTGTTGAAGTCCCTCCTTTTGGCTTTTCTTAAGTGACAAGTGTTACTTCATCTGGCCCGCTCAGGGTAGAACATTGCATGGGAACTATTATCGATTTAAAATCTTCTTGTCATGAGAACGCTTATCAAAAAACATGGACTTATACTGATGGCTTTTGTATTAACATTTTCCGCTTTGGCATGTGGCAAGAATGCGGAAACGGACAACATGAACACTGGAACTGACGATCTGGATCTGACCGCATTGCAATTGAATATTGATACGTTTCCCAAGGAGCCACTTAGTGATGCTGAGAGGAACAGCCTGATCTTGATGCGGGAAGAAGAGAAGCTCGCCAGGGATGTATACACAACGCTTTATGCGAAATGGGGCTCGAAGCCATTCTACAATATTTCTTCTTCAGAGCAGACCCATATGGATGCTGTGCTGACACTTTTAAAGAGATATGACATTGCTGATCCGGTTGGTACAAACGGTTTTGGTGTATTTAAAAGCGCTACCATGCAGTCTCTGTACAAACAACTGGTGGAACTCGGAAATAAAAGCAATCTGGATGCCTTCAAGGTAGGGGCCACTATCGAAGACCTGGATATTTTTGACCTGAGGCGGTTGAGTACAGAAGTGGACAATAAAGATATCCTGTATGTTTATAGTAATCTTGAGAAAGGCAGCCGTAACCATATGCGTGCATTCAACCGCAACATCGAAAATTTGGGGTCAGTTTATATCCCACAGTATATCAGCCAGGCGGAGTTTGATGCCATTGTGAGCGGTTCGATGGAGACAGGTCATTGATCGATAGCCATCTATCTCCCATTGAACTGTACATTGAATAGTTTTACAGTATATAAACTCTACCGCATGAAGTGGAAGACATCACTGATCGCGACAACACTCCTGCTTGTTACGGTATCGGCTTTCAGTCAGAATATCAGTTCAAAAGATCAGAAGATCATTACAGATTGTAAGAATGCCATTGAAGCATTTAAACAGGCAGACCCTTTGTTGAAGAATATTTTCGAAAGCGCTTTTGGTTATGCGGTATTCCCGAATGTGGGGAAAGGAGGATTGTGGATAGGAGGAGCGATGGGTAATGGTGCTGTTTATGACCACAGCGGATTGATAGGAATGGCCAAACTTACCCAGATCAACATTGGATTCCAGGCCGGTGGCCAGGCTTACAGGGAGGTGATATTTTTTGAAAATGAAGATGTTTTGAATCGTTTCAAGGAAAATAAGATCGAGTTGTCAGCCACTGCATCAGCTGTATTAGCAACAGAAGGCGCTTCTGCGGCAGCCAAATATCAGAATGGAGTAATGATCTTCACCCATGTCAAAGGCGGACTGATGTATGAAGCCTCTGTAGGCGGGCAAAAGTTCAGCTTCAGGAAATTATAGACTACAAATTTATCGTTTTGCGAACTTAGGCCTGGTAGCCCAACTTTTCTTGTTTTGTGCCCGGAACAAAAGCCAGTAAAACAGAAATGTTGTTGCCAGTACTTGCAGCGTGATAATTGACCATGGCGGTATGGAATGGGTAAGATCTATCAGTTGACCATCATCTGCATAATTCCCAAAACCGAGCAATGCAGGTAATCTGAACCAATAGTAGCAGGATACGCTCATCGCTGCGAATAGCCGGACGAGGTTTTTACGCTGCTGTTCGGCCAATATGCTCTTCATCATAATATAAACGCAAACAGATATGGAAAGTCCGAATAGAGGTACCTGGTAGATAGGCCAGAGCTCCTGAAGAGAATGAACGCCATCGATGTCGGGAACGTGAAACCATCCCCAGATAAAACCCGGTAAGCCCCCAACGATCAGTGTTGCACTCAAGGAATGAAATATCGTTTTATCTGAAACCGCCGGATGCATATTGGGTGTTGAATCAGGGCAGGGCACCACACAGTTCTGGCAGGATCTGCATTGTACGTTGGGAACTGTGACCACCACATTTTCACCATAGAGTTTTTCGACGGGGTGTATAGGGCACAATCCTGAACACCAGGCAGATTTCCATTCATAGATAAAGCCCAGCGCGATACCGATCGTAGCCATTACCATGATCATGATCGCCGTAGCCATTCCGCTTCTGTTGAACACGGCATGCCTCAATGGAATAAGAATGTATAAAGCGAGAACTGCGATCAGTCCGAATAACCCAGCCTGGGCCTGCGACATATTCTTTTGTTTAGACAACCCCAAGTACCTTGGCAACAGGTTGGTTGTGGCCAGCGGGCAAACGTTTCTCCAAACTCCCAATGCCAGAACGAAAAGTGCAGGTGCTATTGGTATCAGAATGTTCCAGAATAGCAAGATGCCGGTTGCAGGGCGGAAAAAGAGGAAAAAGAGAATGGCGACACCAATGAGCCATACGGTAAATTGAATGATCCTCCAGGTATTGATGGAGGCAGTAGAAAGCACTTTCCCATCTTTCGCCGACAGGTATCTTATTTCACTTGCAGATTCCCATATCATGATCCGGTAAAATAACAAGCTTAGTTTTTTTCAAAAGATGATTAAAATCATTTTCCGGATCAGTGTGAGCTCTATATCTGTCCGGGATAATTTTCGAAATTTGCGTATGGAGATTAATTTAAGAAGTCACTGGGATAATATCTACCAGTCAAAGGCATTCCATGACCTGACCTGGGCCCAGGAAGTGCCCCATACTTCACTCGATTTCATCAAAGGTTTCAATCTCCCCTTGGATTCCAGCATCATTGATGTTGGTGGTGGGGACAGCAGGCTGGTGGACCATCTTCTAACGCTTGGGTATACCGATGTTACGGTGCTGGATATATCTGCGCAAAGCCTGGAGCGGGCAAAACAACGTTTGGGTGCAGATGCAGCAAAAGTAACATGGTTGATCGGCGATGTAAGGACCTTTGTTTGCGAAAAGCCCTATGATCTCTGGCACGATAGGGCGGCATTCCATTTCCTGGTGACTGAAGAAGACGTGAAGAATTATCTGCTGATGGCAGGCAAATGTGTGAACCAGTTTATGATCCTTGGAACATTTTCCACCACGGGTCCTACAAAATGCAGCGGTCTTCCGGTGCATCAGTACAGTGACCAGCAACTTGCACAATTATTCATGGGTGATTTTCATAAGATCAAATGCATTAACGTTGATCATTTGACGCCTAACAAATCCATGCAGAATTTCACTTTCTGCAGTTTCAGAAAGAAGGCGGCTTAGGTGCGAAAGGAACAGTTATGGTTCTAACTCCATAACTTTAGTTGCATGAATTCCACACTGCTTTCACCTGTTTGGACTCATCTTACAAAGATCAATGCAGTAAGAGGGGAGGGGATTTATCTTTTCGATGAAGCTGAGGATAGATATATTGATTTCACTTCAGGAATAGGAGTGACAAGCACCGGGCATTGTCATCCCGAAGTAGTCCAGGCAATACAGGAACAGGCAGGTAAATTGTTGTTCGGGCAGATGAACTGTGTGATCCCTGCTGTAGCTTCAGAACTTGCGAGGCGATTAAACGAGATCACTCCCGCCCATATCGACAGATTCTTTTTTTCGAACAGTGGGGCTGAAGCAACTGAAGCGGCTGTTAAGCTTGCAAAGGCAGCAACGGGTCGTGCGAATATTATTGTATTCCAGGGCGGTTTTCACGGTCGTACTCATCTTGCCATGGCAATGACAACGTCGAGAACAATTTATCGTTCCGGATTTCAGCCATTACCTGCAGGGATCTTTGTGGCTCCATTTCCCTACAGTTATTTTTATGGATGGGATGAAGAAGCCACTATTGATTTTTGCATCCGTCAACTTGAATTGTTGTTCCAGGGACAAACGGCGCCCTCTGAGACAGCAGCTATCATTATAGAACCAGTGTTAGGTGAAGGAGGATATGTACCTGCACCTCCGGCTTTTTTACAATATCTGCAGAAAGTTTGTAACCAGCATGGTATCATGCTGATCATGGACGAAGTGCAATCCGGATTTGGAAGGACCGGAAAGATGTTCTGTTTTGAGTATGCGTCGGTAAGGCCGGATATTATTGTGATGGCTAAAGGTTTGGGAAGCGGATTGCCTATCTCTGCTATAGCGAGTTCATCGGCCATCATGGAAAAGTGGAAGCCGGGATCGCACGGCGGAACCTATGGAGGTAGCAGTACTATTCCCATGGCGGCAGCGATCGCTACCATTAACGTGATCGGTAAAGAAGGCCTGGTGCAAAATGCGATGGATAGGGGAATGCAGTTGAGGGCCGGCTTACATGAGTTGCAGAAGAGATTCCCTGTGATGGGTGATGTTCGGGGAATGGGATTAATGACTGCTGTCGAGATAACGCGCAATGGGGATGCCGATCCGGGGCTGACTGAAAAATTGTTGAATTCATGTATCAGTAAAAGACTTTTGCTGCTGTCCTGTGGAAGTTACAAGAATGTGATCCGATGGATTCCGCCATTGGTTGTGTCTGAAGCGCAGGTCACAAAAGCACTAGCCATATTTTCTGATGCACTGACGGAATGTATAGATTGATGGAGACGAATTCTTAACTTCCAGATATGAGGAAATTTGTTGCCTTGCCGGGCGATTATAATGGATGAACAGGAGCTCATATTAAATGAAGGGAATCTCTCTGTTTGGAGATACCGGGGACTATCAACCGAGGTCACTGATTTCCTGGCGGATGTGGCATGGGGAACCGAGGGTGCTGTAATAGAACACAGAAATACCGGTGAACGTGTTGCATATATCACTAATCCTACACTTGTTGCCGTAAAGAAAGATGCGGAGATCCTTGCCACTGCTGTTTTTTGTAATGGAGTCATGAGATCCGGGCCATACAGTTACAATTATTATTATGTCCGGTATTTTGCTGCGTCCAGGCTGATACGGGGAAAGGGAATGGTGAAGCATCTTTCTGCAAAAGTGATGGAGGCGATCAGGTATGGCGAAAAACAGCCTACGATCTTTGTGGCCTGTGTGGAGCGCGATAATCTGGCGTCATATAAGGTTGTATCGTCAGTTGGGTATGAGCATGTGGGTACTTTCAAAAGCCATGGCTTCAGCAGGTTTTTCCCGAAGTCAGATCCGCGACTGGAACAAGTAGTGTCTGAAGAAGGACATAAAGAAGTTCAGGATCTGCTTAGAGAATTCTACCGGGAACACACGTTGGTCAATTTCGATTACATCTTCCTTCACAACAAGTATTTCGTGATCCGGGATAAAGGTGAGATCGTTGCGGGATGCCAGGCACATCACGTGCATTGGGTAGTCAATAAGATGGCCGGGTTCTCCGGTAAGATCATCAGGAGTATTGTGCCATACCTGCCATTCATCAGGCGGGTGTTCAATCCGGATAGATTTGAGTTCCTCGGATTTGAAGGCATTTACAGCAAGCCTGGTTATGAAAAGGAATTGACGCGATTGTTTGAAGCAGTGTTGGCACATGAAAGAAGAAATTCTGCTATGTTCTGGCTGGGTGAGCGTTCACCTGTCAGGGCAAGAATACTTAAGCAGGGTGGACTGGGATTGCTGCACCGTTTTGTTAAGAAATCGGATGTGTTGCTGATGACTTCGTACGTTGGATTAAGTGATAGGGAGATCGAAGACTTCAAATCTCGCCCTTTGTATGCGTCGTCTTTTGATCTTACATAATTAGATGGACTCATCTACGAGGAACAGGATCGACTCGTAATTTTCTTTCACTGCTTCTGACATGGCCATTTCGCAGGTTTTGGTAGAAGAATAATAGCCGTCAAATTTTTTGTTTGCGATTTCTTTGGCTTCTGGATCTGTTGCGGCGGCAGTGAGTTCAGGGAACAGGAAGCCCCTGTCGCCCGCCATTCCACAACAACCTGCATTGACAGGAATTGTCACCTGTTCTGCAAACTGTTTTGCAATGGCTGTAAATTTTCCCTCCGTTTTCATTTTCTGCAAAGAGCACACGGGGTGCAGTACGATGTTTTGCCGTTTAGAACTTACTGATACACGTGGCATTACTATGTCATGTATGAACTCTACGGCATCCAGGATCTTCATCTTATCATATTTCTGCTTTTGTGCTGCATCCAGAACTGGCCTGATGTGATGCAGGGTGTATGCGCAGGAGCTAACATCAATGACGATGGGCATTTTACCTTCCCTGCTGTTTTCCCAGAGTTGATCCACGATCTTGTTGGCGGTATATCTGTAGGCATTTTTGAAACCTTTAGAGCCATATATCTGCGAGCAGCAGGATCCCACGGCATTTTTCAGCACCATAACCGGTATCCGTGCTTTCCCGCAAATACTCAGGAAAGTCTCCATAAGATTCTTCGTCTTTCCCTCATAACTGCCCAGTGTTCTGCTGATGCAGGATGGGAAATACACCACTCCGACCTCCAAAACCTCGACCTTGGAGGTCGCGACCTCCAAAACCCCGACCTCCAAGGTCGTTAAGTCCGGAGGATAAGCTAGATGGTTGGACCACAGCGGGATCTCGGGGAAAACACGACGAAGAAAGCGTGTAAAACCCTTCATAGTGTTGGGGCCGAAGACATTATTGAACGAGACGCCGATCTTGAGGGCGCCACGGACGGCACGTTCAGTTAAAGCAAAGTTTTTTGCCACCAACAAGGCGATGCGGTTCGCGAAAAGCGAATGATTTTCCCGACGCAGGCGCTTAACAAGATCACCTGTATTAATGTCAACCGGGCACGCAGTTGCGCATAAGCCATCTACTGCACAGGTGTCTAGCACATCATACTGGTATTCTCTCAGCAGGTGCTCATAGTCGGTTTTATTACCTGCGAGTTCCATGCTCTTCAATACCCTGCGGATCACGATCCGCCGTCGCGGTGTTGTAGTAATATCGCGACTGGGACATTTATGTTCGCAATACCCGCATTCTATACACCGGTCCACTTCTTCTTCAACAGGCGGCAGCTCTTTCAGGTTCCTAATATGTGCTTCAGCGTCATCATTGACGATCACGCCGGGGTTTAATAAACCGGATGGGTCAATGGCTTTTTTTATTCTCCTGATGATATCATAGGCATCTCCTCCCCATTCAGTTTCTACGAAAGGAGCCATATTACGCCCCGTACCATGCTCCGCTTTCAATGCGCCATCATATTTCTCCACCACAAGGGTCACCACTTCGCGCATGAACCTATCGTACCTGTCCACTTCTTCATCCGTATTCAATGATTGTGTGACAACAAAGTGAATATTACCATCTTTCGCATGGCCAAAAATGATCGCATTGTGATAACCGTATCTCCTGAACAATTCTTGTAATTCCAGGATGGCATCACCCAGTTTCTCAACAGGAAATGCAACATCTTCCAGGATCACTGTAGTGCCGCTGGCCCGCACTGCACCAACCGCGGGAAATAGACCTTTCCTGACTTTCCAAAGAAAATCCTGCTCCCCCGGATCTGTTGTAAATACAGGTTCATTGATCAACGCGATGTTAAAAGATGATGCGAGAAAATTATGAACCCGCTCCTGAAGTTTTTCGTGACTGTCTTCCTGGAATTCGATCAGTAGCGCTGCAGCAGTTTCAGTTAGTGTTTTTACTAATGCTGGCATACCTGCCATATTCTCAACCGCGTGCAATGAAGCCCTATCCATCAGCTCAACCATCATGGCACCCGCATTCGTAAGCGGAACGATGGCCTGACAGGCATCATAAATAGTCGGGAAATACAACAGCGCCGTTGACTTGAAAGGGTAGTCGGGCACAGTTTCCAGCACGGCTTCTGAAATGAACGCAAGCGTACCTTCGGCGCCTATGAGAAGGTGAGCAAGGATATCGAGAGGATGTATATGATCGATAAATGCATTCAGAGAATAGCCTACCGTATTCTTTGTAAGATATTTGTGCCTGATCTTTTCGAACAGGGTTGTATTGTTATGAATTTGACTCCGAATCTCCTGGAGTTCCGAGAACAACTGACTGCAGTCATTTTCAAATCTTGTATAATCAGCAGGATCTTCGGTGGTGAATGTTTGTCCTCCAGGAAGGATGAACCTGATATATTTTGTGGTATGATAGGAGTTCATACTTACACCACAACACATACCACTGGCGTTATTCGACAGGATGCCACCCATCATAGCAGCGCTGATACTGGAAGGATCCGGGCCGATCTTCCGGCGGTGTTTTTTCAGGTAGGCATTGACCATTGCGCCAGTGATGCCTGGTTGAACGCGTACCATCAGTCCATCTTCCTCTATTTTGATCTTGTTCCAAAACTGGCTAAGGTCAACCAAGATGCCGTCCGTGATGGATTGTCCGGATAAGCTTGTGCCACCGGTCCTGAAAACAATTGGGATCCGGTGACGCCTTGAAAAGTCAAAGAGGCTGATGATTTCTTTTTCGCTGACCGGTTGTACTATAGCTTTAGGAAGCAGGTAGTAGAAGCCTGCATCGGAGGCGAACGACACCAGGTCGATAAACCGGTTACGGATACGTTCCGTGGGAATAATGCGATGTAGTTCTTCCTTTAAGGCCTTGTCCATGTATTCGCTAAGTTCTGTAAGAATGTCGACATTTTATCTGATGATGGTCAACAGTTATAAATATTTCACTCATGCTGATCAGTAATCAGGGGGGGTGAAGATCCTTAGATCAGGGATTGAAAAAACTGAAGAAGAAGGGAAGTCGTTAATGTATGAGAATCTACACAAGAATCTGAGTAGGGAAGAAATAGATAATTTGCTCAACTACATTGTTGGGTTGAGATAGTTATTTATTTTACAAGAATGAATTGTAATCTGGTAAAAGTCTTATTGCTGTTGGTTTGCATCGATGCCAGCGCACAGGATTCTCCGCGAAACTATGATGCTTATAAAATCTCAACGCCTCCGGTTATTGACGGAGAGACTGGGGAAACCGAATGGTCAAAAGCAACATGGTCCGAATGGTTTGTTGATATTGAAGGCAACAAGAAACCAACACCTACCTTTAAAACCAGGATGAAGATGTTATGGGACGATACACATCTTTACGTGTTGGCCGATATGGAAGAGCCGCATCTTTGGGCAACGCTGACCAAGCGGGATGAACTCATATACAGGGATCATGATTTTGAAGTGTTCATCGATCCTGACAATGATACCCACGAGTATGTTGAAATAGAAGTTAATGCTTTGAATACGGTTATGGACTTATTCATGCACAGGCCTTATAAAAAAGGCGGACCGATGGATTTGAAATGGGATGCCGAGAATCTTAGAACCGCTGTTGGCTTAAAGGGTACTTTGAATAAGAATGATGATGTTGATGAGGGCTGGGCGGTAGAAATGGCCATTCCTTTTGAATCGCTGACCAAGGGTAAAGTAAATAAGATCTACAAACCTGTGCCGGGAACACCGTGGAGGATCAATTTTTCCAGGGT
>Ga0114939_10002383_pt1 | contig 13943 bp, 8 predicted proteins | sample AshMeaCrysSpring_FD_87196 | JGI IMG/M metagenome (GOLD analysis project Ga0114939, IMG submission 87196) | Groundwater microbial communities from Big Spring, Nevada to study Microbial Dark Matter (Phase II) - Ash Meadows Crystal Spring | ecosystem: Environmental > Aquatic > Deep subsurface >... | reverse complement strand
TTTGTGCTCTTCCTCTTTGTGCTCTTCCTCTTTGTGCTCTTCCTCTTTGTGCTCTTCCTCTTTGTGCTCTTCCTCTTTGTGCTCTTCCTCTTTGTGCTCTTCCTCTTTGTGCTCTTCCTCTTTTAAAATCTTAATACCGCAGTAAGTACAAAAAACAGTATCTTCATGTATCTCTTTTCCACAATTTGTGCAATACATTTATGATTTTTCTCCATCTTCCTTTATGAAAAATATTATGATGATTATGATGAAGGAGATAATAACCTTTCTTTTAAAATTTTTTGATATGTCTAATGGTGCTAAAATTGGATTATCCAATATTATAGACGCATTATCTTCAGTCATATTAATAAGAACGTTAATATTTTCATTTACATTATTATCTTCAGTCATACTTGTAGTATCTGTGATATTATCTTCAGTCATATTAATAAGAACGTTAATATTTTCATTTACATTATTATCTTCAGTCATACTTGTAGTATCTGTGATATTATCTTCAGTCATATTTGTAGTATCTGTGATATTATCTTCAGTCATATTTGTAGTATCTGTGATATTATCTTCAGTCATATTTGTAGTATCTGTGATATTATCTTCAGTCATATTTGTGATATTATCAGCATTAGATACAATAATAATCTGTTGGAGACTCTCGTTTTCTTTTAGGTGAAATGTATATATTCCTGTGCTGCCAAAAGTGTAATTAATTCTCCTTCCTGTATATACTAAAGTGCCTTCATCATCGTTCCATAAATTTTGTTCGCTAATTATAGTAACAGTATCTGTCGCATCGTCGTTTATCCAAATTACATTATCTCCCACATTTATGTCCAACATATAGTTTTCATAAGTTATATATTTGCCGGTCTGTTCATTGAACACTTTGTAGAAACCTTTATATTCATCTATAAGGGACTTATAGGTAATAGAACCATTTTCTATGTCTCCTACAGACATGTATATCAATATTAAATATATTAATAATGCCAGTCTCGTCATTATAGTCTCTTTATCGAACATTTTTCTTTGAAACCCTTTATTTTCTATCGCATTATTTTGAAAAGAGTTATACGTTAATGTTGCTTATAATAGTTACGAGTAATAGCAGACTGTCTTAATTTGTTGATACAAATTCTGAACACATCATAATATACATATTACACAAAAGAAAAGTGTAATCGTAAAGCAATATTAACAATCCTCATAATCTTTCTCTATTTCACATTTTTATTTTTTTCTCGTGATATAATATATGATACCCATTCCAATAATGGTTGCCAAAATCGCTAAAATAGGCACGTTAGATTTCTTTTTAACTTCTAATAATTTTTCTTTTTCCAAAATTTTAACGGTATAATTTCCTTCTGTCAGATCAACTTTATATGTAAAATTAATTTCCTTTGTTTCTTTAGGATATAAAGACAAATATTTTTGATATACAGCAGAATTATTTACTATTAGTTCTATACTTTTATTATCTTCTTTTGTACCAATATTCGTAATATTGCCCCTTATCAATATTTCATCGTCAATAAATGTAGCGTTAGGAATAATGTCTACATCTAAAGCTTTAAAATCTGAATATGGTTCCTTTACATTTATGTCTCTTGATGTTGTAACATAACCTTTCTTCGTAGCAGATATTGTATGAATTCCAGATTCTGTCAGAATATAATTTATCTTTCCATCATCACTTGTCGGTCCTATTGTTATGTTATCGTAAATTATATCTACTTCGTTTATAGGAGTATTGTTGTATAAGACTTTTATAGTTATTTCATCATATTGATTCGCCATTAAAGGCATGTCTATATTTAATTTCTTATCTACATATTCTTCAATTTCGATATTTTTAGTTCCTTTCAAATAACCTAATTTAGAAGCTGTTATATTATATTTACCTTTCAATGATTTAGAAAGAGTATATGTCAAAGTTCCATTATTATCAGTCTTATAGTCTAAAAGCCCAACATTTGGACCAGATCCCATACTTTCTATGGAAATAGCCGCATCTTCTATATACGTTCCTCCTACTCCTCCTGTCTTCACAGTAATATTTATAGTTTCTCCAGCAGTAACTCTAGAAGGGCCCTCTAAAACTAACTGGTTGGCCAACGTATCAATAGAAACTGTCACAAAAGGATAAAATCTCAATGTATTACTGTCAGCAACCCTAAATTTGATATTTCCCATTATATCTATTACATTTCCAGAAGATAGACTTATATCTCCTTCGTTTGTCATTTCAATTTTATTTGCACCAAATGTAGAGATCTCCATCTTTCCATATTTTTCTCCACTATTTATCTTATTATAATTCTCCGATATCTGAAAGACTCCTTTAATAAATGCCGCATTTACCTCTCTTCCACGAAATACAGAATCAAAATGAATAGCTATTACTGGAAGATCATCAACAGATCCAACCTTTTTCTTAAATATATAGTTTTCCCCCGGAGAGATTATATCATTATCAATCTCATTTCCATCTTTTAACAACACCATCCATATCTGTCCAGGACCAGCACCTACATCTATATCTGTCGCTTTTAGTACGTATCCTTCTCTTAATGTTATTGTGCCACCAACAGAGATAACCCTTTTTATGTCGTCGTCTAGAATGATTTTATGCAATTGCCCACTTCCAATTGTATCTTTATCGTCTCCTGAAATAGTACTATCCTCTGTATAACCGGCAAAATATTTCTCAGCCATAAATCCTACAACATTGTAACTTCCAAATCCTGAATATGCAAAGGAAACTTCTTGTGGAGACGTCTTATATATCAACTTTCCTTCTTTAATAGTCTTGTCATTGATATTCTCTATCTTTATATTCTCATTTCCTATGTCCTCGTCAAGATCATAATAAAACCCTATATTATAATTGCCAGCATTTAAACCGAAATTCATAGGAGTCCATTCTTTTACCAATGGATATATTGTACCTCTTGCCTCAATTTCTGTTTTACCTTCAATATCAACAGAAAGTGCAAATCTCAATGTGTTGCTATCTGCAACTATGATCTTTATTCCAATATTTCCCATCAAATCTATCACATTTCCAGGAGATAGATCTACACTTTCTTCGTTTTGCATCGTTATCTTATCTTTACCATACGAGGCTATCTCCATCTTTCCATACCTATCTCCGTTTCTTATATTATTTATATTTTCTGATATCTGAAAGACTCCTTTTATAAATGCTGCATTTACTTCTCTTCCACGGAATACAGAATCAAAATGAACTGCTATTATTGGAAGATCATCAACAGATCCAACCTTTTTCTTATATATATAATTTTCTCCTGGAGAGATTATATCATCATCAATTTCTATTCCATCTTTCAATAGCACCATCCAGATTTGTCCAGGACCAGCTCCTACGTCTATTTCTTTCGCTTTTAATACATATCCTTCTCTCAATGTTATAGTACTTCCAACACTAATTGTCCTTTTAATGTCGTCATCCAGAATGATTTTATGTAACTGTCCACTTCCGACAACATCTTTTTCTCCTCCAGATATTGTACTATTTCCAGTATAACCAGCGAAATATTTTCCTGCCAAAAATCCTATAACTTTATATTTTCCGAATCCTGAATATGCAAAATTAACCTGTATCGGAGAAGTCTTATAGACAATATTCCCTTTATCAATATTTCTTTTAATATTTGTAATCTTTATTTCTTCAGTACCTAAATTATCATTTAGATTATAATAAAACCCAGAAAAACTTTGAGAAGTCCATAAATATGTACTACTCATTCCTTTACTTTCATCCCATATTCTATTTCCTGTAAGAAAATTTCTTGACCTCACAAACCACGTCCAAATCCGAGAAACACTACCATTATCATTTGCTCCTGTCACAGTAACATTCCACGTCCCAATACTCAATGAGTTATTAGAATAGTAAGAACTTTTACCGCTATCTCTTTTTACTATTGTTCCATTTAAAAACCATGTTATATTTACTATTTGGTCGTAGGTAATAGTAAAGTTAATTTCTTCGTCGACAATGCTGTCTATGGTAGAACTGTCAGGGCTTTTACCTAATATCTGAGGCTCAGGATATTTTGTTGTAAAATTCTTTATTGAAGAATTTGAAAAATAACTCTCATTATTTTTATTATACGCATTTATCGAGAAATAGTATTTTGTGCCTGCCAATAAATTAGTTAACCTGATCGATCTTAATGTTCCAGTATTATTATTCCACCCGTTGCCGATGTCTAAATTCTCTGTAATTCCGTATCTTACCTTTGTTTTGGCATCTTCTTGGTCAATAGAAAAATGTATATCTGCAGAACTTTGTGTAATATTATTTATCTCTATATTGCTTATATTTGGTTTTGTCGGATTAGTTGTCGTAAAACTTTTTATTGAACTATTAGAGAAATATTTTTTGTTACTACCGTTATAAGCAAATATCGAGAAATGATATTTCTTACCTTTTGTCAGATTACTGAGAGTTATTTCCCTTGATAAACCTGTTTCATTATTCCAACTGCTTCTTTCTTTAATAGATGTAGATGTTCCATATCTTACAATTGTATCTGCATCACTTTGATTGACAGTAAATGTAATCTTCGCTTTATTATCAGTTATATCTATAACGTTTATATTATCATTGTCAATGTATGGAGTTGTATTTACAGAACTTTTTATGGTTTCGTTTACAATCCATATCCATTTTCTTGTCTCTGTGTCATTTAGATTACTTACATTTTTTGCAATAGCTTTTATTTCCCATTCTCCAACAGATGCGCTGTTATTTTTATAAGTCGAAACCTTGACATTTTTTGATCCATTTATCCCGGATGTTATTTTCTTGTCACCTATAAACCATTCTACATTTGCTCGATGATCTATGACTATCTTAAAGGTTCTTGATTCTCCGACATTGTTGTAAACAGTTAAATTTTCCGGAGGTTCTGTTATCGTCATCGCATATGTCGCATATGCTGTCGATATTATACTCAACATTATCAACAGAAGATATATTTTATTTTTTATCATTTCACTCATATTTTTACTCACGCAAATTTTCCATATCCTATTATACTTTATTATGCTATCACTTTTATTAACATTGTTAGCTCTTGTTTCACTAAGCATTTATCAGCTTTAGCTGATTAAATACATTCATATTAGTTATCAAAACTAACATTTTCTTGGACTATATCTAAATTAGCTAAGTCTGAATACTTTTATAATTTCCGACCAATTAATTTCTCAATTGATCTTTAGAAAAATAAAAATATTTTTTTTTATTTTTAATTTTTTAGGCTATCCAAATTATTAACATTGTTAACAATCGTCTTCATAAGTTATTAACCTCCAATAATGTTAATATTTCTAGCATTTATCAGCTTTAGCTGATTAATGCTTCTGTTAACAATCAAAGGATTAATTCTTAATGGATGAAGCCCAACACCCTCTATCCCGTCTGCTCTTAATTTCTCAAAAGCTTTCGGGAATGCTTTCTTTATTATATTATATGCACCCTGCACGTCAGCATTTATTATCATTCCTTTTGCTGATCTGAATAATCCTCTACTCGTTCTCTTTCCTATATATGAATCATGATGTTCGATACTCTCTTCATCAAGGAAACTACATTTCGATGTATGAGATTCGTCTTGTTCAATCACTGAAATTCCAACTTCTTCTGCTTTATACATTATCATTTTCTTCAAAGTATAATGTGGTATTGAGGCAAAATTTTGGTTATTCATCTTTCCAACTTTTCCTCTTCCCAATTTAACTTCTTGTTTCCATTCTGGATTATATCCTATTACTATAGTACCAATGTTATTCTCGGCGCAATAGTTAATAATCCATCTCGAATATTTGTGCATTATATCTTTGATTTTCTTGTTTCTTTTTTGAGTTAGACTGGTGATAGCCGGTCCGAATCTTATATTTCGAATTTCTGTTCTTATCTCATACGCTTCATTGTCTATTTTGTATATTTCTTCTTTTGTTTTAGTTTTGTCTATTTCTTCTTTTGTTTTAGTTTTGTCTATTTCTTCTTTTGTTCTAGTTTTGTCTGTCTTTGATTTAGTTAGTTCTCTCATCTGTATCTTCATTGTATTTATCTGTCTATCATATATAGACTGAATCTCACTTCTTCTTTTATTATAGAATTGATTTATTGATTTCAAAACACTGCCCTTGACAACAATCGGCTTTCCGCCGATGTTGTCTCCGATAGTTACGACATTTCGAATCCCGAAATCAAGTCCTATAATTCTATCCTTATCTAAATTTAGCTTTCTCACCTTCCTATAATAAACCAGATCAATTATATAACCTATTCCTTTAGGAATTATCCTTAACTCCTTGATTACTATATCTTTTAGTCTTGTTCTAATAGGAATTTTATAATTTAATACGTTCAATATCTCTGGGAACCTAATCCTATTATTTTTGCCTTTCTTGCTCAGTATCATCCAAACTTGTTGGTCAGTAAAATATAAGACAAATTCTCCATTTTTCTCTAAGTATCCTGGCATTTTAGGCTTTCCGAGATATTTTTCAGGATGAATCTTATAGTCTTCTTTAGTTACAGAATAACCTTTCCATTCTCTATCTAACATTTTTAAAGTCTGCTGGGCAGATTGTGCAGGCAATTTAAGATAGTTCTCAGACGATTTTAACCTACGATCTACTTCCTCATAAGACAATATTATTCCGGTCTTGAAATATTCCTGTCTGATAATATAATTAGCTTCATTATAGAGATTCTTTGATATGTGACAGTATTCGCTAATTATCTCGTTAGGCGCTATCCAGATTTGTTCTGTCCTGGGTACATAATCTTCATCGATACTATCGAAATTATTTTGGTATATTAATGGGACTGACATATTATACCGAATATATTAACTTTGTTCTCTATTTATATTAACTTTGTTCTCTATTTATATTAACTTTGTTCTCTATTAATATCTTTTGTTAATATCTGTTAATTTATGATCAACTTTAGTTGAGAATAAATAATCATAATGTTAATAATTTATTTGACTATATCTTTAAGAAATTCTTATAAATGACAGATCATCAAACCATACTTTCCCAGAACTATCGAATAAATCTCCTCCTACAGTAGCCTTTACTGCATTTGATGGCGCAGTAAATATCTTCTCATGTCTGGACCATCCAATTGTCCCTACTTTATTTATCACATCTGTCTTAATTAAACTTCCATCTGATCTAAACCAACTCACTCTTAGACCTGCTCCTCCGGGCCTCGGAGTAGCTCCACTTCCAACCACATTGGAAAGTTTCATATATCCAGACAATTTATACTGTCTCGAACCTACTACTGAAATTCCTTTTTGCCACCAAATTCCTACTTTACCAACTTCTCTTGTATTATATTTGATAGCAACAGATTTACCTGTTCCTGTCCTTCCTATTTCTGGATATGTGAATATTGCCTTAGTTCCAGTTTGATATTTATCCCAATATGTCGGCTCTATTCCGTCTGAAGATTCAAATCCTGAATTTTTCAAAAGATTGATTTGCGCACTTATCTGGAAATTATAGTTGCTTCTATCTGTATATATTGAATTAGAGGTACTTGTTATCCTGACTTTGAAATCGCTTCCCTCCGTTTGTGTAGATGGAATCGTCCAATTATAGATTCCATTATTTAGAGTACTTGAAGTAATTACTCGATTCACTACCCCACTTTTCAATAATTCGATCTTAACATATGCCCCAGGATTTCCGGTTTTCGCCCATTTAATTGGATAGGTCCTACCTCTTACCCAGTATTCTCCTCCATTTGGAGAAACAACAGTTATACTTGTCCCGCCTGAAATAGTCAAAGAGTCGCTTGCATATGCAGTTTCCCATCTGCCAGCGGGATAATTATATGAACGTACCTCTATTTTATGAGTTCCGCTTGAAAGCTCTGGAATAGTAAATATAAAATTCTCGATACTACTATCAAATGACCCACTTGATGGATTTGCATTTCTCCATGTACCTGAATCGGTTCTATATTGAACATTTTTAATTTTATTTACCGTGATTTCACTTCCCATTCCATAGACATTACTATTGGGATAAACACTGTCAGATTTACTTATCCCAGTATATGTCGGAGTATTATCAGTTGTTGGGTCAGGAGAATAAGCATTTAACGTACTCTGCGGATAAAAATCTATAATGTCGAACACATTATCTCCATCACTATCCTTCCATCCAATTTGGCCGCTTGCATACTGGTCTATGGCTCCGATAGCAAAAGGATATATTTGTCCACGCATTATACTGGGCACGTTGCTCAGGCAACTTCCATATTCACTATTTTGATTCGGCATATTTAGATATCCAGATGTATAATAACATGGTTGACTAGCCGCATAATATTGGTCCAAAGCGTAGAATATGTGTCCGGTTTCGTGAGCAATAACAGCATCCATATAATCAATTCCATACCCATCGTTTTCATAAGTCATTACAGTAAAAGGACCTCCGAGATAGGCATATGCAAAATATCCGTTTGAGAATTGGTTATCTAGATCGTTCGTACTGTCTACAGCAAAAATAGTATATGCCCAATCGGTATTTAAATTGTTTCGTAGATAATTATTAAAATCATATACATTGTCAAAATACGAGCTATAACTGTTAAATCCCAAATAATTTGTGGCATCTGTTATCCATAAACTTTGGTCAAGATAAGGACGAGTTATAGGTTCATATTTTGTAGGTACTCTATATCTTATATTATATGTAAATGATAACTTAGCTCTTGGATCTCTAATCACCCACCAATTTAAACCGTTATATATTTCATTTACTACATTAGCCTCTTCTGAAGAGCTCCAATCTTCTGTATTTGGATCTATCACACCATTACTTTCTAAAAATACTATCCCGACAGCAATATCTCCTATCATATATTCGCTTGTATCATAAAATCCTGCCCCATATGGACGTCCTTCAACACTTTCTTTTCCGGTAATATCTTTTCTAGTCTTGAGATCTTCAGGAACAGTTAACATATCACCAATAATAGGTTTAACTTGTTTTATTTCAGAAATATTTATATCAGATATACTATCTTTGATTCCGAAATTTCTGTTCCAAACATTTGCTGCAATTTTAGCAGTCTTACCATATCTATCTATAGATGTTTCATCTATTTTATCTGCAACAATTTTTTCTATATTATGTCCAATAAGATTTTTATTTTCAGGAATGTCTCCTATCAGAATATTAGGAGGAAATCTATGAGTTATTCTTCCTCCATTATCTTCTATGTATCTTATACTTTCTAACATTCCCTGGACATCTGTAGAGCCTAAGATAACAAAAGAATCTTGTGCATCTACAGGATTTATGGATACCATTGCTAAAATCAATAAAAATATTTTTATTATTTTTCCGTTCCTAGTTTTGTTCATAGTGTCTCCTTCACCTCATAATTTTTCTAAAATATTTATTATTTCATTGTCTTTTTCAAAAGCCTTTTCTTCATTAAAAAACAACACGAACTTTATCACACCTTTAATATCTTCGCCTTTAATATCTTCTTTATTTACTTTTACAAATATGTATGGACTTGTATTTACATCTATACCACCTTCAGGTTCTTTTACATAGGTAAAAATTTCTAGATTTTTTTCTCTTTTTCTAATTTCTATTATGTCGAATATATATCCGCTACTCGATTTCTGTCCTAATAATGCAACTATCAATAATTCATTTTCAAAATTGATATCTGATATATTAAATTCAGAATACTCTATGGTATCTAATTTAATATTGTCCCATTCCTGTCTATTATTGACAACAAAAATTTCTGGATTAATTTCAACATAATTAGAATATTCTCCCTTTTTTAATATCTCAAATTCTATGTTCTCAAATTCGACATCTCCTTCTGCATCAGTTTCTAATTCTTCTGGACTCTCTTCTATACATCCAATTATGCCTATACTACCTAAGAAAAATAATAAAATAAAAAATATTTTTATTTTCTTTATCATTAATTTTATCAATAACCTAACTTATATAATAGGCAAGTCCTATACGTTCACTTGGATGGCCAGAATCCCATCTACGCTTATAAATTTCTGCCGTATATGTGCCGGGTACGGGTGCAGTGAATTCAACAATCTCATAATTATTATCATATGATGCAGAAGTGCCTACATAAGATGATGGACTCTTTACTTTTAAGTCAAGATCTACTTTAAGAGAGTCTATACCGTATGGTCCTGTGGACTTTGAATTCCAAGATATGACGACTCTAACTTTCTTACCTGCTGACGGCACATTAAAAGTAAATTTTATAGGATAACTATTCGTAGAATATATTATCTTATTTCTAAATTGCTTATTCGCAACAATCTTATAGGCCTCGCTGGCAACTATTCCTCCCATTCCATCTTTTTCGCTTAATCTGCTACTTCCTTCGATGTTATGAACAGCAGACGCAAAAATTATTGCTCTTATAACTTCGGGCCAACTCTTTAATGTCGCATTCTTGCTCATTATCAATGCGGCCGTTCCTGCAACTGCTGGTCCAGCAAAACTTGTCCCTGCTGATTCAAACGGTGTTATCCATGGAGAACTTGTACTCGTACTTTTGATTCTACTTCCTACCGCTGCAATTTCTGGCTTTTCTCTATCATTATGAGGAGAAATTGGATCTATATATGCAGAATATCCTGCCATAGAATCTCCAGGCCATGCAGCAGTATTCTGGTCATCTATTGCGCCAGTTGCTATTACGTTCCAGCCATTTCCCGGTGTTGTTATTCTACCAGCAGTATTTCCTGCCGATTTAGTAATTGTGGGATAAGGATATCTCGTGGCTATATAATCGTAATATCTATCCATTATGTGGAGACGTCCGTCACGCTCTATTCCCCAACTCAGACTGAATATATTTGCACCCTTATTTCTAGCCCAATCTGATGCAGCTATCAAACTTGATTCGTAATAATCTCCTGAATTTGCACTCAACAGACTAACACCGGGAGCTACACCCTTATATGTGCTATGAGTACTCTGAATTATTCCTGCAACCATTGTTGCATGTTCATTGTCAATATAAGGATCGTATGGCTTATAATAAATTCCATCTCTTATATATGGGTTGGCAAAAGCTATTCCATCGTCTTCCACTACTGCAACTTTAACTCCAGAACCAGTAACATAAGGCCACACAAGGTTAGCTTTAATAGTTGGAATTGCAGAATTGATTTCTGGTTTTGCCATTTCTTCTTTATCTATAACTTCAATTTCAGGTCTATTTTGTAACTTATTTATGTCTTTCTTGCTTAACTCGGCATATATCAAAGGGGCACTATCGCTGGCATATACTATCTTACCTTTATTTATTTTTATTTCTGAGATAACGGGCGCCTCTATGGATGCATGTTCAGTCCTCGATCTTTCTAATTCATTCTCTCCTTCAATATTTACATTATTTATATTATTTGGTGATAACCATATACCAACTCTTATCTTGTCTGTATCTTTTTTTTGTTGCAATTCGTTATATAATTCTCTTGTTAGTTTTCCATATCTCTTCTTATAAGCATTAATTTCCTGATCTTCGAGATTATTTATATCGATCTCATTATGATCTTCGTCTATAGTAATTCCATAAATTTTACCACTTTTTTTACCTTGAATTTTTATGTCGTTCACTTCTTTTTCTATCAAGTCGAAGTTTATTTTTGCGATATTCACTATATCTAATTGTTCTCCTAATTGAATCTCTTTCTGAGCTATTTTTTCTTCAAATTCGGTATTTTCTCTTGCATAGCTATTATCTATTGATATTGATAATGTCAATAACAATGTTATAAAGACTGCAATTTTCTTCATTTTATCTCCTTTTTTTATTCTATATTTCATTATTATCGAACAATCTCGTTTAATGTATCAGGCCTAAAACTGAAATTTGCCAAGGTTTGATTTATATAATCGATAGATTTGGTTGTTAATTGGAACGGAAGTGCAATGATAATTACATGTTCATCGCCATATGCAACATTTATTCCCCCATTCCATCCTAACTCCTGTAGATGAGGTATTATCGACATTCTAGCGTTTTCTGAATTATCTGTATCAGAAGGACCTATATATGTATATTTATACCAATCCTTATCATAATATTCTTTGCCATAAATTTCTTTAGCGACATTGGCATCTGCATCTGTGTTGTCGTCAATCTTTTCTATATTGTCAATTTTTTTATCTATGTTATCAATTTTTTTCTCTTTGTCGATATCTCCTGTTTTCTCTGCAACACTCATATTTTTATCTTTCTGGTCACCAATTTTTTGATTTTTATCCTCCTGTTTTTCTTCTATACAACCGCTAAATCCAGCTACTATTATTGACATTGTTATCAACATTGACAATATTGACAGTTTTTTCATAAATTTTCCTCTTTCTATTTTTAAGCTATAAATAAAAAAATTATAAGAGTGTCCCGGCAAAATCAGGACACTCTATATATTGGCTATCTTCTGGCATGCCAGTTAATATAGGACCCTGTCAGGCCACCAGAAATTGTTGTAACCCTTGCGTCAAATCTGCACGGATACGAATAACCTCTGTCTGATCCGATAGAATATTTCTGGCTAAATGGTGAAGGAACTTCTAGCGAATCTCGTACCGATGGCGTTCCTACGAAGCACGAATAAGGATAATAAACACGCCACCAGCCTGTATATCCGGCAGGAAGATATATAGGTCCGAATCTTCCCCAGGCTTCTACAAGATATTCCTTTCCTTCCTGATTCTTTTTGACATCTCCTCCTTGTACGTTTCCTGACTCTTTTACCGCTCCTTTATTACTGTCAGTTCCACCTTTTATAGGTGCAGACTGACTTTCTTCTTGTGCATAGACAATACTGACGGTCGACATCAGGGCCAGCACCAGAAGTACCGTTACTACTTTCTTCATATTTTATCTATCTCCTAGTCACAGTTTTTTGTTCCTTTTTCTGTCCCGGTGCAATATCCACACTACCCGTTTAAAGGCAAACTCTCATGCACCTCGAATCTTTTAAATGTGTGGTTATAATCATTGATGAAAAAGTAAGTTCAGTCCCTCCTTTTAAGTCCACTCCTTTATTTTTCCAGTCGTTTTTCAATTATACCTCCATTTTTAATAATTTTTTAAATTTTAATCTGTCTTCTACTCGACTATCATGAACTAATCGCCACATAACATCGCATAAATGTAATTATATAATACTTTTTAAAGTCAGATAAAAGCGATATTTATACAGAACAATATGATACTTCGGAAAAACTTTAAAACCGTTTTTCCTTTCATCCTTCCCTTCTTATAAGAAAAATTTACATGTAGATATTAAACATATCTTTATCATTAGATTAATATCTACATTTACCAGAATCAACTACTTATAATAAAATAGCTGTTACTCAGATCTTTATACGCCGAATTACTCGTACTTGTTACCTTGATCTTATAATCACTACCTAAGGTTTGAGCTGTCGGAATATACCAATTATAAGATCCGGACCCACTACTACCTATAGAAACGCTCGAAGTAATTGTCCTGCTCAAAGATGTCCCTTTATAAAGTTCTATCTTAACATTAGAACCCGGATTGCCGCTATAGCTCCATCTAATAGTTTTAGTAGTACCTCTTGTCCAACTTTCTCCTCCATTTGGAGAAACGTCTGTAATTCCTGTACTATTAACGATGCTAAAATAACCATTGCTCGTATCTGTATATATAGCATCAGTAATGCTTGTAATCTTAACCTTATAGTCATTGCCTATAGTTTGAGTCGTGGGAATATACCAATTATAACTACCAATTCCGCCACTTCCTATTGAGGAACTTGAAGCTATTATTCTGCTCAAAGATGTCCCTTTATAAAGCTCGATCTTAATATTAGAGCCAGGATTTCCGCTATAA
>Ga0114939_10002382_pt1 | contig 13948 bp, 5 predicted proteins | sample AshMeaCrysSpring_FD_87196 | JGI IMG/M metagenome (GOLD analysis project Ga0114939, IMG submission 87196) | Groundwater microbial communities from Big Spring, Nevada to study Microbial Dark Matter (Phase II) - Ash Meadows Crystal Spring | ecosystem: Environmental > Aquatic > Deep subsurface >... | reverse complement strand
GAGCGCGCGCGGCAAGGCGCCGCGGGGGGCGCGGTGCTGGCGGCGGTCGGAGCCGGTACCACGATCTGCGTGTACTTCGCAACCGAGCGGGCCAATGCTGCAGAGGCGAAGACCGAGGCGACCCGTCTCGCCGCCGAGCAGGCGCGGGGCGAAGCCGAGAAGCTCGTGCTGTACCTCCTCGACGACTTCCAGCTCGAACTCGCGCCGGTGGGGCGGCTCGACATCGTCGCCGAGCTCGCCAGGCGCGCGATCGACTACTACGGCGGCCTGCCGCCGGAGCTTCGCAACGCGCAGTCGGAGCGCAACCGCGCGCTGGCGCTGGTGCGCTACGGGACCGTGCTGCGCACGCAGGCGCGGCTCGCCGAGGCGGGCAAGGCCGTCGAGGAGGCGGTGCAGGTGCTGGGCAGGATGCGCGACGAGGGTGACCGCTCGGAGCCGACGCTGACCGGCCTGGCGCTCGGCATCAGCACGCAGGCGCGCATCGCGTCGAGCCTGAACGAAGAACTGAAGGCGCTGGAGATCAGCGCGCGCGCGGCCGAGACGATCCGGCCGCTCGCGACCGGCGCGCGCCCGTCGGTGGCGCTGCGCCGCGCCTTCGGCGAGGTGATGATCATGCACGGCTTCCTCCAGGCGCGTAACCGGCAGGAGGCGGCCATCGCGTCGCTCGAGGAGGCGCGCGCGGCCTTCCGTGCGATCGATGGGCTGGCCCTGAACGACCTCGCGTCGGCGGCAGGCTACGCCGAGTCTTCGTCGTGGCTGGTGCAGGCGAATCGACAGTTCGGCCGCAACGAGGAGGCGAAGCGCGCCGGCCGCGAGGCGCTCGAAATCGCCGCGAAGGTCCTGGAGAAGCGCCCCGGGCACATGCAGGCGCTGCGCGCACAGGCGCTCACCACGTCCCCGTTGTCGGCGCTGCTCTCGAGCGAGATGCGCCTGGCCGAGGCGCTGGCGGCAGTCGATGTGGCGCAGCGCGCGTGGCGCGAGTTCGTGCGTCTGGACCCCGGCAACGCGATTTCCTGGGGCAACCTCGGCGTTTCCAACTTCATCAAGGCCAACATCCTCGAGTCGATGGGCCGACTCGACGAAGCCGCGGCCACATGGCGCTCGACCGAGGCGATCGTCGCGCAGGCACCCACCACGCTGCAGATTCGCAACGGGGCGGCGCTGCATGCTTATCGTCTTGCCGCCCTGGAGGCGCAACGCGGCAATCGCCGCGAGGCCGAGGCAGCGCTTGCACTCGGGGCGAAGCACAACAATTGGGTGAGCGAGAATGCCGCCACCGGTTCCTGGGAAGCGCTGTCCCGCCCCATTTATCGCGACATCTGGCCAGTCGCGGTCGCCGAGGCGCTCGGCGATCGTCGCATCGCGCTCGAGTTGGGACGCGCGGTCTCGCCGCAACTCGACCGGCTCGAGCCGCGGCAACCGACGGCGCGTCGCGAGTATGCCTTTACTCACGTGGTCCTGCGCGTGCCGTTGGCCCAGGCGGCCTACGCCCTCGAGGACTTCGCGCGCGCCGACCGCGAGCTGGCGCGGGTGGCCGAGTTCAGGCAGGTGCTGGGCGACGAGGATTTCAACGACGTCCGTGCGGGGGTGTTCGAGCGCACGCTCGCCGCGCTCGTCAAGGTGCGTCTCGGGGAGGCCGCGCAGGCGCGGGCGCTGATCGAGCCCGCGCTCGCCTTCCAGCGCGAGCTCGCCGCCCGCAATGTCGACGACCCGAGCCAGCACCTGGAGCTCGCCGCGGCGCTCTGCGTCGCTGCGGCGGCGGGGGTCGGCGATCCGGCCCGCCAACTGGCGGAGGCGAGCGCGCTGCTCGACAGGCTTCCCGCGGAAATGAAGCGAGCGTCCTATGTCGCGTTCTGGCGCGAGCGCATCGACGAGGCGCGTGCGCGCCGGCGGTAACGGCCGCCGCACGTCGCTGCGGCGCATGCGATCGCACGCGCGACCGGCCTGACAGGCAGTGGCAACGGCGCACGACACGCTCCACGACGCGCGCGAGCGCGTTCGCTCGCTGATCGACCGTGGCGCGCCGTGGGAGGCGTGCGACGCATTTCGCGCGGCCGGTGGCGCGTCGGTCGATGACGCGTCATGGCGCTTCCTCGGTGCGCTGGCGCACGCGCGCGCCGGCGCCGAGACCGATGCGCACGCGCTCCTCGACCGCGCCGCGCAGGCGCCTGGCGCGGCGTCCCCGGACATGCGCGGCGAAATCCTCGCGCTGCGCGGGCGCCTGTGGAAGGACGCGTTGCATCGCGCGTCTCCGGGGAGGGAAGCAGACCGGCTCGCGGCGCGTGCGCGCGACGAGTACCTCGCGGCGTATGCGATCGCGCGCGACCCGTACCCGGGCGTCAACGCGGCGACGCTGTCGTTGCTGGTCGGCGACCGCGACGCCGCACAGGCGCTGGCCACCGAGGTCGACGCGACGCTCGCGCGACGCGGCGGCCCGCTCGCGGGCTGGGACCTGCTCACGGCGGCGGAAGCGGCGCTGCTGCGCGGCGACGTCGCGCTGGCGCGCGAGCGCTACGCGGCCGCGTGGGCGGAGGCCGGCCGGGACGCCGGGCGCATCGCCAGCGTGCGCCGCCAGTTGCGGCTGCTCGCGCGCGTGCTGCCCGCCGCGCACGACCTGCTGCAGGTCGTGCGCGCCCCCGATGTCGTCGCTTTCACGGGACACATGCTCGACGCGCCGGGACGCGCGGCGCCGCGCTTCCCGCCGGCGCTCGTCCCGGCGGTTGCCGAGGCATTGCGCGAGCGCGTCGCCGCGTGGCACGCCCCGGTCGTCTACACGTCGGCCGCGTGCGGCGCGGACCTGCTGTTCGTGGAGGCGGCCGAGTCGGCGGGAGCGGAGGTCAACGTCGTACTGCCGTTCGCCCGCGACGAGTTCGTACGAACGAGCGTCGCCGGCGGCGGCGAGGGGTGGGTGGCGCGCTTCGACGATGCACTGGCCCGCGCCGCGCGCGTGATCTTCGCCACCGAGGAGGGCTACCTCGGCGACGACATCCTGTACCGGCAGGCGGCGTACCTGGTCGAGGGCCTTGCAAGCCTGCGTGCCGCGCAGCTCGAGACGCGGCCCGCGTTGCTCGCCGTGCTCGACGCCGGCTCGGCGGGGGAGGTCGGCGGCACGCGCGACGCCGTGGACCGCTGGCATCGCGACGTCGGCCCGATCGAAATCGTCGATCTCGCCCGGCTGCGCGAGACGGCGCCGATCCCGCCGGGGTCGACGCCAGCGGATCCGGCGGTGGACCCCGCGACGGCCCCGTCCGCAGCGGCGGCAACGACGGCGGCGGACGCCGCCGAGGGCGGTGCGCCGGGGGCGCTTCGATCCGTGACCGACGCGTACCTCGGCGATCGTGCGGCGCGGGTGCTGAAAGCCCTGGTGTTCGCCGACTTCGCGGGCTACAGCCGGATTTCCGACGCGAACGTCGCCCGTTTCCAGCAGCGCTTCTGGTCGATCGCGGCGCGGGCGATCGAGGCCGCGGACGTCGCGCCCGATTTCGCCAACACCTGGGGCGACGGCCTCTACCTCGTCTTCGACGCGCCGCGCGACGCGGCGGCCTTCGCGCTCGAGCTGCGCTCCGCCATGCAGGCGGTCGACTGGCGGACCCTCGGGCTGCCGGAAGGCAGCCAGGTCCGCATCGGCCTGAACGCCGGGCCGGTGTTCCGCGGCTTCGATCCGGTGATCGGTCGCGACAATTACTACGGCGCCAGCGTGACCCGCGCGGCGCGCATCGAGCCGGTGACCCCACCCGGCACCGTGTTCGCGAGCGAGGCTTTTGCCGCCGTGCTCGCCGCGACCGGCTCGCCGGGGCACGCCATCGAGTACGTCGGCCGCGTCGGGCTCGCCAAGGGCTACGGAGAGGCGCGGGTCTACCGGCTCGCGCGGCGATGAGTGCACGCGACTTGGCGCCTGTCTGGCGGCGCCTCCCCGTTCCAGCCGCGCTGCCGTCGGCTGGCCGCGGCGTTACACTCGTCGCACCATGACCGCATTTCCGCCAACGCTGCGCGGCGTCCTCTCGCCCGTGCTGACCCCCTTCGAGGCCGACCTCTCGCCCTCCGTGCCGCGCTTCGTGCGCCACTGCCGCGCGCTGGTCGCGCAGGGTGTCGGCCTCGCCGTGTTCGGCACCAACTCCGAGGGCAACTCGCTGTCGGTCGCCGAGAAGCGCACGTTGCTGGACGCGCTGGTCGAGGCGGGGCTCCCCGGGGCGCGGATGATGCCGGGGACCGGCACGTGCGCGCTTCCGGACACGATCGAGCTCACGCGCCACGCGGTGCGGGCGGGCTGCGCCGGCGTGCTGATGCTGCCGCCGTTCTACTACAAGGGCGTGAGCGAAGAGGGCCTCTATCGCAGCTTCGCGTCGGTGATCGACGCGGTCGCCGACCCGCGGCTGCGCGTCTACCTGTACCACATCCCGCCGGTCGCACAGGTCGGCATCACGCTGCCGCTGATCGAGCGCCTGCTCGGCGCCTATCCGGGCGTCGTCGCGGGCATCAAGGACAGCTCCGGCGACTGGAACAACACGCGGGCCGTGATCGAGGCGTTCGGCGCGCAGGGCTTCGAGGTGTTCGCGGGCAGCGAGACGTTCCTGCTGCAGACGCTGCGCGCCGGCGGTGCGGGCTGCATCTCGGCGACCGCGAACGTCAACGGCGGCGCGATCGCGGCGTCGGCCGCGCAGTGGCGCGAGCCTGGCGCCGACGAGCGGCAGGCCGCGCTCGACCGCGTGCGCGCCGCGTTCCAGAAGCGCCCGATGATCGCGGCGATGAAGGCCGCGATCGCGACCGGCACCGGCGACGAAGTCTGGTGCCGCGTGCGCCCGCCGCTGGTCGAGCTCGACGCCGCGGCGCGGCGCGCGCTCGACGCCGACTTGGACGCGATCGGCTACGCGCGACCGACGCTCGCGGCGTAGGCGCCCGCCCGCCAAGGGGACGCCTTTCCGGCACCGAATCAACGGGATGTGGTACATTGGCCGCTCGGTAGCAGCGCTGCCCGACGGCGAACGGACTGCCGGGCGGCGGGTCGATGCCCGACACGAAGCGCCCGTAGCTCATCTGGATAGAGCACCGGCCTTCTAAGCCGGCGGTAACAGGTTCGAGTCCTGTCGGGCGCGCCAGAACACCAGCGGTGGCTGTAGCTCAGCGGTAGAGTCCCGGATTGTGATTCCGGTTGTCGTGGGTTCGAATCCCATCAGCCACCCCATCGCTTGCCTGTACGACCCGGACACATGGGTGACGGGTCGTAGCTGACGCGCCCGCAAGAGCGGCTCGCCTTGGCGACGGCGGGCATCTCGCCGTGGACGTTCGGGGCAAACGCGGGTCCGGGCGCCGGATGGCCTTCGTCGTCGTGCTCGGCGTCCTCGCCGCTTCGCCGTCGCGCGTTGCGCCGACGCGGCGCACGGTCGGCGCACGGTCGGCGCACGGTCGGCGCAAGAGACCGGCCGGCGCGGCAAGCGCAGGACCGCCCCGGCAAGCGCTACCATTGCTGTCGCCACGAGCGCGACTGTGCGGGCGGTCGCCGGGACCCGCGGGCTGCGCCTTGCACTTCAATCGCCTGGAGCCATGATGGCCGTCAACCACGATGCCGCCGCCGCGGAACGCGTCGAAGCCGTGCTCGCGCTCGTCGCCGAGCGCGCCGATCCGGGCGAGCGCGCCCAGCTCGAGGACTTCGCCCGGGCCTGCCTCGCCGGGCTCGACGCCGAGGACGTGACCGAGCGCGAGGCGCTCGATCTCTACGGCGCGGTGCGATCGCTGTGGCAGGCCGCCGCGACGCGCCGGGCGGGCGAGGCGAAGGTGCGGGTGTTCAACGCGTCGGTCGAGGAGCAGGGCTGGCAGTCGCCGCACACGATCGTCGAGATCGTCAACGACGACATGCCGTTCCTCGTCGACTCGGTGCAGATGGAGGTGCTGCGGCAGGGGCTCGCCGTCAACCTGATCGCCCACCCGATCGCGACCGTGCGCCGCGACGCGGAAGGGCGGCGGCTCGGCCTCCTGCGCAACGGCGAGGAGGGCGGCGTGCGCGAGTCGCTGATGCACGTCGAGGTCGAGCAGTTAGCCGACGCCACGCGGCGCAGCGCGCTCGCGGCAGACCTCGCGCGCGTGCTCGCCGACGTGCGCGCGGTCGTCGGCGACTGGTCGCCGATGCGCGCGAAGATGCTGGAAGTGACGGCGGACCTCGAGCGCGAGACGCTGCCGCTTCCCGCGGACGACGTTGCGGAGACCCGGGCGTTCCTCGCCTGGCTCGCCGACGACCACTTCACCTTCGTCGGCTACCGCTGCCACGACCTGGTCGAGGATGCCGACGGCGCCGCGCTCGCGATCGTGGCCGGCAGCGGCCTCGGCATCCTGCGCGAGCGCGCCGGCGAAGCGCGCTCGGCGAGCTTCGCGCAGCTACCCGCGGCGCTGCGGGCGAAGGCCAGGGCACGCGACCTCGTGGTCATCACCAAGTCGAACTCCCGCTCGACCGTGCACCGGCCGGGCTACCTCGACTACATCGGCGTCAAGCGCTACGACGCCGCCGGCAACGTCTGCGGCGAGCACCGCTTCCTCGGCCTCTACACGTCGATGGCGTACAGCGCCAAGCCGACCGACATTCCGCTGCTTCGGCGCAAGGTCGGACGCGTGCTCGAGCGGACCGGCTTCGCGCCGCAGAGCCACTCGGCGCGCTCGCTCGCCAACATCCTGACCACCTACCCGCGCGACGAGCTGATCCAGGTCGTCGAGGACGACCTCGCGCACACCGTCCTCGGGATCCTCAAGCTCGAGGGTCGCCAGCGCTTCCGGCTGTTCCTGCGCCACGACCTCTACGAGCGCTTCGTCTCCTGCCTCATCTACGCGCCGCGCGAGCGCTACACGACCGAACTGCGCCGCCGCTGGCAGGCGATCCTGGTCGACGCGTTCCGCGGCACGGGCTCGGAGTTCGCGGTGCTGCTGTCGGAGTCGGCGCTGGTGCGCGTGCTGGTCACCGTGCGCACTCAGCCCGGAGGGATCCCCGCCTACGACGCCGACGAGCTCGAGCGGCGGCTCGCCGCGGCGATGCGGCGCTGGGAGGACGACCTCGCCGACGCGCTCGTCCGCGCGCACGGCGAGGGACGCGGCGGCCCGCTCTACCACCGCTACGCGGCCGCGTTTCCCGCGGCGTACCGCGAGGACTTCCCGGCGCGAAGCGCCGTGCCGGACATCGCGCTCGTCGAGTCCGCGATCGCGACCGGGCGCCCGGCGATCAATCTCTACCGGCCGGTGGACGCGGCGCCCCGGGCGCTGCGCTTCAAGCTCGTGAACCGTGGCGCGCCGGTGCCGTTGTCCGACGCGCTGCCGATGCTGGAACGCATGGGCCTCACCGTGATCGAGGAGCGACCCTACCGGGTATCGCCCGAAGGCGCGGAGCGCGCTTGGGTCCACGACTACGGCCTGTTGGCGCCGGAGACCGAGGCCGACCACGAGGAGGTCCGTGAGCTCTTCGAGGACGCGTTCCTGCGCGTGTTCGAGGGCACGGTCGAGAACGACGGATTCAACCGGCTGGTCCTCGCCGCGCGCCTCGCCGCCGACGAGGTCGCCGTGCTGCGCGCGTACGGGCGCTACTTCCGCCAGGTCGGCTTCGCGCTGTCGCAGTCGTTCATCGAGCAGGCCCTGGTCACGCACGCTGGCATCGCGCGCATGCTGGTCGCGCTGTTCCGCGCCCGCTTCGACCCCGAGGCTGCCGACGACGAGCTCGCCTCGCGGCAGGCGGGAGCGATTCGCGCGGCGCTCGATCGCGTGTCCAATCTCTCCGAGGACCGCGTGCTGCGGCAGTACCTCGCCACGATCGAGGCGACGCTGCGCACGAGCTTCTGGCGCGAGGGCGCCGACGGGCACCGCCGGCCCTACCTCGCGTTCAAGCTCGACCCGGCCAAGGTGCCCGGCATGCCTGCGCCGGCGCCGCTCTTCGAGATCTGGGTCTACTCGCCGCGCTTCGAGGGCGTGCACCTGCGCGGCGGCAAGGTCTCGCGCGGGGGACTGCGCTGGTCCGACCGGCCCGAGGATTTCCGCACCGAGGTGCTGGGGCTCGTCAAGGCGCAGATGGTGAAGAACACGGTGATCGTGCCGGTGGGCTCGAAGGGCGGCTTCGTGCTGAAGCGCGCGCCGTCGCCGGCCGACCGCGACGCCTACCTCAAGGAAGGCGTCGCCTGCTACCAGGACTACCTGCGGGCGCTGCTCGACCTCACCGACAACCGCGCGCCTGGGGGCGTCGAGCCGCCGCCGTCGGTCAAGCGCCACGACCCCGACGATCCGTACCTGGTGGTCGCCGCCGACAAGGGCACGGCGGCGTTCTCGGACTACGCGAACGCGGTCTCGGCCGAGTACGGCTTCTGGCTCGCCGACGCGTTCGCCTCGGGCGGGTCGGCGGGCTACGACCACAAGCGCATGGGCATCACCGCGCGCGGCGCGTGGGAGGCGGTCAAGCGCCACTTCCGCGAGATGGGCGTCGACACGCAGGCGCAGGAATTCACCGCCGTGGGCATCGGCGACATGTCGGGCGACGTGTTCGGCAACGGCATGCTCTCTTCGCCGCACATCCGCCTCGTCGCGGCGTTCGACCACCGCCACGTCTTCCTCGATCCGTCTCCCGACGCGGCGGCGTCGTTCGCCGAGCGGCGGCGGCTGTTCGACCTGCCGCGCAGCAGCTGGGCCGACTACGACGAGAAGCTCATCTCCCGCGGCGGCGGCGTGTGGCCGCGCGCCGCGAAGTCGATCCCGGTGTCTCCCGAGGCGCGCGCCGCGCTGGGCCTCGCCGACGACGTGACGTCGCTGCCGCCCGCCGAGCTGGTCGGCGCGATCCTGCGCGCGCCGGTCGACCTGCTCTACAACGGCGGCATCGGCACCTACGTGAAGGCCTCCGACGAGACGCACGCCGAGGTCGGCGACCGCGGCAACGACGCGGTGCGCATCGACGCGACCGCGCTGCGCTGCAAGGTCGTCGCCGAGGGCGGCAACCTCGGCCTCACGCAGCGCGGGCGCGTCGAGTACGCGCGGGCGGGCGGGCGCATCAACACCGACGCGATCGACAACTCGGGCGGCGTCGATACCTCGGACCACGAGGTCAACATCAAGATCCTGCTCGGCATGCCGGTCGCCGAGGGCGCGCTCACCACGAAGCAGAGGAACGAGCTCCTGGCGAGCATGACCGACGAGGTCGCCGCGCTGGTGCTTCTCGACAACTACGAGCAGACCGAGATCCTCTCGGTCGGCCGGCGGCTCGCGCCGCGGCTCCTGGACGACGAGGCGCGCTTCATCCGATTCCTGGAGCGCGCGGGACGCCTCAACCGCGCGATCGAGTTCCTGCCCGGCGACGAGGAGCTCGCCCGGCGTGCGTCGCAGAGCGAGGGGCTCGCGACACCCGAGCGCGCCGTGCTGCTCGCGTACGCGAAGCTGTGGCTCTACGACGAGATCCTCGCCTCGCCGCTGCCCGACGATCCGTGGGTCGCGCGGGCGCTTTCCGACTACTTCCCTCCGGTGCTGGTCGAGCGCTACGGCGCGTTCCTGCCTCGGCACCCGCTCGCACGCGAGATCATCGCGACAGTGGTCGTGAACCGCACGATCAACCGTGCCGGTGCGACGTTCGTGCACCGGATGCGCGAGGCGACCGGCGCGAGCCCGGCCGAAGTGGTGCGCGCGCACCTCCTCGCGCGCGAGGTGTTCGCGCTGCCCGCGCTGTGGCGCGACGTCGAGTCGCTGGACATGAAGGCGGCCGACGAAGTCCAGGCCTCGATGCTGATCGACACCGGACGCCTCGCCACCCGAGCCACGCTCTGGTTTCTGCGCAACCTGCGCCCCGGCGAGGACCTCGCGGCGACGGTCGCGCGCTTCGCGCCGGGGGTCGCGTCCCTCGCGGAGCGGGTCTTCGACCTCCTGCCCGGCGCGTCGCGCGAGCTCGCCGAACGGCGCGCCGCGGAGCTCGTGGCGGCGCAGGTGCCCGAGGCGCTCGCGCGCCGGGTCGCGACGCTGGAGCCGATGTCCGGCGCGCTCGACATCGTGGCGACGGCGGCGGACACCGGCCACGACGTCGCGCACGTCGCCGATGTGCACTACGCGCTCGGGGACCGGCTCGCCCTCGACTGGCTTTCGCGGTGCATAGCGGCGCTCCCGGCGGAGGGACACTGGCAGGGCCTCGCGCGAGGGGCGTTGCGCGACGACGTCGCAGGCGTTCAGCGAGCGCTGACGATGGACGTGCTGCGCGACTCGGACCGCGGCGAGACGGCGGACGCGCGACTCGCCGCGTGGGAGGGCGCGCACCGCGCGGCCCGCGAGCGCGCCGCCAGGGTGGTCGACGAAGTGCGCGGCGCGGCCCGGCCCGACCTCGCGATGGTCTCGGTGGCGCTGCGCGAGCTGCGCAATCTCGTCGGCACCGGCGCGCCCGGCGCCGCGCGCGGCGAATCGCCAGCATGAAACGACCCTCCGCGCCCGCTCCACTCGCGGCCCCCCGAGGGGGCAGGTCAGTTCCTCGGGGCGGCCCTTCGGAACTGACATAATCGACCTCCTCCGCGTGCCCCCGAACCCGCCGTCCGTGCGCTTCACCGTCGCGACGTACAACATCCACAAGGGGCTGTCCGGGTTCAATCGCCGCGTCGTCGTCCACGAGGTGCGCGAGCGGCTCCACGGCCTCGACCCGGACGTCGTGTTCCTGCAGGAGGTGCAGGGCGTGCACGAGCGCCGCGCCGGCAGGCACCAGGACTGGCCGGTGCACCCGCAGCACGAGTACATCGCGGACGGGAACTGGCGCGAGCTCGCCTACGGCAAGAACGCGGTCTACCGCCACGGCCACCACGGCAACGCGCTCCTGTCGCGCTTCCCGATCCTGCTGCAGGAGAACGAGGACATCTCGGCGCACCCGTTCGAGTCGCGCGGCATGCTCCACTGCATCGTGGAGCTGGGCGCGAAGCTGCCGGAGCTCCACTGCATCAATGTCCACCTCGGGCTCTTCGAGCGCGGCCGGCAGTGGCAGGTGCGCGCGCTGTGCGAGCGCATCCGCGAGACGGTGCCGAAGGACGCGCCGCTGATCGTCGCCGGCGACTTCAACGACTGGCGGCGCAAGGCGGACCGAACGCTGGTCGACGAGCTCGGCGTGGTCGACGTCTTCAGGGCGGTGACGGGGCGGGCGGCGCGCACCTACCCTTCCGTGCTGCCGGTGTTCCACCTCGACCGCATCTACGCGCGCGGGCTCGCCGTCGCCGATGCGCACGTCCACCTCGCCTATCCGGGCGCGCGCATCTCGGACCACGTGGCGCTCGCCGCGACGTTCGAGGTGCGCCCGCCGCGCCGCTGACGGCGGCGTGCCGGCGCTGCCCCACCGATGAACCGGTTCACGCCGGGCAACACCGTCGAGCTGCTGCGCAGCGGCGCCGAGTACTTCCCCGCGCTGATCGCCGCGATCGACGCGGCCGTGCACGAGGTCTGGCTCGAGACGTACATCTTCGCCGACGACCCGGCCGGGGAGGCGGTCGCGGCGGCGCTCGCCGGCGCGGTCGCCCGCGGCGTGACCGTGCGCGTGCTGGTCGACGGCTGGGGCGCGCGCCACTACCTCACGCCGGCGATGCGCGGCCGGCTCGAGCGGGGCGGCGTGCGCCTGCTCATCTACCGGCCCGAGGTGGCGCCGTGGCAGTTCCGTTCGCACCGGCTGCGGCGGCTGCACCGCAAGATCGCGCACGTCGACGCGACGGTCGCGTTCGTGGGCGGCGTCAACGTCATCGACGACATGAACACGCCGGGTCACAAGCCGCCGCGCGTCGACTTCGCTGTGCGTGTGCGCGGACCGGTGGTCGCGGCGGTCGTGCAGACGATGGCGCGCGTCTGGGCGCTCTGCGAGCTCGTGCAGCTCTCGCGCGGCGAGGTGCCGCTGTTCCCCGACACGCGGATGGTTCACCGTGCGGGCACCCAGACGGCGAAGCTCGCGATCCGCGACAACCTGCGCCACCGCCGCGACATCGAGCGCGCGTACCTCGCGGCGATCCGCACCGCGCGACGCGAGATCGTGATCGCCTCCGCGTACTTCTTCCCGGGCATCCGCTTCCGGCGCGCGCTGATCGCGGCGTCCGCGCGCGGCGTACAGGTGACGTTGCTGCTGCAGGCGCGGGTCGAGTACCGCCTGCTGCACTACGCGTCGCGAGCCCTCTACGGGCAGCTGCTCGCCGGCGGCGTCGCGATCGAGGAGTACCACCGCTCGTTCCTGCACGCGAAGGTGGCGGTCGCCGACGAGCGCTGGGCGACGGTGGGCTCGTCGAACATCGATCCCTACTCGCTGCTCATGTCGCGCGAGGCCAACCTCTTCGTCCGCGACGCCGGGTTTGCGCAGGCGCTGCGCGCCGAGCTCCTGCAGATGATCCAGACCGGCGCCCGCCGCGTCGGCCCCCAGCACTGGGCGTCGCGGCCGATCCTCGCCAAGGCCGTGTCCTGGGTCGCCTACGGGGTCGTGCGCGTGGCGATGGGATTCCTGGGCTACGGTGGCGAGGAGTGGTGGCGCGGACGGCGCAGGCGGCGCCGGAGCGCCGACCCCACGACGCGAGGCTGATGGCGCGGCGGGACCGGCGGTGCGCATCCCGGCGGCCCCGCGCGGCGGCGGGCGGGGAGCGCCACGCCGCGCACGCGCCGTAGAATGCGCGGCATGCGCGGCCAATCCACGTCCTCCCTTCCGCTGCCGCCCGAAGGCGGCGTCGCGCGCACCCACCGCGGCGACTGGGCGACGATCCGCGAGCTCCTGCCGTACCTCTGGGAGTACAAGGGCCGCGTGATCGCGGCGCTCGCCTGCCTCGTCGCGGCCAAGCTCGCCAACGTCGGCGTGCCGCTGGTCCTCAAGGACATCGTCGACGCGCTCGACCGCGACGCGGCGCTCCTCGCCGTGCCGCTCGCGCTCATCGCCGCCTACGGCATGCTGCGCGTCGCGACCACGGCGTTCACGGAGCTTCGCGAGTACCTTTTCGCCAAGGTCACCCAGCGCGCGGTACGCAAGATCGCGCTCAAGGTGTTTCGCCACCTGCACTCGCTCAGCCTGCGCTTCCACCTTGCGCGGCAGACCGGCGGGCTCACCCGCGACGTCGAGCGCGGCCAGCGCGGCATCTCGACGCTGATCCACTTCGCGCTGTTCTCGATCCTGCCGACGGCGGTCGAGATCGCGCTCGTATGCGCGATCCTGGTCGCGCGCTACGACTGGACGTTCATCGCGATCACCGTGGGCGCGCTCGCGCTCTACGTCGCGTTCACGGTCGCCGTCACCGAGTGGCGCACGCGCTTCCGGCGCGAGATGAACGAGCTCGACAGCCGCGCCAACACCCGGGCGATCGACAGCCTGCTCAACTACGAGACGGTCAAGTACTTCGGCAACGAGGCCTGGGAGGCGCGGCGCTACGACGAGAGCATGCAGCGCTGGGAGCAGGCGGCGGTGAAGAGCCAGACGACGCTCTCGGCGCTCAACGTCGGCCAGAGCGCGATCATCGCGGTCGCGGTGACGCTCATCATGTGGCGGGCCACCGTCGGCGTCGCCGAGGGCCGCATGACGATCGGCGACCTCGTGCTGGTCAACGCGTTCATGATCCAGCTCTACATACCGCTCAACTTCCTCGGGGTCCTCTACCGGGAGATCAAGCAGGCGCTCGCCGACATGGAGCGGCTGTTCGGGCTGATCGACATGCACCGCGAGGTCGAGGACGCCCCCGGCGCGAAGGCGCTCGCGGTGGGAGGCGCCGAGGTGCGCTTCGAGGACGTCGACTTCGGCTACGAGCCGGACCGGCAGATCCTGCACCGCGTGTCGTTCGCGATTCCCGCCGGCGGCAACGTGGCGGTGGTCGGCCCGTCGGGCTCGGGCAAGTCGACGCTCGCGCGCCTCCTCTTCCGCTTCTACGACGTCACCGGCGGGCGCATCGCGATCGACGGCCAGGACATCCGCGCGGTGACGCAGGAGAGCCTGCGCGCGGCGATCGGCATCGTTCCGCAGGACACG
>Ga0114939_10002381_pt1 | contig 13953 bp, 11 predicted proteins | sample AshMeaCrysSpring_FD_87196 | JGI IMG/M metagenome (GOLD analysis project Ga0114939, IMG submission 87196) | Groundwater microbial communities from Big Spring, Nevada to study Microbial Dark Matter (Phase II) - Ash Meadows Crystal Spring | ecosystem: Environmental > Aquatic > Deep subsurface >... | reverse complement strand
TGCCCCGCCCGAGCCCGCGATGCAGCGCCCCGTTGAGCGTGCCCGCGCGGTCGAGGACACGGTCGCGCGCGGCGCCGCGGAGCGCGCGAAGGCGCTGGAGGAGCGCAGCCGTTAGCGACCCGCCGCGCGCGGCCCGGCAGGAAGGGCGGTGCTAGAATCGGCCGTTGCAACGCGAGGCGCCGATGTCCTCCTACCCGCATCCGATCATCGCCCGCGAGGGCTGGCCCTTCATCGCGATCGCGGTCGCCGTCGCGCTCGCGCTCTCCTACCTCGGCGCCGCGTGGCTCGCCGCGATCGCCTGGCTCGCGGTGGCGTTTTGCGTGCAGTTCTTCCGCGACCCGGCGCGTGCCGTGCCGGCGCAGCCCAACGCGGTGCTGTGCCCGGCCGACGGGCGCGTGGTGAAGGTCGGGCCGGCGCGCGACCCCTACGTCGACCGCGACGCGCTCCTGGTCAGCGTGTTCATGAACGTGTTCAACGTGCACAGCAACCGCAGCCCGGTCGACGGCGAGGTGAAGGGCGCGTGGTACAGCGCCGGCTCGTTCGTCAACGCCGCGCTCGACAAGGCGTCCACCGAGAACGAGCGCAACGCGCTGCACCTGCGCACCGCGTCGGGCGCCGACGTGACGGTCGTGCAGATCGCGGGCCTGATCGCGAGGCGCATCCTCTGCTACGCGAAGGCCGGCGACCGTCTGGCACGCGGGCAGCGCTACGGCTTCATCCGCTTCGGCTCGCGCGTCGACGTGTACCTGCCGCCGTCCGCGCGGCCGCGGGTGGCCGTCGGCGACAAGGTGCGCGCGACCGAGACGGTGATCGCCGAGCTCGGCTGACGACGCCCGAGGAAACGCCCATGGACGACGACTACCAGAAGCGGCGCGTCCTCGAGAAGAACCGCGTGCGCAGGCGCGGCATCTACCTCTTGCCGAACCTGTTCACCACGGCCGCGCTGTTCGCCGGGTTCTTCGCGATCGTCCAGGCGATGAACCTCAACTTCGACCAGGCGGCGATCGCGATCTACGCCGCGATGGTGCTCGACGGCCTCGACGGCCGCGTCGCGCGGCTCACGCGCACGCAGAGCGCGTTCGGCGCCGAGTACGACAGCCTGGCGGACGTGATCAGCTTCGGCGCCGCCCCCGCGCTGGTGATCTACGAGTGGTCGCTGCGCGGCATGGGCAAGCTCGGCTGGATCGCGGCCTTCGTCTACGTGGCCGGCGCGGCGCTGCGCCTCGCGCGCTTCAACACGATGCTCGAGGTGCAGGACAAGCGCTGGTTCCAGGGCATGCCGAGCCCGTCGGCGGCCGCGCTCGTCGCGGGCTTCGTGTTCGTCGTCGACGACTACGGCGTCGATCCGGAGAGCGTGCGCTGGCTCGCCTTCGCCGTCACGCTCTTCGCCGGCCTGACGATGGTCTCGAACCTCAAGTACTACAGCTTCAAGACGATCAACCTGCGCAGGAGCTACCCGTTCGTCGCGATCCTCGCGTTCGTCGTGTTCTTCGCGCTGCTCTCCTACCAGCCGGCGACGGTGCTGTTCGGCATGTTCGTCGCCTACGCGATCTCGGGTTTCGTGGTGAGCGCATGGCAGGCGCTGCGTCGCCGACCGGCATCGACTGGCTGAGCCCGCCGGTCGCGCCGCCGGGGCCGCCGCGCGTCGCGGTGCTGGTCCCCTGCCGCAACGAGGCGGTGGCGGTGGGCAGGGTGGTCGCGGACTTCCGCGCCTCGCTGCCCGGCGCGACGGTCTACGTCTACGACAACGGCTCCACCGACGACACCGGCGCGATCGCGCGCGCGGCGGGCGCGGTGGTCCGCCGCGAGGAGCGGCCCGGCAAGGGCGGGGTGGTGCGGCGGATGTTCGCGGAGGTCGAGGCCGACGTCTACGTGCTCGTCGACGGCGACGCGACCTACGATGCCGCGCGCGCGCCCGAGCTGGTTGCGCGGCTCGTCGACGACGGCCTCGACATGGTGACGGCGGTCCGCGAGCACGCGGACCCGGCGGCCTACCGGCGCGGGCACGCGCTCGGCAACCGGATGCTGAACGCGCTGCTCGGGGTCCTCTTCGGCGAGGAGCCCGCGGACATGCTGTCCGGCTATCGCGTGCTCTCGCGCCGGTTCGTGAAGTCGTTTCCGGCACAGTCGCAGCGCTTCGAGATCGAGACCGAGACGACGGTGCACGCGCTCGAGCTGCGCGTGCCGACGGCCGAGGTGCCCACGCGCTACCTGGCGCGGCCGTCGGGGTCGGCGTCGAAGCTCCACACCTACCGCGACGGCGCGCGCATCCTCGTCGCGATCGCACTCCTGTTCCGCGACGTCAGGCCGCTGCTGTTCTTCTCGTGGCTCGCCGCGGTGCTGGGTGCCGTGGCGCTGACGCTCGGCGCCGAGGTGGTGCTCGAGTACATGCACACCGGGCAAGTCCGGCGGCTGCCCACGGCGGTGCTCGCGACGGGGCTGATGCTGCTCGCCGCGCTGTCGCTCGCGGCGGGCGTGATCCTCGGCAGCGTCGCGCGCGGCCGGCTGGAGGCGAAGCGCCTCGCCTATCTCGCGGCGAGCCCGCGCGCGCCCGGCTGAACGCTTGCCTCAGCCTCGCGCGCGCTCGAGGCGGCAGAGCACGATCGGCGCGCGGGCGAGGTTGCTCTTCACCTCGGCGCAGTCGCCCGACGCCCGTGCAAGACCGTAGGCCGCGAGCACCTCCGCAGCCGGAGCGTCTCGGGGCGTGAGCTGGTAGATCGGGCCGGCGTGCGCATCGACGATCGACGCGGCGCGTGCACGCAGGCCGGTCGGCCGATGAGCGCGCACGATGTTGCTCTCGATGCTCACGTGGCGGGCATCGGCCGGGAAACGTGGCAGCACGTGCGCGAGCGGGGCGTCTGCCGTGAGCACGACCAGCGCCCCGGGTTCGACCGCTGGTACCGCGATGTCGGCGAACGCCGGCCCGAAGGGCGCGCGCCCGAAGCCCGGCGGGCGGGTGGTGAACACCAGCAGCAGGGTCACCGCGACAATCGTGCCTGCCTGCAGGCGCCCCGGCGCGACGCGCAGCAGCAGCGCGACGATCAGGACACCGACGAGCAACTCCGCCGCGAGCAGGTAGCGGTAGATGCCGTGAATTCGCCCCCAGACCAGGACCGCGGCGACGAAGAACACGATCGCGAACCGCCACGATCGGCCGGATCCGGCAGGTTGCGCGAGGCCAGGCCGTCGTATGCCGCCACGCGCGAGCGCCATGAACAGCGCGACGATCGCGAGCGCGGCGAGCACCGGAAGGCGCCCGTCGCGGAAGCGCACTTCCGAAACGTAGGACGGCGGTGGGCTCCACATCGCGAACGGGAAGGCGAGCCACTGCGTCACGGTCTTCGGCCCGAACGCCGGCACCAGGATCGGCTCCGCAGGCAGGAGTGGGGAGCGGAACACGTCGTTGAAGTACGGGAACAGCGGATTGCCGGTGTTCGCGTGAAGCCACGCCATCCACGGGCCAAGCGTGACCGCGATGCCGGCGAGGACCGCCACCCCGAAGACCAGGTTGTCGCGTATGGCCGACGGCAGCTCGCGTCTTGCGAGGAGCGCCATGGCGATCGCCACGGCGTAGGTCGCGGCGGTGAGCTTGAGACCGCTCGCAAGGCCGACCAGCAGTCCCGCGGCTGCGAGCGAACCTGCGGTGGCCACGCGGCCGTCGCGTCCGGGCATCGCGAGCCAGAAGGCCGCGATCACCAGGGCTGCCGTGTGCCACTCGTTCATCGTCGTTCCGAGCATCGCGCGACCGTTGGCGCTGGTGACGCCGATCGCGACCGCCGCGACGACCGCCAGGCGGGCGAGCGGGGCCGGCACGTCCACGAGCAGCGTGCAGGCGATCCGCACGAGGAAATAGCCCGCGGCGCCGGCCGGCAGCCCCATCACGAAGGCGATCGCGCGCGGCGGCCAGCCGGCTGCGACCATCGCGTAGAACGGCACGTCGAGCAGGGGGTTGTGGTAGGTCTGCAATTGCGCCGGCGCGAGGTCGAACCCGTAGCGCCCGGTGAGCCACGCCCACGGGTTGTAGAGGTGGTAGTTGCCGAGGTCCCAGTTCGCGTCCTGGCCCGAGAGCATCGAGGCGATGCCGGCGACCGCGAGGCAGAGCGCGAAGAGCCACGCCTCTCGAGCGCGGGTCGATGGCGGGGGAGGGACTGAAGGCAAGGGCGGGCGAAACGGTGGCGACGCCCTGAATATACAGACCGGCAGGGCGCCGGCCGCGTGCCACCGCATCCCGGACGAGCCGGGCAAGCGTCCCGCGGCCGAGGCTTGCGGCGCCGGCGAATTTCCGGTAGGGTCCGTCTGATGAGCAGCTTCTCTCCCGCCGCCGCAGGCCGTGCCCGGACGAAGTCCGCGGGCGCGCTCGCGCTCCTTCGCGGCCTGCTGCTTCTGTGCCCCGCGCACAGCTAACTTCCCCCACCCCCAATTCGAGAAGTACCACGCGCCGGCCGGAAGCGACCGGCGGCCATCGCGTTCCATCGTCACGTCCGGAGTCCGCCATGAGTGAGCAGCGCCCCGAGCCCGACAAGCAGCACCTCATCATCTTCGACACCACCCTTCGCGACGGGGAGCAGAGCCCGGGCGCGTCGATGACCCGCGACGAGAAGCTGCGCATCGCGCGCCAGCTCGAGCGCCTGCGCGTCGACGTGATCGAGGCCGGCTTTCCGGCCTCGTCCAACGGCGACTTCGAGGCGGTGCAGGAGATCGCGCGCACGATCCGGGAGAGCACGGTCTGCGGTCTCGCGCGGGCTAACGAGAACGACATCGCCCGCTGCGGCGAGGCGATCAGGCCCGCGAGGTCGGGACGGGTGCACACGTTCATCGCCTCGTCGCCGATCCACATGCAGATGAAGTTGCGCATGTCGCCCGAGCAGGTGCAGGAGCAGGCGATCAAGGCGATCGGCTGGGCGCGCCGCTACACCGACGACGTCGAGTTCTCGCCCGAGGACGCCGGGCGCTCCGAGCCCGACTTCCTTTGCCGCCTGCTGGAGGCGGTGATCCGCGCCGGCGCGACGACGGTCAACATCCCCGACACCGTCGGCTACACGACGCCCTGGCAGTTCGGCGAGCTGATCCGGTCCTTGCGCGAGCGCGTGCCGAACGCGGACCGGGCCGTCTGGTCGGTGCACTGCCACAACGACCTCGGTCTCGCGGTCGCGAACTCGCTCGCCGCGGTGATGAGCGGCGCGCGCCAGGTCGAGTGCACGGTCAACGGGCTGGGCGAGCGCGCGGGCAACGCCTCGCTCGAGGAGATCGTGATGGCGGTGCGCACCCGCCGCGACGTCTTCCCGTGCACGACGCGCATCGACACGACGCAGATCGTGCCGGCCTCGAAGCTCGTCTCGTCGATCACCGGCTTCCCGGTGCAGCCGAACAAGGCGATCGTCGGCGCCAACGCGTTCGCGCACGAGTCCGGCATCCACCAGGACGGGGTGCTCAAGCACCGCGAGACCTACGAGATCATGCGCGCCGAGGACGTCGGCTGGACGACCAACAAGCTCTCGCTCGGCAAGCTCTCGGGGCGAAATGCGTTCAAGACGCGGCTCTCCGAGCTCGGCATCGAGCTCGCCTCGGAGGAGGCGCTCAACGCCGCGTTCGCGCGCTTCAAGGAGCTCGCCGACAAGAAGGGGCAGGTGTTCGACGAGGACCTGCAGGCGCTGGTGTCGGACGAGGCGCTGACTCCCGAGCGCGAGCACTACAAGTTCGTCTCGCTCAAGGTGGTGTCCGAGACCGGCGAGGTGCCGCAGGCGCGCGTGGCGATGAGCGTCGGCGATCGCGAGGCCGCCGCGGAGACCGAGGGCGACGGGCCGGTGGACGCCACCTTCAAGGCGATCGAGCGCATGGTGACGTCGGGCTCCAGGCTCCTGCTCTTCTCGGTGAACGCGATCACCACCGGCACCGACGCGCAGGGCGAGGTCACGGTCCGGCTCGAGCGGGACGGGCGCATCGTCAACGGCAACGGGGCTGACACCGACATCCTGGTCGCGTCGGCGAAGGCGTACATCAACGCGCTGAACAAGCTCCACGATCGCGCGGAGCGGCTGAACCCGCAGCTCGCGGCGTGACGCCGCGAGGCGGCGGGGGCCCGGCGGCCGCTACGCGGCGCCGGGTTCCTTTGCGTCGAGCGGCACGATCGCGTCGCGCAGCAGCGACACCGTCACGCCGCGCCCGACGGCGAGCGCGTTGCGCTCGGCAACGTGCTGCGACACCTTGAGCGTGAGCCGCGCCTGCGGCATGCCCTCGGGCGCGAGGCGCGCGATGACGTCGTCGCCGAGGACGACCAGGTCGGCGATCGTCGCCGGGACCGGGTTCTCGCGCTCGCCGTGGGAGGGCCGGTCGACGCGGTGCAACAGCACGCGCGTGGGAAGGATCGTCCACGCGATCGTGCGGCCGGCGGCGAAGGCGCCGCTGTCCGGCACCTCGAGCCGGTGCGGCCCGAACAGGAGCCTTCTCGCCGCGCTGGTGCCTTCGATCGCGCCCTCGAACAGGTTCGGCAGGTCGAGAAGCCGCGCGGCGGCGCTCGTCGCCGGCCGCGTCATCACCTCGCGCACCGGCCCGTGCTGGACGATGCGGCCGCGTTGCATCAGGCACAGGTGCGAGGCGAGCATCGCGGCCTCGTCGAGGTCGTGGGTGACGAGCAGCACGGTCGGCGCGAGCTCCGCGTGCAGGCGCTTCAGCTCCACGTAGAGCCGCTTGCGGGTGCTGCGGTCGACGGAGGAGAACGGCTCGTCGAGCAGCAGCAGGCGCGGGTTGCGCGCGAGCGCGCGCGCCATCGCGACGCGCTGCTGCTGGCCGCCGGAGAGCTCGCGCGGCCGCCGGTCCTCGAGGCCCGCGACGTGCGCCTGCGCGAGCCGGGCGCGCGCCTGCGCGTCGCGCTCGGCGGGCGGCAGGCCGACGAGCGAGCAGGCGACGTTACCGAGGGCGGAGAGGTGCGGGAAGAGCCCGTAGTGCTGCGAGACGTAGCCGATCGGGCGCTCGCGGGTCGGCCGGTCCACGCGGTGCGCGGTGTCGAGCCAGACGTCGTGGTCGAACGCAATGCGGCCGCGGCGCGGGCGCAGGAGGCCGGCGATCGCGCGCAGCAGCGACGTCTTGCCGCTGCCCGACGGACCGACGATGCCGACGATCTCGCCCGCCGGCAGCGCGAGGTCGACGTCGAGGGGCGGGCCGTCGTGGACGAGCGCGATGCGAAGGCTCACGTCCCGGCTCCCGGAACGCGGACGCGGCCGGCGCGGTGCGCCGCGCGCCTCAGCGTCGCGCCGGGGCCAGCCATCGCTCGGAGAGCACGTAGGACAGTGCGACGGTGGCGAACGAGACCACGAGGAGCAGCAGCGCCATCGCGCCTGCGCCGGCACTGTCGAAGGCCTGCACTCGGTCGTAGATCGCGATCGCGACCGTCTTCGTCTCCCCCGGGATCGAGCCGCCGACCATCAGGACGACGCCGAACTCGCCGAGCGTGTGCGCGAAGGTCAGCACCGCCGCCGAGAGCACGCCGGGCCAGGCGAGCGGCAGCTCGATGCGCGCGAACGCCTGCCAGCGCGTGAGGCCGCAGCACTGCGCGGCCTCGCGCACGTCCTGGGGGATGGCCGCGAACGCGCGCTGCAGCGGTTGCACCGCGAACGGGATGTTGACGATCACCGACGCCACCACGAGCCCGGTGAAGGTGAACGCGAGCGGCGCGCCGAACAGGCGCTCGAAGGCGCCTCCGAGCGGACTCTGCGCGCCGAGCGCGACCAGCAGGTAGTAGCCGATCACCGTCGGCGGCAGCACCAGCGGCAGCGCGGTCAGCGCCTCGAGCCACGGCCGGGCGCGCGAACGCGTCGTCGCGAGCCAGCGTCCGGCGACGACGCCCGCCGGCAGCAGCACGAGCAGCGTGACGGCCGCGAGCGCGAGCGACAGGCGCAGCGCAACCCAGTCCACGGCGCCCTAGCCCTCGCCCGGCAGTGCGAAGCCGTGGCGCGCGAAGACATCGCGCGCGGGCTTCGTCTGGAGCCACGCGTAGAACTCGACGGCCACCGGGCCGGCACTGCGCATCAGCGCCATGCGCTGGCGCAGTGGCCGGTGCGTCGTCTCCGGCAGCAGCACGGCCGTGCCGAGCCGGGCGACCTCCGGGGCACGGGCGAGCGAGAGCGGGACGATGCCCCCCTGCGCCGATCCGCTGGTCGCGAACTGCGTCGCCTGCGACGCGTTCTCGCCCAGCACCAGCAGCGGCCGGATCGACGTCCACAGCCCGGCGCCCTCGAGCGCTTCGCGCGCGGCGCGCCCGTAGGGTGCGTGCTCGGGGTTCGCGATCGCGAAGCGCTTGAGCCTGCCGTCGCCGATGGATGCCCGCAGGTCCGCGAGCGACGGATCGGACCTGAGCGGCGAGCCCAAGGGCGTGAACAACACGATGCGCCCGATCGCGTAGAGCACCCCGGCGTCTCGGGCCAGGCGTTTCGCGGCGAGGCGCTCGACGTAGCTCTCGTCCGCCGAGAGGAACAACTCGAAGGGCGCGCCGTTCTCGATCTGCTGGGCGAAATTGCCAGACGACCCGAATGCGATGCGGACCTCCCGCCCCGTCGCCGCCTTGAAGCGGTCGGCGAGTTCGGCGAGCGCGAAGCGCAGGTCCGCGGCGGCGGCGACCGTCGGCGCCGGCGAAGGCGTCGCGGATCCGACGGGCACGGCGAGGGCGAGGAGGGCGGCTAGGACGCGACGTCGCACGGGGACTCCGCTACGGACGGCCAACTATAGCGAATCCGCGTCCCCGGCCGGCACCTTCCCGGCTTGGCCAGGACATCCGCGGTCATGGCAGCGGGTTCGGGCCGAACCGCTCCGCAGCGTCGGCCCGGAGACACGCCCCCCGCGAAGTCGCCGAAGAGACGGAGAGTCCGGGTGGCGGCTGGGGTAGAATTGCGTTTCTGGAATTGACTTTCACAAATGCAGGTGCCTGCGCCCTGGCCGCCCCGGCACCTCGCCATCTCCCACCCAAGCCATCGAGGGTTCCATGAGCACGCCCACCTACGGTCCCGGCATAGAGATCATCGGCCGCATCACGCCCGAGTACGCTGAAATCCTGACGCCGGAGGCCGTCGCCTTCGCGGCGAAGCTGCAGCGCGCCTTCGGCTCCCGCCGATCGGAGCTCCTGGCCCGCCGCCAGCGTCGGCAGGCCGAGCTCGACGCCGGGAAGCTCCCCGACTTCCTGCCGGAGACCCGCGCCGTGCGCGAAGGCGACTGGACCTGCGCGCCGGTCCCCGCGGACATCCAGGACCGCCGCACCGAGATCACCGGGCCGGTGGACCGCAAGATGATCATCAACGCGCTCAATTCCGGTGCGAAGGTGTTCATGGCCGACTTCGAGGACGCCAACACGCCGAAGTGGGACAACAACATCCAGGGCCACATCAACCTGCGCGACGCGATCCGCCGCCGCATCGACTACGTCTCCCCCGAGGGCAAGGCGTACAAGCTGAACGACAAGGTGGCGACGCTCTTCGTGCGCGCGCGCGGCTGGCACCTGCCCGAGAAGCACGTGCTGGTCGACGGCGCGCCGATGTCGGGCGGCATCTTCGACTTCGCGCTGTACTTCTTCCACAACGCGAAGGAGCTCGTCGCGCACGGCACGGGCCCGTACTTCTACCTGCCGAAGATGGAGAGCCACCTCGAGGCGCGCCTCTGGAACGACATCTTCGTGATGGCCCAGGACGAGCTCAAGGTCCCGCGCGGCACGATCAAGGCGACGGTGCTGATCGAGACGATCCTCGCCGCCTACGAGATGGACGAGATCCTCTATGAGCTCCGCGAGCACTCGGCGGGCTTGAACTGCGGCCGCTGGGACTACATCTTCAGCTGCATCAAGAAGTTCCGCAACAACCGCGACTTCTGCCTTGCCGACCGCGCGCTGGTGACGATGACCACGCACTTCATGCGGAGCTACGCGGAGCTGTGCGTGAAGACCTGCCACCGCCGCAACATCCACGCGATGGGCGGCATGGCCGCGCAGATTCCCGTGAAGAACGACGAGGCCGCCAACGCCGAGGCGTTCGCCAAGGTGAAGGCCGACAAGGAGCGCGAGGCGACGATCGGCCACGACGGCACGTGGGTCGCGCACCCGGGCCTCGTGCCCGTGGCGCTCGAGGCGTTCAATCGCCTGATGCCCGGGCCCAACCAGATCGCGACCAAGAAGCGCGCGGACGTCAACGTGACGGCCGCCGACCTCGTCAAGTTCGAGCCCGAGAAGCCGATCACCGAGAAGGGCGTGCGCCTCAACATCAACGTCGCGATCCAGTACATCGGCGCGTGGCTCGCGGGGCAGGGCGCGGTGCCGATCTTCAACCTGATGGAGGACGCGGCCACCGCCGAGATCTCGCGCTCGCAGGTCTGGCAGTGGATCCGCTCACCGAAGGGCGTGCTCGACGACGGCCGCAAGGTGACGAAGGACATGGTCGCGGCGATGATCCCCGAGGAAATGGCCAAGATCCGCGAGCTCCTGGGGCCGGCGTTCGGCGAGGGCCGCTACGACGAGGCCGCGAAGATCTTCGCCGACCTCGTCAACAACGACACGTTCGTCGAGTTCCTCACGCTGCCGGCTTACGAGCGGATCGACTGATCGTTTCGCCCTGACCCGGAACCGGCGCGCTGCGCCGGTTCGAGTCCTGCCGATCCGTTCAGCGGTTCCGGCGGACGCACGAAGCCCCGCGTCACGCGGGACTTCCTGCTTTCGGCGCCTGACTGCAGCTTCGGCCGGACAAGCCGAACACCGTCGCGGGGATCCGGTAGCTGCTCTTCCGTGCGCTCCCGCAGCCCCAGGGTGCTTCTGGCGGGTCAGGGCGGCTGGAACGTTGGAGGGGACGTCGCAAACCGGCCAGAAGCGGACATGTGGCAGCGACGACACCACGGGACGCCTGCCGCGTTAGGCCCGGGCCTTCGGCTGGGTCGAGTCAATTCGCGCGGGGCGCACCCCTTCGCGGCGGCTGATCCTTCGCAAACGTTACGCGCACCTGTCCCCGCCCCAGCGCCTGCGGTAGTGCCGCGGCATCCTCAATGCGACCCAGGCGCGTGTACGAGTAGGGCGAGTCGAAGGCGAGGTAGAAGACGACCAGGGTGTCGGCGCCCCAAAGCATCAGGTCGCCGTTGCGGATTGTTCCTGGCCGGGTGACGTTGGTCGGGAGGGCTTTCGGCAGCTTCTGGTGCTTCTCGTTGCCGTTCAGGTCGGACATGTCGAGGGTCAGGGGCAGCTGGGACACGAACGCGCGCGCGGCCTCGTTGTCCGCGAGGGTGACCGCGAACCTGCGTTCACCCACCGCCATCCAGATGCGTCGTTCTCCCGGGGCGTCCGTGTTCGTCGTCGCGGCTGCCGCCGGCGGGATGACGAAGGCCTGCAGCAGCCAGAGGCAACAGGCCGACGCGGCCAGAGATCGTCGTAGCGTCATGGTCGTGACCTGGGGTGGGAAACGCCGGCGCCGGTCCAGTCGGCAGCGTAGGCGATCGTTGTTGAGGCGAAGCTTGCCACGTCTCGGTCCAAAGATTCTACGTGGAGGGCAGAGGGCCTTGCGGGGAGGGTGAAAGCGGCTCTTGGCCTTGTCGAGAAGCGCCGCCGGCCCGCGCGGCGTTCATCGCACAACATGGCCCACGTCCATCGACAGGTGGCACGTTCTGGCGGCAGACACGGGGTGCACCGGGCCGTCTTCGGTGACTGCCTTTAGGGACGGGCGCGGCGCGACACCGCGAGCCCGTGCTGTCCTCCTTCGGCCAACACCTGCCTGTCGGCGGCGACCCTGAATCAGCCGGTGAGCGGGCATTGCGGCTCGCGTACCCACGCATCTTGGGCGCTGGCGCCGACGGTCCCTTCCGCTTACTATCTCCGCCGATCAAGGAACCACCTGCGCGCTTGGGCGGCGTGATCGAGCAACGTCAACGGCTCTGCACGACTCCACCGGACGAACAAGTTCAACAAATTGGGAGTTTTGACATGCGAACGACAATGACGATCCTCGGGCTTGGCATCGTTACCGCGGCGTTGCTCGCCGGATGCGGGAAGAAGGAAGACCCCGTCGCGCAGGCGGCGAAGCAGGAGGCGCCCAAGGGCGTAGCCGCTCCGGGTATCGCGGAGGTCAAGGCCATCGCCGAGGAAGGATTCATCTACGGCCTGCCCATCGTGATGAACTACGCGGTCATGTACGAATACGTGATCGACAAGAATTCCGGGCAGTACAAGGCGCCCTTCAACACGATTCACAACGAGGCCCGCGTCTTCACCTACGAGGACACGGCGATCATCACGCCCAACAGCGACACGCCCTATTCGCTCTTGTGGATGGACCTGCGCGCCGAGCCGATCGTGCTCTCGGTGCCGGCGGTGGACAAGAAGCGCTACTACTCGGTGATGCTGAACGACGGCAACACCTTCAACTACGGCTACATCGGCAGCCGCGCGACCGGCAACGACGCCGGCGATTACCTGATCGCCGGTCCGAACTGGAAGGGCGAAGCGCCGGCGGGCATCAGGAAGGTGTTCCGCTCGACCACCGATTTCTCGCTCGCCGCGTACCGCACCCAGCTCATCGACCCCAAGGACATGCCCAACGTCGAGAAGGTGCAGGCGGGCTACAAGGTTCAGCCGCTGTCGGCGTATCTTAAACAACCGCCCCCTCCGGCGGCGCCGGCCATCGATTTTCCGAGGATCGACAAGGAACTGGTGAAGACCAACTTCTTCGAGTACCTGGACTTCGCGCTGCAGTTCGCGCCGGCCGGCCCCGAGGAAGAAGCGATCCGCGCCAAGCTCGCCAGCATCGGCATCGGCCCCGGCAAGAAGTTCGATTTCAAGGATCTCTCGGTCGAGCACAAGGCCGCCATCCTGCTGGCGATGAAGGAAGGCGACAGCAAGGTCGACAAGTACCTGGCGGCCGGGCAGAAGGACATCAACGGCTGGAAGGTCGGCTCACTGTTCGGTGACCGCGAGTTCTACAAGGGCGACTGGCTGAAGCGCGCCGCCGCCGCCAAGGGTGGCATCTATGGCAACGATGCCGTCGAAGCCATGTATCCCCTCACCAAGACGCTGGCTAACGGTGACCTGCTCGACGGTAGCAAGCACAAGTACACGTTGACGTTCGCCAAGGACCAGTTTCCGCCGGTCAACGCCTTCTGGTCGGTAACCATGTACGACGGCAAGACCCAGCTGCTGATCAAGAACCCGATCAATCGCTATCTCCTCAACTCGCCGATGCTGCCGTCGATGAAGAAGAACGCGGATGGCTCTCTCACGCTCTACATCCAGAAGGATTCGCCCGGAAAGGACAAGGAGTCGAACTGGCTGCCGGCGCCGGATGGCCCCATCTACCTGGTGATGCGCCTGTACTGGCCGAAGACCGAGGCGCCGTCGATTCTGCCCCCGGGTGAGGGCACCTGGAACCCGCCGGCGCTCGCCAAGGCGAACTAGCGCGTAACTGCGATGAACAAAGCTGTCGAAAAGGTGAAGGAAGAGTTTCTGGCCGTATTGCCGCCAACCCTCTTCTTCTTCATCGCTCTGCACATCGTCGGGTGGGTCAGAGTCCTCATGACGGAGGGAACGGGGCTGCCGGTCGCTTCGTCGGCACAGATCGCGCTTGCCGCGCTGATCATCGGCAAGGCCGTCCTGCTCGCCGACCTTTGGCCGCTGATCAATCGATTCCCGGAGAAGCCGCTGGTCTATAACATCGTATGGAAGACCGCCATTTACTATGTGGTCGCGAGCTTCATCCACTATCTCGAGAGACTTTATGATTTCGCCAAGGAGGCCGGCGGAATCGTCGCTGGCAACGAAAGGCTGCTGTCCGAGATCGTGTGGCCGCATTTCTGGGCGGTCCAGATCATCCTGCTTGTCGTTATTCTCAATTACTGCGTGATCCGGGAACTTGGGCGGGTGCTAGGTGAGAAGCGAATGATTCGAATGTTCTTTCAGCAATTCGTCGTAGCGAGTGACGAAGCGCGTGAAGCCTCGCGTGCACC
>Ga0114939_10002380_pt1 | contig 13956 bp, 12 predicted proteins | sample AshMeaCrysSpring_FD_87196 | JGI IMG/M metagenome (GOLD analysis project Ga0114939, IMG submission 87196) | Groundwater microbial communities from Big Spring, Nevada to study Microbial Dark Matter (Phase II) - Ash Meadows Crystal Spring | ecosystem: Environmental > Aquatic > Deep subsurface >... | reverse complement strand
GCACCGCCGGTGGCGAGATCGTCACCCACCAGGAAGGACCGCAGCTGATCGGACAGGCGATTGCAGGCCGTTCGCTGCACCGGCGTGATGATCGGGATGGGTGCGACCGCTCCGATCAGTACAGACGTCCCGGTGACGTCCGTGCTCACTGTCCCGAGTTCCGAGCCTGATTTGAGATCCCACACCGACGCGACATAACCCGACTGCTTCTCCCACCAGCCAACCCCGAAGCAGCCGCCGCCTCCCGGCCCGATCGCACACGCAATGCTGCCGCCGCCGTCTGTCTTCTGCGTGTTGCCGTCGAGCCAGACGACGTATCGCACTCCAATCTGGTTCAGTCGCTCCGTCACGCCCGGGCGCTCGAGCAGCGATCGCAGTCCCGCGGCGTTCGCAGGCGCGGTGCTCGGCTCGAACCACGGAAAGAGCGCATCGGCGAATTCCTGCTCGCCGTAGATGTTGAAGGGCACGTGACCCTTCGACTTCGAGGCCTTGGCCGACTGGCCCTGCTCGGGATGCACCAGCGTACCGCCGAGATTCTCCTGGATGCAGTCGACGAACTTCTCTTCCGTTCCGACGCCTTCGAGCTGCGGCTTCTTGAGCACGACGATGGATTCGTTGGCCTGGATGCTAGCGGCCACCTGCCGCGTCTCGTCCACCCTGGCGGTCATGCAACCCGAAGCGAGGACGAGCACGCCCACGGTGGCCAACGCCGCGCGTCGCGTCGGCCCGAAGACCTTGCGTTCCGACGCGTCGCTGAGATGCGGATTCATGACGTGCAACAGCTACTAGTTCGCGTCGAGTATACGTCAAGGCTCGCGTCGCGAACTGCTCTGCGGACCGTGAATTTCAGCTGAACAAATCGGCCTGCAGAGGTGCATCGGAATCACGCCGGAACTGGCTGCAGTCGAGCTGCGGGCCGCGAACAGCGTTGAGGCCGTGCCGCCGGCAGGCCGCGGCAAACCTGGCCTGCAGGAGCTCCGCGTACACGCCCTCTCCGCGCATGCGGTGACCGAAGCGCGGGTCGTTCAGTCGCCCGTCGCGCATCTCGCGAATCCGGCCAAGCACCCGGCCGGCGCGGTCCGGAAAGTGCCGGGCCAGCCACTGCTCGAACAGCTCGCCAAGCCCGTGCGGCAGGCGCAGCAGCATGTAGCCCACGTTGCGGGCGCCGGCCCCGGCCGCCGCCCCAAGGACCGCTTCCATCTCGTGGTCGGTAAGTGCCGGGATCACGGGCGCCATCATCGCGGTGACCGGCACTCCGGCAGCGGAAAGCTCGCGAATCACGCCGAGTCGCGCATGCGGTGCAGCCGCGCGAGGCTCCAGCACGCGTTTCAGGGAATCGTCCAGCGTTGTCAGGCTCACGACCACCGCAACGAGCCGCAGGGCGGAGAGTTCAGCAAGCAAGTCCAGGTCTCGCAGTATCAGCGCGCCCTTGGTGACGATAGTTACGGGATGGCGATGCGCGAGCATGACCTCGAGCAGTCCGCGGGTCGTGCCGAGCTCGCGTTCAGCCGGCTGGTAGGGATCCGTGTTCGCGCCGAGATTGATCGGTTTGCAGACGTATCCCGGGGCCGCGAATTCGCGCTTCAGCAGCTGCGCGAGCCCCGGCTTGTGGAAGATCCTCGTCTCGAAGTCCAGGCCCGGCCCCAGGTTCCAGTAGGAGTGCGTGTGTCGCGCGAAACAGTAGATGCAGCCGTGCTCGCAGCCCTGGTAGGGATTGATGGACTGCTCGAAAGGCACGTCCGGTGAATCGTTGCGGGTGATCGCGCGTTTCGGATGATCCGGGGTCAGGGTGGTCTCGGGTCGGCGCGGCGGCACTTCGAGGCTTCCCCACCCGTCGTCGGCCGCTTCGATCGCAGACGATTCGAATCGGCCCGCGGGATTCGACACGGCGCCGCGCCCTTTTGCCACGTGATGACGGTCCGCCCGACGCATGCGCCGAGGCTACTGTATACATATACAGTTGTCACGATACCTCGCCCGGGAAGCGGTCGAGCCTGCGCAGCTCCGGGAACAGCCTCGCCCACAGTCCCGCCACGCCAAGGGTTGCGAGACCTCCCACGACCACGGCCGGCACCGCGCCCCACCACGATGCAGTCAGGCCCGATTCGAACTCGCCGAGCTCGTTCGACGCGCCGATGAATACCGCGTTCACCGCGCTCACGCGACCGCGAATCTCGTCCGGCGTCTCCAGCTGCACGAGCAGGTGGCGGATGTACACGCTGACCATGTCGCCCACGCCCATTGCGACGAGCGCAACCATCGACAGCCAGAATTGCGTGGAGACGCCGAACACCAGTGTGGCGCAACCGTAGACGATCACACCCGCGAACATCCAGCCGCCGACGCGACGCGTAATCGGCAGCAGCCCCAGTATTGCGCCACAGACGGCGGCGCCGATGCCCGGCGCTGTGCGTAGCCAGCCGAGACCTGTCGGGCCGACGTGCAGGACGTCGGCGGCATAGACGGGCAGCAGCGCCGTCGCTCCGCCGAACAGCACCGCAAACAGGTCGAGCGAGATTGCGCCGAGCAGCATTCGCCGCGAGCGCACGAAGCGCAGGCCCGACAGCAGCGATTGCCAGCCCGGCTCCTCGGCAGGCCGCTCCCCCCCGACGCCGCCGCTGCGGATGCCCAGCAGCATCGCCACCGCCAGCGCAAGCAGCACGGCGACCGATGCGTACACCACCGGGGCACCGCGCAGGTACATGATGCCGCCGAGCGCGGGGCCCGCGATCGTCGAGACCTGCCAGGTCGAGGTGTTCAGCGCGATTGCCGTTCCGAAATGGGCGCGAGGCACGAGGTTCGGCAGCAACGCCTGGCCCGTCGGCATCGCGAACGCGCGTGCCATGCCGAACAGCACCATCACCGCGAACACCGGCCGCGCCGAATCGAGACCGCGCGCCGCGAACGCGAACAGCAGCAGCGCGCAGAGGCACTCCACTGCAAAGCAAGCCGCGAGGATGCGGCGACGATCGAAACGGTCGGCGACGTGGCCGGCGGGCAGCACAAGCAGCACGAAGGGCAGGAACTGGGACAGCCCGATCAGGCCCAGGTCCAGCGGATCGCGTGTCACCGAGTAGACCTGCCAGCCGACCGCCACCGTCTGCATCTGCACCGCGAGCGTCGCGAGGAAGCGCGCCGAGAGAAAGAATGCGAAGTCGCGATTGCGGAACAGCGCGCTGCGGGAGTCGCCGTGGCCCTGCATCAGCCCGGCGCGCTCACTTCGGGCCCATCCTGAAGTAGCTCAGGATCTCGCCCGATTGCTCCCTGATCTTGCGCAGCCAGCGCCGCGCCCAGGCGAACTCGAGCCCGAGGATCGCCAGTCCGACCGGGATCACGACCATTGCCGGCCCCGGCAGCACGATCAACGCTACGCCGATGGCGAGCACCGTACCGCCGACCAGCCCCACGACCATGCGTCGGGCCCAGCGATAGCTGACGTGAATGTGGCTCCGCCTCACCGGGACCGCCCGAGCTTCGGCGCGACCGCCGGCGCCACGATCGCCAGCTGACGATCGTGCAGCGACGACAGCAGCAGCTGCGAAGCGATCGCTCCGCAGCCCGCAAGGAACATGTCCCACTGCGTGTCCCACGGGTCGCCCTGCGTACCGAGGAAGGCGTCTGCGGCCTCGCCTCCGGCGAGCGCGGCCCACCACTCCGTGAACTCGTAGGTGGCGCTCACGCCAAGCACGGAAAACAGCACGAGCGTGAACAGCCACTTGCCGGGCGCAAGGGGCGAGGTCCGGACCAGCAGTTCCCGGATGATGATCGCGGGCGCAAAGCCTTGCATGAAGTGACCGATGCGGTCGTAGTGGTTGCGCGAGAAGTCGAACAGGTCCTGCATCCAGAATCCGAGCGGCACGCGCGCGTAGGTGTAGTGGCCGCCGAGGATCAGCACCAGCGCGTGGATCGCGATCAGCCAGTACGCGAGCGGCGTGAGCGGGAACCGCCTCCACGTGGCGGCGAGCAGCGGCGCGGCAATCAGCACCGGCAGCACCTCGAGCAGCCACGTCAGCCGATCGTGCGGGCCGATGCCGGAGACGACCAGCGCGACCGCAACGATCACGAGCAGGGACAGCGGCAGCGCAGCGGATCGAGGCTCGCTCAAGACGGTCTGCCCTCGGCCTTGGCGCGCAGCCGACCGACGATCGTGTCGAAACGCGGGTCGTCGCGCAGTCCGTCGAAATCGGGATCGTGCTCGATCCATCCCAGATCGCCGCGGCCGTTGCGCACGGCGCGATCGAGACTGGCCAGCGCCTCTTCGCGCATCTCGAGCACGGCGTAGGCGCAGGCGACGTTGTAGGCGGTCGCGAACTCGTCGGGCCGCAGCCGCAGCACGCGGTCGACATAGGCGAGCGAGCGCTCGCGATGCCCGATTCGCGCCGAGAGCACGGCTGCAAGATGCAGTGCGCGTGAGTCGTTCGACTCGACGGCGAGGCGCGCGTCGATCGCGCCCAGCGCACGTGTCGCCGCCGCGATCGCCTCGTCGCGCCGGCCGAGGCTGAACAGCGCGCCCGCCAGCATGCACGGCGGCTGGTATTCCTCGGGCCGCAGTCGCTCGGCCGCCGCGTAGTAGGCCAGTGCCTGTTCGGCGCGGCCGGCGGAGAACAGGTCGCGCGCGTAGAAGTAATGCGCGTTGTAGGAGGACGGGTCGAGTCGGATCGCTTCCTCGAATGCCGCGAAAGCCTCGCCGGATTTGCGCTGCAGGAACAGCAGGTTGCCCTTGGCGACCCAGGCCTCGGGCATGCGCGGCTCGAGCTCCAGCGCACGCCGGCTCGCCGCCAGCGCCTGCTCGATGCGCGCGGCATCCACGCCGAGGCCCCAGATCCCGGCGTAGGCCAGTGAGTTGGCCAGACCCGCATGCGCCTGCGCGAACTGCGGGTCGGCCGCAATCGCGCGCTCGAACAGCGCGGCGGCCTGCGGCAGCGAGGTGTCGCCGCCCTCGCGCAGCAGCGCCTGGCCTCGCAGGTAGAGATCGTAGGCTTCGGCATTGCGCGTGCCGCCGCGCTCGAGCAGGCCGGACTCCTGCGCCGAGAGCGAGAGTCGCAGCGCGCGCACCAGCTTCTGCGCGATCTCGCTCTGCGTGGCGAACACGTCCTCGAGGCCGCGGTCGAAGCTCTCCGACCATAAGTGGTAGCCGTCAGCGGCACTCACCAGCTGCGCGTTGATGCGCACCCGGTCGCCCGACCTGCGTACGCTGCCCTCGAGCACCGCACCGACGCCGAGCGCCTTGCCGATCTCGCGCACGTCGGCGGCACGGCCCTTGAACTGGAACGAAGACGTGCGCGACGCGACGCGCAGCCCGCGCACGCAGCACAGCGCGTTGATGATCTCCTCGGCGATGCCGTCGCAGAAATATTCGTGGTCGTGGCCCGGACTGAGGTCGGCGAAAGCGAGTATCGCGACCGACGCTCTGGGTGCTGCGGTCTGCGGTCCCGACGCGGGTGCCGCGTCCGCACTCTCCGGCGGCAGCGGCTCGGCCGGCGGAAGCAAAGCTGCAACCGTCGGCGTTGCCTTCGACAGCTGATCGGCGACCTTCGACGACCCGACCGCACCGAGTGCCGGAGTGATCGCTGGTGTCCGCTCGATGCCCCTGGGAGTGACGTCGAACGCCCAGGCAAGCGCACACGCAATGGGGAATCCCAGCGCCGCCAGCACGATCACGAGCTTGAGCGACCATGCAGGCAAGCCGATCGGCTCGAACACCGCATCCGCAACCTGGATCACGAGCCACGCCGCGACAAGGTAGACGACGGCGACGCGGAACACCTTGCGTCGCCGCAGCTCTGCGAACCATCTTTGCAGCCTGGACGCGTCGTCCGACATCGGGCCTCCCGGGAGCCGTACCGATTATAGGCGGGCACTCCGCGGCCGTTCTGCCGGTCAGTGCCGCTCGAGGAACGCCTCGATCTCTTGCGCCAGCATCTCCGGCTGCTCGTGGTGCACCATGTGCCCGGCGTCGGGGATCACGCAGGCTTCGAGCCGCTGGATGAGCCGCGCCATGTTCTCCGGGCGACCGTCCTCGCCGAGGCGGGGCAGGAAGTCCGACTGTTCCGCGACCACGTACAGCACCGGTGCCGTGACCTCGCGCCAGACGGCCTCAGCCTCCTCGCGCCGGTACAGCACGGCGTTGACGCGCTTGTGCGCAGGATCGGCCCGCACAGTGACGCTGCCGTCGGGCTGGCGCTCGGTCCACGCAGCCGCGATGAACGCGGCGCGCTCGGGTGCGAGCCGCGGGTTGCGGCGGAACAGCAGCTGCGTGAACGCCTCGAGCGACGGAAAGCGCGCGAAGGCCGGCGGCTCGCGCAACTGGCCGAGCCACTCGCGATAGCGCGCCGGCGCCTGCCCGGGATCGGTCCGGGCCAGTCCGAAACCTTCGATGCACACCACGCGATGAATGCGCTGCGGGCGGATGCCGGCATACAGCGTCGCGATGTTGCCGCCCATGCTGTGGCCGATGAGCGTCACCTGCCCGCTCGGCGCGAGCCGCTCGAGCAACGCCTCGAGGTCGGCGAAGTAGTCCGGGAACCAGTAGCCCTCCGCCGGCCACTCGCTGCGGCCGAAGCCGCGCAGGTCCGGCGCGATGAACGTGCGGTGCCGCGGCATCTCGTCCACCAGGAACTGAAAAGTGTCGCCCGTGTCGGCCCAGCCGTGCAGCAGGAACACGGGTTCGGGATCCGTGCCGGGCCAGCGCGTGACGTGGTGGCGCAACCCGCGCAGAGCGAGATCGAAGGACTCGGGTGCGCGGCGCGGGACGTAAGTCTCGGGCATCGATGGGCTCGGGCGCTGCTGCCGTGGCGGGTGGGGCATGCGATTATTGCGCGGCGACTCGGACAACGGGCAATCTCCGCGCCCTGCGAACCGCAGGTACATCGCATCGATGCGCAAGCTCCTGGTCTTCCAGCACGTCGCGACCGAGCCACTCGGACACCTCGACTCGCTGCTTCGCGATTCGGGCGTGCGCATTCGCTACGTGAACTTCGGCCGGGACCCCCGCGCCGAGCCCGACGTGCGCCGGTACGACGGTCTCGTGGTGCTCGGCGGGCCGATGAATGTGGACCAGGCCGATCATCTTCCGCACCTGCGACTGGAGATGGCGGCGATCCGCGAGGCGATGGCGCTCGAGCGGCCGGTACTCGGTGTGTGCCTCGGCGCGCAGCTGCTCGCCCAGACGATGGGCGGCGACGTGCACCCGAACCCGGTGCCGGAAATCGGCTGGTACCGACTGCACACGCGACCCGCCGCGCACGACGACCGGCTGTTTCGCCACTTCGAGCGCCGCCCGAACTACGTGTTCCAGTGGCACGCCTACACGTTCGCGATGCCACCCGGCGCGGTGCCGCTGGCGTGGACCCGCAACTGCCGCAACCAGGCCTACCGCCTCGGCGACCACGCCTGGGGCCTGCAGTTCCACCTCGAGGCCGACGCCGTCCTGATCGAGCGCTGGCTTGGCTCCGAGGGAGGTCGCGAGGAGATCAAGCAGCACTGGGATTCGCCACGCATCTCGCGGATCCGCGCCGCCACCCGCGAGCACCTGCCGGCGGCGACGGCGCTCAGCGAGCGCGTGTTCGGCGAATTCACCCGCATGTTCTCCGGACGACGCTATGCGACGCTGTCGTCGCGGTGAGCCACGACCTTCACCCGCCGAGAAACATCCGGTAGGCCGGGTTGCCGGTCTCCTCGGTGTAGGCGTAGTGCAGATCGCGCAGGTGCTGGGCAAACTCCTCGCCGCTCTCGGGCGGCACCTGCACGCCTGCGAGCACACGGCCGTAGTCCGAGCCGTGGTTGCGGTAGTGGAACAGGCTGATGTTCCAGCGTGAGCCGATCGCCTGGAGGAACTTGAGCAGCGCGCCCGGCCGCTCGGGAAACTCGAAACGCAACAGTCGCTCGTGCGCAAGGCCGCGCGCGTGCCCGCCAACCATGTAGCGCACGTGCAGCTTCGCCATCTCGTCGTCACTCATGTCGATGACCGGATAGCCTGCCGCCGAGACCTGCCCGAGCAGTGCCTGCTTCTCGCCCGGGCCTTCGTTGATCGCCACGCCCACGAAGATCCGCGCTGCCTGCGAGTCCGCGTAGCGGTAGTTGAACTCGGTGACGCTGCGCCGGCCGAGCAACTGGCAGAAGCGCAGGAAGCTGCCGGGCTCCTCGGGGATCTCAACCGCGAGCAGCGCCTCGCGACCCGCACCGATGTCGGCCCGCTCCGCGACGTGTCGCAGCCGGTCGAAGTTGATGTTCGCGCCGCAGTTGAGCGAGACGAGAGTGCGCTCGCTGCAGGCCTCCCGAGCCACGTACTTCTTGATGCCGGCGACCGCGAGCGCTCCCGCGGGCTCGGCGATGGTGCGATTGTCCTCGAAGATGTCCTGGATCGCCGCGCAGATCTCGTCGGTCGAGACCAGGAGCACCTCGTCAACGTACTGCTGTGCGAGGCGGAACGTTTCCTCGCCGACGCGGCGCACCGCGACGCCGTCGGCGAAGATGCCCACGCGCGCCAGCGTCACCCGTTCCCGCGCCAGCAGTGAATCATGCATGCTGGCCGCGTCCTCGGGTTCGACACCGACAATGCGGACCTTCGGGTACAGCGACTTCACGTAGGCCGCGATGCCTGCGACGAGTCCGCCGCCGCCGATCGGCACGAAGATCGCATCGGGCGGATCGGAGAGCTGCCGAAGTATCTCCATGCCAATCGTGCCCTGTCCCGCGATGACGTCCGGGTCGTCGAAGGGATGGATGAACGTGAGGCCGCGTTCGCGCGCCACTTCGATGGAGTGCTCGTAGGCATGGTCGAAATCGTCGCCGTGCATGACGACCTCGCCACCGAGATCGAGCACCGCCTGCACCTTGATGGCGGGAGTCGTCTGCGGCATCACGATCACCGCAGGGATGCCGCGGCGACGCGCAGCGAGCGCCACGCCCTGCGCATGGTTGCCGGCCGAGGCGCAGATCACGCCCCGTTCGGCCACGGTCTGGGAGAGGTGGACGATCTTGTTGTAGGCGCCGCGCAGCTTGAACGAGAAAACCGGCTGCAGGTCCTCGCGCTTGAAGAGGATGCGATTGCCGAGGCGCCGCGACAGGCGCGGAGCGCTCTCGAGCGGGGACTCGATGGCCACGTCGTAGACGCGCGCCTTGAGGATGCGTTCGATGTATCGCTCTTGCATGGGAAAGATCGTGGCGGGGGGGCGTGGCTACGTTAGCAGGAATGCACGGCAACGGTGATCCGCCGAAAGCTTCAACTTTCCGGCCGCTGCCCGCATACTCCCGGCTGCGCGGCCCGTCGTCGCGTTTCGCAGGTCACCGCAACTCGCAGATGAATCCACCTGTCTCGCGCCGGGCGCTGATCGGCGCCCTGGGCGCAAGTGCGCTGCTGTCATCGTCCATCCGCGCGGCCACGTTCCCGACTGACAGCGTGCCGACCGGCTCGCGCGAACTCTGGGCCTGGATCCGGTCGCAGCTGGTGCTCGACCCCGAACTCGCGTGGCTCGACACGGCAGGCTCGGGCCCGGCACTGCGCGCGGTCATGGTGCGCGAGTACCGGCATCGCGAGCGTCAGAGCCAGGATTTCCGTCATTACCGGGACGCCGTGCTCGGCGAGCCCGCAATGGCGCAGCACCTGGCCGGCGTCGCGGCATTCCTCGGCGCCAGCACCGATGAAATCGCCTTCACGACGGGCGCAACCGAGGGCCTCGGCATCGTCACGCGTGGTCTAGACCTCCAGGCCGGTGATGAGGTGCTCTTGAGCGGCCACGAGCGGCCTGCAGCCGTCGGGCCCTGGCGCGTCGAGGCCGCACGACGCGGCGTGAAACTGGTCGAGCTGCCGCCGGGACCGACGCCGGTCACGCCCGAGGCCATCGTCGCGCAGTACGGCGGCGCGATCACGCCACGCACGCGCGTTCTGCTGCTCTCGCACGTCCGGGCCACCGACGGCACGGTGATGCCGGTGCGTGAGCTCTGCGCACTCGCGCGCGCCAGCGGCGCCTTCAGCCTCGTCGACGGCGCGCTTGGTCCCGGCCACGTGGACGTTCAGCTCGCGCTGTCAGGCTGCGACGCCTACGCCACGTCTTTCCATCGCTGGACGAACGCGTCCTGGGGCATCGGGGCACTTTTCGTGCGCCGCGACGCGCAGGCGCGGGTGTGGCCGACCAGCGAGAGCAACGACGGGCCGGCGGGAGCGCAGCGACGATACGGGGCAGCTCACGCGCCGCTTGGTCCACCCATCGAGGGAGTCGGCGTGGCGCTCGAGTTCCAGGAGCTCGTGAACCGAGCAAGGATCGGGTCGCGCGTTCGGGAGCTCGCCGCATACCTGCGGCTGCAACTCGCCACGCTCGAGGGCATCGAGATCCTGACACCCTCGCACCCGGCGCTCGCGGCGGGAATCATCACGCTTCGCCTACCCGGGGCCGATCACGGCAGGATCGCGCTGGCGCTTGCCGAGCAGGACCACGTCGTCGTCGCGCACGTCGCGCAGGGCGGGCTCGACGCGCTGCGCGTGAGCGTGCACCCGGCGAGCGAGCACGCCGAACTCGACCGCTGCGTGAACGGCCTGCGCTCGAGACTGGGAGCGCGGCCGTGATGCCACGCGTCGAACTGTGGACGACGGTGCTCGCGGGTCTGAGCGGGGGCCTCGCCGGCGTCCTGTGGAGCAGTCTCGTCACCACGCCATGGCTCGCTCGCGCCGGCGGCATCGCCGTCGACGACCGCACGGAAACGGTGGCACGGCTGTTCGCCGGAGCCGCGTTGCGCGCCGCCGCTGGCGCGGCACTCGGCTTCCTGTTCTGGCTGGGCTGGGGGCTGATCGCAGTGGTCGGATTGCCGTGGTACGCAGTGGGTCTGCTGTTCGGTGTGGTGACCTGGGTCGCGCTCGCCGCCCCGGCGCTCGGCACGCTGCTGCTGCGCAGCCAGCTATCCGCGAAGCCCTTCCTTGCACACACCGTGGAGTGGCTCGCGACCTGCCTGACCGTTGGCCTCATGTGCGCCTGGGCCTGGCATCGCTACGCCTGATTCGCCGTGCGCAACGTCTACGTGCTCGCAATCGCGCAAGCGCTGTCGGCCGCCGGCATGATGACCGTCTTCCTGCTGGGCGGAATCATCGGCAGCGAGCTCGCGCCGCGGCCCGAGCTCGCAACGCTGCCGGTTTCGCTCACAATCGTCGGGCTGGCGGCCACGGCGATTCCGGCCTCGCTGCTGATGGAACGCATCGGCCGGCGCAGCGCCTTCGTTGCGAGCTCTGCCTTCGCTGCGTTCGCGGCGCTCGTAGTCGCCTGGGCGATCGTGCAGTCGAGCTTCGCGCTGCTGTGCGTCGCGACATTCGCCCTGGGCGCGAATCTGGCGTTCCAGCAGCAGCATCGTTTCGCCGCGGCCGAGAGCGTGCCGCCGGGCCGCGTGAGCCACGCGGTCTCGATCGTGATGATCGGCACGCTCGTGGCCGCATCGGTCGGTCCGCAGATCGCGCTCGTGCTCAAGGAACTGGTGCCCGGCCACGAGTACGCCGGATCGTTCCTGGGCGTCGCGCTGCTGTGTATCGCGGCGGCGCTGGTGCTGACGCGCGTCGAAGCAGGATCGGGACATGCGGTCGAGGCGGCAACCGGCGCAGCGCGGCCTCTGGCGGCGGTGCTGCGACAGCCTGCCTACCTGCTCGCGGTAGCCGCCGCGGTGGTTTCCTACGCCGCGATGAGCTTCATCATGACCGCCACGCCGATCAGCATGCACGTGCACGATCACCACTCGGACACCGACACGGCATGGGTGATACAGAGTCACCTGCTCGCGATGTACGGACCGTCACTGTTCAGTGGCCGGCTGATCGGGCGCATCGGCGTGCGCACCGGCATGGGCATCGGCCTCGCATTGATGCTCGCCTGTGTCGCGATCGCCAGCACCGGTCGCGACCTCATGCACTACTGGTGGGGCCTGGTGATGCTCGGCATCGGCTGGAACCTGCTGTTCGTGGCGGGTACGGCGCTGCTCACCACGACCTACGTTCCGGCCGAGCGCTACCGCGCGCAGGCCGTCAACGAATTCTCGGTGTTCGGCACGCAGGCGCTGGCCTCGCTGCTCGCGGGGCCAGCGATTTACCTGCTGGGCTGGCGGACACTCAACCTGGTCACGCTGGCGCCGCTGGTGCTGTTCGGGGCGGCACTGCTCGCCTGGCCGGTTCAGCGATCGAGGAACTCCCGGACGTAGCGTACGACCTCCGGCACGCCTGTATCGAGCAGCCCGCCATCCTGCGTGGGCAGCTCGACGCACCTGGCTTCCGGCAGCAGCGTCTGGGCGCGCGCGGTCATGTCCCAGAACTCGTCCCGCGGCCGCAACACCAGCGCGTGCTGTCGCACGAGGGGCAGGCGCTCGCCGGCCGGATAGTTGGCAGCCGCCGTCGGGCCCCAGCCCGCGGCATCCCCGGCCTGCAGCGACACCGCCAGCAGCTGGCCGACGCGTGACATCGTCACGTTGGCGCCTCTCGAGCCTCGCAGGCGTTGCCATTCCTCGAGGAGGTGCGAGCCGTCCTCACGCGGCCGAGCGGGCCAGGGCCGCTGGTGAAATGCCTCGCGCTCCTTGGCATCGAGCACCGGCACGCTCGCCAGCACCAGGCGTCGTACCTGCAAGGGACGCATCACCGCGAGTTCCGCCGCGACGAACGAGCCGGTCTGATGCGCGAGCAAGTCCACCTCGCGCAGTCGCAGCGTGTCGAGCAGGTCGCCAATAGCGGCCGCGTACTCCGCCACCGAGGGCGCCGACTCGGGCGCCTCGGATTCGCCATAGCCAGGCAGGTCGGGCGCGTAAACGCTGCGATCCTGACCGAGTTCCGCCGACACCCTGCGGAACGCGCGGCCCGTCGCCGGACTCGAGTGCACGCACACCAGCGGCACGCGTTCGTCGAAACCACCGTTCGAGGGGAAGGCGGTATGGACGTGCTGCTGCCCGAACCGGCAATCCACGTACATCTTGCGAAGGTGAACGGTCACGGGCGGGGACATCCTCGTCGAAACAGCGGCATGGCGCGCGGCGCTACGGGTGGGGATTTGCTTCACGTTGACGGGACCTCGGGTGGGTGCGGCTCCGGGCGGATTGTCCGCGCGCACGCCCCCGGATCACGTTGACTCAACTCTCATAAAACACTGCACTTAGCTGACGTAATGCGCGCCGGACCGGATGCATGCGGGCCCCGAGTGGCTTATGTCTCAATGGTCACACCGTGTCGAGATACCACTCGTAGTCGCGATCGGTCACCAGTGCGCCGAACTTCTCGCTCTCGCGACGCTTTACGGCGAGGAACACGTCGAGAAAATTGCGGCCCAGTGCGTCCGCCAGAAATTCCGATTGCGCAGCGCGCTCGATCGCCGCGTGCCACTGCAGCGGCAGCCCGTCCGGCGGATTCTGCGCGTATCCGTTGCCCTCGACGGGCGGCCCTGGATCGAGCGCGCGCTCGAGGCCGTGCAGCATGCCTGCCAGCACCGCCGCCGCGACCAGGTAGGGGTTGGCGTCGGCACCGGCCGCGCGGTGCTCGACGTGCCGCGTCGCGGGTGGTCCGGTCGGCACCCGCAGACCGACCGTACGGTTGTTCACTCCCCAGGTCGCCGCGACCGGCGCATAGCTCAGCGCACGGAAGCGTCGATAGGAATTCGCGTTGGGCGCGAACACTGCCATGCCGTCGGCGAGTGTCGCGCGCAGGCCGCCGATCGCCTGGCGCAGCATGAGAGAACCGCGCGGGTCGTCATCCGCGCAGAGGTTGCGGCCGTCCGGGCCGGCGAGGCTCGCGTGCAGGTGCATTCCCGAGCCCGCCAGCTCGGCGAACGGCTTGGCCATGAAACAGGCGACGCACCCGTGGCGCGCCGCGACGCCGCGGACCGCGCGCTTGAACATCACCGCCTCGTCCACCGCGCGGAGCGCGTCGGCGCGGTGTTCGAGTGTCATCTCGAACTGGCCCGGCGCGTACTCCGACATCAGCGTGCGCACCGGCAGCCCGAG